>Ga0209636_10000010_pt1 | contig 169031 bp, 183 predicted proteins | sample DeeMarSWOR152_54_FD_187464 | JGI IMG/M metagenome (GOLD analysis project Ga0209636, IMG submission 187464) | Marine sediment microbial communities from White Oak River estuary, North Carolina - WOR-1-52-54 (SPAdes) (version 2) | ecosystem: Environmental > Aquatic > Marine > Intertidal zone >...
CCTACTGGTAAAACAGCAATTACAAAAACCAAAAAATCCCCTTCTTTTTTTCAAATGTATCTGAAAAATCAGCGGAAGCACACTTGCCACGGTTGTGCCGCAAACGGCGCATGCGTTCTCGGGCTTAGTCAAGAAACCTTGACTAACGCTTGGTCAAGAATTCTTGACAAAAACACTTAATTGCGGAAACATGCTAGTGTAACATTAGGGATGCGCATGAGGAAAACCGTGGCTCTGCTGCTTACCCTCTTCTTTTTGACTGCGTCATGCGTAATGGTGGCTAAGCCTGGGTTTTCCTCAGCTGAAGTAGTTGAGGATTCGTGGGTGTCGAAGGCGCCTATGCACTTGGCAAGGAGCAGCTTGGGCGTTGCGGTGGTGGGCGGCAAAATCTACGCCATCGGAGGGTCTACCGGAAACGATGAATCTTCTCATATTGTCGAAATCGTAAGTTCAAATGAAGAATATGACCCGGTTACGGACGCTTGGATTTTCAAAAAGCCTATGCCGACTGCAAGGTACGGGTTTGCCATAGCCGTTTACCAGAACAAAATCTACTGCATAGGAGGAGTCACAAGTTACTCGACAAGTAGTGGGTACGATGTCACTGGGATTAACGAAGTTTACGACCCCGCAACGGATACGTGGGAAACCAAGACACCCATGCCTACAGCCAGAGATTCATTGCAGGCAAACGTCGTAAACGACAGAATCTACCTCATAGGTGGATATTTAGGAAAATATAACTCTTCTAATCCTTACGCTTCTTACTCAACCCTTAACGAGGTTTATAACCCAGCAACGGATTCTTGGACCACGAAGACACCAATACCGACCGCAACGATGGGTTATGCTTCTGCCGTCGTTAACAATCAGATTTACATCATAAAACAATCGACACAAATTTACGATGCTAAAACTGACGCATGGAGCTATGGCGAACCTATCCCTTCAACTGTGGGTAGTTACTCAGGATACGCTACTGCTGCCGCGACGACCGGCGTTTTTGCCCTAAAGAGAATCTATCTATTTAGCCAAGCTTCGATTTCCAATCAGATTTATAATCCCGATAGTGACAGTTGGACGGCTGGTGCTGACCTACCCACTAAGCGAGGAGGTGCGGCTGTCGCCGTTGTAAATGACATGCTGTACGTTATTGGAGGTAAGACCTACGATTTTGCTTATCCAGACGATACATTCGGCGTTTCTGCAAAGGCTTATGCAGTGAATGAGCAGTACACGCCTTTCGGCTACGGCGCCATCCAGCCCGTGGTTCAGGTTGTTTCGCCTGAAAACAAGACTTACGATGCGAGCAGTGTTCCGTTGACGTTTGCGGTGAACAAGCCAACGCAATGGGTGGGCTACAGCCTTGACGGCCAAGACAACGTAACCATCACGGGCAACACCACTTTAATCGGGTTAACCAACGGCTTGCACAACGTCACGGTCTACGCGAAGGATACTTTTGGGAACGTGGGGGCCTCTGAAACAGTCAGCTTCACAGTGGAAGTTCCGTTTCCAGCAACGCTTGTGGTAGCTCCTGTGGCTTCGGTGGTTGTGATCGGCGCAGTCTTAGCAATCTACTTCAAGAAACGTAAGCGTTAAGCGGCATTTTTTTACTTTTTCATTCTGAACATCTTTACCCCATCCAATTCAGTAACATACTCAAACCCCGCCTCCACCAATTTCCCTGCCTGATGAACAGAGTGTGTGCGCGTTCGCGTGCGCGCGTGCGCGTGTGTATAGAGGTAGGTATAGGTAGGTAGAGGTAGAGAGAGGTTGAGATTGAGTGATAGCGGAGTGATGGATGAGTGGTTGGTTGGATTAAAATTTAACCAGAAAAACATGGGGAAAAACGTCAGCATGGAAAGGGTGGGAAATTAATCTATTGTACGCAATAACTTTAAAATTGTTAATAGCCAAATCTCTGCCGTCAAGTTTATCTGTCTTGCAATTGTCTCATAGGTCTCCTGAGAACTGTTTTTAGCAAATGCACAGAGAGCGTCCTATAACAAATGGCAAGAAATAGGGCTAAATAACATAAAAAACTTGTTTTCTCCATAGTTAGACTAATATAGTGTACTACGTAATTTATGGGTGAAAGTCAGAATTCTTTAGAGGAAGAGTCAGATCGGCTACGTGTGGCGCGCATTTTGCTTTTTCTCAAGTTCGTTCTGATTGGTAAATCATTGGCGCAATCCAATTGCGACTGAGTAAGGTGTTGGAAATGGGTAAAAGAAAAGTCAAAAACGAGGGAAACCTTGAAAAAATGTTGTTGCCGAGTGCAAACGATGTGCTGGGCACTGCTGTTAAAATGCTGGGCGGTGACAGAATTCTGGTGAAGTGTCAAGACGGCAAAGAACGGCTGTGCAGAGTTCGAGGCAAGTTAAAGAGGCGAGTGTGGGTCAGGGAAGGCGACATCGTTTTGGTTTCTCCCTGGGATTTTCAGTCGGACAAGCGAGGCGACATTTTCTGGCGATACAGGAAAAACCAGTCGGAATGGCTGAGAGATCATGGTTACCTTAAAATGTGAGAGAGAAAAGGTGAAGAAAGTTGAGACGTAAAAAGTCAGCAGGCGAATATCTGGCGTATCTTTCTGCAAAGTATGAGGTTGATCCTGACACATTTTTTTGTGCCTTACTCTCAGCTGGAGAAAATCGAAAATCCAGATGTGGTAACCTTTCAATCGAATGTCGCGGTAAAACAAAAGGCAAGATTATCTTTTTGATTACGGAAGACTCCAAAGTTATTGCGCAATTTCCAGTGTCCGAAAAATTTCTATCGCAACAGGGCAATCCACTCAGAAACTTCATGGAAACTGATATGGTCCGTAAACATATAGCCAAGAAAAATAGGTCTCCTGCTTCTCGTTCAATTCGAGATTTGCGAGCTGGAATGAACAATGTCAGTCTGAAGGCTAAAGTTTTAGAAGTTACACAGCCAAAGCATGTCGTTACGAGATATGGAAATCTCGCCACCTTGGCTAAAGCGTTGATAGCCGATGAAACTGGGAAAATAAAACTTTGTCTATGGAATAAACAGATAGACTCTGTAGCGGCTGGAGACACCGTTCAAATTGAGAATGCGCGAACTTCAACGTTTAGAGGCGAAAGACAACTGAGCCTTGGAAAAAAAGGGACACTTAATAACATCGAACTCGAAACTAAAATGACGCCGACGGATCTGCAACAGCAAAAGCTTGGCAATTAACTAAAGGAATTTTAAACAACTAAAAAAAGAGAGGGGGAAGGTTCGTGTGGTTTTTGCAGACTATTTTTTGCGTTTTGTACGTACGTATAAGCCGACTGCGAGAATTATTATGACAACTGTTGCGACTCCGGCGTAGACGTATGCTATATCTATGCCACTTTGTAGTGCTTCTGTTGCATCTTCGATTTCCGCGACAGTCCATGTTGAGAAGTGGTCTGTGTTGCATACCAAGTATCCGTTTTGATCCATGTGGCTTTCAACTGTTTCCCATTCGGCGCGTGTTCTGTTCCAGTACATCCATGTTAGTCTCGAAGCGTTAACCACCCTGTTTAGTTCTTGGTTGAGTTCTGTCTGATTGATGTGCAGTCTTATCTGGGCGCTCAACTGCAGCGTGGCGTTAGGTTCTATACCCAAGTAGAAGTTCAGAGTTCGTTCCATGACCATTTCGCCTTGAAGCGGGGAGCGGGACAGGTTAATGGTGAGCGTCATTGTTTGATTCGGGTCTACAGACAGCCCGAAGATTTTAGGCGTAACGTCTGGATCTGCTGTGAAGACTACTTCGCAGTTCCGTGAGCAGTTCATCAGCATAGTCATGTTTTTGTATTGGAACAATGCTGGTTCGCCGGCCGCGACTTGCTCCATTTGAGCCACGGGTGTTACGTTAGTCTTGTTGTATTGCACTGCGTTGTCTGGTACGCCTGGAACCTCGGGATAGTTGCCTGTGCCAGAAGGTTCTCCCGGTCCTGAAGCCTGTTCAGCACCAGCGTAGACTGTGAGAGGCGCAATGTATGCCAAAATCAGCAAGGCAACGACGAAAGCGCTGAGTTTGTTTCGGTTTAGTTTTTGATGTTTTTTCATCGCGAATCACCAGACATAATATATGCTAAGCCCTCAATTAAGGGACACTGCGAGAAAAGCATTCCAGAATCAGAAACGCTTGTTTCAATCTAAAGCTTCAGCTCGGTCGATGGACAAACTTTTGTTGTTTACGTATTTCTGCAAATTTGGTGTATCACAAAAAGCCAGATGAGATTGCGCATTAAGCCACCCTTTATTCGTAATGCACAAAAATTATAATTTAGAACAGAATTAAGTCGGCATGAGCTGACATGAAACTCTGTGACGGGAGAATTATCTTAGCAGTTTTGTCCATAATGATGCTATTCTCAATTATCGCTACGACCGTGGCTGGTGAGTCTCGGTTCGAAGTTGAATCCATGAATCTCACTGTATACAGGGACGGCTTGGTTCACGTTACACAAACATTGATTGTGAACGAGTTGTTTCCTGAAATAATTTTGCCTATTTTATCTTCGTCTATCGAGAACGTCATAGTGCTTGACGAGAACCAGCTGGCGGTGGACTATGAAATAAATGGAGGTAACTTGACTGTTTTCACTTTGGGAGCGGAGCGCGTTTTGGTTGAATATGATACGCTTGCTCTTACGATGAAGGAAGCTGAGGTGTGGACCCTAGTCGCTGACAATCCTTATAACCTAACGGTTTTTTTGCCGCAAAATTCAACACTGATCTATCTAAGCAAGATGCCAACCGCGATAGAGACGAGCGGCACTGGAATAACGCTGTCCTTGTATCCCGCCCAATGGGAGATAAGTTACGTCCTACCAGTGCTGCCAGAAGACGAAACCAAAGACAAAGAGGCACCTTGGACCACAATTCCAATTGAATACTTAATCGCAACCATAGGCGCCGTGACCGCAGTCGTTCTTTCCGCATTATTAATTGTTAGACGGAGAAGAGGGCCTAATGTTGAGAAAATACTGAAAGCTTACCCTCAGTTGAAGAAGGAAGACAAAGAGGTAATAGAGTTTCTAGCTGAAAAGGACGGCAAGGCTTTTGAGGCTGAGATAAGGGAACGGTTTCCAGACATGCCGAGAACAAGCCTTTGGAGATTGGTTAGACGGCTTGAGAGGCTAGAGATAGTTGAAGTAAAGAAAATTGGACTTGAGAACCAAGTGGAACTCAAAAAATAGGCGAAAAAAAGGGAGAATTTCCGCTTCCAGTTTTGCTTTTACGGGTTGTTGCCGCCGCCGCTACCATGTCCGTAACCACTGCCGATATTACCTGAACCGGAGCTACCACTGCTACTACCTGTGCCATAGCGGTTCTGGTACCGATTAATTTCTTGCATGAGGGCTTGGTCCATTTCTTGAACCATTTGACCAATTGCTTCCAAGTCTTGCATCGCTTTCTCGAAGTCCCCTGTTTTGCCTTGGGCTGTTTGGATCATGTTCTGCAGAGTTTCCATGAATTGGTTTTCGCTTTGGTAACCGAGTGATTCTAGAACAGCGGAAAAATCGATTCCCTCGTCGCTTCCGTATCTAAACCTTTCCCTAATCCTTTCCCGAACTCTTTCGCAATAGTTAGAGATTCTCCAAGTGTTGGATTCTTCAGCTTGTTCTTTCAAGTACTGGTAGACTTGGGAGACCAGCTGTTTTGCCTCCTGCAAGTTGGAAATAACTTCGGTTTCTTTGCCTTCTAGGAGTAGCGCTCTAGCTGCTTCTATGTCTAATAGAGCTTCGGCGTCGTCAAGTAATTGCTCAATCTCTTCGGGTACATCTTCTGGCAGGATCTCTCTCAGCCGGTCTATTCTTTGCAGTTGGCGTGTTATAGCTTCTAATAATCCTTGATTATCAACTAGATGTCCTTTCTGAAGACCTGCGTCCTCAAGAATGATGTGTATGGACCTGAAAACTTCCCTGAAAACGCGTAAAGCTTCGGTTGCATAGTCAACAGCTCCTTCGTAGTCTGCGATTTCAAGTGTATCATAAGCTGAAGTCAAGTTTCCCACGCCTTCGTCGTAAAGGGTCACGTTGTTTTCCAACTCGTCAAGAAGCCCAACGTCTTCGATCTTTTGCAGAGCCGTCTCGTTTGCATACACTAAGTCAATTAGATTTTTAACTTGTTGTTCTGCTCTGTCAGCAAGCTCAACTAGCTCTTCCGCAGGGGTCTCTTGAATTTGAGCTTGACAATAGAGTACAGCTGAAACTGGAGCCGCCGCCATTATGACGGACACTAACATGGCCAACACGGCAAGTTGCCTTTTTTTCATCATGCCAAATCACAACTAAGATACTGCTGCACGCCTCAATTAAGGGACACTGTGGGATGAGCGTTTCAAAATTTGGAACGTTGCTCTAACGTTAAAGTTGACAGCGGAGCATGGAAATAATTTTCGTTTGGGCGTGGAAAAGCCTCACTCGTCATCGGAACCTACGAAATCTTTGATCGCCGCAACGATTTTTTGCAGTTCTTTCCCACTTAAAGGCGGTTCATACGGTATTCTGAGCACTTCCCAACCTTTAGCCTCCAGCAGGTCGCAGATTTCTTCGTCACGTTTTTGCTGTTTATCGTTTGAGTGCGCTTGCAATCCGTCCAGATACACAGCCTTTCGCTTATTGAGCCAACAAAAATCAGGGATGGTTGATTTCAGCACGATTGTTTTTTGTGTTACCATACCGCTGGTTAGTCCAGCCGCGCTTAATGCCTTGAACACTTCTATCTCGGCTTTGCTGACTTTCGGATGCATGCGCCTTTTGAAGCTCAAACTCACAGCTCCTCCCGTATTTCATGTAGAAATAATGTCTCTCCTTAATAACTTTCAGCCATCACTCAGAAAAAGAGAAAGGATTAAAGTGCCAATTGCAAAGGTTAGGTTCAATAAATAAGAGTTAATGCCTCAAAATTATTTGCTCAGCGGTTCTGGCTTGTTTGTGAGACACGAATTGAAAAAGGAACTCATAGACAAAATTTGCGTTACTATTTTGGGCGAGGCGCTTCACTACTTAAGTTGTACTCTAAATCTTGAATATGTATTGCCTTTTCATAAAGTTATTCTTTTATATCATCGTTGTAAGCTTGATGAAAAATGAGCGCACTAAAAGAACTTGAAAAACTGCAAGCTATGCGAGCGGAGCTTGAGGCAGAGTCGCGTTCTTTGAAAGAACAACAGAAGGACTTGGAAAACAGCGTGCTGGCTCTTGAGCAGCAAGTCGTGATTGAAGAGTTGAATAAGGAGAAAGCTGTGATTGAAGAGTTGAAGAACAGCAACAAGGCTACCAGGGACGCCATAGCTCAGCTGGAAGCAAAAAAGAAAGAGCTCGAAACTAGGATAGGGCAAGCGCCGCAAAAACCAGAAACTCCCCCTCCTGAGAAGGAAAAAAAAGAAGAAGCGCCTAAGCCTGAAGAAGCAACTCCTGAAGAAGCCGAAGAAAGCGGTGTTACCGTAACAGCCATAGAAGGCGAAGCCCTAGTCGAAAGTCCAGAAGCGACGGACGAGAGCCCAAAGAAGCAAGAAAAAAAGAAACATAGATTCTTCTAAATTAATACGCGAAACAAACGTTAGTGTACCTTTAAAACGGAAAAGCGGCTCCGGTTTTCGCAAATAGTAGTTTGGCATATAATCTCGGAAGTTTTGAAAAAGTAGCTGAGTAAGGCGTTTAGTTCGCCTTTGCAGCCTATAAGGCAACTTTAAACGGTTAACAAGCGGGCTTCCTTTAGTGTTTGCCTAATTCTCTATTTCTGAGGGCTCTTCAAGCACTATGGGTATTAGGCTTACATAGTCTTCTTCTTTAGGGGAGGAAGGGGGCTGGGCTTTCCGCGGTTCTTTTTGGTGGCCGATCCAATATAGACTCCACCCAACAATCCAGAGAAAAATGATTGCAGGAAGAAGTAAAACTATAATCGCTCTGTTGCGTTTGCGCTTGCCTCTCGGTATTGTCAATAGTGCACCTAATTCCCTATGGTATTATAAATTTTTAAAATAAGCTTTGTTTACCTAAAATACAGATGTGTAATCAGTTGTTCTATAAAGTTGAAACAGCAACAAATTTGCGGCTACTAAGAGCAAATGGGGCATAACTAAAAAAGGAGGGACAGATGAATATTCTATTTTTTCTTGGTTTTTTTCTTGGCTTTTGGTTTCGCAACTGCCTTAACGGCTTTCATCGGCACTTCGCAACATAACAGTTCGACTGTTTCACAGCCGCAAGGATCCTCAACTACAACGATAAGCCCGCATTCTTCGCACTTGAATTTGTCACCTTTTTTATTTGCCAAAAGTTCACACCTGCCATAAAATACTAGTATATACCGTGTGATCAAACAATCTAATGATTATCCACATTATGCTACAACGTCTAAGGGCGTAAAAAGAGAGGTCTGGGAGACTTCGCTACTGAAGTCTCAATTCTACGCTCCAGTTCTGACTTAGTTCATGCTTTTGCCGTTAACTTTCGCTCTTCTTCTTTTCTCCTGTAAGGACAGATGGAAATTCTTTGAGTTTTTCAGCCATATCCTTAAGCTGCTTGTCTACTCTGTAATTCACAGTTTCGCTCTCAAAGGTTCCGTCTTGTTGCCTTTCGCCAGCTTTGATTCCGGTGAGAACTTCTATGCCTTCGTCAATAGTTTTGACAGCGTAAATGTGGAATCGTCCAGCTCTAACAGCGTCCACTATCTCTTCCTTCAGCATCAGGTTCTGCATGTTACTCTCTGGAATCATTACTCCCTGCTGACCTGTGAATCCCTTGGCCTTGCAAACTTCAAAGAAGCCTTCGATCTTCTCGTTCACGCCGCCTATGGCTTGGACCTCGCCTTTCTGGTTAACTGAGCCAGTTACAGCTAGGCCTTGCTTTATTGGCAACCCAGAGAGCGCTGACAGCATTGCGTATAGTTCTGTGCTTGAGGCGCTGTCGCCTTCCACTCCCCCATAATTCTGTTCGAAAACAAGACGAGCTGAGAGACTAAGCGGCTTATCCCGCGCGTATTTTTCATTCAGGTAGCCACTCAAAATTAAGACGCCTTTTGTGTGGATGGGCCCGCCCATTTTGGCTTCCCTTTCAATGTCGATGACGCCTTCCCGGCCCAAGCCTACGCTTGCTGTTACGCGGGATGGGTTACCGAAAGCAAAGTCACCGAGACCCATAACGGAGAGCCCGTTCACTTGCCCAACTTTTTCCGCGTCTGTATCAATAAGGAGTATCCCTCTATTGATCATTTCTTGGATTTTCTCTTGGATAAGTTTTGATCGGTATATCTTTTCTTCGATGGCTTTTTTTACATGGTTCCCATTTACAACATTTGACTTTTCTTGTGTAGCGTAAAAGTTGGCTTCACGAACGATGTCGGCAATGTCGGCAAATCTTGTGGAAAGTTTCTGTTGATCTTGAGCGAGCCTCTGACTATATTCTACTAGTTTGGCCAACCCTGAGCCGTCAAGATGCATCAGGTTTTCCTTTTGGCATAGGGTGCAGACGAAAGCTGCATATTGCTGTACGTTTTTTTCTGTGCGAAGCATGGTTGTGTCAAATTCCGCCTTGACCTTGAAAAGCTCCGTGAACTCCATGTCCAAAATTAATAATTGCTGATACAGGTAGGGATTACCAATAAGGATTACTTTGATTTTTAGGGGAATTGGTTGGGGTTTCAGGCTTTTGGTGCTGATAAAACCGAATCGTTCTTGCGGCTCTTCGAGGACTATGTTCCCGTTTCTGAGGGCTCTTTTCAAGCCTTCGTAGGAGAACGGGTTTTGAAGTAACTCCTCAACTGGGATGATCAGGTAGCCGTTATTGGCTTTGTGTAGTGATCCTCCGCGAATCATGGTGAAGTCGGTGACGAGAGCGCCGAACTGTGCTTCTTTCTCTGTTCTGCCAAAGAGGTTTTGATAGGTGGGATTGAATTCCGTCACCACTGGTGCACCTTTGACATCTGAGTTATCAACAATTACGTTTACTTCGTACTTTCTGAAGGGGGCCTCCCTCATCCAAGGCACAGGAAATGGAATTTGCTGTTGAGGTTCACCTCTCTTTATGAATTGCGCTATGTTGTCGAGGATGTCGTTCTGCACGGCCTTCAGGTAGACCGTGATTTCCGACATGGCTTTGTATTTCTCGATGAGGTCTTCCACTAAGTTGCCAATGGCATAGAGCGCAACTTCTCTGTTAAGCTTCTTAAGCTCTTCACGGATTTTCCGTTCCATGTCTAGAAACTGTCTCATTGTGCTTCTCAGTTCTGATTCCAATCTATCTCTTTTTTCCTGGATCATGTCCTTCGTCTTCTGGGGCAAACTTAACAGTTCTTCTTCTTTGACTGGCTTGCCATTTATCACAGGAATAAGAAGCAGACCTATTGGTGTGCTTTGAATTATGAAACCTTCCTGTTGAGCCTTCACATTCAGCTTATCGATTAATTCTTTCCTTTGCTTTTCTAACCCTCGGATCGTTGCTTCTCTTCTTGAAGTGTAATCGTCACTTTCAAAAGCTTTAGGAAGCGCTGTCCGGATGTTTTCGATGAGATTCTTCACGTCGCCTTGGAATTCCTTCCCTTTCCCCGCTGGCAACTGTATTGCATTCGGTTCGTACTGGTTGGAAAAGTTGTTCACGTAGCACCAGTCAGGGGGCACAGGTTCAACGCGGGCTATTTCTTCCACGAAGTTTTTAACAGCCGTTTTCCTACCTGTTCCAGGAAAACCTGCCACGTAAATGTTAAACCCTTGATCTCTAATGCCTAGGCCGAACTTTAACGCTCTTACAGCTCTTTCTTGGCCTATTATCTCTTTGAGAGGCAGCAGTTCCTGAGTTGTTTTGCAACGCATAACACTAGCGTCACATTCTTTTCTGAGACTCTCTGGAGGCAGCTCATTTACCATGTTTTCAAATCCCTCATCAGCCTAAACTACTCAAAATGAGGCATTTAACTTTTAACTTGCACTGGCAATTGCTGCTCCTGCGAGAATGAACACGCGCGCAACTTCCGATTGGTTGCATCGTGTAAAACCAAAAGTCATTTTGGCGCCAATCGCGCCCTTTTGATGATAAAAACGCCTGAGTTACCTTTTGCCTCAACAGCAGAATCTAAAATTTCAATTTTCTTCTTGAACAGCGGGGCGTCTAAAACGGTGGTTTCTATTTCGCCGCCTTCCCCTGAAACGCTTAAACCAAACTCTCTTTCTAGAAGCGCTAGTCGTTCTATCAGTTCTTTGTCTATTTTTTTCCCCAGCCAACTTTCGTCAAGGGGATAGGCAAAAACGCCCGAGATGATCACTTTGAAACCCTCCTCCACGAGTTCTTCCAAGAGGGCTTTCTGGTTTTTCTTCCAAAGCGGGTTAACACACAAAACATTCAGGCGGTTACATATGCTTTGAATTCGCTTAGACTGATATGCTGATTTCACCGCGCCTGTAACAACGCCTTCTATTTTAAAGCAGTTGACCGCTTGGGCTATCGCTTCTTCCAAGTCTTTAAGCTCCTCTTCAGGTTTACCCTCGGTCATTTTCTTTATCAGTGGCAAACCCATGGCTTCGGCTTGGAGCGCTGTGAGGTCTATGTTTGGCGTGTGAAACATGAAACTCTCTCTGTTCTCAGAAACCAAAGTGATTAGGCACACTACTTCTTCCTTTTCTGCGGCTTTATGCAGTGCAAGCGTTGAGTCTTTGCCGCCTGAAAACAAAACCCCAAGTCTCATTGCTTACCCTTAAACAGAAGCACGCTTATATAATCTGCTAATCCCCAAACCCAAAGTTGTCAAGAAGAAATTGAATCCGTTGTGCGGGATTTCTTAACTGGATAGACCGCGACTTCAGAGTTCAACAAGCTATTTTAGACACTTAATCGCAATGAGAAACATTGAAGTGATGGCACAAATGAAAAGAGGAAGAGCTTTGTTCTTTGTTGGAATATTTAATGTTTGTCTGTCTGTAACCCTCTCTTTGTCTATTCTGAGTGCATGGGCTTTTTCAGATTTTCCAAAAGGAAGCACAATTACTTTGGATTCATTCATAATTGCGAATTTTTTGATTGGAGTTGTTTGCGTGATTATCGGGATAATTGGCGGCTTTTTGATTGGAAGAAATTGGCGAGAATTCAGAGAAGCTCTTGCCTGAAGTGTTGGATGTCCACATTATGAGAAAAATGACCTCTCGAAATTGCATCAGAACATACATCTTCGCGATAATAATGTTAGGTATAGTAAGCGGTTTCGCTCTGGGTTTCTTTTTGGGGCAACCTCAAAAGAGTGGTTTTCAGATATGGAGCCACGGCGTTATTGTCCATGTGTGGGGGGAAATTCATATTGAGGTTTCGCCAGTAGAATACCCTGTTGCAGGTCAATCGTGGACGATATTTGTTTATTCAACAAACGTAACTTCAGAAGGAGTGTTTCTAACACCGTCACCCAATTCAAAAGTCGCTGTCAGCGTTAACGACAATGGACAAAGCAAGGTTTACCATCTGTTAGCTGACGACAAGGGTCAAGCAGAGTTTCAGTATCTGCCTTCTTACACTGATGTCGCGTTTCAGGCTTTCGAAGGAGATAACCAAAGTGAAAAGATAGTGATTAGTAGACATTACGTTTCTTCTAATGTCGTTGAAACAATGTTGTTGGTGAATGGTTTACTTACCCTTGCAACTGGCTTATGCGTGGGTTTGGCTAAGCTCAGACTAAAAATTAAGAAAACACTTAGCGTGCTATTTATTGCGGTCATTGCACTTTTCGCCGTAATTAGCATTTTTGCGTTTTATTCTAGGCTTTTCCTAGAAACCCCTTGGGGATATCCAGAAATTATAATTGAAAACTACGTTAGTCTTGGTATTTTGAAGTACGCAACAATTCTTGGAGTTGCCTCGCTGTTTGCTCTTGTTGTAGCAACGATAGTTATTGGCATGAAGCAACCTGATTAGAACGCAGGAGAAAGGAAATATAGGATTAACTTGGATTTGCGTTGCATGTGTGTTTTTTATTTTTGTTTTTTTAGAGAGAGTGAGTAGGAGAGAGTAGGGGAAGAAGAGAAAGAGAAGTAGAGTGGGTTTGGGGATAATCTGCTAATGTAACTTTTAAGAAGCCCGAAATTAGCTAAACACAACAATCGCAAGCATAACATTGATAACGGTGTGACCGGTAGTGGTTTCCCTTTAGGAAGATGTCTCCAGCTATCCCGCTCTTTTTATGTGATAGAACTAGACTTTGACATTGCAAACATTTTTTATTCTTTTCAGAGTTTCAATGATTTCAGGGCGAACTTTCTTGTGAAGCACGTATACAGAAATTGCGTAGCCGCTGCTTCCAATCTGTCGGGAGTAGTTTGCTCTTATGTTTATGTCGTTGTCAGCTAGAACTTTGTCGATGTTGGCGAACACTCCAGGGACGTCTCGATGATGGATAAACAGAGTGTAGACGGGTGTTTCTTCAAGTTCTATGCTTTCGCCAGCATTCACTGCGCTGGTAAAGTCTCCTCCCAAAAGATAGCTTGCCACAACACGCGCAATTTCAATTGAAGTTTCCCTCTGAGCCTCTATGGTTGAGGCGCCCAAATGCGAGCTGAAGATGACGTTGTCAAGCTCTTTCAGTTTATTTTTAAACTCTGCGCCTTCCGCCTCAGGCTCTTCTGCGTACACGTCAAGAGCCGCGCCAGCTATTTTCTCCTCTTTCATCGCTTTGTACAGCGCTTGCGCATCAACGTTGCTGCCTCGTGAAGTGTTTATGAGGTAAGCGGTGGGCTTCATTAATGAAAGTTCTTTCGCCCCTACGATTACTTCTGTTCCGCCCGTGTGGATGCTCACATAATCCGCTTTTGCAAGCACCTCTTCTTTAGGCACGATTTTTATGGTTGATTCAAGGCAGGGATTTATGTCGTATCCAATAACTTCCATGTCAAAACCACGGCGGGCTAGTTCACCAACTCTTTGCCCAATCTTTCCACAGCCCAAAATACCCAAAGTCTTGTAAGATAGTTCCGTTCCTTTGAGTGTCTCTTTCTTCCATGTGCCGCTTTTCAAGGACTGATGTGCCTGCGGAAGATTTCTTGAAACACTCAACATTAAACCGAGGGTTAATTCTGCAACCGCGTTAGTATTTCCATATGGAGCAGATTTCACGACAATGCCGGTTTCGGATGCGGCGGCCACATCTATGTTATCGTAGCCGACTCCTGCCCTGCCCACGATTTTCAATTTCCCCTTTGCGCCTGCCTCCAGAACTTCTCGAGTTACTCTTGTGGCGCTTCTCACAATTAACGCGTCAAATTGGTCTATATCCGCAATAAGCGAATTCAAATCTCTTTTTCGCGTGTCTGTTTCTATACCAGATTCTTCAAATACTCTTATTCCTTCTTTTTCCAAGCCATCATTCAATAATACTTTCACTTTAACACTCCTCCTTCGGATTGATTATACGTTTCAACTATTCTTTTCTTTAAGCTTTTTTAATGTAGTTCACCGCTTCTTCTACGCTTTGGAACCCGTATTTCACTTGGTTGAACCCTTTCTTCAGAGCGATGACGCTTTCTTTAACTTCGGCTGGTTTACGTTTACCCTTGATCACGCTGAGCATCAAGTCGCATAAGTGTTTGATGTCGCCTTCTCTGAACCCTCGCCTAGTTACGTCTTGGAACCCGATTCGTAGGCCAGAGGGGTTGTCACGATCATTCTGATCGTTGTAGGGTAGGAGATTCTTGTTCAAGATTATGTTAGCGTCTTCAAGTTCTTGGGCAACTTTTTTGCCGCCTCCGAAGTCGCAGACATCTACTGCTATCTGATGTGACCGTGTGAATCCCTTCGAGGCGCATGGGACTTTGACGCCGTTCTCGTAGAGATATTGCCCAGCTGTTTGAGCGTTCTTTACGGTCTGCCTAGCCAGTTCAGCTCCAAAGAGTTTCATCTCTAAAGCAGCTATCCCAAGGGCTGGCAATCGGCCTAGATGAGTGTTGGAAGTGCTAAGTGGAAAGATGGCGAATTGAATCGATTTTATCGCCCTTTCCATCTGCCTGTTCTTGGCATTTCCGAGTATGACGCCGCCCTGCGGTCCTGGAAAGGTCTTGTGGGTTGAAGAGGTGATGAAGTCTGCTCCTTCATTGAATGGATCCTGGAAGACGCCGCCCGCGATGAGTCCTAAAACGTGGGATGCATCGTATGCTACGTATGCTCCAACTTCGTCAGCTACAGCCTTTAACTCCTTAACTGGATGCGGAAAAAGGAAGAGGCTTCCTCCAAACGTTACTATGCCTGGTTTGGCCGCCCTTATCACGTCGGCGGACTTGTCGGGGTCTATGTTGAATTCTTCTATGCTGTAAACGTGATTTATGTTCTCGAGCCCGAGAACTGAGCCCGCCAGACCTGTATAGTCGTGAGATATATGTGCTCCACAACTTAGCGGCGTGACGACCATTTTTCGGTTCTTCGCCGCCGAGGACAAGCCTTTAAAGGTTGCCAAATTTGCGTGCGTACCAGAAACTAAGCGTATATCGCCCCAGTTGCATTTAAACAAATTCTTCATAAGGTCCGTGACGTAATCCTCGATGAGCGACATGTATTTCTGACCTTGATAATACCGCTTCTTCACATGACCTTTCAGATCGTTTTCGCCTTCCGCATATCTGCCTTCCAAGTCTGAGGAGAAGCTGAGCATTTGCTTGACGGCTGGAGACTTCAGCCCCTCGCTTGCAATCAGGTTTATGCACTCTGTGTCTCGATAATGTTCATGGTTGCGACTAGCATCTATTAATTTAAGGACGAGATCTGAGAAGCCTTCCATTTTAATCGTTCCTCTCTTACATGAACCGAATTAGACTTGGCAATATTTAGCCATTACTGGAAGCAGTGGCTGTTCCATAACTTATTGTGGATAAAATACTTCAGAATTTGGTTAGGTGATGTGGGGCTTTTAACGGATAATATTTTTTTAGGTGTGCCTAAAAGTTTATTAGGGCGACTGTGGAAGGCATAATTTAGGTTTGCCTAAAAACATGGTGGGAAAATGACCCGCAGAAGCGTTGAAGATTATCTCAAAGTAATATATGATCTATCACAAAACGGAAAACTGGTAACCACCACTGAGATTTCGCGAACATTAAAAGTTGCTCCAGCCAGCGTAACTGAAATGTTAAAGAAGATGTCTGAAAAAGGCTACATCAAGTACTCGCCATATCACGGAACCACGCTTACAAGCACTGGCAGACGAATCGCCGAGAAGATAGTTCGCAAGCACCGGTTGCTGGAACGATTTCTGCATGACGTTTTAAAGATTGACAAAGTAAAAGTCCATGATCAAGCATGCGGAATGGAGCATTCCTTGTCAGATGACGCGGCAGAGTCGCTGTGCCGATTTCTAAGGCATCCTGACCGCTGTCCAGACGATGGAAAAGTGATCCCGCCATGCGATCTCCAAATAGGCAGCTGCGTAGAATGCTTGGAGTTGCATAGCAAAGGCTTGGAGGAAGTTGGGAAACACAATCAAAACTTAGTTTCAATAGGCAATCTCAAAGCGGGTCAGTGTGGTAAAATCTTTTTAATTAGAGGCGGCTATAATGTACGTCAGCGACTTTTGGACATGGGACTTACGCCTGGTACTGAAATATGTGTTGTTAGAGTTGCTCAGGTCGGAGGTCCTGTTGAATTGTCAGTTAGAAGTTCAAAGCTAGCCCTTGGAAAAGGCATTGCCTCAAAAGTTTTCGTAGATGTGAAAAAAAACAGCTAGGCAACCAGTGATTTTTATGTCCTTTCATCCTTCATCGTCTTCGGACAAAAGCAAAATCAACCAAAAAAACAGCAAACACCTTACAATAGCCTTGGCTGGAAATGCCAACGTTGGCAAAAGCGTAATTTTCAACCAGCTCACAGGCTCAAACCAGGTTATCGGCAACTGGCCTGAAAAAACCGTGGACAGGGTAGAAAGCCCCTTATGCTTCGAAAATTATGACATCTCCGAAATAGATTTGCCGGCCATATATTTTTTCTCAAAGTTTTCATTTAAAGCTAACAAAATGACAAAGGTGACGGTTACATGAAAAGGCGAAACTCGAAAAGACATGAAGTGCCTCTGACTGCGCTGAGAGCTGGAGAAGCTGGAACTGTTACTTCTATAAGAGGTGGGCATGGAAGAGGCTGGGGATTCGGAAAGAGGCTTATGGATATGGGTCTTACTCCTGGCACAAGAGTAACCGTTGTGAAATCAGCCCCTTTTCACGGACCTTTAGAAATTCTTGTTCGAGGCTCAAGACTTGCCCTTGGCAGAGGTATGGCTGAGAGAATTTTCGTGGAGATAGAAAAGTAATGAACAAAAAGAAACAAAAGAAACTACTCATTGCCTTAGCCGGAAATGCTAATGTCGGAAAATCTGTCATTTTCAACCATTTGACTGGGTTGCATCAACACATTGGCAACTGGCCTGGAAAAACGGTTGAAAGAGCTGAGGGAACGCTGCATTTCAGAGGCTACACAATAGACATAGTTGATTTGCCAGGAATATACTCGCTTTCCACTTATTCTTTGGAAGAATTGATCTCAAGGAAATACATCGCAGTTGAGAGACCAGACATAGTGATAAATGTTGTAGACGCTTCAGTCCTCGAAAGAAACCTCTTCTTCACCTTGCAGCTTATGGAACTGGAGACTCCGATGGTTATAGCACTGAACCAAATGGATATGGCAAAAAGAAAAGGCATCCAAATAGACATAGAAAAATTGGAGAAGCTTTTGGGAATACCTGTTATGCCAACCGTTGCCATAAAAGGCGTCGGCATTGCCAAGCTTTTGGAGAAAGCCATAGAAACAATTGAAAAAGGACCGGTGAAAAAACGTGCCCAAGCGAGATATGGAGAAGAAGTTGAAGAAAAAATTGGCAAGCTCATTGAAATTATTAAAAACGTTCAATTTTTTTATCCACCGAGATATGTGGCGATTAAGCTACTAGAAGGGGATGAAGAGATAGAGAGAGAAATCAGAAGGATAGACCCGCAGATAGTCTCTACCGCCAAAAAACTTGCAGACGAAATTGAGAATATTCATGGGCACGCTTGCTCAACCGTGATAACTTCGGAACGGTATGAAGTTGCTGGCTGTATTGCCAGAGCGGCTCAGAAGTTGGTGTCTCCAATAAAGCCCACTTTAGGGGAGAGGCTTCACAACCTTACAACTCACAAGATCATGGGATACGCCATACTGGCTTTTTCGCTGCTTTTAATTTTTTACTCCATCTTCACCTTTGGAGACTACACCTCAGGGTTGCTAAGCGATTTGTTTTATGGTTTGGAGCCTCTCTTTGCAAGTGCGTTTGGAACAGGAATTGTAGGCAACCTGATTTGGGGCGGTATTATCGAAGGGATTATAGCTGGCGTCACAATAGCCCTACCTTACATTATTCCTTTTTACGTTATATTGTACTTCTTGGAGGACTCGGGATACCTTAGTCGAATCGCGTTCTTGATGGATAAGGTCATGCATAAAATGGGGTTGCATGGAAAGGCGTTTATCCCTGTTATGCTTGGCTTCGGCTGCAATGTTCCCGCTTGCTTGGGATGCAGGATAATGGAGACACAGAGGGAAAGGTTACTCGCCGCGTTTGTTACGACGTTGGTGCCTTGTGCCGCATGCACAGTTATCATACTTGGTCTGGTAGGCGAATTTTTGGGCATCCAATGGGCGTTGGTGCTTTATGTTGTTGATTTGCTGATAATTTTCGCTCTTGGAAGGCTTGCGTTTAAAGTTGTTCCTGGTGAATCAACCGCGCTAATTATGGAAATGCATGATTACAGGTGGCCCCATTTGAAGACTGTTTTGAAGCAAACGTGGTTTAGAGTGGCTGAATTCATAAAAATAGCTTTTCCCCTAATAATTGTTGGAAGTCTCGTGTTGAAGCTAGCAGAAGTTTTTGGTTTACTGGAACCAATAGCGACCGTGCTTAGTCCCATAACAGTCACATGGTTGGGATTACCCGCCATTATAGGAATAACGCTGATATTTGGTGTGCTAAGGAAGGAGCTAACACTAGTTATGCTGGCTACTCTTCTGGGAACAACGAATTTTGCGGAAGTTCCAGGTTTTGGTCCTGTTCAAATGGTTGTGTTTACTTTGGTGGCGATGTTTTACATACCCTGCATAGCAACAATTGCGGCTTTAGTCAAAGAGTTCGGTTGGAAGAAAGCATTATTTATAACGGTGTTCGAAATAGCCTTTGCAATAGTCTTGGGCGGAGTTGCTTTGAGACTATTAACGTTAGTCACATAATCTAAACTTATCTGCTTAAGAGACTTGCACCCAAACGGCTTCGAGCTCTGTGATGGGGCTGCCCGGATTTGAACCGGGGTCTATAGAGCCCAAGGCTCCTATAATCATTAATTGGTCTGAGTATAAGCGATATCTCCTTTCAAAATACGCTCGGTCTTATGCGGTGCAACTTTTTGAGTATTCACGAAAATACTATCCTTTGCTTAACGATGTCAATAGTATATTGTTGTCTAAGCCCACAATCAGAAATAACGTTATCAACTCGCTCACTGCTCTAAGCAGGTTTGTAGGCATATACAATTCTTTCATGGCTGAAATGAAAGTGCATGGAATCAAAAGAGTCAGACCAGACCCAGTTCAAACTTTCACTAGAATCTTTAACAGTAATGCCCACAAGGGACTTGGCGAATGGTATCAAGATGCTGTCGCAGTGTTGAAAGAGAATAAGCAGCTTTACCTCAGGTTTATGCTCTTAAGCGGAGTTAGAGCAATGGAAGGCGTCAAATCCTTCAATCTCATTGTAGAGTTGGGGTCTAAGTACACAGAGGAATACTACAACGAGAACACTGGATTTCTGGAGCATTTCAAATATCCAGAGTTGTTTCTACGAAGAAGCAAGAATGTCTATGTCAGTGTAGTTGCCAAAGAGTTGCTCGATGAGATTTCCAGGTCTAACGAAATTTCTTACAATGCAATCGATAAGAGATTAGACAGAGCTGTAATGCCAATGAGAATTAAGCAACTTAGATCTTTCTATGCAACGAAGATGAGAGAAATGGGTTTGCTGTCAGAGCAGATAGATTTAGTTCAAGGAAGAGTGGGGAAGAGTATTTTCTTGCAGCATTATTTTAAGCAAGATGCTAAGTTGCTTAGCAGCAGGATTCTTGAGTTGTTGCCAAAACTTGAAGCAACTTTGATCTCTTAGCGTTCCTCGTTCCGCAAAACGTATGTTTTTTTAAAATAGTGCCAGAATCAATGTTGGCTAGGCATTATACTGATTTTTCGCCTGAGAAGCTGAAAGAAGTTTACTCAAAAATGGATTTTTGGATTCTGTTATAGTTAAAAGATGGTCATCCTGAGATGAATCCATTAGAAACCCCATCATGGATTAGATTTTCTAATTCTTGAATATATTTTTGACAAAGTGTAATTATGTCTTCATTCCCATTCCAATCTTTAAACTTATACGTAACTTGAGTTTTTGCATTGGCTTCTTGACTTTTTCTGTCCTCTGATTTAAAAAGAGAATTTAAAAGCGCCTCTATTTTTCCAAATATTTTGATAAATCGATCAGGATATGAATACCTAACTACAAGTATTTTTGACACCACATAATGCGTTGCTGGAACAACTGGTTCATCATGAATATTTGTGTTCCGTTTATCCCTGAAGTACCGGAGTATCACACTACTTGACATAAGAGAGTTATACCAACTTAGTCCACCCGGTTTGGTTTGCGCTTCTTTACGAGCATATTGTAGTATTGAGCGAGTTGGAGAAAGAAAGGCACTTAAGTTGTATTTGAAAAGAATTATATTTTTTTCTTTTACAAATCTAGAGTAGAAGTATTTCGCCTCTTTTAGCTTCTCTCTCTCATGCATGCATGCTACACTCTACTAAAACTGTTATTACATTGAAGAATAAAAATCATAATAAGCGTAATATCATTGAAAAAGTGGGGGGTTAATCATTTGAATGACGATATAACGACTGAGTTAGGAGACAACTGGGCTACTTTCTTCTTTGAATGCCCAACTTTGGATTTTAAGAGAATATTGACAGATTTATTTTCTCTTCTCGACGACACCAAAGAGGCGCAAATTCCTCATTTCCTGATTAGAGAATTTATGCTCACTAAAAAGATAGGAGTGAGCCTTAGGATACTACGGAAACCAAGTAAATCAACTGAGGTTGAAAATGCGTTACGTACGTTTTTTGAAAAAAACAATCTTAAATATCAGAATGACCCTGAAGGCAACCGTCATGCCTGGCTGCGCAAAGGACAAACAGACACATACTGGAACAGAAAACGGTGCGAAGCAATTCATCAACTTTCAAAGTTCGTTGTGTTCATGGCGAACAACGACCTTTTTGACACAAGTAGCAGATGCCTCAACGCTCATTATCTCATCAACATGTTAGCCCTGCAGGAAGCCACTATACCTCAGAGTAATCAAGTCCTGTTCCTCGACATCGTAGAGGGAAAAGCCCCAGGTTTTCATACATTTCAACTCAAACCATAAGACGAACTCGAGAACGTCACAATGTGTATTTACCTTTCTCAGATATATTGAGAAATAGCATCCTCTCTGCTGGAAGACGGTAACAACAAACGGAATGGCTGGCGCTTATCATTCTCCTTTTGAAATTCTCTCATCATGAAGAATTGCCCAAATGTAACTAGGCCCTCTTACAAGTTTTGAAATTTGACCAGGACCATCAAGCGGAACTAGCTCATATGCTTTGGCAAAATCCGATTTTGAAATGTTATAGGCGGTTCTACTTGGACGCAACAATTTGCCTCTTACTTCATAAGTGAAAGGCAGGTTAGTAACAGTTCTGAATTCCTCACCCTCACAGGCAATTATTCTCTTCCAAACTTCTCTAAAGGAAGGTTTTCCCATATCTCCACCTCCCTTGTGAACATTTTGTGAGAGCTCACTATACCATTCTAGTTGTTTTCCAATACTTAGATTTTTCAGTGGCACTTCACATTTAATGCCTATCCTTTCCAGTTTTGGGATTAAATATTTTCTATACTTATCTCCCGCATGGAAAAACACAGCACCGATTTCTCTCAGATCAATTCTATCTTGCATTTGTTTGAAAACCCTTTCCGACCACTCTTTGTTTGATATTCGCTCATCGTGAAGGATTGCCCAAATAAGACTTATGTGGATGCTTTTTGTGGAAGAGTACCTAAATTTGTGTTGGCTAGGCACTACACTGATTTCTCTCCTGAAAAGCTGAAAGAAGTCTATGAAAAGGCTGATCGTAGAATATCGAACTAGCATGCGCCTGCTCGTGCTTTTTCTTGAAGAACGTTAGAAGGTCACATTAGACAATAAAAATCGTGAAAGCTTCATCTTCAGGAGGGCCAACGACTTCAAAAATTCTCTTTTTGATAATTGTATTCTTTTCAGAATCCTCCGCCTTAATAACTACTTCAACCTCATGTTTTCTGCCGCTCACCAGTAATAATGAGCGCGGAAACTTGTTTTCCCAATTTACAAAACTACCCATTCCCTGCGGAAATGCAACAAACACACGATCCTCTTTTCTTATCTTAGGAAGAACTCTGCCGTATGAGTTTTTATCTTCATCAAACCATTCATATGCAATTCTGTCCGCGTGGTCTTCGTGTATGTCTTCAATATCAATTTCTTTGGCATGCAACTTCTCAGTGACATATTTCATGAGAGTTGGCTCGAGAATTTCTACGTAGTAACCCATACTTCGGCACACCCCAATCTCAGCTGTCAGATTGTAAGCTATCTTTTTTCCCTTGTTTGCGACTTCGAAATATCCTGTGTAGCCCTTTATTTTTTCGCAGCCTCTTATGTTATCATACCAATGAGGGCTCAGCGTGAGCCCACTTATTCTCAAATTAATCGATTCCCTTCTCTTTTTAACGTCCTTTTCAACAACAAGACTAATGGACGTAATTCCGATTGATGCTGCAACAAAAGCTCCTATCTCAGGCCATGGTAAACCAAAACGGATGCCTAACAAAATGGCCAGTATTGCACCGACTATTCCTATTCCGCCAATAACAATCTCTGCCTTCAAAGCGTTCTCTCCAACATATGCACAAACACCAGCTTAATTAGCGCGCGTTTTTTAGTGCACAAGATCAAGCCTAACTTTTTCAATTACTCACGCTTCCAAACGACCGTATTCTCTTTGAATGTTATTCCTTTAGTCTTATCGCATAAGTCTTCAACTGGACATTGCCCACATTTCCTGCCACTACAAAGTTTTGAGCCTACAGTCCATATTGGCTCATCCAACTTCCAAGGAGCAGTATTCAACGCTTGAGCTGCATTACGCCATGCTTCCTCAATCAAACCTCTCAGAGGCTCATCCTGAGCACATCCAATGAAGCTCTCACTCAGCAACTTCAAAACTCCAGTATACAACGTGAACCTGGCAACTTGCTTGTCAACTGGAATGTCTAGCTCATTCAGATTCTTTAGTTTGAAAAGACCAGTTTCACCCATCACCCTAATGTAAAAGTTTGAGAGCTTGTTCCCCCTCAAGTAAGGAAACGCTTTCAAATGCTTCTTAACTTCAGCAATTTCGATTGGCTCAGGCGTAATGTTTCTAGGGTCACCATCATACTTAGCAAGCAGGATTTCTGAAATCTTCTTCCAAGTCTTCGCTGCGTTCTTGTAGTATCGTGCGCCTATCTTCTTCACGAAAAATTCAACAGATCTCTGGCTTACTTTGCGAATCCTTTCAGGAGTAAAACGTTCAGGATAAAGCTCGTAGGCGCCTCTTGACTTCTTCCAAAGCTTCTCAGCATCAACCATATAGTCAATGCTTACAACGTAAGTCAAATAGAGCGCATGTTGTCTTGTTCCTTCCTTCAAGTTTCTAGGCAACACATACTCAGGCATGGATTTGTCTTTGAAGAAGCCTTTCTTACTGTAAAATTCATCGAAGAGTACTCTAGCGATCTTAGATGCTTTTGAATTGTCAATCCTAAACTCAATCCTAAATTCCTTTTTCAAGAGATTCTCCTTCGAAACACAACTATGATCTCGAGGTTCAAAATTTGTTCCTCTACATAGCTCCCTACAAACACCGCGAGCTTTGGTAATAGTTGCATATGGTCCATGCCAAGTTGTGGTAGTAGTTGGATTGGTCAACCACCTCTTATAGTAATAACAGGATGTACTGTGCACTTTTGAACCAGTAGCTTTCTCAAAATCCTCAAAAACAACATACTTTTTCTTAGCCGAAATCAAAATTACAATCAATCCTAAATAAAACTTCAGACCAATCTTCTTTTAAAGATTTTGAAGCACTCTCGAACTCAATTACTCTAAGACCCAACAAAAATATTCACTATGGAATTCGAACAAAAACCGAAACAAACAAGTGAACCATAATAATCAACTTGAAAGAAGTTGTAGACTTCTAAAGAGTTCTTAGATTTTTGCGCTCACAAAGCCAGCAGATAGGATAATAGTGAATCCGATAAGTGGGATTGGTTATTTTTTTGGGGTTAGCGTTACTTTTGCGTAGTTTTCTTCTTGAAAATATTTATTTGCGGTTTCTTGAATGTCTTTTCCTGTTAATTGGGTTATGTTTTTTATGTAGTTCTCTAGTGCTTTTTCGTTTTCGTAGTGTATTTCGCTGTCAGCTAGGAATCTTGGTAGTTCGTGAGGGTCGTCGATTGTTCTAAAAATGTTTGCGATTAGCATTTTTTTGCTTTTTTCGATTTCAATTTTTGGTATGTGATTGGTTTTGATCTTTTCGAGTTCGCTTTGAATTAGTTTTTGGGTTTGCTTTAATGCTTTGGTTTTTACTGCGCAGTCTATGGTGAAGTAGCCATAGTCTAAGCCTGGAACGTTCATTGTTTCAAAGTCGTAGGTGAGGGCTCTTTTCTCTCGTAGTTCGATGAATAGTCTGGAGCTTTCTCCTGTTCCCAGAATAGAATCAATGAGATCCAGTGGTGGCACGTCAGGATTCTTGGCTGGTACGGTTCTGAGGCCAAAACTAAGGTAAGCTTGAGTAAGCCCTGCTCTTCTTAGTAATGTTTCTTTCTTAGGTTTGCTCACTTCAGGTTTTCTAAAGTTCCGTGAGGTTATGTTAGTTTTTTGTCTTTTTTCGAAATCTTCAATAATTACTTCTTCAGCCTTGTCTGAAAAGTTGCCGGTTAATATCAGTATCATGTTTTGAGGAGCATAATAATTCCGATATGTTTTCTCTATATCACTAAGCGTTAGTTGCTTCACTGTCTTTTTGGTTCCGGAGATTGGGTATCTTATGGGGTGATATTTGAAGAGGTTTTTGATTAGAGCTTCGCCAATTTTGTTTTGTGGGTCGTCAGAAGCCACAGCGATTTCATTTAGGATTACCTTGCGCTCTATCTCCAGTTTCTCCTCCTCAAAAGTAGGATCAAAAAGGAGGTCTGATAGAATGTCTGAAGCTTTAACGATATTTTCTGGAAGAACATCCACTTTGCTGAAGGTACACTCGGTGGATGTTTCAAAATGGGAGCTTCCACCTAACCTTTCGATTTCATGATGGAGCTTAATTCTATTCTGGGATCCACCCACGAGCATGTGCTCAAGAAAATGAGCATTGCCTATTTTTTCCTTGGAATCATCATTTGAACCATATTTTATTGCAACAGATAATTGAGCTGTCATTCCCGATGCTTGTGGATACTTCAATAATGCTAGTCCATTTGAAAGGACCTTTCTTTCCCAAGATAGACTGCTTCGCATACTAACGGATTAAACCTCTGATTTCTTTAAAAACTTAAAGATATGCAAGAATTGAGCGCACTCGAAAACGTGAAAAAAACCTCAAAATCGAAGTACATCTGAAAAAAGAAGTGAACCAAAACTTCCATGAAGTCCTTAGAATGTTTCAGGCGTGTTTGTGAGTGGGTTGTCTAGTTGTTAGGTTTGTTGTTTGATGTGTGAGGTGCTAGTTGCATTATGCGATAAGCTTTTGGTCGCTAGAAGCTTAAGGAGAGGCTGAAGAGAGGCGCTTCACGATCTATAATTTTGAGAGAATGGCTTTTGAATTATGGAGAAAGTTTTCTATTTCTAAATTCTAATCGGATAAACAAAATAGAATTTTCTAAATTTTCATCTAATTTAGAAATATAAAATAGAAAAATTTGATGGATAAGATTTCTCCGGACTTGATCATTTATCTTGCGTATTTGCTGCTGGTGCTTTAATCTTGTAGTGGCCTGGTCTTGTTTTCTCAATTTTTCCTTCTTGCTCCAACCGTCCCAGAGCAACATAGACGTTTGCTTGTTTTACTTCCACTAGTTCATCTACGAACTTAACGATGCTTCGCCAGTGGTGTTCTTTTCCATCATCAAGTAACTCGAGAATGGCAGGTTTTGCCTGTTCCACTTTTGGCAGCTTTTTAGTTTCAACCAAGTTCATGATGCCAATAACTGCTTTAAACCATTCCCATACTTTGCCCACGTAGGTTATGGCTCTTTCTACATCTTGTTTCTCCACTATTAATGTTGCTAAATTCGGGTTTCCTACTTCTTGAGCTGAAAGCTGGCTCATGCGATATAGACAAGAAAGTCTGATGACGAGATTGGGCAATTGTCCGTAGTATCCTTCTTTGACGCCAAGGTCTTCTTGGTCTATTTTGTCATCTATTTGCTTCTCAAAGTTGTTGTAAATTTGTTTCGCCTCATCACTCATTTCAAGTGTAGTGACTGTGGTTTTGTTGGCTATTGCCTGAAGGAATTTTTTGATTTCCTCGTTTCTGGATTCTTCTTCAATGCTGAGGTCTTCGGTTCTTATTTCTTTTCTTTGTTTTCTTTTTCCTATGACGAATATGAAGCGATTAAGGAAGCCTAGTCTGAGTTGCAGTTCATCAAATAGAGCGGGAAGATAATCGGTTGACGCTAACAGGCAGGTTAGGTATGGGTTTTTAACGATTTCCATGCCCCTGGTTATTGTCCCTCGAGAGGTTGTTGTTCCATCGTACACTGATGAGAGAATATCATCTGCTTCTGTCATGTAGCTTTCTTTTCGTTTTAGTTGTTTGAAGAATCCTGCTATTTCGTCTTTTATCCAGTAGCAATGTGTCTCTAGTCCATTTGGAGTCCTTTCTGTTGCCCTAGACATTTCTTTGATCAAGGCTTCTGGTGTAAAGCTTTTTGGTAGCGCTTTTTGTCCCACAATAGTCTGATTAAGGAGTTCTTGGACATGTTTTATCACAGTGGTTTTCCTGCTTGTTCGACTTTTTCCGATTATGATAACCCAAAGATTGAGCAGTCTCCCGCTGGCTGTCTTCTTGCTGCTAAAGATTGAAGTGTCCGGTATGGATTTGAACACAAACTTCCTTCCCGCAACAGTGGATATCAGGAACAACATTGCTATTTCCTGAAACTCTTCTGGGGCATCGGTTATTATAGAGAGCGCCTCGACGTACTTTTTGATGAAGTCCTTCTTTTCGGGTTCAGAGTTTTCACTAATGTTTTTTCACCTCCATAGAATTTCTCAATTTTTGTAGAACTACCCTCTACACTTCATACTCCATGTTACATTGTGCAAAGAGGCATGTGGTCCTCTACTAGTATATGGAAGTACACTCTACACTCCATACTGCATAATATATTGTGACACATATCAATTATGCAAAAACGCATTCAATCTTACCCTCCACAATACTATTTTGGGCGTACTGTATTTCCGCCAGTTGTATTACAGGATTACACTCTTGGAAAAATTGAGAACCCATGCCTAAGTGCTTGTTTCGGAGGTTAGTGTTTTGCTTAGTTAGGAAATGAGTGTCTGGAATAGGGTTATTTTGTATTTTAATGCTTCATTCTGACTTTGTTGTATCTTCGGGCTTCAGAAATGGAACTAGTTAAATGTTTGTTTGTCCTTGCATCGGCGGCGAAGAAGAATGGAAAAGGTTGATTTAGAGCTCAAATTGAGAAAAGAACGCGTAGAACGGTGTTTAAACTGTAAGAGCTTCAGAAAATGTGAAGAAGTTATTCAGGATGTCGAAATCTGTCAACACTACGAAGAACTGCCTTTGAATAAGCAAGTGGTTATTGTGAACTTGAAGGATTACAGTTCAGCGATAGGGTTTAAGAAGAAAGACGTCTTTTGTTCGATTTAACCTTAAAAGAGAATTATAAAACTCTTCTGAAAGCAGCTATTTGGTCTTCGATTTCTATATCGTTCATATTACCCATCTGTGGCTGGCCCTCGACTGGAACTCTATGTTTTGTTTTTTTAGCCTTTATCAAAGCGGATTCTAATTGCTTAATCGTGGCTGTAATCTCGGTTGCAGTGGTTCTTCCTTCTCTCAGGTCTTGTTTATATTTGGTTGCGAGTTGTTGTCGTATTTTCTCTCTAAATTCTTCCACAAAATCGCCTCCCTTTTGGTTAGAGTTCTACTGGCTAGACTGGTTTCAGTTGTCCTTTTTTTAGGATTATGTTTCCTTTTTCGTCTTCAACAAAAATTACGATGTCACCGATCTTGACTTTGAGTTTTTTCTGGATTTGCTTGATCAGTGTTATTCTGTTGTTCGGTTGGACTTTGCTGCTTCCTAGAACTTTTTCCAATGTTAGAACCCAGTTCATAGGTACTGTGTTGTTTGGTAGATAATACTAAGTGGTAAAATGCCATAATGGCATAAATTTAAATGCTGAAGAAACCAATTAGCTACCTGTAAGTCAACCACAAGTTGGATTAAATGAAAAAACCTACTTTCATTTCCACCGCGATAGTTCTAGCATTATCCATAACACTAACACTCAGCAGTCAGCAGGTCACAGCTGAACCTCTGATTATAGGAAGCAATTCAGACAGCAGACTGGAACTACAAGTGCATTCATTTAACACCGCATCTTCAATCGACTATTACCCCTACACACCAGACACAAACGGCTACATCTGGGCTTGGGTTGACATCTCCATTAAAAATATTGGCACTGAAGAAGTTAGCACCAATGTCCTTTATGCTTACCTCAAAGATAATAACAACTATCAATACAGAGCCAGACCGACTGCAAATGCGCCATTACAGCTCAAGTTAACAGATCTGCTTCCAAGTGAGACCCAACGCGGGTTGATCTATTGGGAAATACCTCCAGATGCAGAAATAACATCGTTCATCTGGCATGATTATGCCAGTAACATTGCAATTCCAGCCCCATCGCCTTCGCCAAGTCCTTCACCAACACCCACACCAACACCAACTCCAACACCCACTTCCGCTCCTACACCAACACCTACAGAGAGCCCAGGGACGTCGGGGTTCCCTTTAGCAGCATTCATAGCGTTAATTATTGCAGCAGTAATTGTATTAGCATTAATCCTAAAAAGAAAAAAATAACCTACCCGTGGATGAGCAAGTATTTTTCTATTTTATATTTCTAATTTAGCTAAAATTTTAGAAATTTATTTTCTATTTTTTCTTTAGGTTATAAATTTAGAAATTAGAAATTTAAAATTTCAATTTGCCTTTTTCAAGAAACCTAAAAGCAGGGCCACAAAAGATAATGGGAAGTTTAACCTATTATTTTTTGGTGCTGTTATGAAGAGAACAGCATTAGCACTAACACTCCTCTTGGCACTCACACTGATTTCAGGAGCAAAAGCAGTACAGTTCGATTATACCCAATTCGAAGGTTTGCCCTATGACCCCCCCATAGTCACTTTGGCATCTCCTTCTCAAAACACAAAATACAGTGTGCCAGACGTCCCCCTGAATGTTACAATCCAGATACGCGGTTTCATCTATCACAATATAGAGAGAATAAGATGGCTCAATTACAGTTTGGATGGGCAGACCGCTATTCCGCTCACCTTGATTGTGCCTTCAATGTATGACATCTCTAAATTGCCTTACCCTGTATACGGAAACGATATGCTAACAGGCTTATCCGATGGAAGCCATAACCTCACAATTTTTGGAGAGACATTTATTGGTGGTCTGAATGGTTACTTCAATGAAACGGTTTCTTTCACAGTAGATACATCAAACATGTCGACAGTAGCGCCTTTTCCAGCTTCGCTTCTGTTTGTGGTTTCAGTGGGAATTGCCATCGCAATCATAGGTTTGCTTGTTCACTTCAAGAAACGCAAACATTAGAGAACAATCAGAGTTTTCCCAAATTTTATTTCTAAATTAAATATTTTTTAGAAATTCATTTTTCGCTTAGTTTAGAAATTTAGAAATTAGAAATTGAAGTTTCTTTTTCTCATTTCATTTTTCAGTAAAGTTTTCCAGCTGTTCCAATTTTGTTCTTTAATGAATTTTGTAACTGTGAATGAATCAATAGAAATTGCTTCCACAAGCTTTATAAGCTGGTATTATTGAGAATAAAATCCTAATTTTTAATTAAGCAAAGTAATAGAGGTGATAGAGATGAATAAAGGAAAGAAGGCGTTGTCTGCCATGCTTGTGACTTCAACAATAATCCTTCTATTAACAATGTCGATGTCGGTAGTGTATGCAACAAAGCCTACGAAAATTTCAGGAACATGGGTTCCTACAAGTGGAATTACACTTACCGGACCAGAACACACGGGTGGAGGAAACCACTTCCACGGTTGGAATAACACAGGGAGGTATATTACAGGTCCGATTAAAGGCAACTTTACGCAGACTGTAACCGTAACTATGCATACTGGCGAACCTGTTTTTGTTGAAGAACCGCCATTGGACTTCCTTTGGAGAATTGACCGCACTATACACGACGCTATCGTAGACGGCAAATCTGGCACTATAGTTATGCGTCTCATTTGCAAGGGGTCAATAGTAATGGTTGACGATTCTCCTGTAACTTCATTGGAAGGAACATGGGTAATAATAAGCGCAACTGATGGATTAGCTGGCTTGCATGGTCAAGGGACATGGTGGAACATACCACCATTGAGACTTGGTTACGAAGGACAGATTCATTTCGACCCATAACCAACAGAAAGAACAAAGCTTCAATAGCAGAAAACCAAACATAATCCTTAATCTCCTCTTTTTCTTTTTTTATTTTTTGTTATGCCTCTGTATTTTTTAGTAAAGTTTTCTTTACGCTCCAAAATTGTTCTTTAATGGCTATGAAAGTGTGAATGAATAGAACTATCTTCTATAAAGTTTAAAAAATAAACTGGACATATTTAATCTTTAACACATTTTGCTGGAGGTGAAAGAGTATGAATAAAAAAGTCTTAGGGATAGCTGTAGCCTTGATGGCTGCGGCGCTATTATCAATTTCACTGCCTTTGGCTTGCGCAACAAAACCCGTGGATGTGAACTTTAAACGCATAATGACTGGAACATCAATCGAGGGACGGCAGGCAGGTAAAAGTGACAACATAATTCTCAATATAGCTGCCACCCATCTCTTTACGGGGGACATCGCAGGTACTGGCGCTGCAGATGCAAGATGGATATTCCATAATTATCCTAACGGACCAATTAACGTCCATGCTGTAGAGACTATTTCTTCAGTTACAGTCATGGGCGAACCTAAATCGGGTACACTAACCATCCGATTTGATTTTATCAGGGATCCAACCGCAGGCACTGTCGAAGGAACGTGGGTTATAATTGGTGGAACTGACGACTTGGCGAAGCTTCATGGACAGGGAACCATGTTTGGTCCAATGATGGATGCCTCATTCTCTGGGCAGGTCCATTTCGACCCCTAACTAATAAAAAGAACAAAGGGCGATAAAGGAAAACCAAACCTAACACCACAATCTTCTTTTTCTCATTTCATTTTTTGTTATGACTATGTAGACTAAAGTATCAATACAAGCTACTTCACAAATCATAAAAGCAGATAACAAGAATACTAACCGTTTTCGTTTTAGCTTTGTAGGGGGTGAAAGAAGTAAATAGAAAAGTCTTAGGAATTGCTGTTGTCTTGATGGCTGTAGCTATGCTGGCAACTCCACTAGTAGCAGCAGTTCCTGGTGAAGAGAAAAACAATGAAAAATTTGAATACTTCGAACTTGCATGTTCTGGAATGGGAAGTGAAGTTTTTGACAGATTTTGGTATACTCCTCCAAATGCTGACCCATTAGAAAACAAAACAACTCACGGAAGAGGCGGAGGATGGATTACTGGACCCGTAGTAGAATTAACAGTAGGTTCAGATACATATAATACGACTACTACGCCTGTGAGCGTAACTTGGACTACAATGTATGATATGGACCTAGTATGGAATAATGATGGAACATTAAAGCGGGTAAATATTAGACTTACCGATGTTGTCACAGTGTATGAAGATGATGTGGAAATTGGTACATTAGTACTGGAACTAAAATCAGCTATTGTACCAACAGCTTCGTCTGTATACGGAGGTACTGTTATGGGTTATGGAACTGGAGCATTGAAGGGTGTACATATATCTGCAATAGACCTTGGCTTAGTAAGCTTTCCACCACCAATATATGTGAGAGTTGGAACAATAACAGGTTGGCCCCTGTAACCACCAATATAAATTGACAAACTAAATACCTCAATATTCCCCATTTTTTTCTCTTTTTTCTATTTCATTTTTTGTAATGACTATGTAAACTATTATGGCATCAGTGGATTTGAGAAACTTAGAAATAAGAAATTCAATTATTTCCCACATCACCAAACTTATAACATAGAAAGTCCCAATGCATGCCCTCGGGTGTAAATGCACTTGAGAAACAAAAATAACCTTGTTCTCTACGTCGATAAAGAACTGGTTGAAAAGTTGAAAGAGTTAGGGTTTAATCTCAGTAAAACGTTTGAAAATCACTTAAAACATCTAGTAACGCAATTTTCAACAAACAATTCGATAAATAACTTCATTTCTACTGAGAATAGAATGAACGTGGTGGGGCTGCCCGGATTTGAACCGGGGTCTATAGAGCCCAAGTCTACAAGCCTAGACCAAACTAGCCGACAGCCCCGCGATTTACCGTTTATCCTGAAACGGGTGGCAGAGAAAGATAATTTCGATAGCATCATAAAAACCTTAGCCAAGCACAGCTAGTCGAAGATACTAGAACTGACTAGGTAATCAGACAGACGCAAAAGAGAAGAGACACAGGTCACTTAGCGTTCCAGTCTTTATGTAAGGGAGGGGGGTAGTCTTTTCCGAGCACTTAAACGCGGTTATTTGCGGATTTTGCATTGGAGTACTTTTGGGCAGAGTAAGCATTCTTCTGGTAGGGGCGCGTTTTTTGGTCGCGTGTTTAGGAGGCTGGAGAAGTGGGCGCATTTTGCAGGCGACTCGAACACTTTGGGGTATTCGGCTGGTTTTACGCCTGTGATTTTCATGTTTTCTGTGATTATGTCGAGTTTTGACATGCAGTATGGGCATGCGTAGTATGTTTGCCGTGGTATGGTTGATGTGTCGGTTAGGACTGTGGGTTTTTCAAATGTTTTTTCGCATCCCTTGTAGGGGCATCGGAGTTTTTCGTCGTGGGAGTGCGAGTGGAAAAGAGGCATTGTTCATCTTCCTTTTTGTTGCATGTCTGGATTAGTATCGGTACTATTAATATTTTATAAATGTTTCTGAATGTACGAACAACAAAACTACACCATACCATAAAAAGCCTCGGGCGGGCTTTGATCCCGCGGCCTGCTGCTTACGAGGCAGCCGCTCTACCGGGCTGAGCTACCGAGGCACCGTGCAATCGCTAAATCAGTGTTGTGTGCACATTTTTAAGTAGCAATAGTTTCTTTATTGAGATTTACTACTACCACCTAATGATTTAGCAATCTAAGACACTATGGTTCATTAACAAAAATATAACGATTACTACGTGCATCCAGAGCTTTCTAATCTTGGTTTTGAAAAGAAGAAAGTTTGAAAACAAGCTCACTTAAGCTGAGCAATAGATTCATCGATTAATTTAATCAGTTTGTCGAAATCTGCTGACGGAAAAAGGTGGTTTAAACTTATGGACATAATCCTGTGACCACCAGCTCCCATATTCAACTTTTTTATTTCTTCATAGGTTCTTTGAACCTTAGCAAGCGAATCAGGTTTCAGAAATGATGCAAGTTCAATCTTAACCGAATCGTATGTTTCTGTGATAAAAGGATATTGCTCATCTACAATCCATCTTTTTCCTTCTTCCCTTTTGAGTGCATCAGAGAACGCTTTTCGAATTATGGAAAGCTCATTAATTAAGGCTCTTTTAATTATTGTCCTTCTTTTCCTATTCTTTATTGAATCTGTTAGCTGAGCTAATAACCAACCTATTCCAACACCTATTAAAGGAATAATTGCTTCCCAAGGAATCTGTGCACTCATTGTTTTTCAATTCTGATTAATTCTTTCGGTTCAGCTATTATGTTTTTGGCTATTGGAAAAGTTGATAAGAAACTCTTGTAGCAGATTGTTTTATTTCGTTATGTTGGTTATTTTTAGAATGTTTGCGTTTCCTGAAGTAGACCAGCAGACCTACACCAACCACAGCCAAAACTGTTGCAGAAACAGCAACGACTAACAAAGTAGGGAAAGGCTCTGGTTCTGGTCTGGGTTCTGAAGAAGGCGTTGGTTGTGGATTGAGGATAGCAGTCGCCCACTCGGGCAATACTACATCGACATTATTAATATCAAAGGGAAACATTAGCGGATAGTTATCTTGACCGAAGACAAAGCTCACCAGTCCACCAGCATCATCATCCCATTTACACCCCTCCACTACGTATGGGACATCACCTATGCCATCTCCATCATCATCCGTGCCATCGTAATCGTCCCAGTAGTTGCCTTCTTCGCCATTATCCCAGTAATTACCCGACCCTAATATTTCCCAGTTTGCACTGACATGTCTGTTATTATTTATCAAAATGTTTCTATAGAAAGTGTTGTGCTCCGCTACATAATGATTTCCGCCTATTGCTATCCCGTAACCGCTCCTGCCCCCTGTATAATTGGATATCAAATTGTCATGGAACACGTTGTAAGAGCCTTGACCAATCAGTATACCCCAGAGTCCTGATCCTGTAATCTTGTTCTTGCTAACAGTGTTGTTAAAGCAGGGGGTACCCATGGTGATTCTATCCATAGTGTTGTTGCTGATGAAATTAAAATCACAATACCACATTTTCAGCCACGCCAAAGAGTTGTTGAAAAACAAATTGAAAGAGCTGTTTAGGACGACGTCTCCTATCGTGTTTCCAGCGATTCTGTTATACATACCCTGAGTTTCGAGTCCACCCTCGAGCAGATTATTCATTATAGCGTGGTTGTCTCCAATGATGTTCATACCAGCTGGTATTGAGTTTCCACTGATATTCGCCATTTTGCCATTCAGTCGGACGTTACCCTCTCTTCCGAGGTTGTTGCTGACTATTTCGATTCTATCCCCTGTTGCATTTATTCCGCCAAGACTATCCATGTCGGTTGGCATGTTAATTGTGAACCCAGAAAACTCGACATCATTGGCATCTATCGTTATTGCTATGGCATGGGCTTGCATTGTATGAATAAGAAAAGTGTAGTTAACCACTGGTGGGTCAAAGTTGATTATTGTTTTATCCTTATCTTCACCCAAGACGAGTATCGATTTGTTTATCTCTAATACTTTTTCTTGGTATGTTCCCTTCTTAACAAATATTGTGTCGCCATCCATGGCATTCTCAATGGCAGACTCAATTGTTGGATAATCGTCTGGAACAACAATTGTCTTGCAACTTGCATTGACAGACTTAACATTGATGTTACATGAAGCCGTTAGAATGAAAAGAATCATTATGAGTGTTAGTGCTAATGCTGTTCTCTTCGTAACAACACCAAATAACAATACGTTAAACTAACCCTTAGCTCTTATGGTTCTGCTACGCAGCTTTGATTTATTCTAAAGAAAATATCGTTACAGAAAAACCCTAAATGCATTACCTAGTACGCTCTCTGCGCTCTCTCCGTTTACACTCTAAGAGCTTGCTCGCTAACTAGGAGTATAAATAGTAATGCAAATTTATAGAGTGTAACCTAATACCTTTCTCTCTCGGTGACTGTGATCTTATTGGATATTGATATTACTATTGACACTAAAGAATGTTCGGAAAGCAGGTTGTGGCAAGCGTCAATTTTAAAAGGCGTAGCCCTCCTAAACTTAAATTGTGCGTGGTGTTTGTAATGGTTTTTTGGGTGGAGGCTTGTTTGGTTGAGTAAAGCGAGGGGACATAAAGGCGGTAAGGGCGGCGCAAGCGAAGAGTTGGGTGAGCGGAGGATAATTGAGCTCATACGGAGCCGTTTGAGCGTTATGCCCAATTTGCCTGTGCCTTTTGGGGATGATGTTTCCGCTGTGGACATTGGCAATGGGCGGGTTGCTGTTTTGAAGACAGATATGCTTGTGGGCGAGACTGATGTGCCGCGAGGCATGAGCCTTTGGCAGGCGGCGCGTAAAGCGGTGGTCATGAACGTCAGCGATTTCGCAGCTAAAGGGGTGGAGCCTGTGGCGATGCTTGTTTCGCTTGGGTTGCCGAGAGGTTTGATGCGGACGGATGTGGAGGAGATTGCGCGTGGGTTGAATGCTGGAGCGCGGGAGTACGGCGCCTACGTTATCGGCGGCGACACCAATGAGGCTTCGGATCTGGTTATAACGGTTTCGCTTTTTGGAACGGCTGACCGGAAGGCGCTTATGCTGCGCAGCGGCGCCAAGGCAGGCGATATTGCGGCGGTTACGGGTTTTTTCGGTAAGACGACTGCGGGTTTGCGGTTGCTTTTGGATGGGTTTGCGGCGTCGAAGGGGTTGCGTGAGGTACTTTTGCGTTCTGTTTGTATGCCTAAAGCTCGGCTTCGGGAAGGCTTAGCTCTTCGGGGTTCACGTGCAGTTTCAGCTTCTGTTGATTCAAGTGATGGTTTAGCTTGGAGCTTGCATGAGCTTGCGCGGATGAGTAGTGTTGGGTTTTTGGTTAACAATGTGCCAGTTGCGGATGAAGTGCGCAGGTTTGCCGAGTTTAACGGCTTAAACGCGTTAGAGTTGGCGCTTCATGGCGGGGAGGAATATGAGCTTGTGGTGACCGTTAAGCCTAAAAGGTGGGTTGACGCGGAAAAGGCTGTGGAGGCGGTAGGCGGCTGCTTGTTGCCTATTGGCAAGGTCACGCGGGACAGACAGGTGCTGGTGGATATTGACGGCGAAAAATGTCCAGTTGAGCCGCGGGGCTGGGAACACTTCAAGAGCAAGATTTGACTTGGCGGTCCAGCAGATAGTTCAGTATGGTTATGCACGACGCGGCGAGGTAAGGCTGTTTTCCCAAGCTGATTTTTTCTCCGTAGCGGAGCGCATAAGCTTCGGCTTTTTTGGGTAAGCCTACGTGGTCGCCTAGGACGAAGATAGCGTTCTCGGGAAGCGTGGTTTTGGCTATGTCTTTTCCGCCCTCTTCAAGAACGTATACGCTTGCGGTTTCCGCCTTAGCCTTCAAAAGCGCCTCAAAGCTTGTTTTGCTTGTGGTTATGCCTGGGTGCGGTTTGCCCGAGATTACCTTTTTGAGGATGCGCTGCCAAGTGTCCACGTCCGTGCGTACATCATAAAGCCTTTCGCCGTTGATTTCGATGTGTAGTGGCGGATTGGGCGGGCCAGTCAAAACGGCGTGGAAAATGACGTTTTTGCGTATGCCATGCGAGAGGAATAGGCTTGCGACGATGCATTCGTGAACGATGTCTAGGCGGCCTGCGTCGTGTAAATTGCTGAAGGCTGTGTCGGTTTTTCCTAAACGTGAGAACAGTATGAATTGGCGTGGCAAGCAACATCACAGGTTATTGTTATTGCATGTCTGCTTTTTAAGGTCGCTATTCCAAAAAGAAATGTGTCATAATATAAGACCGAACAAAAGAAGACTACGAAAAAAATAGAACAAAAGCATCAGAAGAAAAGTGCAAATTCCAAGAATTAGAGTTAGGGAAAAGACAGACAATTGAGACATTGACCAACGAAAAATTGACGTTTACAGAGTATTTCCCAAAGTAGTTTTTTGGGTTTGAGATTAAAATTTAATCTTTTTCCCCTACCTTCTTTCTCCTACTCTTACTCTCTTTCTCTCTTAGCTACTTAGACATATCTCACAGATAGAGACATCACACACGCAAAAAACAAACGATGCGAGGTGTCCGTTCCCAAAGAGCACAGACCCAAGAGAGGAAGTTTTTTCTTACACTTTTTAGTCGGTATCTAATTTCTCTGGCTTCTTTTTGGCAAGTTTTCTAACTTCGGTCTCAAATTCTGGGTCTAACGAAAAATTCCATGTTTCTTCGTATAAAATGGAGATTAGCCGTGCCACTACATAACGTTCAAAAGGCTTTTTCATACTCTTGTCTAGAAAATCAGTCACTTTATCAGCAACATGAAGCGTTGAATCAAGGTCTATCTCCATGCCTATCGAGTTTTTTTCAGAATCCTTCTCATTGGACAAATTAAATCACAACAATATCATACTCAGGGACCCTTTTTAATGTTCAGTTGCATCTTCTTTGGGCTATCCACCCCACTCCAAGCGATGCGAGCGAGGCTGTTTGCCAAAACTCTTCTCTCCTTCAAAGCGAAAGGGCCCGTCATATGTAGCCAAAACAATGAAACAAACGCAGAAACTAATCCAAGAAGGGTATATTAAGCATGACGAGAATATACATGTGATAAGTGGACCGAATTTATAGTGTTAGGCGACAATTGATTTTGTTACGCTTTAGTGTCCATTAATTTATTGAGAAAGAGGGATTAAGATAGAAATTCAAGATGAAGCCGAATTGTTCATGTCGATGCGGAATTTTAGTTGTGAAGAGAGGGAAGAATGGAATCAGGGAATGGATATAACAGCTTTGGATGAGGAATCAAATGAAAAGGTTTTGTTGCGAATAGTGGAATCGAAGTCGAAATCTGGGTTTGTTGGGGTAGATGCTGTTAGAGAAATGTTGGAAGTTATGGAACGTGAAGATTATGATAAAGGTGTTCTTTTAGGCAAGAAGTTCACAGTTGCTGCAAAACGGGAGTTGATGGAAAACGATATCCAGAGAATCTCAGAGAGCCATACACCAAGGTTCAAGCCAGAAAGGCTCTTTCTGCGGATAAACAATTACGTTAACGACCTATGCAAAGCCAAGTGCGGGAAAATTCCCCAAAAAGAGTCTGATTGTAAAGGCGACTGCAGGATCAGAATAATCAGCGATAACGCCTCATTCCATTTTGAACAAGGTTGGATAAAACTGATGAAAAACGATCTAAAACAACTTTTAGCTATTCACGATTCTAAAAAATCCGATTAGTATGTTATAAAAAACTCAGTCTAACCATTTTTTGCCTTTGGTTCTGTTCATTTGGTTTTCTCTTTTTTTAGGTTTAGGATTAAAATTTTAGTCACAGTTTTGTTAGCAGTTTGTAAGACATACTCAAATAGCCATGATTTGTATAATGTCAATGAAACATAAGCTATGCTCTTAGGAAGCGTAGTAATTGAGGAAGAAACCAAAAAGGAAAGATAAAGGAAAAAAACTTTACAAAAACACTCACGGGCGTTATTATCGGGTAAGACTCGGGTATAGAATCAGGTACAAAAATAGAAAAAGAAAGATACTAAGGAAATTAAAATCATAAATTAATCCTTAATTTTCTCAAAAATCAGTTTAGTGTTTTGTTGGTAAAGATCAAGTAAAGAGGGGTGTTTAAAACTGCTTTTCCATATATTGGAGAGGTGGTGGCTCCGTAGGGCAGCCTGAAGCGGGTGTAAATGAAGCTTTGGTTCTCTTTGTGTTTCATGCTTTATATAAGGGGGCTATAGTCTCCGAGAGACACTAGTCTTCAGCGCTCTTTTTTCTCCAGAACAGATACACCTTAGTCTGCGCCATAAAACTCAACCGCTTAAGCGCCTTCGCCAAACCGTGCGTGTCCAGCTCGGCAGCCTTCGCCATAAACTCCTCATGCCGCGGATAAACATTGCGCAGACCAACCAAACGCCGCCTAACACCCGCATTCTTCCGAGATAACTCTTCCAGCACATCTAAAACTGCGTCTCTGCCAACCTCAGAAACCACCCGCTCACCATAACACACACCAGCCAACAGCGCAACGTCAAAACCCAACACGCCCAAACGCTCTAAAGCGTTAACCACATGCGGACTAGGCTTGCTCTCCGCTATCCGGCGCATTCCAGCCTTCTCAAAAAACGGATTATACCGCGCCATAACCGCAACAGCCTCCACACACGCTGTTCCAGCACGCGCAAGCGTATCGTGGACCAGCTTAGCACCCAAGCCTATGCTCCGATACTTCGGATGAACCACCACACGACTAATGACGCTTACTTCCCGCTGCAACCGCTGCAAACTACCTTTCCAAACTCTGCTCCTGCCAAAAGCCATAGGCGACGGATAACTATAAACAATAACGCCGCACAGCTCGCCCCTGCGCTTAAGCACAAAAATTTTCCGCGGCGGCGGACAACGCCCCGTTCGATAGTGGAACTGGCTCAACGCCTTATAATCCTGAAACGTGCCCTGCTCTACGCACATCTGCCGTGTCAGGCTGCACCCGCGTGCTCGCGCATGGGGATAGTAGCGGATGGCGAGTTCTTTTCCGTAACGCTTATGCACATGCACATCAGGCGCCAAATCCCCGAGCAAGTCAGTGTGCGTTGTCGCCGCAATTACGGCTTTGCCCCGTTGCCGCGCCAACTTCTGCAGGTTATACGCCACTATCTTGGCGGTGTCGCGGTCCAAAGTGCTAGTGAACTCGTCTAGAAGCCACCATTGCTTCGGGGTTTCCGCGAGCCGCGCGATGTGGTAGCGGTGCTTTTGCCCATCGCTTAATTCGCTGTAAGCTCTTAAAAAGAGAAAAGCGTCGTTTAAGCCCACTCGGCTGAGCAGTTCAAGCGCTTCCGCGGTGTTTTTGCCAGTTGCGTCGATTATGGGCGTGTTCCTGTTTAGGCTTAAGTCTCGCGTGTCTTGTGCTGCCGTGCCGAGGTCGTGTTTTATGGCTTTCAGCAGGGCGCTTTTGCCGCTGCCGCTGTCGCCTGTGATGAGCACGATGTCGGTGGGGCGTATGCGGAGGTTTAGGTTGTCGTAGAGTGTAAATCGCTGTGTTTGGTCTGTGCCGAGGCCGAAGGCTTCTGCGACTGCTCGGGTGCGCGGGGTTTGCGCGGCGACGGCGGTTTCGTAGCTGATGTTTATGGTGAAGGTGTCGGTGTGGCGGTTGTACGTGCGCTTGAGTTTGGTGATGCGGAAGTGCTCTGGTTTGCGCCGTGTCATCTTGTGGCGCCTTCTGTTTTGTGTCTCTGAAGCCTTTGCCTTAGCGCGTTTAGCTTGTTTTTGCCTTGGCTGCGTTTGGCGATTATCCAAAGTTTTGGCGTTTGCTCGGTTTTTGCGGCGTATACTGCTAGCGCCAGTGCCCATAGTTGGTCGTCGTGTGTGTTGGGCGGATGTGAAAAGGAGAGTTTGTCGTTTCGTGTGTAGGCGTACTGCTGGTCGTTGATTTGTTGGCACAGGCGCTTATCGTAGGGCAGTGCTAAGCGGTGTTGTTCCATGGCGAGTTTGAGGTGGGTGAGGATTTCGGTTTTTGCGTCTTGGGTGAGTTTTGCGCCTTCTGTGTTGGCTATGCCTTCAGTTTGGAGCGCTTCGAGTATGGGTTCGCCGATGCCTGTTTGGTCCGCTAAGAGTTTTTGCAGGTGGAATCGCGTGTTTGCGCGTGCTGCTGTTGCAATCACCTCCGTGTAGGCTGTTTGGAGCGGGAATTCGTGGTTGTAGACCAGTTTTAGCGTGTCAGCGTCTTTTTGGACGATGGCGAGTGCGCTGTGGTCTTGGAGTTTGCCGAGGTCTAGTCCTGCGTAATAGTCGACTTTCTGGATGGGCTGTTCCAGATTTGCGTAAGGCTCTAAGGCTAAGCGCTGTGCGTGTTCGATGCATTGGTGGATGAGTTCTTGTGGAAAATAGCTTGTGGCGGCTTCTGTGAATTCCGCTAGGTACTCGCGTTTGTAGGCTTCTGTGGTCATGTTCTGCTGCATTTCCGTGAGAAACGCTTGGGGAATCAGCGGGTTTTCGGTTGAGCGGATTTTGTGTGTGCTGTATTGTGGGTTGAGGAAGGCTTTGTAGAAGAAGTGGTTTTTGTCCCATGGTGTGGATAGGAAGATTGCAGTTCCGTTTGTGGTGCTGAGCATGGGGTAGACTATTTCGGTGATTATGGTTTCGGGTATGAATGAGGCTTCGTCGCAGATGGCGAGGTTTGCGGTGTATCCTCTGAGCAGGTGTTCGCTGCATGGCAGTGCGATTATGGTTGAGGCGTTTGTGAGTTGGATTATGGTGCGGGTTTTTCGTGTTATGCTTTTGCGTAGAAGCGGGTTTGAGTGTGTGAAAGTGAGGATTTTGTCGAACATGATCATGCTTTGCCGCAGTGAAGGCGAGATGATTAGCGTGGTTGTTTTCGGATGGGTGTAGGCGTAGTGGATGGCTTTTGTGGCGATTGTTGTGGTTTTTCCTGTTTGTCTTCCCATGCAGGCGATGACACGTTTGTTTGTGTCTGATAGGAGTTTTTGTTGGTAGTCGAAGGGTTTGAAGTGTAGGACTATTTCTGCGAAGAAGAGGGGTTTTGTTTGATTTGCTCTAGTGCTTCACGGGTTAGCGTGGACATTTTTGCCTGAGCCTCTTTGCGAGTTTGGTGGCTTCGGTGTTGATTTCGCTGAGAAGTTTAGCTAGGTCTTGTGAGTTGTCGGGTTGAGCGTGCAGTTTCAGAAGCATGCTGAGTGTGCGGACGTGGCTTGCGAGGGTTTGGTAGTAGAACGCCTTTGTTTTTTCGGATTTTGTTTTCTCTGCTATTTTGGTGAGTTGATCGATGACTTTCCATTCTGTTTCTATGAGGTCTTTGGCGTTGCGGCTCTGTTGCGATTTTTTGTCTATACCCCCTCTATAAATAGAGTCAACTTGTGGTTCAGTCACCTGTTCACTCTCCTGTCTTCTGCGAAATTAGGATGCCCGTTATGGTGCCTGCTAAGCCTGTGATAGCGGCGAACACTTCGCTGTTCCATGTACGTAGTAACGCCAAATGCGCAATCTCAAGCGCCGTCAAGCTGAAGGTTAACGTTATGGCGAATTTGACGCCTAAGACCAAGCGTTCGCTGGGCGGCACTTCTTCCTCAGCCGCGGTCTTGTCGGTGGTCTTCCGCGTTAACGCGCGCTTAATCCAGTCTGTCAATGGTTGCGCATCCTCTGCTGTCTTAGGCAGCGCCCTAAACTGGGCTTGTCACTCTTCATTTTCTCGTTCACCAAGAAACTGTTCAGCAAAACCTTAGCCTCCTTCGCAGCGACATGGCGCTTGGCTATGACGGTGGCGTTCGTGGTCCACGGCACAGGCACCGCAGTATAATCAATATCATACAAGCCATCAGAATAGCGGAAACAGTTCTGCGCCAAAATAATGTGCTTGCGCTTCTGCCCTAAAATGCCGACGTAGATGCCCCAGCTTTTAACGGGCACGTCTATGCCGCTGACGCCGTTGCTTAAGCTCTTGCCGATGCTAGCGTCAAACCACTCTATGCAGACCAAGTCGCCTGCGGCTAAACCCTTAATCTGATTCAATATTTCCTTCATGACACGTCATCAAAAGAAAACGAGCATGCACCGCGAATATAAAGACTCACGAAATTTATCAATTTACATATTCACCAATTTACCAATTCACAAATTTATTACAATTAGATAAGCCAACAAACCGTCAAATTGAAGCCCCATTTGTATTAAAATTTAATCTTTCTCTCTCTCTCACGTACACGTGCGCGCGTACCCTGTCAGTCACTCACTCAGTCTCTGTCTGTCACTCTCTGTCAGTCACTCAGCCAGTGACAGGCACACGCATGCAAACACATAGAAGTTGCAGCAAAAAATCACTCGAAGTCTACATTTTTTAAGAAAAAACAATTGATAACCTTTTTAATGACTTGGCCTAGGATTTCCTAAATAAGACCCAAATAAGGAAGCTAAAGCATAAGAGCCAAGAGGTAGAAGTTGGACTAAACATAATAGGGCGCATAAAGTGGATTCGCACACTGTAATCCAATCAAGTTAAATATTTCTTCTGCATGGGAATTGACTGTTCTAAAATCAAAAGTTGCGAATACTACATTAGTGCCAGTCGCTTTTTTGTAAGACCATGCCGCAGAGATGTTATTAGCATCGTCCTCATGAAATGGGTATCTTGGGGAAGCATTAACGTTGGTTAACAGCTTTCCTGTTATAGCAGCATCAGGAGAAGTTTTGTCTATTTTGAAGAACCCTAGCTGTTTTTGCAAATATTTTACCTTTTGAATCCGTAAATTTGCGCTGAGAGTTAATGCTTGGCTAGTGAATATGTTAAGGAAAGAACAAATATCGATTTTTATTTTTTTTCTCAGAATTCGTTCTAACTCGAAAACCATCTTTTTTTCAAGCTCACGTAGAGGTTTCTGGAGGACCGCGCCTGTGCTCTTTCTGAGCTGATTGAATAAATCTTCAAAGATACCAAAGTCGTCCTTCACGAGTGGACTAATTGGGCTCTTTCGCTGTCTCTGTCTTGAATATTTGAAATAACCTTCGCTGAAAGTTCTGAAGACTTTCTCAAAGAAAATATGCGTGAAATCAATTTTTTTTGTGCATTCTCCTATCGCAGACAAAGAAATGTAACAAGGGATCTTTTTTCGCTGAATAGACAGTTTAAACGTGTCCATTATATCGGAGTTTTCTCCGAGAATTTCAGCAAAAGCTACGCATGCATCTATGAAAATGCATGCATTAGTCATGAGTTTAATCACCAACTAGAATTTGAGCAAATATTTTGTTCATATCTGTTTCAGGTATGGAAGAGAAAGCATTTGGTTCATAGGTAAGGATTGTTGAAACACAATTATCCAGACTCACTCGGAACTCATTTGACAAAGGTGAGAATTGTTTAAAATCTACTTTTTTAAAATCCAAGAAGTCAATAGAAAAACTGGAATTGGTTTTAGAACAATTGGGCGCCATTACTAGAATATTTAGGCATTTTTGCAAGAAGGAACTCTGCTCAATTACATCGAATAAAGGTATCAGACTTCTTTTCATTTCCTGAAACTTCTTGTGGAAAAGTACCCGATTATCGGCGTATCTACGGAGCCAAACAGACTCGTAGAGATTTACTTTCCTTTGAATTGCTTCCATAAAACCTCCAAAAATCTCGTTCAACATAACAGAGTCTGCAAAAAAAGAAAAAGGCAAATTGGATTGAGCGAATAGCTCTGTCATTATTAAAAGATTTTCTGGTTTGCTTTTTTCATGTCTTTTAAGCATAAAAACAATAAAATCACACAAAGGTTTGGCTGTTTCCTTTTTTTTGCGAAGTTTACTTAATTCTGATTGCAGTTCACGATCCTTTTTAAATCGTTCCAAAGCGTTTTTCGTCAACATTTTTGAGAAACTGCCTGCATCAAAATCGGGAGGAAGCTTAATTTTTTCTAATACTAACTCATTTTGGAATTGAATATAAGAGGGATAACGGTCTATTAGGTCATTTCTTTCATTTTTTCTAATGAACTTCCATTCAACAGTTTTGAATTTCAAACCTAATTTTTTTCTTGTTTTCTTAATGGAAATCGGTTCTAAGCTGGAAAAACCGCAACGTAGAGCAGATATCGGATTAACTTGCCCTAATAAACCAGTTGAAATGTCCATTTATGGTTCTCCCGAGTTCAAACTCTCACCATTTACGTTAATACGTTTGAGTACGCACCTTAATTGCTATTAGCTAACTAAAATATAAGTTTTGAATTTTGGATTCATAATTTGAATAATGCACGTCGTCTTCTTCATTGGAAAATTTGTTCACAGTCAAACAGTGTAATATTTCTTTTCGCGCGCTCCTCTAAGTGCCATAAGGGGCATTCCTCGGAGCACCCTAAAGAATTCAGTGCCTCCTAATGAAACGTCCTGTCCTAACGTCTCTGTATCTGCCTTGAACTCTACCACGAACCCTCAAAGTCTCGTATCTCCACATTAGAGAATGAGGAAGAAAACCCAACCTTTGCGCTTCGAGGTTGCTGATTTTTTGTTTGTGTATGTGTTTTTGAATAGGTAGGTGGTGGCTGTTGTGTTTATGATTATTGCGGAGGGTGTTCACTGGCGCAAACGGCTTCATGCAGCATACTAGAGCGTTTTTGTGATGTTGTCGTACACGTTTATCCATGCCCTCGCCAATTCGCAAATTTACAAAGAATTGGAATCGTACAAACTGAAAAACCGATTGTTTTGCGTGAATTAAATTTTAATCTAGGTCTGTTGCTTCTCAAGTTCAGAGCGGGTTCATCGTTTCACTTATGATGGTAGATTGAATTAAGTTTTAAGACTTGCTTGCAACCAGTTTATCAATTCTTGTTTTGTTCTCGAATTGGTGGAATCCATGAGATTTTTTATGTGGATGGCTCTTTCATCAGGGGCGTTGGGAATACCAAGAGAGTTCATTACTCCGTGGTTGAAATGGGCTTGAAATTCCAATGGTATCCGCTTAGCAGCAACCCCTGCTTTGGCTTGTACGATAGAAGCTTGAGAAAAGTAATCTTCTGGAAAACGCCCATTCTCGATTTGCTCCCAAGCAAGGAAGGCACATCTGCTTCCAAATTCGTATGCTTGTAACACATGTCTGTCCGTTGTATCGGAACCCCAATTCCTCTCCTGTTTAACGTAGTTCGGCAATAGCTTCTTTACTTCGTTTTCAAGTTCTGACTCTACTATACCTCGATTCTGTTCGTCGCTATATTCAAATCTGACTCTTAATTCATCTGGCTTGTTTGCTTTCGGCGGAACCTGAAAATAATGGTTGAATGCAAAACCGTCTATGAGATTGACATTTTCGAGTTGCTGTATCCACTTCCTCAGTTTTCGAATGATTTCTTTTTGCTTGTCGAAATCTGCTGGAATTGGATATTCATGCCACAAATCTTTTCACCTTTCTTAATATTGGTAAACCTTTTTGTTTTCTTGCTATTTGAATTCTTGCTCTGGTTTCTCTTGGGTACCGTGATTTTGGTTTTATCCGAAATACAATGCTTTTGGGTTTGGGATTAAAATTTAATCAACCAACCAATTTCACGACTGACCAATAGAAAGCAGAAGCACGTACTGAATTGCGTATACAGGGTTCAGCGCATATATGATTTCAGGTCAGATGAGAAGAGGCAGTATTCTAGAAATCACATCAATATAGGGTTAGGATATAGTATAGCCGGAATCGAGTATACAAGTCTAAAGAAAAAGCGCGTATGCATAGTTTTCGTTCGTGCATTAAAAGCTGCTAAGGGCAAATGCATGAATAGAAAACGGTCAACAAAATACTTTGTCTTAACCATAGTCCTTGTTATCGAGAGCTATTTTATTTCAAACAGACTGATGTTTGCTCCCGCACCTTCCCTTTTTACCGCGCGATTCCATGAATCATAAGCAAAGTAGAACAAGCTTTTAGCGCATCAATGATAAATAATGTATATACGAACCATGAAAAAAAGAGGTTCTAATGAAAAAAAACTATAAACGACTTCATGAGATAAATAACTAGGAGGTTGGAACAATTATGGGTTTTCTCGGCAGGTTTAAGGCACCTAAGGCTACAATATCGATAACTATGGACAAGGGCGAATTCACCCTTCGAGAACCTATGACTGGAAAATTTCAGGTGTCAGCTTCAGAGGAATTTGATGCAGACGAGATACGTATGGAGATGTGGGTGAACGAGGTTACAAGTGCCACGGGAAGCGTAGATATGGGAGGAAACCGAAGAAAGACTGTGACTCTTCAGCAAAACAAGAAGCTACATGATGGAAAGGTGGCCATAGCGGGAAGAATGCATATCACAGAGGGATTTAGCAAAGATTTCCCTTTCAGCATAAACCTTCCACCAGAGGTTCCACCAAGTTATCGCGGTCGAAACGCCAACAACACTTGGAAGGTGAAGGGAGTAATAGCTGTCAAAGGGCGCCCAGACGTAACTAGCCACGACATGGAAATCCAAGTAAACCCCTAAAGCCAAGATCTAAACTCCCTCTCCCCCTTTTTTTGCATTAAAATTTAATCCCCAAACCCAAACCCAAACACACGTACGCGTACGCGCGTGTGCCCCGTGTGCTTTATCGCCCGCCCGCCTGCGCTCGCCTGCTCTCTCCCCCAAACAACCGCAACCACACAAAAAACAGACACGAGCAAGCAAATGCTGGTGAATTATCTTTTGGACTATAATCATGAAATGCGCGCGCAAAAATTTAATTAACGTAAAGATGTTATCAACATGTCGAGGAGAGATCTTGCACATTTCAGGAAGACTGGCTATAGTGGGGTTTATCTTATTTATAGTCGGAATAATTTGGAAGTTGGTTTCAGGAATTCCCTTGGGTATTTGGGTGACGCCCCCCGAGAACTTGGTGATTGCTTGGTGGGCTTTTACTGTCCTTCATTGGGCGGGTTTATTCCTCTTCGTGATTTCGCTGGTCTACTATACTTGGAAGGGACGAAAAGCAATATAGCTTATTCAATATAAGGTTTAGTTTAATTTTAAACCCAAACCCAAACCCAAAAAAGCAACGGGAACCCTTTTATGGTTTCACGCTACTAACGCATAATACTTCAAAACAAAGTGTGGTGAAAAACCAGGATGAGTGAAACAATCGAAAAGAAAGTGCAAAACGCTCTTGCAGAGATAAAACCGCAAATCCAAGCCGACGGCGGAGACATAGAACTCGTAGCCATCGAAAACGGCACAGTCAAAGTCCGCTTGCGAGGAGCATGCGTAGGCTGTCCATTGTCCACGCTAACCCTTAAACAGGGCGTTGAACGCTTAATCAAAACAAAAGTGCCAGAAATACAAAGCGTCGAAGCAGTCCAATAAACCCGGCCAGACGCAAACTTGCCTATTTTTTAGAAACCACTTGAATTTTATTTCCAGTATGCTGCTTGATGGCTTCTAGCCAAGCCGTAAGCGAAATCCTACGCATGTCCTCCTCACTAAGATCGCCCTTCTCAGACGCCGAGCGTTTAATATTCCACATAAGCTCTTCATGCAATTGCACCACCGGAAAATGGTCCTCTCTGTCTCCGAAAATTCTGAAATGCGAATCAAAATTTTTGAAGAACGCCTGCTTATGCCGAGGGTGCACATGCGGAAAAGGACACTTGTAATACTCGTTTTTGCCCAGCTTCTTCAGCTCTTCAACTTGAGTCAACGCTTCAACACTCACTTTTAACGCTGACCATGCAGTGCAAACACTTAAAACATTTTCGCTGCCTAAAAGCCAACATTAATTTACATAAAACAAAACCGTACTAAACTCTCGACGCAAGCGCGGCTTCATCGAGGCTTCCGCTTTTTCCAGCACGCCTGACAATAGACAGGCCTATCCGCGTCGGGCTTAAAAGGCACTTCACACGGGCTGCCGCAGTCACTGCACACCGCGTTATGTTTATCTTCCTGATGGAACGGCCTGAACAGGCTATAGCGCTTCAGCCGCGGCCACCCAGTCTTTGCGTACCGCAACATCTCTGGATTCGCCTTCAACCAGCGCATCATATGGAAGAAACTTTTTGCACGCTTAGCCTCCCGCTCAGCTAAGGGCTCGTAACCCAAATTACGAATCTCATCCAAATACGCGATCTCCACAAGCCTCTGCGCCTCACCCGCAACTTTCACGCGGCTAACGCGCTCTTCACCATAAACCTTCTGCAACTCAACCACAGCCACATCAAAAATGCAGCCTTGACAAACGTGAATCTCCTCATCAGGCTTCACTTTCAACCTCTTAACCAGCTGAGACGTGACACGTGAGGCCTCCTGTAAATATGCTTTCTCGCAGAAAAGATGCTGATAAAACCTGACGTCAACGAGATCGTACTTGAACTCTCCAGTTTCCTCCCTATAAGCACCTATGACCACGCCGAAAAGCAAGTCGCCGCTGCCCGCATCGTCAACAATAATCGTCACTCAGTTACGCTTCCTATCTTTCCTCATTGCAATGCTTACGCTCGTATAAAAACAGTCCTCAAAGAAAGTATGGAAAAAAAGGAAAAAGCTTCCTAGTCAGACAGGTTTACTCGGGCAGCTTTTCAATAAAGCGCTTCACGTTTCTTCGGTATTCTTTGAAGGCATCCCTTCCCTTCCGTGTCAACTTTAGAGCAGTATGCGGTGTTCTGTCAACAAATTCCTTCGTTATCTCCACGTATCCAGCGTCTTCCAGCTTCCGCAAATGTGAGGAAAGATTGCCCGGCGTCATTCCAGTCTGATTTTGGAGAAACTGGAAGTCGGCGCTTTCAACGACATAAAGGTGCATCATTATCGTTAGTCTAGAGGGTTCGTGTATTAGCCTGTCAATGTTTTGTATGTCTGCGTCACTGGACGACATTATCTTGGGCACCTTTTGGCAGAGGATATCGACGTATGAACTGCACCAGTAGAGCTGCTACGCTTGCAATGATTACGCTGCCTATGGTTAACAGTAGATATTCGAAGGGAACACCGAGGAAATGACCGCTGGCAAATAAGACAAACGTAAGCAAACCGTATCCGTAGAGTCGTTTTAGTCCCATTGTGTAAGCGAATAGACTCGCTATAATGGCGCTTCCCAAGCCTATCACAATCATGCCGTATTGAAACACTGTCTCAATCCAAACCGGTCTGCCGTTTTGAACTGATGCTAAAGTGAACACAAAGAAAACACCTAAACCCGCAACCATTAAGCCTAAGAAGATGGCGAAGAGCTTGTTTGATCCTCTTGTTCCGAAATTCACAAACCCGATTCTAGGCATGGTTATCTTTCTTTTTGCTTGAATCCAGATGGGCAGTACTATCGCAATCAAAATGCCAGGCATGATTGCTGCAAAGCTAAAGTCCAAAATTTTGTCCGCAACTATTCCCAGACCGAAACTTAAAGCGTAGAGGCCGATGACCATGTCTAGTAGACCGTCTTGATGGTAAGACATGTATGCTTTTTTCTCAATCTCTCTTAGAGTGTTCTGTTTTGTCATGATTTTCAACCAAAATATACAATCTGCTTTGTAATATATAAAGCTTTGTATTGCAAAGTAGTTTGCGATAGTTGCCTTCTAAGCACCACTATTCCAAAATCCTTCCAAAACTTTATTCTAAGGTAATCCAACAAAAAAACCAAAACATTCAATAGTCTATTGCATAGACTTAATCTATGTTAAGGATTGAGTCTAAAATTGAGACCTAAAATCGTTTCTAAATATGACATTGCTTTCTTCATTGAAGAAAAAGGAAGCGTACGATGGTCACACCTCCTGAAAGAATTTGTTGAAAATGAATCAGAGAGACACATCTCGAGGCAGACGCTTTCTAATTATTTAAAAGAATTATGCGACGAAGGCCTTGTCAGTAAAACAGTTGACAAAAAAGCTTTGGCGTTACGTATGCTTTGGAGAGTCTATCCAATTTACGCAATACCGAAAAGCAGAAAAAAACGACTTAAAGAACTTAGAGACAAAAAAGAAATTTACGAATTTATTGAGTCAGCGGATCCAGAAGAAATAGAGAAACTGCATGAAGAGATTAGACAATTGAAAGAAGAAAAACACTAAATTTCTACCTTGAGAGCATGGACACTGTACTGAAGCCGCAAAAATTGTATTTCGAATAGCTATATATTATTGAAAAACCGTTATTGATAATTGAAACTAAGATGGGAAAGTTCACAAAACTAATAGCGGCTATCGTGTTAGGAGTATCGCTATCAGTTGGCTATCTTTTTCTCAGTGGAAGGGGTGTTTTGCTCAGCGAGCCGGGGTTTAGTTGGGTCAATTGGGTCTTCATAATCGTGAACATAATCTTCTTTTCCATCTTCATCTTTTTCATCCAATTTAAAAAGAAGTTGTCGCGGCTTCCCGGAAGCGTTTACATAGCGTTTATAGTTGCGTTGTATGTGGAAATGTATGGGTTGCCTTTGACGATGTACGTTTTCATGGGAGCCTTTGGATACGGTGAAATTTTTCAGCTGGAATTCCTTTTAATAGGATTGTTAGGAGAAGACTTGTTCTACCTTGTTTTTACCTATTTCATATTTCCCGCATCAACAGCAATTATTGTAATAGGGGTGCTTTTGATTGTTTTTGGCTGGAGAAGAATTTACAAGGTTAGGCGTGAGGAGCATGGCCAGCTTGTAACAACGGGCATCTATGCATACGTTCGGCATCCACAATACTTAGGGTTTCTGTTACTCACTCTCGGCATGCTTTTTGAGTGGCCCACCATCTTTACACTTTTACTGTGGCCAGTGCTGGCGGTTGTGTATTATCGGCTCGCCAAAGAAGAAGACAAAGAAAACGAGGAGAAATTCGGAGAAGAATTCCGAAAATATAAACGCACAGTTCCAGCTTTCATACCACGCCTACGAACAAAAACACCAATTTCTTGATAATCAGTTTGGTTGGATTAAATTTTTATCCCGACGACGATTCAGGTGAGTCGGGAAAATGAGGTGCCTGAGCAAAGGCAAGCGTAAAGGCACGCTGAAAAGCATGTGATTTTGAAAATGAAAAGCACGCCCTAAGGCTCGAAACGTGCCTGATGGCTTGAAAAAGAGCTTGATGGCGTGAGAAAAGGGCTTGCTGGGGGTATGAGTAGTAGTAATATGAATATGATTACTAGTATTAATAGGGTAATTAGTAGTTACCTCTTTTTTCGTGGTTCAGGCACGAAAAAGGCTAAAAATAGGCGTTTTTAGGGTAAAAATAGGCTTGCAGGGGTGGAAAAAGGGGTGTTGTTTATCGTTTGCGTTTCTTGAAGTACACCAGAAGACCTGAGCTAATAATAGCCACAGATGCTATGGGAGCTATGACCATTGTTGTTGGGAAAGGCTCTGGTTTTGCTACAGTGAAGATTACGGTTTTTGAGACTCCAATGTGACCCGCAAGGTCAGTCGCATAAACCGTAACATTATGCTCTCCATTCATCAACCCTGTCAATGTTACGTTTTCATTAATCGTGATGTTCTCCTTCCCATCTAAAACGCACCAGATTTGCGAGACTGGTTCGTTCACAGTAAAATTCAATGGAGCATTGGAATCTGCATAGGTTTTATTCTGCATTTGTAGAATTGAAACTTCAGGAGGGATAGTGTCTATGCTAAAGCTGACTGATGAAGAACTGTTTACGTTAAAGCTATACACATATATCAATGGGTGGAAAACGACCTTTTCGTAAGTTGGCTTTTTATACGTGCCTTTTTCAATTGCAAAGACAACTATACTGTGCTGACCTTCAGGTATATCTTTAAGATTAATATCATCTGAGAATTCAATTGTTGTTTCTTTATATGTAGTGGGTGCCCAAAAGTAAAGCGTCTTGTTTCTTGGCAGCCAATCAGCTTTGTAGGTTATTTGCTGTATATATCGTGTAGTATTGGCGTTTGAGGGTTCGACGCTCACGGTTAGCGTTAGATTTAAGCTGTTTTCGCTGTAGATTGAGTTGTTTTTTGGAGATGTTATTGAAATCTCTGGCGGTTTAGTTATGCCGTCTGGGGATATGTCTCCTACATAAACAGGCCATGGAGCAGTCGGGTTTGGATTCGCCTTTCCTAAATTGGCAAGCTGTGTTCCAGCCACTGCTGAGAATAGAAGCGCCGAAATGATAATTGCTATTAGGAGCGTCTTCTTTTCCACAGGCAATCCCTGACTAATATAACCTTTATTTCCGATAAAAGCGTTTTTATCAAGGTTTCTTGACTAAAGAAACCCGCAGCAAAGATTTTTAGTCAAGATTTCTTGACCAAACAGACTTTCGCGTTAGTCAAGGTTTCTTGACAAACATTTTTTGAGGCTGAGTTTAAACATCTCTGTAGTGCCATCCACCTACTGCGCCTCTTCTGTAAATCCTTCTCTCCCTGCTATACCGAGTAGTCTTATGCTTACCTCTTGCTTCCTCTATTTGCTTCAAGCAGTTTAATGCTGGTGGAATGTGCAGTAACTTGTCTCCTGCTTGCACTTTAAGGTATGGATTAAATTTTTATCCCCACACATTGCGGAATGTTTTAAGCAAGAGGACTGATTGCGCGGCTTAAAACCCAATCCAGTTCAAGATTATTCCGCCGACTACAAAAAAATCCGCCCATGTATATCCAAGATGACCATTCTGGACGCTCAAGCCAACTAATTTGGTCCCGCCACCAACTGGCTGGGTTAAACTTTCGGACAACGACTCCATATACGATACAAAAAATTCCAATGATAATAAGAAGGCTGGAAACAAAACTCACCAATGAATGTTCCTCCTACCAAAGTAATAGGAGCTATGTGGGATTTTAAACTTGACTAAGCCAAAAAGACGCCGTTTTTGCCTACAGTTTTAACCGTTTAATTAACGCTTTAGTTTTTTCTTGGTCATTCAATGCTTCCTCGATGATGGCGTTAGCAAGCACGTAGATTTTCAGGTCATTCAGTATAGCGAGTTTTCTAATCTGTTGATATAAATCAGTACGAATCTCAATAACCGTTCTTCTGTTTTTGTCCACGTTTAACTAGACCCTCGCAAGCTTATACCGACTAAGGCTATCCGTTTTGCTCTTCAGGCTAAACATGTAGTCCGCAAGCAGAGGCTGCTCTCTTCCCAGTTCCAGAAGGGTTTCCAGCGTCTGTGTTTTGGCGTCAACGTTATACTCAACGCTTAAGATGCGAAAATCTCCGTCAACGCCCTCATTAGGCAGCGCGACGTGCACTGTTGGGTGAGTATCCAATCTGCGAGCTCCACAATTTTGCTTTCTATCTCGACGCTTCGATCATCGAACTCCTGATCGAAGTAGGCTTCGTACAGAAAATCTATGGCGAAAGCAGCGGCAAATGCGGCTCTGCCCCACGCCATGTCTGGCCCAGACCCAGGTATGACGTAAACGTACGGAGCGTAATCCATTATGAACTGATAGTAAGCATCTGGAACCGCCACTGCCATTATTTCATGCGCTCCCGACGACCGGCTGTTTTAGCCCGCTTAAAATCCGCTCAAGCTCCTGCTGAAGCACGCCAAGGGGCGGTGCCTTTTCAGTGGCGCTGACGTTTTGGTCTCCGACGCTGAAGCTTAAGCCAACCGCGGAACCGCCTGTTAAATAGCAGATCGCGTAGATGGCGGCTAACAGCGTGATGAACTCTTTCTCCGCCTCAGTGCAATCGCTGTAGTCTATTTCTTTGCCTAGCTCCAGCTCCAGGGTTACTTCAGCGCGTTTGATCATCTTCTGAAGCTTAGCGTCTGGAATATCCACGTCACTAACATTAATTGTGTCTCGCACGTCGCTAATGGATACATTCGCCAATCAGCGTCAACCTCACACTCAGAAAAGGTGAATAAGCCGAATTTAAACAATTTCCGCAATAATAAAGGCAAAACGAAGTCTATTTAGGTAAAAAAGCTTTCTTAAAAATTATTTTCACCAAAGCAATTATGTTAAGTCGCTATTGAATAGGCTTCTTTCTTCAAACTTTTCTTTTTTAGGTGGGAACTTGGAAATTGTTAATAGGCGGAAGCGAACAACCTTGAATGGGGTATACGAATTGCCTGTTGTACAAGTTTCTGTTTGGGCTGGTATGAGGGAAGAGAATAAGAAGAAATTAGTTGAAGGAATAACAAAAGTGATAGAGGAGCTTGGGGTCCCTCGGGAAGCCATCACCATTATTATATATGAAGTTCCTAAGACCGACTGGGCATCCGGCGGCAAGTTGCACTCGGAAACATTCGCAAATCGCTAGAAAACGGAAATTAACAACATTTTCTCCTTAACTGTTTGCGTTTCATTCTATAAATTGACCCCAAAAGCAGAGTTGCTATCATGAATAACGGCAGAATGACCCCTGATGGAAACTCTGAAATTATGGCTTCGGCGTAGAAGGTGTGCAGCACGTCTGCGACCAAGTTTACCGCAAGGTTCAGAGATTCTCCGCTTCTATTCTTGAACGTGGCGTCGTTCCAGTTGTAGTTCTGATCCATCCAAACACACGTGTATGACCCATCAGCGTCAAAAGTGGTGTCGTTAGCCAACGTCAAAGCTGCATCATAAGCCGAGAGTGTGCCCAGATTCCCATCAAACACAAGAAAACTGTCAAAATCATCCGCATAACTATCAGTGCGACTTTGCACATAAGTTTCGTAGTCGCTGTGGTGCGTTTCAGTGCCCCAAGCCGTAGATGCGCCCATCACATGTCCGAAAACGGCCATGTCCGCAATGTAGTGCGTTACCATGCCCAGTCGCTTGGCTGCTTCTTCAAAGGTTCCCGCATTATAAAAGTTAACCGCGTTCACGTATTCCTCTCGTGCTCTGACAGCCGCGTCGTCTTCCTGCACTGAACCATTGGCGAAATAGTAAACGTGGTGCTTAGTGGTGTCGCCTATGCCGTCGGCCGCTTGACCGTTATCAGGCAGCTCAGTGCCGTACAGGTAACTGGCTTTATGATCAAGCAGGAACTGCTTCTCCTCCAGTGGCAGCCAGTCCAAGGCGTGTTCCGCGATCCAGTCATGAGTGCCGTAGTCCGGGTTTGCCGGGTCTGCGCTGTAGCCGCCGTTGCTCCAGCCTGAAACCTCTGCGGAGCTTGCCATGAACCAAGTGCTTAAAAGCGTAATTGCGAATAAGCAGGCTGCTTGTTTCCTCCACATGGCCCAGCGCCAAAACATGTTATAGGGGTGGTTTAAATTTAAAAATTGTCTAGTCGCCTGTGAGTTGCACAGCCAAATCGCCCAAGATGAGAAACAGCTTTGTTTTCTTGACGCCGCCAACGCCGACCTCCACGATTTCAGCGAGGCTAACAGTTTCGGTTATCTGCAAAACTTTGTTGACGACAGCATTATCCGCTGCGCCTATTGCCTCGAGAGCCCTTAAAACACGGGAAGGCGTCGATACAAGGTCGGCACTACTCACGGAGTCTGTTACGTACTTCATGACTTCGCCGATTATCACCGTGACGAGTTCTGATAAACTCGCGGAATCGCTTAGCAAAAGGGACTTATCGCGTAAAAGAGAATCTGCAAGTCCGAGAGAATCAGACAGGATTAACGTCTTGTTGCGGAGAACAGATTCAGAAAGCGAAAATGAGTCAGTCACGGTCTTTAATGTGACCTCTTCTTCGGGGCCAATGTACTCGTCAGCAACAAAAACACAGTCAATGCGATGTGCATGTTCAAGGTTTGCATTTGATTGAGGTAATCCAGTTTGAATTTGGTCAACGTTGCCACGATCATCTGTGTCTAACCCTGTTTCGCTTATCCTTTCAGTGCCGTCAATGTAAACTTTGTATTCACCAGCCGAACCGTCAATTTTCGCGTATAACTCCACACAATACCAAGTGTTAAGACTTGGAGAACCACCCGTCCACCATGTACCGTTACCAGCAGCTTGGAATGTGCCAGCGTCCAAATACTCAAGACACCAATAAACCGCTCCTTCGTAAATTAAACCGCACCGTGCAATTAACCCGTTAGACTGGTTTGCGAAAGCGGTTATGCCGTGAACACCACCCTAAGCATTAGGAAAGGCAGTTGTCTCTTTGAAGTAGGTTCTAGCGTAAATTATTGTTTGACCTGTGATGTCCTTGTAACAGTAAGCATACTGATTCCACCCGCCATCACTGTAAAATTTCGCGTTGTAAGTTCCATGATGCGGATCAGCCGATTCAACTTCACATGTTTCCCCTGAACTTTTAGCTGTGCCTGTCCACGCGCTGAAGTCGCCACTCTCAAAACCATCACTAAAAATCTCAGTAAAAAATTGAGTTAAATACGCTCTATGGAATGGCGAAACCTTTGGAAAAATGTATTTGTGCACGTGAGCCTCAAGCTTCTTCGGGTTTTTCAGAAAAGAAGGCGGAACACGAATCGCAAGCGGAAAACGCTCGCCGCAATGCGGACATCGATGACTGTTCTTTTTAACTTCTTTTCGGCAAGCGGGACAGATATACTCCCACATTGGAAGCAAACGCAAAAGCCAGTAAGGAACTTTCATGTTTCGCTCCTCTTCCACCAGTCATTCGGTATTCCATCTGCGCCTTCCGCGTCGCTACGTTGAATGCAAATCTGCAAGCTATCAGCGTCACGGTGAACAGCCACAAACAATTCTATTGTTTTCCCAGACGCTTTACATTCTTGTTCAATTGAATCCTTATGCGTTGGAATATTAAAGGAAACTTTACGGTTAAAGTCTCCAGAAAACGGCGTTCCGAAATTGAGCGTTGGCTGCCATTTTCTCTTGCAGACAGGACAAACAAACTGCGGGCGAACACCATCCTCTAACTTTACAAAGTCTACTTTGTCGAAGTGGAGTTGCCCGTAAGCCATTATCGTCACCTACGCGTTTTAACCTGCCAAATCACCATGCTTAGCTGAACGTTATCTGCAAACTCAACGTCCAAGTCTCGCCAGAGGCTTTAGTGCCTTTACTCGCTACTTTGCGGTTCAAGTTCTTGCCCGTGTCGTCAGCCGCGTTCACAACAGTGTACTCTTCCCATGCATAGTTCGCGTCTGCACTTCCGAAAGTAGCTCGCCACTCAGCCGTCTGATTCGACCTTTGCGGGTATGTAGCATCCATAGCCTTGAAAGTTTTATTCGTTGCCGCCTGAAGCCCAGTCTGTGTCGCTGACTCCGCCGCGTTACTGTCACCCACGCCTAAACGGGCATTCGCATTGTCCCATTTTGTCGGCGTACCCAACCCGCAGATAATGTCGATAAGCTCCTGCAAACCCTCATTCAGCGCAATGTTGGCCTCGAATTCTTCAGTGCAAATAAACGCTTTACTGTAGAGACTTATCGCTTGATCTGTAGGCGTTCCCGTTTGCAATGCCTTTGCAATCTCATTTGTTGGGTCTTTGAACTTGTCTATTCGCCATTTTGCTTTCCAACTCACCCTGTCCAGTGTTTTTTCCATTCTATTCCTCCTTTTGAAGCGGTTTCTCGCACAGCCAGGACATGCTGGCTATGTTCGAGCCACCTCTTTCAGTGAACCGTCCAAGTTCCAAGTAAACGCAAGAGTGAAAAGCAAGTCAGTTCCATCATACGCCTTCAAAGTCGCCAAGGTGCCGTCAACGTTCCAAGTGAAAGCAAGCTTGGTGATTTTTTGGCCTGGCGAAGGACACGCGATATCCATTAACGCGCTGTGAATCGCCCTATACGCCTCTTCGTACCTGCCGTATGCGACCTCAGTCATCTCCAGTCCGCTCCGTAGCTCATTGCTTTACGCCTTCCGCAGAGGTTTCAGGCTGTGCTTTTTCCCACAATTCCCAACCGAGCTTTATCGCGTTCTTACGGAACTCTTCTTGACGAATAAAGCCAAGCTCAGCAGCCCTAAGCATGTCCCCCATACTGGCTTCTTGTGTTTTGGGGGAACCCCAGTGCAAACGCGGCTGCGCTTTCGCCGGCTCAAAGCCTGCCTGCACCAGAACCACATCGAAAACCTCTCTTTCAACCTGACGTTTGATGTACCTCTGGACAGGTTTGATGAGCATGTTCTGCAGCTCCAAGGCGGCTTTTGCCGAAGCTTCGGTGAAGCCTGGCGTGCTGAACAGCCGCGGCAGAGGCGTCTCGCATCCGAGGTAAAACTGGTTTATCAAATGCTCCACGTAATACTCGAAGCGAGCTCGCGGGTCCAGCGTCACGGGTCGTATGTCGCCTTTTCCGCTGTAGAAAAGCCAAGCCCCTTCTTCATTGCGGTTCTTGATGGCTTGCTCGAACTTTTGTATGGTACTTTCATCTGCTCTTTCCAGCAGAGCTAAAACATCGGGTCCAGCGTACTTCTCAAAGATTCTCGGCATTATGCGCTCTATTTTTGCTTTCATCCATGCAAAAGCGGGTCGCTTATCTGACTGAAAAGCCAAAGAGTGCAGAAGAACCTGCAAAACGCCAGTGCCGTAGCCTGAAAAGTTGAGGCAGTTTATCCGCCAATGGATCACAGCTTCTGCAGCAAGCCTTTCGCCGCCATAAACTTGCCGTAGCTTGTAGCTTTCAACTTTGTAAGGGATTTTCAGCGCCTTTTCTCCTATGAAGCTTTGTTCGATGCGGTCAACAGCGTCCACTGGCAACCTATGCAGCTCTGCCAGTTTTTCAGGCGTTAATTTAAGCCAAAAGTCGTTTCCGCAGGCAATTAGCCCTCGCGCCATGTCGCAGAGCAGTTCATCCAAATTGACATCTTCATTGAACCTATCCACGATTCGCTTAGCTTCTCCCGCTTTTTCGTAGTTTTCATCAACAGTCGTGTAGAAGCCCGCGCCCACCGCTGAAGCCGCCAGCAAATCAACGCTTGCCTTGCATGTGGGGTCTCTCTCGTAAAGTTTCATCACGTCAGCCAAAGGAACGCACGGCGTTTCGTACACCAGCGCTTTTTGAGGAACGGCGTATCCGCTTTTCGTTTTTAGCGAGAAGGCTTCGGCTAATCGGCGTAGCACACGGCTCATTTAGAGAGCCTCCAGAAATTTAGCGCCTTTTTCCGTTATCACGTAAGCGGCGCGGTGTTTCTGCTCGCTTTTCTGCACGTAACCACTCTGAACCAAGTAGCGGAATATGCCCTCGAAAGTGGCGTGAGTGCCAACCTTTTTCACAGTTCGTTTTTCAAGCTCTGTTCGGTAAAGAGGCTGCCTATCAAGCTCTTTTAACACTATTTTTGCCAAGTGTAATCTTTCGGTTAGACTTCTCATGTGCAAACAACCTCTACGGTTTTTTGAGTGCTAAAAAACATGGGAAAATGAAGAGTGCAGACCATCAGCACAGCAAGGTCCCTTCTGCCGTCGAAACCATAAGTGTTCAGGGTAAGGTCAGGCGCGTAGGGCGTCATTTCAGCCCCGCACATAGGGCAGTATTTCCAGCAGTCGCAGACAACGATGTTGCCCTTTCTATCTGAATAATGCGTTTTTCCGCACTGAGAACATTTGCCTTCGTGGTTCGCCATTTCCTGCCCTACCCCTCTTGGCCCTCACTAAAGACTCGTGCTTATGTTGGTCATTTTTGCGATGGCTTTGCTGCGAAGAATACCCACGCCGAAGCGGGTTGTAGCCCTGACGCCGTATTTGCCGTTCTTTATGTCTTCCCAGTCTTCAACAGTTACGTCTCTTCGCAGGAGCATCACCGACGCTACTCGCGTGTCCAAAGCGTAGGCTGTTCCGTTTGGCACCAGCGTGCTGGCTTGAACCCGCATGCCCACAACGCTTGTAACTGTGCCCTGCTCCAAGTCTGTTTGTCCCGCTGGCAAGTACTGTGCGTGGATAAACTTGTCATCCGTCAGCAGCTGATGCAGTTGCACTTCGTTTACAGCTAAGACTGTGGGTCTCCAGTTTTCTCCCCTAACCGCGTTGTGAAGCTTGACCAGGCCGTTCCAGTTCATAGCTGCTCCGCTCTGGTCTATGGGTGCTCCGCCAGCCAAATCCGCATCAGCAATGGCTCCGTAAAGCGCTATTATCTTGTTTGTCTCTTCTTCACCCAAGGCTCTGCCGACTTTTTCCACCATGTTGTCCATGACATTCCACGTAGCGTCTTCCAGAAACTCACGAGTCCATTCTTCAGAAGCTTCAGCGAGAACATTCGTGTAAACGTCAACCGTGCTGTTCTTCTTGCCGCTTAGTCGTGTTGTTGTGCCCTCAGCGTAGCGGTAAGCCACAGCTTTCTCGTCCAAAGGGAACCTTTCCATAGCTTCGGTAGTGGGCCGCACAGTGATTATGTTTCTGCTTATCATTTCGGGATAAGCAGCCTGCACAAGCGTGTCATGCAAGCGTCCTAACGCGCTTACAGCGTCGCTGAACAGCCCTTCTCTGACGCCGACTTCACAGTAGCGTTTGAGAAAAGGATGTCCAGTTGTTTTGTGTCTCAGGTTTTCTATGTGTTCTTTGAACTCGTCATCCTTTTGCATTAGGGATTCAAAAAGTTTCGGTTTCATGGCAAGTCCCTTCTACACTTGGATAAAAAGCAGATCATCTGCGGCTATTGCGGTTTGCAGGGCGGTTCCGAGCTTACGGTTGTAGTAAACGGTGTATGACGCTGAGCCGTTTTCGTCTACAGCTTGATCGGTCAACTCGAGTACTCTTTTTGAGGAGTCAGCACCGTAAACCGCTTTGCCTCGGGTTATGGCGTCGCCCGCTTTGACTTTGACTCTTCCATGGATTAGCACTGGGCATTTCTCGCCAGAAGCAGCACTTTTAACAGCTATGCCTATGCAGTCTTGGGCTGCAGTTGCAGGGGAAACCTTGTTGTCAGCGCTTAAGTAAACTGGATCACCTTTTGTTACGGTTGCTGCGGCTTCGAAGGATTCTATTATGGCGTTGGGGTCGTCTGTTTCGCCTATTGCCATCCAGCTTTTTCCTGTTAAATCAGTCATTTTTCATCTTTACTCCAAATTTTTTCGTTTTCACCGAGTTCATCCTCAGTTACTCACGGTCAATACTGTGACCTTCCTGCAGGTTTCGAAGCCTTACGATAACCCGGCGCAGTTCCTGGCACATTCTCTGGGGTCCCAGACTCCAACTTCGCTGGATGATGGAGCTTGGCAGAACCGTTTCGATCAAGTTCACCGCTTCGCCTATTGGTATCACTGGCTCTGTTGGCTTTTTCAAGAGACTCTCAGAGACGACGCTCTTGTTTGCGAGGTTCGAGGACGAAGCTGAAATCATATAGTCAGGGTGAAGTGAAAGCCAATCCTGAATCTTGATTTGATCCCACATTTTCTCTTTGGAAAAGAAAATAGCCTGAGTGCACTGGGCTTCTGGCTGTTGTCGGGGTTTTCCCATTATAGCTAAAATTCCATTTTCACGGTCAAGCCAGACAGTGCTGAAATGTTCGGGCACGAAAGCTGAGGCTTCTTGGTAAAAACCAAGGATGTATTCGCCAGCTATTATGGGTTCGAACCCTTGTTCCTTAATGTGTAGTTTCTCTACGATTTGGATGTTGGTTTCTGGTATTCCCGGAACAGCCACCAAGCTTATCTCAGCATTGTATAGCCCGTGAGGGATTTTTCCGTCAATGATGTCTATGGTTTCGTAGTCTGCTCCGACGCTCACGTGTCTGATTAAGCCTTTGCGGATTTTCTCGGCTGTTTCTTCATCGTAGATTTCCGCATTGTACCATAACCGTTGTCCGTCCCACTCGGTTTTGGCGACTTTGCCAACGGCGTTTGCTGTGTTTACATGCTCTATGTAAACTGGTGCCTCAACGAGTTTGCTGGTGAAAGCTTGCAGTTCTTCGGGCGTGTACATGTTACAGTTTCTGCTCATGCCCGCGGTCATGGCTAAGCCACGTATACGCAGGGGTTTCTCCATAATTTTCTCGGCGATTGCGAAGGGTAAAACCGCATAGACATGCTCTTTAGCAGGGTTATGGTGTTTTTCGAACCATGCCTTGGCTTTCTCAACGGTCCAGCCCTTGTCTTTTTCGAACAAGTAGCTCTGCACTTCCATAGTGTGCTTGCCTTTTGGTTTGCCCACTACGGCTTTGATTCCTTGTTCTTCGTTTAGGGTGATGGTTTTGAGAGTGTCCTTTTGGAACTCTTCGGGGTCTCGGTGCCCACTTCGGATGTACTGTTCCGTGTTTTCCCATGGCATTTTTCCTTGACCTCACACAACTAATACCAAACTAATATACTGGGAAAATGAAAAGTCGAACTGTACCGTAGCGTGGTCCATCTGCGGGCTAAAGTGTGGTCCATCCTGCTGGTCTAAACCTTAAAAGTGATTGTAATGCCGAGAAAATGCGTGGTAAAAGTCATGTTAAGCAAGGAACAAAAGGAGATTTTAAATGAGTTGGCAAGGCGATTGGGCACTAGCGAGAGTGAGACGTTGCGGATGGCTCTGATGGACTATGTTAAAGAGTTGAGTCTGATGAAGGAAAGCATTCATCGGGGCAAAAGCCAAATTTAAACGTTAGCAAATCCAGGTTGAGTAGCGCTCGGCTTCCGATTCGGTGCTCACAAATAAAGCTAAATCGCGAATTAACTTTAAATGCATATAGCATAATATTAATGGCAACTACTCTTTGAGCAACGCGAATGTTATACATGGTGGGGTATTCGACATTGGCAACAAAATCAATAGAGTTCAATAAACTGTTGGTGAGTGCCATAGACGAAGCCCTAAATTCTCTGGGAAAATCAGTGAGACAATCAATATACTTCCACATAGAGAGCAAATTCAGCGTGGCAAGAAACGAAATCCCTGAAAATCTGATAGAATTTCAAGGGGGGCTTGAAAAGATCTTCGGGACAGGTGCTCGGTTCATAGAGATTCTGATAATGAAAAACTTGCACTCAAAAATCGGGCTTCCGCTTATGATGGAAAACGAACAGCTCGAATTCGTTGAATATGTAGGCGCAGCGAAGGAAGGTTTTCTGAAAAAGACGAATTGAACAGAAGTAGTTGAGAGTAAAATTTCATAGTTTTTGAATACGGTTAACAAAAATTCATATCAGCAGTTCATAAAGGCTTTATCACTGCGTAATCAAGTTGATTTCCAAATCTGTAACTCCCCGAAGATGCTTGCATCGACATAAACGTGCCTTTTTAGGCACTCAGACATGCATTAAGGAGGACACAAAAACGAACGTTGAATTCCATACGAAAGAGGAGGTGAAAAAGTATGGGTGAAACCGCTAGAATCTTGGTTATTGATGATGATGAGAGCATACGAAAAGTGCTGGCAACAATTCTTGAAGAAGAAGATTACATCGTTGAAACAGCGGAAACAGCCAAAGAAGGCATTGAGAAAAGCGAAAAAGCGTTCTACAACCTAGCGTTGATTGACATACGCTTGCCAGATATGGAAGGCATTGAACTCTTATCCAAATTGCGCAACACTAGGCCGAAAATGCGAAAAATAATAGTCACTGGCTACCCAACGCTTCAAAACGCCGTAGCTGCCGTGAACAAAGGCGCGGACGCTTACGTGATGAAGCCCTTTGAAGTGGAGAAAATCCTTCAAACCATCCGAGAACACCTGAAGAAGCAAGAGGAAGAAAAGAGCTACAGCGAAGAGAAAGTCGTCGAGTTCATTGAAACCCGCATCAAAGCGTTAGAAGCAACAAGCCAGAGCGCAGTCAGGAAGGAAGCTTAAACCCTTTTTTCTTTAGAAACTTGAGTTCCCTACCTGCGATGGAAACTAAAAAGTGGTTCTATATAATGCTTTATAGTTACCTATAATTTTTTTCCGTCTCTTCGATGGTAAACGAACCTTTCTATTTGATGTTTCAAAAAATAAACTTCAAAACAGATGTCTTAAGCCTATATAATAAGATGTGCTCTCTAACGGTCAAAAAATCGGTCGGATACCCGAGTTAGTTTTTGTCTAGTGTACAGATTTTGTACCATTTTAGTTTGGCGCGCCCCTGCATATTTTGTTGTATTTTGACAAAGTACTTAAATAATAAACACTACGGTTAGTGTATGTATTATAGTATTATACACTACGATAAGTGTGGAGTAGTTAATTGTGAAGTGTCCGTACTGTGGGTCTGCAGACTTCAAAACTTTAGAAACACGCGATTCCCCAGAGAACACTACGCGAAGACGCAAAGAATGCATCACCTGCGGAAAACGCTTCACCACCTACGAGTACGTGGAAACCGTAGAACTCATGGTGCGAAAGAAAGACGGCAAACTTGAACGCTTCGACGTTAACAAGATAATCCGCGGCTTGCAGAAAGCCTGCGAAAAAAGACCCGTAACCATGGACCAAATCAACGAGTTAGCAGGGCTCGTACGCCAAGCCGTAATGTCGAAAGGCAAAGAAGAAATCACATCCAAGGAAATCGGCGATTTAGTCATGAAATACCTGCGAGAACTCGACCACATCGCGTACATCCGCTTCGCATCCGTATATAAAAAGTTTGAAGAGCCTGAGGATTTCAAGCGCTTGCTTCTTGAGGTGAAAAAATGAAATTTGTTAGAAAACGTGATGGTAAATTAGAACCCTTTGATCAGGAACGCATAACAAACGCCATTTGGAAAGCCGCCAAAGCCGTGGGCGGAAAAGACCGTGAACAAGCAAAGAGAATAAGCGACCAAGTGATTGTCGAGCTCCAGAACCGCTTCGGCGAAGACGGGGTGCCCACAGTGGAGGAGATCCAAGACTTAGTTGAAAAGCAGTTAATAGAAAACGGTCATGCGCAAACGGCTAAGGCGTACATTCTCTACAGGAAACAGCATCAGGACATGCGAGAGCTAGCTGCGCTCTTAAGCTCCGCGGACATGGTAGATCGGTACTTGGAGATTGATGATTGGCGAGTTAAAGAGAACTCTAACATGAGCTATTCGCTGCAGGGCTTGAACAATTATCTTTCGTCCACGGTCATAGCTAAGTACTGGATATCACGGATTTACCCTTCAAGCATTGCTAAGGCGCACTTTTCAGGTGACATGCACATTCACGACTTGGGCGTTTTGGGGCCTTACTGCGTTGGCTGGGACATCAGCGACCTGCTGCTTTTAGGGTTCGGCGGCGTCTCCGGCAAGATTGAGAGCAAGCCTGCAAAGCACTTCAGAACAGCCTTAGGTCAGGTGGTTAACTTTTTCTATACGCTTCAGGGTGAGGCGGCTGGTGCGCAGGCGTTCAGCAACTTTGACACTTACTTGGCGCCGTTCATACGTTACGACCACTTAAGCCAGAAGGAGGTGGAGCAGTCTCTACAGGAGTTCTTTTTCAACATGAACGTACCTACTCGTGTGGGTTTTCAGACGCCGTTCACCAATCTGACTTTGGATCTGACGGTTCCAGAGTTTATGAAAGAGGAGGCTGTTCTCTTCAACGGCAAAGTTACCGAGGACACGTATGGCGATATAGCTGAGGAAATGGAAATGTTCAACTTGGCTTTTGCTGAGATTATGCGTCAAGGCGATTCGAAGGGAAGAGTTTTCACTTTTCCAATACCCACGTACAACATAACCAAGGACTTCGGTTGGGACTCGCCTGTTACCCAAAAAATTTTTGAGGTGACAGCCAAGTACGGCGTGCCTTACTTTTCGAATTTCGTGAACAGCGACCTGCACCCTGAGGACGTGCGGAGCATGTGCTGCCGTCTAAGAATAGATAACAGAGAGCTGCGTAAGCGGGGCGGCGGCTTTTTCGGCGCTAACCCATTGACGGGGTCTATAGGCGTTGCGACGCTTAACATGCCGCGGATTGGCTACTTATCCAAGGATGAGGCTGAGTTCTTCCAGCGTTTGGAGGACAGCATGGAAATAGCCAAAACCAGCTTGGAGATTAAGCGCAAAATGCTTGAGGCGTTCACTGAGAACGGCTTGTACCCCTACTCTCGGCGTTACTTGCGCAACGTTAAAGAGGGCTATGGCAAATACTGGAAGAATCACTTTTCAACCATAGGTTTAGTAGGCATGAACGAGGCCGTTGTGAACCTTTTAGGCGTGAACATCGCGTCGCAGAATGGAAAGGACTTCGCCATCAAAACGCTCAGCTTCATGCGTGAGCGGCTGGCAGACTTCCAAGAGGAGACGGGCAACATCTACAACTTGGAAGCTACGCCTGCTGAGGGCACTTCTTACAGGCTTGCACGTATTGATAAGCGCAGGTACCCAGAAATTGTGACGGCTAACCAGCAGCAGGTGGTGGCTAATCACGCTGAGCCTTTCTACACGAATTCTTCGCAGTTGCCCGTTGACTTTGAGGGTGACTTGTTCGAGGCGTTGGAGCATCAGGAGAGCCTGCAGACGCTTTACACTGGCGGCACCGTCTTCCACATTTTCTTAGGTGAGAGGCTTTACTCATGGAAGTCAGCAGCTGAGCTGATCAGGAAAGTGTCTTGGAACTCACGTTTGCCCTATTTCACGTTGACGCCGACGTTCAGCGTTTGCCCCACTCATGGCTACACAACCGGCGAGCACAAGCAGTGCCCAGTCTGCGGCGCCAACTGCGAGGTTTACTCGCGCGTGGTTGGCTATCTTCGGCCTGTGGACCAGTGGAACGATGGGAAACAAGCAGAATTTGCCATTCGCAAAACCTTCGACAAGTCAACTGTGATGGCTACAGTGCCACTATCCGCTTAAGGGTGAAAGCGCATGAAGTTCAGCGGCTTACAGAAAATCAGCCTCATCGATTACCCGAACAAAGTAGCCTCCGTTCTCTATACGCCTGGCTGTAACCTGCGCTGTCCCTTCTGCCACAACTGGCGCATAGTTGTTGACCCGAAGCCACCGTTTTTGAATGAAGCCGCGGCGCTGAAAATCCTAGAAAGCCGCAAGAAATACGTGGACGCCGTGGTGGTGACTGGAGGCGAGCCGACAATGCACAAGGAGCTGCCCAAGTTTTTGGCGAAGCTTAAGGCGCGAGGTTTCATGGTTAAGTTGGACACGAACGGTTTTTATCCCGAAGTATTGGAGGAATGTCTTCCCTACGTGGATTACGTGGCTTTGGACGTGAAAACCTCACTGGAAAAGTACAAGCAGCTAGGCACGAAAGACACGGTTGGGCTGATGCGCACGGTTGAGATTTTGAAGACTGGGAAAGTGCCTTACGAGTTCAGGACCACGGCGGTTCCAGAGTTTGTTACGGCTGAGGACGTGAAGTGCATAGGCGAAATTGTGAAAGGCGCAAAAACCTACGCGTTCCAACAATTCGTGCCACAAGATACACTTGACAAGAAGTTTGAGGCGGTTAAACCCTATGTGCCGAAAACGATTACTGAATTCGCGGGAACAATGAAAAAGTACGCAGAAAACGTCATACTAAGAGTTTAAATGTTGCGTGTTTTTTGAGAGTTATCGGAAGCTAGCTTGTTGCTGTGCTCCAGTAATAAGAAGGGTTAATTTAGGATCCATTGCATTTGGTTGTTACCAGCGATTTTTAGAGTAATAAAATTCCGCCGTAGGGACTTCAAGCGCTAAGGCGGTCTCAGGTAGATGCGAAGTTGTCCTCTTGCGACCTGAAGGTCTATTCCGCTGTCTTTGGTAAGGGATTTAGACGCTGGGCCAACCGCTGAAATGGCTAAAATGTTTTTGAACGAGGATTTTACGCCAAGCAACTCATAAGCTGCTTCCCTTCTCAATTCGATTTCAAAGTGCGTTACTTTCCACTCTTCTCCATCTATAAGAATATCTGTTATTTTGCCTACTCTCAAACCTTCGCAGTATACTTCTTTGCCAACCAACTCGGTATACTTCACGCTATCTCCTCCGTAAATCGTTTTTATTTTACTTGCAAGTTTATAAGATTTATTCTATATCGCGCAAAGGATGGTTTTGACGAAATAATTTGGGCATTTAGCAGAGTACAGTTTTATCAGTAAATATTAAGCAAAATAGCCCGCCTCTGCTTCTTAGTATAACCATGCTCATTACGATAATGCCTAAGCTCAATCAGATATCGCCACTTTTAAGCCGTAAAGTTTAAGGGTTGAGGGTTTGTTAGGTTTCGCGTACTCGCTTACTTGAGGGTTTGCGGTTTGAGCATCAAAGGAAAAACCATTGAGGAACGCAAGGCTGAAGTCCTAATCAAACTCAGAAAATACAAGCTAATTAAAAAAGAGAAACATGAGGGCGTCTTCGCCTACATCGTCAAAATCCCAGAATATAAAGGGAAAGCCGTAGTCTGGTGTATTCTTGGCTCGGCGACTGTGGGCATTGTTGCGATAAACGCACTCTACAAGTTTATGAAGGAGAAAGAGCTGGAACGCGCTATCGTAATCAGCGAAGGCCGCTACACGCACGCGGTTAAGCAGCGCGCCAAAAAGAGTAAAGTCGAGCTTTTGCCCAAGACTTTCCCCGTGTTCGACATTTTTAAGCATACGTTGGTTCCTAAGCATGAGATTCTAAGTGCGAAGGAAAAAGACCAGCTTCTAGCCCAATATAAGGTTCATCCGTACCAGATGCCGCAGGTAAAATCCAATGACCCTGTGGTTAAAGCCATAGGCGCCAAGCCGGGTGATGTGCTGAAAATTATTAGGAAAAGCCAGACGGCGGGCGAGCACATAGCTTACCGCTACGTAGTAGATTAAAAGAGGAACAGAAGAGCTATTTTCCAATCATAACTTCCGTTGACTTCACAATCGCCTTTACTTCGTCGCCTACTTTTACGCCTAACTCTTCAACCGCTTCTTTCGTAATCACGGCAGTAATGACTACGGGCACTTTAATTTCAACTTTGACTTTTGCGGTTATTTGGTCTTTTTCTATCGAGAGCACTTTTCCTTTTAACTGGTTTCGTGCGCTGATTTTCAATCCTAACACCTCCCAATACTCCGTATCTGAAAGAACCTCACTCAGATAGCGCTCCACTCGCTGGTACTCCTCTAACAGGCTTTGTCCAAGCGCTGTCAGTTTTGCTCCGCCACCCCCTGCCTTGCCGCCCCTAAAAGTTTCCACCACTGGCGCTTCGACTGCTTTTTGAATTTTTTGCAGGTAATTCCACACGTAACGGTAGGACATGCCTAGCGAGACAGCGGCTTTCGAAATCGAGTTTTTATTGGCTATGGCTTCGAGAATTTTGGCGCCGCCTTTGCCGAGGACTGGTTTTCCTTTGTATTCTATCCATACTTTGCAGGAGGGCTTGTGTTTGTTGTGGGTGAGCATTCTGTGTAGAGTTATCTGCGCATAAGATTTATAAGGTTAATTTTATCGTTATGAATGACAAAACATAACGGTGTTTGAAGTATGCAAACATGGCAAAAACTTCTCATAATAGCAGCATTAGCAACTACCATTGTAGTCGCAGGCACAATCACCTACTTCCAATACTTCGCCAAAAGAAGACTCATAATCTCCACAACCACAAGCCTTTACGACACCGGATTATGGGATGAAATAGAGCAGACCTATGAAGCAACCCACAACATTGACCTCAACATCGTATCCGCAGGCACAGGCATAGCAATTGAACACGCAGAAAACGGCAACGCAGACCTCATAGTCGTCCATTCGCCATCAATGGAACAAGAGTTCCTAGAAAACGGCTACGGCGTCTGCAGAAAAGTAATCGCCTACAACTTCTTCACAATCGTAGGTCCGAGTCCTGACCCAGCAGGCATCAGCGGATTAAACATCACTGAAGCTCTGACACGGATAATAGACTATGGAAGAGACCAATCAACTCACATGTGGATTTCTCGCGGAGATAATTCTGGCACTCATTCAAAAGAAAAGAAACTCTGGGCAACAGCCGGCTTTGACTACACTTCAATTTCAAGCGAAACCAGCTGGTATGCAAGCGTAGGTTCTGGCATGGCAAACACACTGAACGTGGCTAACCAAAAATCAGCATACACGCTTTCAGACATAGGCACCTACCTAAAGTTTTCAACAGACGGCACAATAACCTTGACGGCGCTAATAACAGAAGAGCAATCACTGCTCAACGTCTACAGTGTCATGGCAGTAAATCAAACGCGTCACCAGCATGTCAACTTCGACGATGCGATAGAATTCATAAAATACTTGGTGTCAGATGAAGCTCAGACATTAATTGAAAACTATGGCAAAACCGATTATGGACAAAGCCTTTTCTATGGTGCTGTTGGACCTTTTAACAGGAGTCCCTCTTCTCAAATAGCCCAGTGGATACAAAGCTACGCGTTCTTCAACGGCACAGAATGTCCATCTCAATACAGAAACGACCATCCAGAACTTTATACTTAGAGGCGAAAAAAATTGAACGAAATATCAGAAGGCATAATCAAAGCACTACAACTAATAGTCTCAGGCGATCCAAAAATCTACGGCATTGTCTCCCGCTCCATCCTTTTTTCTGGTACCGCCATTATGCTCGCTGCGCTCTGGGGAATTCCAATCGCCATGTTGCTGGCACTCAAGGATTTCCCAGGCAGAACTATAATCAAGGGCTTCTTCAACTCTTTAATGGGCATACCAACCGTAGCTTTAGGCTTAGTTCTGTTCCTAATATTTTCAAATGCAGGTCCATTGGGTTTCCTGCGACTACTCTATACACCTGCAGCCGTGATCTTGGGCCAAGCGATACTCGTGACACCCATCGTTATCAGCATTGCCACTACAGCCATCGAGGCCGTGGACCCAGAAATAATGAGCTTAGCTAAAACGTTAGGCGCCTCAGAGTCTCAAGCGTCGTTCGCAGTTCTTAAAGAAGCGTTAGGCGGAGTCATGCTAGCCAATACAGCTAGCTTCAACCGGGCAATAGCCGAGTTGGGTGTAGCTTTGCTAGTCGGCGGGAACATAGCAGGCTTAACAGACAACTTAACCACCTCGATTTCAACTTACACGCAACGAGGAGGACCAGACCTTGCTTTGGCCATAGCCCTCGCCATAATTCTGCTTGTCATAGTCTTCGGCATAAACCTTATACTACTCATCATTCAAAGGCTGAGAAAATGACTTTAGCTGCAGAACTGAGGAACGTCACCAAATCTTTCAGCGGCAGAACAGTACTGGACAACATAAACCTTCCAATTCATCAGGGCGAAATACTCGCACTATTGGGTCCAAACGGGTCTGGAAAAACAACATTATTGAAAATCTTGGCTTTCATCGAGAAGCCGTCAAAAGGCGAGGTTAAATTCCAAGGCGAAACCGTCACCGACAACAATGCAGAGCGAATGCGAATGCAAAGCACAATGGTTTTTCAAAAAACCGCCCTTTTCAGCACAACCGTCTATAACAACGTTGCCTATGGCTTGAAACTAAGAAGAACGCCGAAGAGCAAGCTTGACCGCGAAGTAAAAAAAGCGTTGAGACTTGTGAAGTTGGACGGTTTTGAGAAACGCTCTGCTAAGAAACTTTCCGGCGGAGAACAGCAAAGAGTAGCGTTAGCGAGAGCCTTAGCCCTGAACACTAAACTCCTGCTATTAGACGAGCCAACCGCAAACTTGGATCCGAAAAACGCTTCAATCATCGAAGAAGTCATAGCCGTAGCGAACCGCGAACTGAAAACTACTATTGTGATGGCAACGCACAACATGTTCCAAGCTAAGACCTTGCCCCACTGCATCGCATTAATGAAAAATGGAAAAATAACTGAGGTTGGCACTCCAACAGAGATTTTCGGCAAACTCTCCAAGAACTTGGCAAGCTTCGCTGCCGTCGGTAACACTTTCACTGGAACCGCCAAAGCAACAGCGGCAGGCACAACAATGGTGAACGTAGGCAACGGCGTGCAGATCGAAGTAACTGTTCAAAGGCAAGGTGAGGTTTCTGTCTTCGTAAGCCCGCAGGACATAATCTTGTCTAAGAGCGCCGTGAAGTCCAGCGCCAGAAACGTGTTCAAGGGAAGAATCACCGAGATTTTGGATTTAGGTTCGCTCGTCAAACTTAAGGTTGACGTTGGAAAGCCCTTCATGGTTCAGATAACTAAGCGATCTTTCAGTGAGATGGCGCTTAACTTGAACGCTGAAGTTTTCATCACCTTCAAAGCCTCAAGCGTCCATGTAGTCTAGGCTGCGCTTTTTCGTTCTTCTGCCAGCTCGTACAGGATAACCAAGGCTTCGCCGAAGGGCATATTAAGCCTCGTGGCCAGCTCAGTTGGAGTTGTATCTGCTTTTTCGGGCAGTATCATGTCTCGCGTGTACGCCTTGCGGCTCGGGTACATCACTGACGCGTGAACCATTTCAACAAGAATGGGCCAGAGTTTTTCTTTTGTGTACTCTTCCAAGCTCATAAGGGCACCAGCGAATAAATTATGGTCTGCGTGGTTATTTCAGTTTACCGCAAAGTATATTATTGATGGGGAAATTGGTGTATCCGCTTCACTTTAGCAAGAAATGAGAGTGTGACGTTTGATGGGCGTTAAGGCTGTGGTATTCGATCTTGACGGTACAATAGTTAGTTTTAACTTGGACTATAAGGCGCTCAGAGGAGAGGTTAGAGGTTACCTTGTGAGAATAGGCGTTCCAGCCTCAGTGTTATCTGTGAAGGACAGCCTCTTTGAAATGCTTAAGAAAACCGAGATTTTCGTGAAAAACTCTGGGAAGTCCGCTGAGGCGATGCAGGAGATTCGCAATGAAGCCTTGGCTATCGCTGAAAAGTACGAGTTGGAAGCTGCCAGAGACACGAGTTTGCTGTCTGGAGCAGTTGAGACGTTGACGGCTTTGAAGCGGATGGGCTTGAAAATCGGGTTGTTCACGTTAAACAGCGATAAAGCCGCGAACTACATTCTGCAGCGCTTCAGGCTTGGCGATTTTTTCGGCGTGACGGTTCCGAGGAACAAGGTGGATTTTGTAAAGCCGAATCCTGAGCATCTTGAAATGGCGCTTAAGGTTTTAGGCGTAGCACCGGAGGAAACGGTGGTTGTTGGAGACAGCAACGTGGACATGGAGAGCGCGAGGGAGTTGAAAGCCATCGCTGTTGGCTTGCCCATAGACACCTCCAGAATTGAGCAGTTGAAGCGCCACGGCGCAAACTACATCATAACCTCAATTACGGACTTGCCTGTTCTGATAGAGAGAATAAACAAGGCGCAAGCGGCGCAATAGCTTGTCACGCTGGCTTGAAGCAGTATCGTGGCCACTGCGGCCACTGCTGCGTGGTGTTGCATGTGCCGAAGTCTATTGTCAAAGCCATGCCTATTTTCAGCTGTTCCTGCGTTACGCCTGCGATCATTCCGGGTATTTTTAAGCCGTTTTCGAGTTTTATTATGCCCACAGCGTAGGGCGCCATGGCTTGGAACTGCTGCGGAGCCACGTGGATGACGCTGAACGTGAGCAGTTTGCCTTTTCCAGAAACTGGAATCCATTCGAATTCTTGTGAGAAGCAGTTGTCGCAGAGGGGTCTGGGTGGCAGGTGGATTTTTCCGCATCGCGTGCATTTTCCAGCCATGAGTTTTCCTTGAAGCATGTACTTGTAGAATTGTTCTATGGTGAAAGGCTCTTGCGTGCTCATTACTGGTCGCTCCTGTAGATGTGCACTGCGGCGGTGGCGCCTGACCCGCCCACGTTATGCGTTAAGCCGACTTTGGCATCTTTTACTTGGCGCTGGTCTGCTTGTCCAGTTAACTGCAGATAAATTTCGTAGGCTTGCCCGGTGCCCGTTGCGCCTACAGGATGCCCTTTGGCTTTTAGTCCGCCGCTTGTGTTGACTGGGATTCTTTCGCCGAGTTTTGTTTCGCCGCTTTCCATGAGCTTGCCGCCTTTTCCTGCTGGGCAGAAGTCTAAGTCCTCGTAGGCGATTATTTCGGCGATGGTGAAGCAGTCGTGGATTTCTGCCACGTTCACGTCTTCTGGTTTGACCGCAGCCATCGTGTAGGCGGTTTTTGCCGCCAGCTTTGCCGACAAAAGAGATGTTAGGCTTTTGCGTTCGTAGAGGCCGATGGTGTCGCTGGCTTGTCCGCTGCCGACGATGTGCACTGGCTGGTCGGTGAATTTCCCAGCGAGTTCAGGTTTTGTTATGATTACGCAGCTGGCTCCGTCAGTTATCAGCGAGCAATCATACAGCTTTAAAGGTGAAGCGATAAGACGCGAAGCTAAGGCTTTTTCAAGGGTTATCTCCTTCTGCATGTGAGCTTTCGGGTTGAGGCTTCCGTGATAATGATTTTTCACCGCGACTTGTGCCATTTGCGTTTCGGTGGTGCCGTACTTGTGCATGTGCGCCGTCGCCATCAGCGCGTATAATCCTGGGAAGGTGATGCCGTGCCACTGTTCAAACGGGTAGTCCGACGCCATGGCAAGGTATTCGGTGACTTCTGCCGTGCTTCGATGCGTCATTTTTTCGACGCCGCCTACCAAGACGATGTCGGCTAAGCCTGAGAGCACAGCGTAGATTCCCGAGCGCAACGCGGCTCCAGAAGAGGCGCATGCTGCTTCGGTTCGTGTAGCTGGTATGTTCAGGAGTCCTGTCCAGTCTGCCACGGTTGAGGCGGTGTGCCCCTGGTGCTCGTAGGATTCGCCCATGTGACCCACAAACATGGCTTTTACGTCGCGTTTTGGGTCCAGCCGTGGGCAACGGTCAAAAGCCTCTTTAACGGCTTCTGCAAAAAGCTCCCGTGCGTATAAGCCTTCGTTTTTTCCGAATTTTGAAAGACCCGCGGAAACGATTGAGACAAGCGGCTTACCATTCAAACCTGCAACACCTCTGCATATGTCTAATACTCTGTGCAGATTCACGTTTAAAAACTATGCAAGTCACACCCGCAACTTTTTCGGGTGCATTCTAAGCATATGTTTTGCATGAGCCAAACCTTGACAAAGCTCAACATAAGGCGAAATTACAAGATGCTAGGATGGAAGCTTGACGGAAACTATTAGTAAGAGCAAGCAATGTCTGAATAAAAAGTCTTAAATCCGAAATAGCAACAATAAGCATCGAGGTTGTGTAAATGGTTAACTGCCCCAAATGTGGAAAAGATGCGAAATCACCTAATAAAGACTGGAATTATTCCATTTTTAAGGTAAAATTATATAAATGCTCAAACTGCGGCACCTCATTCAAAGCTTACTTCAAGGAAGGGAAACTTAGTCATACAATACCCAAAAAATAAGTTTTCCATCTTTTCATAACCTACGGTTAGAATCACTGAATTAAAAGTTCCTGTTATCGTTCACAATGCTATTTGCCATATCTCGAGTTGGCAATTTAATCTTCATGAATGTTGTTGATGTCAGATTTGGTAATTTCCTGCATGGATGAGAAAAGTGGACTTAACTTCATAGGATTCACCTTTCTAGGATTAGTTCTCCGTATCTCTAATGCAAAAAGTAAAGTCTCCGCGGTGATGCAGGAACCTGCTATGCGTGTTTCGTTCTCTATATGTAAAAGTTTTTGTGAAATATCCCCTCCAAAACGTCCAGAGACAAATGCGAATTTAATGACTGGAACAATACTCTTGACAATGCTTTCGGCATTGCGATTTATGTAGCTCACCATGGCTCTTCTTGCCGTACTTGGTAGTCTATAGGGTCTACTGTAAGCCTTTGTGTCAATAATTAAGGCGTACCTGTCAAAAACAGCACGGGGATCAAGGTAATAAGAGATTATATCAGGATTTTCTTGTGCTGGTGAATGATAGCCGAGGCTTTGACATGAATAACCTAGCTGTTGAAAAATTGTTAAAATTCTATCTTCAAATTCCTTCCAAGTGTTAGGATTGAAAGCTATATTCAAGGTCTCTAGTAGGTCTTCTGAAAGATGCTCGGCTTCCCATTGAATTTGTTCAACAGGTCTTATTTCAGGGACGGCTGGTCCAATTGGACGAAGGTAAGGAAGTTGGAGATTAATTCTATCGAGAAGCTTGTAAGTATTTCTGGCTTTTTGAATCCTCAATCCGAAGTTCTCGAGACCTTCAATCTCTAGTTTTATTGCTCTTGCAGAGAAATGCTCATTTAATCTATCTACAAGATCACGTTTGATGGTATCAATCGATAAGGGTCTCCTTGATGCCAAAATATCAACTATAGTAGCCCTTATTCGTCTCATTCTATCCCAAAAAGGATTTTTTCTACTTGCTAATGCTTCATAGATTATGTATTTTGGTAAACCTTCAGCTCTTCTTTTTGCTTGCCTGCCCTCATAAGTGAGACGATATGCTTGATAGTTTCTGGTCTCGCCGTTAACAGTAATTGATTTACGTCCTGATTCAGCCCACCCCATTTGTTCAAGCCATCTATAATATGTTCGCGCATACTTGTCTGCGCTTCCTTCTGCATTGGGATCACCAGATCTGATTCTCAACTCTTGTGTGATGTGGCTAAAACCCGCTTCGCCGACAAACCCGAATTTTTCTCCAATCTCATATTTGGTTAGACCCTGAGGGTTATTATTAAGTAAAATTAATATGCGGACGACATTAGGATTCATCAACATTGCTTCTGCGAATTCGTCTATGTTACTAGGTTCTGGTTCGGGTATTTCAACTCCATTGAGGGTCGTCCTTCTTCTTCGTATATTTGCCAAGATTGTACGTGCTAATTCTGTTTGAGCAAAACTATCATCTTCCCGAAAGTAGCTAATAAGTTGTAATGAATGTGCAGCTCTGATAAATCCATCAACAGCCCATGCCCATCTATGACCTACACCGATTCTGAGGCGAGTGTGCAAGCGGTTAGCGAGTTCTGTATAGGTGACCCTTTCCCCTTGTTGGAGAACTGAAGGTACTAGAATTATCTTTTTCAGGTCGTAAGCATCTTGTACCCATCCAAGCGTTCTCTCAGAGGGCATTTTCACACCTCGGGGATTGTAATCTTTTTCTCTTTTTGAAATATCAAGATATACTGATGAACTTGATTAGGTACATATTGATAGGGATAGCCAAAGGGGTACAAATTAATTGTTTTATCATACCAAATTGTCAAACCTTTATAGCGTAAATTGATGCTAACCATATCATTTATAATGTGACAATGTACGGGAATCATTCTGCCGTTGTGGCTCAGATCTTTTGCAAAAATGGCAACGTATTTTCCCTTTCTTAATTTGCTGCAAGAGAGACCAATTATTCGTTTCAGTTCTTTTCTGTACGTTGAATAATCAACATTTCCGAGGTCATTTGGTAATATTGAAAAAGGCGTAGCTTCAAAACCCTTCCCAATTTTTTTCTTCTCTCCTGTGCGTTCCTTTGAGAGCATGAATGCATAAGGAGGGTCTGTGAGTATAAAATCAACTTCTGAAATATCCAGTTTCAATAGGTCTCGACTATCTGCCTGATATGTTGTCTGAGTTTTAACGTTAAGTGAACTACAGGCTTTCTCATAAATCTCAATCCATTTGGGATTTATGTCGATACCAATACCCTTCCTTTCTGAAAGAGAACATGCAATCAGAGTACCTCCCACGCCCATAAACGGATCTAAAACAATCATTCCTTTCTTTGTAAAGAACTCGATAAAATGTTGGCATAATTGAGGAGGCTTAGGCGATGGATGTTCACGACGGATATCTCCTGCTAGGCTTTTTGGACCACTAACGGGATAAGCTGTGACAATAACACTCCGAGTCGCATAGTTCCATTCCTTACCAGTGAGGTCATTAAGTTGATTTCTTGGATCAAATTTTCCATCTAGTGCAATTTTTCCCTCAAGAGTCGTTTGTTTAGGTTTTTCTATCATTGTTCTTCATTAGTATAATTCATTTTGACTAAATAAAATTAGTGACTTAAGTTCTTTACAGATGAAACACTGGTTCGACGCAGAAATTCCCTTTATATAGGGGCTATAGTCTTTTCCGAGCACCTAGTCGACTTAGACTGAACCTATTTAAAAAGGGTTATAACTCTTTTTGCTTTTTACATCAGAAATGTTGTACCTGTATAGTTTGTGAATTGGTAAATTTATTGGTGAATTTCGTTGTGGGTTCTTATGGATTTGGGTTCTGTTGGGGCTCGTATGTCGCAAACGAACAAGAAAAATCAGCGCATCTCTTTAACTAAGTCGTCAAGGTTAATCTTGGAGCCTTTCGCTATTTCTTTCCGAGCCGCCTCAATTTCCCGTTTCTCTTCTTCGCTGGCTTCCTCCTCCGGCAAGAGCATTGCTCGGAGCCTCAGAAGCTCAAGTTTTACTGTGTCCAATTTATCCAGCACCACCTTCAACTCATGCTTGTTGACTATCACGGTCACTTCCTGCCACCTGAATTCCACTACATTAAGAGCCGCCTTGTTAAATAAAGATTCTTCCCCCCTACAGACAAGAAGTCTTCAACCAACATCAAAAAACAACAAGCAAGCAAACCTCGTAAATTGGTAAATTGGTAAATTTATTGGTGAATTTCGTTGGGGTTCTTATAGTGGTTTCTGGCTTTTTCAAGACTTGTTGAGAAGCCTATGCTGAATAACACGTTCCAACCAGCTTGTAAAGGAGGTGACCTGTGCAGATTAGGCTTTCTTGATTCCGCTGTTCAGTCAGCACTTCACTGGATAATTGATAAACACCCATCATATTTGAAGCCTAATAGCCAATCAATGCAGAAACCTATAGAGGGTCTATCCACGGCGCTTCTCTTGGAACTATATAAAGGAACTATATATAAGGGGGCTATAGTCTGCCGTGAGCACAACAGTTCCCACTCCTCAATGTCAATGCGGGAAAGGTTTATGAAAGAAAAAGCCAATCAACACAAGACAAAAACAGAGACGCTGCGCATGAACGTAACAAAGTTGAAGGCAAAAGGCATCTTCTTCGATTTAGACGGCACCATCGTGGATTCACGAGACGCTTACGTGGAAGCAGCACGAACCGCGTTTCAAACAATGGGACTTGAACCGCTCGAAGCCAAAGCCGCCCTGGAGATTCCCAGAAAACTCGAACAGAAACAGCCAATCAACGACATCGTCAAAGGCAACATACGCAAATTCTTAGACGTGTACCTGAAAACCTACTACGCCATATCAAAAGAGAAAACCAAACCCATACCCAACATCTCAACCGCGCTGGAAACCCTTTCTAAAAAAGCCAAACTCGCCCTCATAACCATGCGCAGCGTCCCAAAAAAAACCATCACAAAAGAACTACAACACTTCGGCATAGCAAAATACTTCACACACGTCGTAACCGCTTTGGACACACACAAACCAAAACCTTCACCCGAAGCCCTAATAAAATGCAAAAAAGCCTTAGACATCCAAATGTGCGACTGCATCATCGTCGGCGACTCCGTCAACGACATAAAAGCAGGAAAAGCCGCAGGCGCCAAAACCGTAGCGGTTCTGTCAGGACTCTTCTCCCACAAAGAACTCGCCAAAGAACGCCCAGATTTAATCCTAAAAGACGCCACAGCACTCCCAAACTTCATCAAATAAACACCCCACCCATGGACCAATCATATTTCTAGCAACGACATATTGCCAAAAACCGCCTAAAGCAGTTATAGGCGTTCAGAAAAAAGTTAATATAAACCTCCAACTCTAAATCACAGTGGAGAAGGCTTCAGAGCGGGATTCACATGAACTTCCTAGAAATAATGTTAGGGGAGAAACTTAAAGAAGCAGACCCAGCCTTAGACGTAACACACTCAGACCGCAAAGTTCTACAAGTAGCCTGCCAAGACTTCACAAACTACCTCAAATACCACTGGAACCTCATCGGAAAAGAAGCAAGCCAATGCGAACTCGTAGAGAAACTAGAAAAACTCTTCAAAGAAAACCCTATTGAACTAGAAGAATTCTTAACCGTCTGGACCGGCGTGTGGCTCAAAAAATGGAAAGAACGCGTCAAACTACTCATAGGCAACCAAAGCGCAAAAAAATGGAGCCAAGTTTCAAAGAACATCCGCAAAGCCGAGCCCCTATGGAGAAAACTTGAACGCAAAAAAGAAATCCAAGAAGTTGTAGTAGCTACCCTAATAAAAAACGGAGAAATCTGCGGCACCGAAATCCTCTCAGAAAACCTTCTAAAGATGGCGCTTGGCGAAAAACGCGTACAACACCTCAAAGACGAAGAACGAATCCTCACCGTCGTAAACAGCACCTTGAGAAAAGCACGGGGTATGGCTCAAAGCAAAGGGCCACTTATCTTCGTTAAAATCGACAAAGGCTACTACGGCGTGACACACTAGTAAACAAACACTCTACCTTTTTCGTTTAGTTACTTAGCTTACTGCAAAGAATGTTAAGCGCGGAAACGCACACTTAAATTTTCAACGGAAAACAATTAGGCTACTCTTTGCTTTTGAAGCGTTTTCGTCTGCCAACTATATTTTCTTATAGCAGTGGTTTCTCCGTAGCCGCAGGCTGCACACCGTTTTTTGCGCACGTGATAAGCACGTCTTCCGCAGCGCCTACAGCGTATGTGCACAACTTTGCCTGCGCGTTTGCCGAAAGACGGCGTTCCCTTTCCCAAAAGTTGTCACCTAGGCGGAGGAGAAATAAGGACTACGTTGTCTCCGCGGACGATTATAAGCCCTAGTTTTCTTGTGTCCTCGATGTTTGTGGTGTCGTCTGTTTCTTCCAAAACAAGGTTTAGGTGCTGGTCGAAACCCTTTAGTCGTCCCCGCAGGCTTTTTCCGCCCTTTAACCGTACGAGCACGATTTTGCCTAGGTTCTGTTCAAGGATTTCGGTCGTCATTTCGCTCATTTTGAACCCTCATGTACCTTTATGTCATGTATACTTAGGCTTTTCACATTTAAACCTATCTAAGCGCAACGACAAGACTGAAGATTAGTAAAAGTCTATGCTCATCATGTTTAGAGTAATGCTCAAGAAGGTTAAGAGGTAAAGAAAAGACTGCTGAGTTTGACGACCTAAGGGGCAAGTTAATCCAAAAATAACCCGCACCTACTGAAAAGCAGTCAGGTTGCTAATCGTCAATTATCGCAATCATAGGCTCACCACAGCATTCAGGCGGTCTCTTTCCCTTGCACGCGTGCGGATGCGAACAACATGCTTCGTAGTCTGCCACTTTCTTGCGACCGCACTCCTTGCACTGAAACACCCGCAACTATCAACTCACCTAGAAAGGTGAAGAGAAACAAGGATAAAGAGCTTACTCATTTCAAAATTAAACTGCCTTGGGCATCGGATTAAAATTTAATCCAACCAACCCAACATTTCTGCGTCAGATGGCTTGCTTTTGAAAATGGAAAGGTGCGTCATAAGGCACGCGTTGGCACGTGCTTTTTTGGGTTGAAAGGCAAGCCATAGTTCTCAAAATGGCAGAATCAATTCAGTAAAGCAGTTCAATAGATAGGGTCAGATAGTTATGTGATATTTAGTTATGTGAAAGGTTTCCTTGGAAGATATTTATTGGTTTAAGCTGATGGGCGGGTAGTCTACTGGGGTTTTCTCTACCTTCTATAGGTTTCTGCATAGAATCGATAAAGGCAAGTTCCTATACGGGGAATAATAAGGGTTTGCTGAGGCTCTGCACGCCCAATAAAGGAGAATAGAACACTGAAACTCTCACACTGCTGCTGTAACGTTGAGTTTATTGCAGAGTCCTTTCAGCCCCTGTTATTTCTCCTTTTTGATGACCATTTTTATGCGTGACCAAAAAAAGAGGGGGAAAGATTGCTTGGTTTTTTGCTGCGATGTTCACCGTTTTCGCATCATCAAGATGAGTATTAGCCCAACTACGATGATTGCGATGATTGCTCCGGCTCCTATACCTAAGACGTACGTGTCAGTCATCGGTGCCGGCGTTGGCGTAGGCGCAGGAGTAGGCTCTGGCGCGTCTGCCACGCCCATGTAGGTTGTTGCGTATGAGGGTCCGTAGGCTGCGGATCCTGCGAACGTGGCGAAAATCTGGTATTCGCCTGGAACTGGCGGTTCCCACATTACGCCGTAGTTGCCATTTATGTCGCTTGTGGTTCTGCCAATCTCGTAGAAGTTGCCGTTCGGATCAAGCGTCTCCAACACTACTTCAACGCCTTTTGCATCTGCTGGCCTCGCTTGTTGCATGAACAGGTATTCCATCCATGCGCTCATGTCTTCGTCGGATATTGCTGGAGTGCCTTTGAGGGTGAAGTCGAACATATCATTGGTGTTGCGTCTGCCAGTTTCAGTCTGATCAGTGACTGTACCTGTTATCATTACGCTGGATCCTACTGTTGGTACAAGCTCTGGTGCGGAAACTGTGGTGGCGCTTGGTCCCTTGCCGATGCAGTATATCTGATTGTCAAAGAAGTTGAGGCCTACGACTTTGCCGTCTGCCATTTGCATGTACTGTCCTGTGAGATGCGCCCCGCCATTGGCTCCAAACCCTAACATGCTCCATATTTCCTCTCCGTTTGTTGCGTTGATGCAGCGTATGTTTGGTCCTCGCCACATGGGCTGAGTGATCGAGTGCTCACCCGTGAGTGTGTAGAGTTTTCCGTCGCAGATGGCGAATATGTTGATTGGATAGTTGCCGTAGGGAGATTCGAAGCCGACGTTTTTGGCGGTGTAGTTCCACAAGATTTCTCCTGTCGTAATGTTATAGGCGAGTATTACTCCGCTATAGCCACAGGTGAAAAGTTTGCCTTCGTAGTAATTAGATATCATGTAATAGTAGTTCATTTGTGGTTCGGGTTCACTCTCCCATAGCTGTTCCCCTGTTTCCAAGCTGTAGCCCCACCGTTTCAGGTTCTTTGTTGATTCAAAGAGGAAGACGCCATCTTCTGGATACACACCTGTTATGCTAAAACCGCCAAACATGAGTCCTGTTGTAACGTTTTCTAATTTCGATGCATATGGTGGCGTAAACGTCGTGGACCACAGTTTATTGCCTTCTGCCCCTGGTTCCAAGCTAAAAGCCGTCATTTTGCCCCTAACAATCCCATCCTCGTCGTTTCGCCCTTGAGTTCCAACGATTATGTATTCACCCTCACGAACGGCTCGGATGGTACCCGTTTGATTTAAAATTGTATTCCGTGGACCTTCTACGTCAGCGGTCGCTAATGACACGTTCAATGACCAACCGTTGTTTCCGTCATGCACACTTCTTCCTTCAGGTCTCCATTGCCAAGCATCAGTTCCTGTTGGTCCCAGAAGCATTGATATCATTGCTGTATTATTCCACATCGTTAGACGATAGTTGGGCGCTGCGCTGGTTCCAATGTTCTTAACGTCGTAGAATACTATGCTTCCGTCTAAGCCGTAGACTTCCACGCCGCCGACTATCGACCACGTGAACCAGGAAAACATCGCCGATGATACGTTGGCTATTTTAGTTATAGATTTTCCTGTGTATGCGTCAAGCATCTCCCAAGTTTCCTTTCCCATTTCGGTTATATCACCCGCTGGTAGGGTGACGCCGGACGTTTTCCACATGTATGCGTAGCCTCCGTGCTGGTTAGGCGACTCATAGTTGTATATCTGAGCTCTTGACGGCATAGTATCATTTACGTAACGTAGCGTTTCACCTGTATACAGATCAACGACAAGATAGCCCTCAGTCCTATGTGCGTCTGCGCGGTAGGCGTAGTATATTTGTCCATTGATGATTATTGCCTCGAAACTCATACCTTGGTAGTGTCCAGTTTGGTAGCCCGTGATATCATACCTTTCGTCCATGATGCCTCCAAGATAATACGGCTTTGTCCACAATATGTGAGCGCTTTCAGGACCTTCACCGTAGACGAAACGTTCAGTTGTGCCGCCATATTCGCCTGCGGGTCTAGTGCCTGCGCTACCCAGCCAGCTTGCTACGGTCAGCCAGTTTCCTCCAAGAACGTACCAGTCTCTGCTAGCCTGGTTTATTGGCCGCGTCCAGTAGTCGTTTGTAAGAGGCGATTCAGGCCATGGCTGTATTGGTTCCTCCTGTACGGTGAATGTCACTTCATAGCTTTCGGCAGCGCTATAGATGAAACGTTCCCCTGCTGGGTGAAAAATTCCCATGAAATCATAATAACCCACCTGGACTACTTTCGTGGTTTCAGGGAACCAAGCTTGGAGAGTGTATGTACCGAGTTGATCAGGTGTATAAAGAACCCAGGCACCGCCCACTGGATCGGTCTCTGCGATCGTTATGGTTTCGGTGTTCCCTTCAGGGTCTGTAACGTAAAATCCTACATTCTCCCATCCGGCTCTCTCACCAGCAGCAGTAACAATTTCGCCTATATCCGGCGGCATATCTGCAGTCCACATTGTAAACAACACTTCTTGATTGACACCGATAACGTCAGGGCTAACAGAACAGTAAACGTAGCTATAGTAGTAGAAGTCAGCAGCGCTGGCGGTTGGCAAGAAAGTTATAAGCGAAGCAGCAACAGTTAACACCATAAACAAAGCAATAGCAACAGCACTTTTGTTTTTAGACATTTTTCTTTTCTTCCTTTAATTCTGTAGAAACCCGATATGTCTATAAGGTTTATATAAAATTTGTCACTTCTGCGAACAAGCTGTAAGAAGGGCTGCTCACTCAGAAAGTTGTAAGCGTTTTGAAGAGTTATCCTAAAACCACTCCTTCTCGCATGGAGAAAGCCGTTTATGATACTGGCTTGGAGAAAAGAGGCTCTTCAATCCTGTTAGGGGGTGATTGATTTGGACAGGCTTCCTGAGGCTTTTGAACGGTTTAAGCAGGTTGTTAACATTAACGAGATTAACAGTTTCGGTGAGTTACGGATTGCTTTCAGTTTTTGGGCGGGTGAAAAATGGCTTGACACTTCGAAACAATTGCACGCCCTGTCTATTGAAGCGCGGAGACTTGGGCTTCTTCCTCGTCCTTTAATGTGACGATACGAAAACATGAGGACTCTTGGCAGGGTCAAGACAGATACAGAGATGTCAGGACGGGTCGCTTCGTTAGGAAGCGCTGAATGTAGGTAATATACCTTAACTCATACTTGCAAAAAGACGCGCACTTTTTTCCATTTAATTTAATTTAATTTACCAATAAGCGGCCGTTATTTTGCAGTCTTCTTGCTAGTAAACTTATCCATTCAAGTTATGTGGCAATTAATTTTGAATATAAATAAATTCAATGCGGCAAAAGGCTTAATAATATGACACATGTCATATTTAACCATAAAACTACCTTAGAAGGATTCCTAAGTGAAAAAGAAAATCTTCCTGATGTTGCTGCTGGTACTATCTCTTGGATTTCTTTTCTCTATGTTTTTAAGGGCAAGTTTTGGTTTTGAGGTTTACGCTGCCAATATTGTTACGGAAGGCAATTCAGAATGGGTTCTGCAAATAGATGGGGCGGTTTCTCATCCTATTAATCTAACCTTTAACGAACTTGTCGCAATGCCACGAAGCTCCGTGTACGCTGAACTCTACTGTTACGGCAGACTTGTGATTAGTGGGGTTTGGACTGGAGTGAGACTTAGCTACCTACTTGAAAAGGCAGAAGTCAACCAACAAGCAAGGTCTATAAAGTTTTACGCTGCAGATGGATATACAATCGATCTCTCGATCACAGCAGATGCAATTATAGCCTATGAGATAGATGGGCAACTTTTAGCCGAGACACTACGCTTGGTGCTCCCTAAAGCAAATGGTGACCGTTGGATAGCCATGATTACTCACATAAACGTAAGCACGAGCGCGCCCTCACCTAGCCAACCCGTCACCTCAATATTCACCAACATGCCACGTATACAGCAATCATCTCCAACGCCAACGCCATCGCCTACACCCCAACCAACTTCATCGCCATCGTCACCTCCGTCTTTATCGTCTACAACCACACATCCTAATCCAAAGCCATTCCCAATAACTTGGACGGTGACTGCCGTAGCTACAGTAACTGTTGCCAGCGCAGCTCTCATTGTTCTCTTCAAGAAACGCAACCACTAAGCCGAAATGTTTGTTCATTTTCGCTTTATTAAAAATCAGTCTTACCTTATTACTCCCTGACCCTTCCTATCCCCTTGCCTTCTCTCAGGTATGGGAAGGGGGTACTTGCACGCCATAAAATACGGCGTAGAGGTCTTACATGCCTTCTCAAATCACCGTGCTTTCCACCGTGCCTTATGCCGTGCCTTTTTCCAAAAGCATGCCATAAGACACAGTCGTGTTGTTGGGTCGGTTGGGTTGGATTAAAATTTAATCCCCAAACCCAAACGTTTACACTCTAATTTACTCTAACGCTTACTCACTATTACTCACTCTTACACATACTCTCTCGCACAACACGCACGTATGCGTCCGTACTTAAGATAACAAAAAACATCCGCGCCTTTGCGATACATTTTAAAGTTACTATGGAAATGCCATTGTATTTAGGAGAAAGAAATTTGAGCACGAAATGGCGGAGAAGCAGAAAACATCTAAAGTGGCTAGACCTGAGCAATCCAGACAGGACGAAGGCTAAGAATCGTTACAGAATCCTCCGTGTTGAAAACATGCGGACTGCAAGAAGCATTTATCCTCAGAACTACAGGTTTTCCCAAAACTATGGCAAACGAAAATGGAAAGAACCGAAGCCTCTCATCGACATTTTCCAAGAAAAGAACTGGATAACCATAGTCGCCGAAATCGCAGGCTTTAATAAGGAAACTCTAAACATAAATGTGAAAGACCAGAAAATAACATTATCTGCTAAAGCCAAAGACCGCAGATACTATAAAAGTTTAAATCTGCCAAAAGTAGTCATTCCCAACATCATGCACACCAAGTACAAAAACGGCGTGCTTGAAATCAAACTGAAAAAAGCTGTGAAATAAAAAACCATTGACAAAGAAGCTGGTTAAAAAATGCCTCATAAACTCAAGAAAACCAGAAAAATGCGTGGTTCCCGAACTCACGGTTACGGCAGAGTAGGTCAACACAGAGACGCAGGCTCAAGGGGACACCGAAAAGTCGGACGCCACAAACACCTGTGGAGCTACGTTACAACCTACGAACCCGACTACTTCGGCAAAACCGGCTTCACTTCGCCCCAAAGCCTCAGGCACAAGGAAAACGTTATCAATGTATCAAAACTCGATGAGATAGCCCAAAAGTTCTCGGTTGAAAAAGAAAAAGGCAAATTACACATAGACCTAACAAGTCTAGGCTACACCAAACTTCTCGGCACAGGCAAAATTTCAAAAGCACTAATCATAAATGTACCTTCCTGCTCAAAATCCGCAGCCGAAAAAATTAAAGAAGCAGGCGGACAAGTCTTAACCGCATCTCAGGAACATGGAGAGTAACGATTAATCAATGGCTGGAAGATTCCTACGCCTTTTCAAACCTCTCGGAAGAGTTTTGCCTGAAATAAAAGTTCCTGAACGCAAAGTGGGGTTTAACGAGAAAATTTTCTGGACCGCGCTGGTCCTGATCGTCTATCTGGTTATGAGTGAGATTTCTCTTTACGGGATTTCTGCGGCTGTACAAGAGCAGTTTGCTCCTTTGAGAGTGATTTTCGCTTCAAACCGCGGCACCCTAATGGAGCTCGGAATAGGCCCCATAGTCACGGCAGGCTTAATACTGCAGCTGTTAGCTGGCTCTGCCATTATACAATGTGACATGTCAAATGCTGAAGACAGAGGCTTGTTCACGGTGGCAAGCAAATTTTTCTCTATACTTCTCACAGGAATTCAGGCTTCAGCTTACATAATAAGCGGCATGTACGGCGCCCTCGCAGGACCAACAACGATAATTATATTCCTTCAACTTTTAGGCGCTGGAGTAATTGTTATTTTGCTGGACGAGATGGTGCAAAAAGGCTGGGGACTTGGCAGTGGAATCAGCTTATTCATTATGGCTGGAGTGGCACAGGCCATTCTCTGGCAATCGTTTAATCCTGGAACGGGGTTGTTCGTTGGGTCACTTTCCGTGCTTTTTGGAGGCGGACAAACATTAACGGATTGGATACTCGGCGCAGGGGCATATCCATCCTTGATTGGGTTTATAGCAACGATTGGAACGTTTCTGGTGATAATCTACTTGGAAGGAGTGAGAGTTGAGCTTCCAATGACATACGCAGGATACAAAGGTTTCCGCAGCCGTTATCCAATCAAGCTCCTGTACGTTTCAAATCTTCCAGTCATTTTCGCGTCCGCGCTTTTCGCCAACGTCTTCTTCTTTTCTCAACTTCTCTGGAGCACCCAAGGGCGTCCTCCCCCAGGACAGAACATTTTGCTTGACATTTTAGGCCAATATAACGCAACGAATAATCAACCATTAGGCGGTCTAGCCTATTTTGTAACGCCACCACGTAGCGTCCAGGGCGTAGCAGCGGAGCCGATAAGAGCCGCTGTTTATTTGGCTATTCTTGTGGTTTTCTGCGCGGTCTTCTCGCTCATTTGGCTTGAAGTTGGCGGTCTAGGGCCGTCTAGAGTGGCACGGCAGCTTATGGATTCAGGCATGCAAATTCCAGGTTATAGGAGATCGGGAAGACCCATCGAGTCCATCCTTAAACGCTATATTCCCGTAGTCACAATTCTGGGAGGAGTAATTGTGGGGTTAGTCGCTGGAATTTCAGATTTTCTAGGAGTTTTCGGCTCAGGAACCGGTATCTTATTAGCCGTTGGCATAATCTACCAGTATTATGAGCTGTTAATGCGTGAAAGAGCAGCTGAAATGTTCCCCGCTTTTAGACGAATCTTGGGCGAATAGTCGAAAGACTCTATCGCTCACACAAGACTATACCCCCCTTATATAAAGGCGGAAACCACAGTAGAATTGAAGTTTGACTGCTGAGCGCTTGGCTTGTCAAGAAATCTTGACTAAAAAACGGGCGCTTCTGGCGTGTTTAGTCAAGAAACCTTGATAAAAACGCTTTTACCGCAGAACCAGCCTAGATTAAAGGGGATAAAGCATGCGCAAGAGTATCGCTCTGTTGCTTGTTCTCGTCTTCTTGATAGCGTCATGCGTAATCATGGCTAAACCTGCGTCGTCCTCCACCGACGTAGCCGAAGATACTTGGACAGCAAAAGCGCCGATGCACCAAGCCAGAGGCGGCTTAGGCGTCGCCGCAGTAAATGAGAAAATATATGCCATTGGAGGAATGACTGCTAGCGGATTTTGGCCCGTCGGCGGTGGACTCATAGGCACTAACGAAGAATACGACCCTGTTGCTGACAAATGGACTTACAAAGCATCCATGCCGACTCCAAGGGCTTTTTTTGCCGTAGGAGTTTACCAAAACAAAATTTACTGCATAGGCGGAGAAGACAGTAATGGTCGCACTGGAGTAAACGAAGTCTATAATCCCGCAACCGACAACTGGGAAACTAAGACGCCCATGCCTGGGGGACCTAGCACGAGAACCCCGCTGGTAGCAAACGTTGTAGCCGGTAAAATCTACATAATAGATCCGTATTCAAGGACAAACTATGTTTATGAACCCGCAACAGATTCGTGGACCACGAAAACACCAATACCGAACGCAGCGAAAGCCATGGGCTATGCTTCAGCCGTTGTCGATAAGGCAATATATTATGTGGGCGTTTTCTCGGATTCAGCGTTTAACCTAAATCAAATATATGTCCCAGAAACTGACGGGTGGCGTTTTGGTGCACATACGCTTTCGGCTGTATATTTTGCTACTGCAGGCGCAACTTCGGGCATGGTGGCTCCTAAGCGAATTTACATTTTCGGCACCTCGAGCGCGGTTGGTAATACTGCTCTTAGTGCTCCAGGCTTTGTAAATCAAGTATATGACCCAGAAAACGATAGTTGGAGTTATGGCACTTTCCCACCTACACCTCGTATTGATTCTTGTGTTGTCGCCATAAACGACACGTTGTATATGATTGGAGGTTACACATATGCGGCACTTGGGCTTATCGCGCCAAGCGCTGTGAATGAGCGATATACACCTTTTGGGTATGGAACTGTCCCGCCGCAGATTTCAGTCATTTCCCCAGAAAACAAAACATACTCTACGAGCAATGTTTCTTTAGCTTTCACAGTGAATAAGCCAGCAGTTTGGCTGGGCTATAGTCTTGACGGGCAGGAAACCGTAACAATCAACGGCAACACCACCATAGCCGGGTTAACCAACGGCTTGCACAACATAACCGTCTACGCGAAAGACACGTTTGAAAACACTGGAGCCTCAGAAACGGTCTATTTCAGCGTTGAAGTTCCGTTCCCGACAACATTGGTCATAGCTCCCATAGCATCAGTGGCTGTGATCGGCGCAGCCTTAGCGATCTACTTGAAGAAACGCAAACATTAACAGGAAAACTGCTGTAAATTGCACGATTGTAGTAATTTTTTCTCACTTTTAAATATCTTGGGAGCAGATGAGTAAAGTCTTAATGATTTGCGCGTATTTTTTCATTCACAAACATCTATGAAGCACATAAAAATTGATTATTAATGAAAATAGTGCAAACTAGTTAAGAGGATAAAACGGCTTTAAAGCAGCCTTTATGGTAAGACCTTTTGATTTCTCCAAGAGAGCCTTTAATCGTGATTTCTTTACCCTTTCTTATTGCCTTGCCACAATGATTACATAGTAAAGCTTTCTCTTGTTTCTCTGATTGCAGTTCCCTCAGCGCTTCAAGTTGCAGCCTCAGTTTAGAAACTTGACGTTTTAAAGACTGGAGTCTAACCAAAGTAGCCTCAACTTTCTCCTTACGGTCAACCACATCACTATGGTAGCGAGTTTCCTTAAGCTCCATCTTTCAAATCAAGCTCTTTGTGGCATAGACAGTTTGCACATAAGACTTCTAACCAGAATAGATAATACTTTATTTCACGAAACGAAATATTCCGAAAACTACATTCCGAAATATTCAAAGAATAGAGCAACAAACACAAACCAAAAGCACAAAATAATCCAAGTTTATAGAAAAAAGAACCTAGAAAACTCTACTGCAAGAGTTCACCATTTCATTTTTTACCTTTAAGATGTTTTTGTGGCAATGATACCTTTTTTCTCTCTTTAAGTTTCAGTTTCTTTTCTCTAAGCATTTGCCTATGTCTTTCTAAACCTTCTCTTTTTGATTTCTTGCTTTTAGGCATTTTTTATTCTTCCTGAAACGTTAAGCACTACTAACCTCTCTAAAAAATGTTACCCCCTATCTCTCAGATTTTAAACTTAGAAAACGCAAACATTCCAAAGATAGAGCAACAAATACAAAATTGTAGAAAAACGCAAACACAGATTTCATAAACAAAGAAATGCAAAGACTTTTATTCTTAGGTAGTTCAGGATTTTTTGGAGGTGAAGGTTATGCCTGTTTTTGTAGTGCTTGGGAACTGGACTGACCAAGGTATACGAAAAGTTACTGAAGCCCCTAAGAGAGATAAGGCAGCGCACGAGATGGTTAATAAGGCTGGAGGGAAAATGCAGGTTTTCTACACACTTGGAAAATATGATTTTGTGGCTATTATTGAAGTTCCAAAAGATGATGATATTATGGCGATTCTTCTGTGCCTAGGCAGCATGGGGAACGTCCGCACAAGTACAATGAAAGCGTGGACAGAGGCAGAAGCAGCTAAGATAATTACTGCTCCACACCCTTAATTCTCCAGCTACAATAAATTAGATAGAGTGGACGTTTTTCTAGTACTAAGCAGTTCAAATGTTTGATATGTCTCGTATCCTCTTCCTTTTTTCTCTTCACAAAAATTCCAAGGAGCCTATAGAGAAAAAAAGAAGGATATAGCGTATTGGAGAACAGGCTCTACGTAATCTTCTTCTTTGCTTTCTTGGCAGCCTTCTTGGCTTCTTTAACGCCCTTCTTCGCAACTTTCTTAGTTGCTTTAGCTCCTTTCTTAGCTACCTTCTTGGTCTCTTTAAGACCCTTCTTTCCAAGCTTAGTTCCTTCTTTCTCAACCTTCTTCGCTGCTTCTTTAGCCTTATCCTTCGCCTTCTTAAGAAAACTCATAAACACCACGAACAACAGTATCCCTGAATTTACCTAAATAATTTACGCAAAAAGAATTAAAAACAAGCAAAAATACTTGGTGAACAAGGTGATGGGAATGCAGCTCAGCGATGAAAGAATATTGGCTATTGGAACAATATCCCTTGCTCTGGGTATTCTAATTGGTCGTTTCTTACATTTTGAGTATTCAGGTTTCTCAGTTACAGATTTTGCGGAAGGCATCCTTATTGGACTATCCTTAGTGATGAACATTACCTATTTGATAAGAAAAAGAAAGAAGTGATCCATCAGATATTTTCACACTTATTAGCTTCAGCATTTTTCACTTCACAAATATTCTAAGCTATTCAAAGTAATCTTGGATGAATGTTCCAAATCATTGAAAGTTATCTTAGATGACTTTGCTGTGATTTTTTCGCTATTCTGATCAGCTCTTTAGGTTGTGCACTCTTGCTTTTCTTCTTTTGCTTTACACTGGTCACAGAGGTCAGATCGCGGTCTATTAGCGCGTCTTTGGTAGATGTACAGTGGATATTGTGTGCAATTCTTACACCAATGCCATCTGTCAGGTGGGGTTCCCTTAACATACTCTACAATGGCTTCCTTAACATACTCTACCATTCTTATCCTCCCAAAATAATAACTATGTCACCACTGATATTTTTCAGTTTCGCCAGCTAGAAACTTCTGAGATTAATTATGATTCCATTACTCTTTTTACTTCTTTCACTTCACAAACATTCCAAATCTTCTTGAAAAAGTAATCTTAAATGAAAAATCAAACAGCCTAATCATATTGATGAAAATTCTAGCCTGATAGAATACACTTGATGAAAGACACAAAATAAATTAACGTTTTCATACAACTATTCTCAGAATACGTTTTGGACACGGGGGCGTTTGACACAAACCAAAGGAAGGCAGGATTTCATGGAGAACCAAGAAGTTACCACCTGTTTTGACTGCCCAGAGTTCAACAGTCGTAAAGGCTGTTGTAAGAGAGCCAACAAACTAAAGCCATGTATCAAACAAAAACAATAAAAGATCTTGTCTTTCTTTAGCTTGACATTTATGAGTACATAATCTTCTTTTTTGGAATTAAAATCATTTTCACTTCACAAACATTCCAAGCTAGTTCATAAAAGAATAATCTTAGATGAGTTTTTGCCACCAGTCATGTTTTACAGAAGTCTAAAAATACAAATTCTAGGCAAGGTTTGTGGATATTCGGAAGGTATTTTCGATTTGCGTGCTCAATGATATGCTAAAAACTGCGAAAATTGCAGTTGTAAAAAAGTGGCGAGTTTGCTATGCAAGAGTATCAAATACAGCAATTTTGGTTTGGCAATGCGCCAAAAAATTAAATTAAAATGTTAAAAATTTCGGGGAAAACACTCTCGTTACTTCGAAGTTCGAAGCTTGAACAACAAGAATTGCTATAACCGTAGTAGTCGAATGGATTCTAGTATGGGCAGCCCTATTCCGCTTGCAAACATAGAACAAGACCAAAAATTTGATGACGCGTTAGTGGAACGACTCGCTAAAGTTATCGAAGTTTTGCTAAATTTAGAGGATTAACTCCCGACCCTTCCAACCTCTTTGTTCTATCAATCCGCTCTTTTGCGGAGACTTTTAGTCAAATAATTTTAGGAAAAGCCGTTCCCTAATAACTTAACAGAATCGCATACAAGAGCAAAAATGGTTATTAACGAGAAGCCAAATAGGCTAAAAGAGCAATACGTCAGTGCAAGGAGAAATAAGACAATGGACATCACAATTATTCCGTTAGCAACATTAGTGATAATGCTTATCGCGGTTGCTGTTTCGTTTCTTAACATGGGAATTAACCGCTTATTGATCACCCGCATGTGCGGATGGGAAGAATACAAAGTGATGCGAAAGGAAACGTCTGAATATCGCTCTCAGCTGATGCAAGCCATGCGCGCTAATGACAAGAAACTTATGGAGAAACTGAAAAAGAAAGAATCACAAATTAATAACATGCAAAAGAAGATGATGAAGCCACAAGTAATCCTCATCCCGATTTCCTTCAGTTACATAATAATCTGGTACGTCTTTCTAATTCCGGTTTACGGCGGAAATGCTGTGGCGTACCTGCCGGGATTTGGGGGGATCCCCGTCTTCATATGGTACATGATCTGCGCTTTCTTCTTCGGAACTCTTGCTTCTCGTGTAATAGGTATAACGCCCATAGCATAAACAAGATACACGGTTGAGGCAAAGCTATGAGCAGAAACGAAAAAACGAAGAGCACTCCCGAGAAAAAAATAGTGGTCTGCATATCCGGAATGGCTGGAACTGGAAAAAGTACACTAGCTAAGAAACTTGCCAAAAAATATAAACTGAAGTACTATTCAGGCGGAGACGCCTTGAAAGAGTTAGCAAAAGACGAAGGATACAATCCATCCAGCCGCGGATGGTGGGAGAGCCTTGAAGGTCTCAGCTTTTTAAAGAAGAGAGAAAAAAACCTGAAGTTCGACAAAGCGGTCGACGATAAACTCTTGGAATACGCGCAACAAGGAAACGTTCTTTTAGACAGTTGGACAATGCCGTGGTTGCTCAAAACGGGTTTCAAAATATGGTTGGTTGCTTCTGTAGAAAAGAGAGCTGAAAGGATAGCCAAGAGAGATAAGATCTCTTTAAAAGAAGCCTTACAAGTGTTGAAAGAAAAAGAAGCAAGAACAAAGGCTATTTACAAGAAACTATACGGCTTCAGATTAGGCGAAGATTTCGACCCGTTTAATCTGGTTTTGGACACTGACAACTTGGACGCCAGAGAGGTTTTTCAGGTTCTCTGTATGGTAATGGACAATATGATCCTTAATAGTGAGAATTTATAGTGTTCTCTGCTAATTTTTTTGAATAAAAATTCTTCTTTTATAACAAGGCGAATCCGCAAGTTTTAAAACTGAAATCTATTCTATAGAATTAACTTCTAGAATCAACCTCTATGCAGTGCCGCACTGTGAAAAAGGAAGGAGAGCGAGTGAATGAAATTCGAAAGCAGCCGCTTAGTTCTAGGGCTCTTCTTAGAAGCAATCGTGTTATGCTTGATTACATCTTTCCGCTTTATCAACATCGAATCCACCGTCACTCTTTTGATTTTCAATTTGCTTTTTCTCTCCCTCACTTTTCAATTGAATGGAGCGCTCAATAGAAAACTAGGTATGCTAGCCTTAGGTAACATCATAGGTCTGTTTTGGAACTTTCTTCTCTATTTTTTTGCCATTGCCGGAGTCATGTTTTTTGGCGAAATATTCAATGTTTTCTACGCAGTTTTCTATCCCCTTTTAAATTTCATGTGGATCGTATCCTTCTGGTCCCTGAGTCTGTCTGTTCTTCCTAACCCCAAAAGCATGCATACAGAGGTGAAACCTTGATCATTGAAGCGTTAGAAGTTGTATTTCTGTTTGTAACTGCGCTGATGATAGCCTACCTTATCAGACATTACATTTTTACACTAACCGTTTTAAGAAAGGCCAAGAAAGCCAAGGTCGATGTTGTTGTAAACGCGAAGTATGAGCCTACAGTCTCTATTCTGATTCCAGCGCGTAATGAAGAGAAAGTGATTGGACGATTGCTACAGCGAATTGCTGAGCTGACCTATCCACACGATAAACTGCAGGTCATAGTTATTGACGATGCTTCATCTGACAGTACTGGAAGAATCGCGGACGAATATTCAAGCAAGTACGCCTTCATAGAAGTGCTACATCGAGAAAATAGTAACGGAGGAAGGGGCAAGGCGTCAGCCATGAACGCCGGTTTCAAATGTGCAACAGGCGAAATTGTACTTTGTTTTGATGCTGATTACTACCCACAAAAGGTTATTGTGGAGAAACTCACTAAGGAGTTTGCAGATCCACATGTCGGTGCTGTGCAAGGAAGAGTCGTCGTTTTAAACGAACCTCAGAACATGGTAACGCGACTAGTGGCCTTGGAAAGAATAGGTGGATACCGTGTTGACCAAGAGGCACGGGACGATTTAGGTCTCATTGCTCAATTCGGCGGCACGGTTGGCGGTTTCAGACGTAGCGTACTGGCAAGTCTGCGTGGTTGGGATGAATCCATTTTAGCAGAGGACACGGACTTAACATTTCGAGTTTACCTTGCGGGCTATAAGGTTCGCTACGTCGTTGATGCAGAATGCTACGAAGAGGCAGTGGACAATTGGAAGGCGTACAGACAGCAAAGATATAGGTGGGCGCGAGGGCACATGCAGTGTTGTTTTAAGCACTCGTTAAAAGTCTTAAAAAGCAAAAACTTGAGAGCAAAAGAGAAGGTTGATGGTTTGCTTCTGCTAAACGTGTATTTCATGCCACTTGTGGTGCTTTTATCCTTTATTATCGGCATTCCGCTAATTTTTTTTGAATCTTCTAAGCTTGTTGGTGCACTTTGGTTTTCCGTGCCGATTTCCTTTTACAGTTTCGTCGGAAATTTTGCACCGTTTTTCGAGGTAGGAATCGGCGCGTACTTAGATGGCAGAACGAGAACTCAATGGCTCATTCCGCTTTTGATTTTCACTTTCTTTTACAATATCCCTATCTGTGCGAAGGCTTTTCTGGACTTGCTCGTATCAAAAATCAAACGAAAAGACCGTAGCATTTGGGTTAAGACCTCGCATTTAGGCAATGGAAATTGTTATATTGTGAATTAAGGCATACTATTTCAAAGATTGTGATGATTCCGAATCTGACTTCGATGATTATTATATTAATTGTGGCGACCCCAATTCTCATTCTTATCCTGTTCTTACCAGCTCTTCTTGAACTAAAAAAGCCAAAAGACAGGGGTCCTCGGATGATAATGGAAAGTATTCCAGAAGTGAAAACGCGCACAGTACACGTTATTCACATTGCGAACATCGAAAAGGAGCAAAAATTTGATAGTTCGCTGATCCAAACAATGACTAAGATTATTGAAGTTTTACCAAACTTGGAGGTTTAGCGCTATCTCTCTAAGAAGAGCTTTACGTTTTTCCATTGGTCTTTAGCCAACGTGAGGTTTCCATAAGGGGTTCCATGAAGCGAATAAAAAATGTAGCATAAGTAGGCGCACTGTGTGCATTTACTGTAAGTTTCACGTAGCAAGTTGAATTTTTCGCTATTCCATATTTTGGGTAAATCAAATACTGACCCTATAAAGTTGTGACTGTGACAACCAGCGATTCTGCCCAAATGATCTATGACGAAAAAGTTCTGAAGTGCACGGCAGTTCCACGTTCTCTTGCCCTCTAGAAAGAGGGTTCTAAGCGCCTTCAATAATTTGTTCGTCATAAGGATTTTCCTGTTTTTCTTTTTCATCTCGATGAGAGAATCGCAAAGCTTAACCATTGCCTGCTTATCCCTTATAATAAGCTCGTCATTCGCTTTGCCGATTCTAAAAAGTTGATTTTCGTCTTTAGTTTGATCAAAAGAATAAAGGCAATACCAAACTGGGATTCCTTTTTGAGTGAAGTAGTTTGTGAGGTCCACGATTTCGTAAAGGTTTAATTGCGAGATTGTGGGTGTCACGCTCACGCTTATTCCTTCGTTGTGCAGCGTTTCCACGGCTTCCATGGCTCTTTTCCAAGCGCCTGGGACAGCTTTTATGTAATCGTTTTTGGCTTCGTCCAAACTGTCTATTGAAATTGCCACAAAATCCACGTTTCGCAAAGCCTCGAGTTTTTTCGTGGCCATGCTACCGTTGTCATACACTGTAGTTAAGAAAAGATTTGAGGCGTGCTCAATTATCTCGGGGGCGTCCTCTCTTAAAAGGGGATCTCCCCCAGATAATACAATCTCTACGACGCCGAGGTCCTTTAGTATATCTAATCCGCGTTTTATCTCTTCTTTTGATAATTCTCTTTGGTCTTGTTCTTTCCAGACGTTGCAGCCTCTGCAACGGTAATTGCATTTCCTAGTAATCATCCACTGAGCATGGTGAGGTTTATTCGGGGTAAGCGCGTTGATAGCTATTCTGGAGGCTTTTCGTAATCTTATATTCAAGTGCTGCACCGTGTATGTCGATTGTGGCTGTTTTAATAGACCTAGCCCACACGTATATAAGTCATGAGGCAAAACGTGGCGAATCTGAGTTAATGCTAAAAAGCAGTTTTGCCTCCTGAAGAGTTAACCGCTAATTCGAATGCCTTTTGGCGTTCCCACCTGAGAGTCAATAACTTGCGGTTTTATATTATGGCAGGGATAAGAGATTGACTAAGAATATTAATTAAGAAATAGTGTAGTTGAATATTGAATATGTATGTAGATGTTGTCATAATTACAAAAAACAGTGAAAACATACTTAACGAGTGCCTCAAATCTGTTTATAAAAACGTTCCAGTTAACCGCCTGATAGTTGTCGATGGATATTCAACCGACAAGACATTAGAAATAGTGCGCGAATTTCAGAAGAAACATGGAAACATTTTGGTGATACACGACAAAGGAAATCGCGCCACGGCGAGACAGAAAGGCATAAACCAAGTGAAAACCGAGTGGTTCATGTTTGTTGATAGTGACGCGGTTCTTTGTGAGGACTGGTTCAAGAAAGCTGAGAAACACTTAGGCAAGAACGTGGGCGCGATCTGGGGAATCGAAGTCTGGTCTACAATCCAAAATCCAGCGATTCTTAAAATATTCTTGTGGATAACGCGCAAGATATTTGATCTTCGAGGTGGAACTCATGACACGCTTATCCGCACAGGCTTGGTTAAAGACATAGAAATCCCGAAGGGTCTCTATGTTTTTGAGGATGCTTACATCAAAGATTGGATAACCCAGAAAGGATACAAAATAGTCGCATGCTATGATCCATACTGCCTTCACTTTAGACCTGCGAGCGTCTGGACTATTCGGGGTAGCTTAAACATAATAGCTGATGCAATTAGGGTTGGCAGACTAACTTTGCTTGTTAAATTAACATTTGCCTATGGTTTCTATACAGCGTATTCGTTGTATCAATTTTTTGCGAATAAAATAAGACGCGGAGGGTTTTAGTTTTCATGCCGTTAATTATCAGAAAATACCGCTGTTCTATTTGGGAATTGGATAAATTCTTATTTTCAATTGGTTCCATATATTAATGTTTATCAAGGCGCAAGGCTTTGACAAGACTGGTAAGGGGCACGGTAATGCAGCCAATAGACGTCGTGATACTTACAAAAAACAGTGAACACCTACTCGATAGGTGTTTAGCGTCGGTCTATGAAAACGTGCCCGTTAAGAACTTGATAGTGGTTGATGGCTTTTCAACCGACCGCACCCTGAAAATCGTGAACAAAATCAATGAAGCACACGGTAACGTTAAAGTCCTGAAAGTGAACGGTTCGAGAGCCAAAGCAAGAGAGAAAGGCTTACGGCAAGTGAGTACGGAATGGTTCATGTTTGTCGACAGCGATGTCATACTCAGCAAAGACTGGTTTAGAAAAGCCGAAAAAAACATGAAAAGCGATGTTGGAGCAGTTTGGGGAGTAAATATTGACGTTATCCCTAACGTCAAAGATAAACGGATTCTGAAGTTGCAGAGTCTAATTGCAAGGCAATGCTTTGACCTTCGAGGCGGAATGCATGACACGCTTATTCGCCGCGAGGCTGTGGAGGGAATAAGAATTCCTGAACAGCTGCACGCTTACGAAGACACGTACATAATCAATTGGATAAAAGGGAAAGGATACAAAACCGTGATAGGTGACGACATTTACTGTTTACATTTTAAATCGCCTAGAAATTGGAGTTTGCAGAACGGCGTTTCACAAGCTATTGTTGAATTTAGATGCGGCCTAGTTTATTCTCATATGTACGCGTATGTCTTCTATTACCCGTTTTTCATGTTTCACTGGTTTCTTCAGCTCTCCCTTCACGGCGTCAAAGGATTTTTATCGCCTCAGCGCGGTCCAAAGATGATCGGATAGTGGTCGCGGCAAAGCCTTTGTCCTGCCGTCTTTTTGTATGAGCACTCGTTGGTCCGTGTTTTCCGTGAACTCGCCGATAACCGAAGCCTGAATACGCTCAAGTTTCAAGTTTCTAGCTGTTTCGCTTGTGCTTTTTGCTTCTGCTGAAATGAGCAATGCGCCTGAACTGATCAACTGCAAAGGGTCGATCTGAAAGTAACTGCAGATCTGGGCTGTTTCAGGCTGGACTGGAATTGCTTCTTCGAAGACTTTTACTCCTACGTTTGAGGCGTCTGCAATTTCGTGGATTCCGCCCGCCACGCCGCCTTCAGTAGGGTCATGCATAGCGTGGACTCCGCCTGTTTTGCAGGCGGTCAAAGCATCTTTTACCACGCTTATATGGTTGTAGAAGTTCTTTGCGTTCTGCAGCACCGTGGGGCTCATGGCTTTTTTAAGTTCTGTCTCTCGGTCGGTGGCTAGAATGGCGGTGCCTTCTATTCCTGCGCTTTTAGTTAGGATGAGCTTGTCTCTTGGTTTTGCTCCGGCCGCTGTGACGTAGCGTCCCTTTTCTGTTAAGCCCATGGTGCAGCCCACAACTATCGGGTTGGTCAAGCCAGGCGTTGATTCGCAGTGTCCGCCCACTATGGCTATGCCTAAGTCTTTGGCTGCCGCGTTCATTTGAGCGCTTATAGTCTCAACGAGTTTTCTTTTCGCGTTCTCAGGAAGCAGTATGCACGAGAACAAAAAGGCGGGTTCAACGCCGAAAGTGGCTACATCATTCGCGTTCACGTTAACGGCGAGCCAGCCGATTCGCTCAACCGCCCCAGTGATAGGGTCCATAGAAACAACTAGAGACTTGTCTCCTAAGTCTAAAACTGCCCCGTCAATTCCAGCTGCGGGGCCTACAGTGACTTCTTTGCGTTCAGCGCCTAGGTTTTTGAAAACAACTTCTTTTAGGATGTCTATCGGTATTTTTCCCGGCGGCAGTTTCATTTTAACCCCTCTCAAAAACATAGTTATGCTTCTAACTTTTAAGTTGTGGAATACTGCGCTTAACAATCTTTACAATGGGAAGGGCAACAATCAATCCTATAAGCATCTGCCCGATGTTTATTGGGATCTCTGCAAATGCTAGGACTTCGATGTTAAACAGCGGAAAGAGGAGAAATTGTTGATAGACGAAGTAACCTGTAACCATTATTGACCCTCCAATTAGTGTGGTGAAGACCAGCCATCCCAGTTCCGGCTCAAAGATCAGTCCCATTAAAGTTACCAACAGAACAACAAGCGCACCGACCACATACCAGAATGTAGGAGATATTGACAATACCGTGTTGAGTGTGATAAGTTGAGGTACACCAAGAGAAAGTTCTACCTCGCCGGTGTAATAAATCGAGCCGATTGTGCTCAATGAGACTCCAATTATAAGGCCAATGAAAAAAGTAAACGCTTTCCAAGATTTTGAGCTAAACTTTGGCTTTTTACGGCTTAGAAAACCTACAATCGCGCCTTCGGTTGCTTTTATTATCAGTGTGGCTGGTGCATAATGTGGGTAGCCTAACAGAATGTCTGCTAGCATAGAGCCTACGCCTCCGGCAAAAGCGCCTATTACTGGTCCGAATAGTATCGCGGTGGTAAATACCATTGTTTCTCCTATGTTGAAGAAGCCTCTAGTTTGTGGAACGTAGAAAGAAAATGCAATAGTGGCTATGCATACTAGCGCTGTGGAAATGGCCGTAAGTGCTAAAGCAGTTGGTGTTGATGGTGGGATTCGTTTGTACATGTTAAATCTTAGTATAGTTATAACTATACTATTTTTTAGCTTTTCGCTTCACCATTACAACTATAACAGAAGTTTTAACTCATCCATTGCCTGCAGTGCTTTCCTTCCACGTTCTGCTATTTTAAAGAATTTTCTTCCGCTTTTTTCATAACTTACTATTAATCCCTTTTCTGATAATTCATTTAGATGTTGGTATATTGCTGCTCTTGTAATGGTTTTTCCTAGTTTTTTCCATAAATCATATCCGTACGTGTCTTTTTTGCTGAGAATTCTGAGGATTTTTTCCTTTGTACTTATCTCCAACCCTAGAACAGCCGTTTTCTGTTTTTTACTCAGCACTTGGAGCACATCGGTGGCTTTGAGACCGCTTCCAGTGATAAGGCAAACAACGCTGTCGTTTTTTCTTATTTTTTCTTTTTGGGCAAGCTTTTCAAGTGCCGCTATTGTTGCCGAGCTTGCTGGTTCCGCGAAAACTCCTTCCAGTTTCGCGATCTGCAGCTCAGCCTGAAGAATTTCTGGATCAGAAACAGTCAAAGCTAGACCCTTTGACTCTCTTATCGCGTTTATCGCTAGTTCCTCTTGCAGAGGTTCAGCAACTAGAATTGCAAGCGCGCGAGTAGAAGGGTTCAAGGCTTTCTCCTTTTCAAAGCTGCCTGCAGCTAATGCTTTAACTATGGTAGAGCATCCTTCTGGCTGAACTCCAACCATTTTTGGCAATGACTCCGTCATGCCTAGTTGTTTAAGTTCTTTGAAGCCTTTCCAAATGGAGTAGATTGTTCCGCCGCTTCCCATTGAAACCAAAATCCATTCTGGAACGCCGAACTGCTCATAAACTTCATAAGAGATAGTCTTTTGAGCCTCAACTGCAAGGGGGTTAAGTTCTGCAGTTGCCTGATACCAGCCTGTTTCCTTTGCAATCGCTTTAGCCCTCCGTATTGAGTCGTCCACTATCTCGCCGAATTCTTCGATAATCGCGTCGTAAGCAAGCATCTGCGCCAGCTTTCCCACATCAACCACTTCAGGAACTATGACGTGGCAGATTAACCCAGCCTTTGCGGCGTAAGCAGCCAAAGAGGCGCCCATGTTGCCGTTGGTCGCGCATATCAGCGTGTCAAAATCGAGGTCAATTGCATTGGACGTTAAGAGAGCTGCTGCGCGGTCTCGGTATGAATTTGTCGGGTTTCTAGTTTCATCTTTCAAATAAAGCTCTTTCAAACCGATGGTTTTTGCAAGTCTTTCAGCCTTGTGTAGGGGTGTTCCGCCTTCTCCCAGACTGATAACGTGCTGGACTGGCGGAAGCATCTGCTTGTATCTCCAGAATCCTATAGGACCAGAAAATTTGACTTCACGACCTTTAGGGAGGTCTGCTGTGTATTCCAATATTCCAGCGCATCTTTCGCAGTTGCCTCTCAGCGGGTAAGTCGGAAATTGTGAACCGCAACGGATACATTGAAGCATTAATTCTTCTCCTTCTCAAACATTTCGACGAGTCTCTTTATTCTATTATCTTTTCCCGCATTTCTTCTTTTTCTATACTGTGGAGAAGGGGAAAATCTAAATGGGAGTTTTCTGTGATAGATAGCAAGTTGTAGGTTGAAAATCATGAGTGAACCGAAGGTTAAGGAAGACCCAATTAAGATGCATAAAGACGCAAACGCTCTTATGGACTCTGGAAAATACGAGGAAGCGAGGGAGCTTTTCCTAAGAACGGCTGAGCTTTACCGAAAAGTACAGAACTATTTTGACGCTACAACCATGCTTTACAAGGCTGGCGAATGCAGCTTCAACCTAAAAGAGCACGAAAAAGCCATTGAGCAGTTCACGCAGTCGGCAGAACTTTCCTTTAGGAAGGGGTACGACAGGTTCGGCGTCAGCGCCTTGGAATACGAGAGAGACTGTCAAAAAGCTTTAGGAAACAGTAAACAAGTTGAAGAGTTGGAGAAGAAAATCAAAGAAGTCAAAGCAAAACTTGAGAGCACTTTTTAGCCGTACACTTTGCAGAGCGCCGCGTTCGCTTAGAACAAAACCAACCACGTATTTTTTTGTAAGCGCTTTTAGAGGCTTGCCTTTTTGGGGAATCAATTAATAAAAACCGAGATACCTTTTCAATAGCAGACTCTTAAGGTTCACCGTTATGCCTGCGCTTTTCAAATCTTTGGCGGAACTCCTCGAAAAAATAGAAGCCACCAGAAAACGACTCCAAATAATAGGCATGACTGCTGATTTCTTGAAAGGTTTAGATGCAGAGGAAGTGGAGCCGGCTGTGTCCATGATTCTAGGCAGGGCTTTCCCGAAATGGAGCCAGAAAACCTTAGACGTAAACTGGGCGACGCTGAGCGGAATTCTGCAGCGAATAACAGGGGGTGACTGGAACGTTTTCCGTGAAGCTTTCAGCAGCACTGGCGATATAGGCTCCGCTGCAAAGGCGGTTTTTGAAAAAACTAAAGTGAAAAGGCAAGCGCTGCTGTTGGAAAAAGCGTTGACAATAACTGAAGTTCGACATGTGCTGGCCGCCATAGCTGAAACTGTTGGTTCGGGTTCAAGAGAAAAGAAAGAACGCTTAATAACTGCCTTGCTAAGTCAGGCTTCGCCTGTTGAAGCTAAATATCTGATAAAGATTTTTGTGGGTGAGATGCGGACGGGTTTATATGAAGGCTTGATGGAGCAGGCAGTGGCGAAGGCTTTTGAGATGCCGCTGGCAACCGTGCAGAAAGCAAGCATGGTCATGGGCGACATAAGTGAAGTGGCCGCCATGGCCAAGACGGAGGGCAAAGCGCGCTTGTCAGAAGTGGGTTTCCAAGTTTTTAGGCCTGTTAAGCTGATGTTGGCTCAGGTGGCGGACGATGTTGATGAGGCATTGGCGGAGCACGGCGGCAAAACAGCGTTGGAGTACAAGTATGACGGAGCTAGGGTTCAAATTCACAAGCAGGGCGGTGAAGTGCGTGTTTTCAGCAGAAGACTAACAGATGTGACACAGAGCCTGCCAGAAACGGTTGAGACCGTGAAAAGCAGCATCAAAGCAGACGAGGCGATATTGGAGGGCGAAGTCATAGCTGTGGACGATGTTGGCTCGCCTATTCCGTTTCAGCATTTAATGCGCAGGTTCAAACGAGTCCACAAGGTAGAGGACATGGCTGAGAAAATTCCCGTTAAGCTTTACTTGTTTGACGTTCTCTATCTTAACGGCGAAAGCCTAATTTCGCTTCCGTACCTGCAACGCAGGCAAATTTTGGCTGAAAACGCTGGAGATATACCGCTGACCAAGCAAATTGTCACAGACAAAAAGCAGCGCGCAGAAAAATTCCTCAAAGAAGCCCTTGACGCGGGGCATGAGGGGTTGATGGCGAAGAAGCTTGACAGCCCTTACACGCCTGGGACCCGTGGGAAGCGCTGGTTCAAGATAAAACCTGTTTTGGAGCCTTTGGATTTGGTTATTACGGCGGCTGAGTATGGTTATGGACGAAGACATGGTTGGCTTTCAGACTACTATTTGGCTGCGCGGGATGCTGCGACTGGCGAGTTCCTGAATGTTGGAAAGACGTTTAAGGGTTTGACGGATGCGGAAATAATCGAAATGACTCGGCGGCTTAAGGAGTTAAGCTTAAGAGAAGAGCGTAATCGGGTTGTGGTTCTTCCGAAAATAGTGGTTGAAGTTGCGTATAATGAGATTCAGAAAAGCCCCAAGTACAAGTGCGGGATGGCATTGCGGTTTGCCCGTATAAGCCGCATAAGAGACGACAAGAGTCCAGAAGACGCGGACACCATAGGGAAGGTCCGGGAAATCTTTGAAAGGCAGTTCGCCAAAAAAGGCAAATATAAAGCTGACTAACACCAATTCTCTTGAGGCGCGAATAGAGATGGATGCGGCGGACAAAAAAGCGTTTGCTTCTGAATTCTACAATCGTCAGGTCGTTTTGAAGGAGTTAGGCTGGAAAGGCCAGCAGAAACTGGCAAAATCGAAAGTTGCCGTGGTCGGCATAGGCGGGTTAGGCACGGTTTCCTCGCTTTATTTGGCTCTGGCAGGAGTTGGATACCTGCGTTTAATAGACCAAGACACCGTGGAAACTCCGAATCTTCACCGCCAAATCCTGTACAGCCTAGATGACTTGCATTATCCGAAGGCTGAGGTAGCCGCGGAACGGCTGGAGAAACTTAATCCGCTTTTGAAGGCTGAACCCATCTCAGAAAACGTGAACGCTAGCAATGTTGAGAAGCTCTTGGCTGGAGTCGACTGTGTTGTGGACGGGTTGGACAACATGCTAACGCGTTATTTGGTGAATCGCGCGTGCGTTAAGCTGGGTGTTCCATACGTTTTCGGCGCAGCCATCGGCATAGAGGGTAACCTTTCAGTTTTTGCTCCTCCTGAAACTGGCTGTTTAGAGTGCTTGCTGCCAAACCTGTCAGACAGTGACCTGCTGACATGTGATACTCGTGGGGTTGTTGGCGCTACGCCTGGAATAATCGGCGCAATGCAAGCCATGGAAACCATAAAAGTTCTGACGGGCATAGGCTCGCCTTTAAAGGGGAAGCTTATGGTTTGCGATTTCAACGACATGTACTTCACAACCATAGACATCTCAAAAGGAGCGAACTGTCCCGCCTGCCAAGGCACTTCAGCTCCGCTGGAACAAGGGGAAAGACTTGTTTGGCTGTGCGGCCGAGACACGGCTAACATTAACCCTGAAAAACCGTTAAAGCTGAACCTTAACGAAGTTTACGAAACAGTAAGGCAGCGGTTTAAGGTTCGCTTGAAATCGCATCTTGCCATAATATTCGACCATGAGGATTTGGAGGTCAGCCTTTTCAACGGCGGACGCATGCTCATAAAGAACGTTCAGAACGAAAAAACAGCCTTGAAGGCGTACAGAGAAATCCTTAAAAAACTAAACATAAACCAATAAGTCTTGTCTCCACAGGCACCTTACCTGCGGTTCGCTCAGGATTTCAATGTATATATAAGGGAGGGGGTAGGCTCTCACAGAACACTAGTGCCATGCCTTGGTTGAAAATAGATGAATAAAGAAAGGAAGAAACTCTAAGATATATCTTGAGAGAAAACACGCGTACGCAACGGATAAATCAAAGATTGTGAAGCGGCAACTCACTCGATTACCTGAATTGCACCTTCAGGACACTGGGCTTCGCATGCGCGGCAGACTAAGCACTCATCAACATTGACTGGGACAGATTTGCCATCTTTGATCTCAAAGACGCCTACTGGACAAGTATCAACGCAAGTTTCGCATCCGTTGCACATGTTATTATCGACTACTACTTTTACCATGTTTTATACCTCTCGTAAGTTTGATTCAAACCCCCTCAGTGAAATAAAAGTGTTTAGGTTGGTTAGTGAATTTCTTCACGTAATCTTAAGAGGATTCCGTTGATTGTTGTCTCAGCTTTCTCTTTCCGCCGCTGATAATCCGCAAGTGACTTCTTGTACGCCTCTAACGGGAGCTCACCTCTGCTGTGGCGAACTTCAATAGTCCTCATATTTGTTCCAACTTCAACGAGCTCAATTTCTGCAATATCAAGTTGCCGAATTAAATCCGCATAAACGCCGCCTGCACTACGGAAAATCTTCTTCAATCTAGCTATGTTCTTGGACAGGGTATCTAAGCGAACTTCCAATGTCCTCCGTTGCACTTTATATCGACGCCTTGGAATCTTGCCTTTCCGCGCTCTCGCTTTAAGAGACTTCAATTCTGAGGCTATTCTGTTTTTCTCTTCGTACGCCTCGTTAAAGGCTCTAACGTGATCCGGGCTAAGGCCTATGGAGGCTTTTGGCGCTGCAACTCGCAGCGGTGCTGAAGTTTTAGGTCTTTTCCAAACAGCTACAATTACGGTTCCGACCGCCGCTAAAGTCCACATCCACAGAGTAGGCCGGAAAGACAGCCACAGAGGATTATAGTCGTATGTAATCTGCAAAACGTCTTCGGAAGGAACAGCGTAATCTATGTTGCTGACGCCTTCTCTGCTAATTGACAGCGTTTCCTGAAAGATTTCTCTGATTAAATTTGAGGAAAAATCTATTGATGAAAGTTGCGGCTCTAGAAACCTTGCCCCTTCGGGAGGAACAAAGTTAACGGTAGCCTCATCAACATAGTAGTTAAGAGCTGGGAAAAGATCAAAATTCAAAATAAAACGTGTTGTCTGCCCAGAAGATACACTGGGCAAAGTGTAATCAGCTAACAGTAGAGCAGACCCACCGCTATTCAGAGGCGATATGAAAGTGACGTTAACAAAACGCGTGTTGCCGCTACTAGTTAGAACGTCGGTTGTCAGTATTCTGCCAAATTCGTCTCTTGTGACAATGTTCGAAGCGTCAAGAGGCAAACCTATTTCAAGATAACTGATGCTGGCTGTTGAGTTATTGGTGATGCGGTAACTGTCGGAGACCGTTATATCGCCTACGGGGCTTATTGCGACCTGACGATTTAGTTTGTTTATGTTGATTATTTGAAGACTGCCGGTACTTAGGGAAAAAGTGGCCGTCGCTGGAGAATAAGAGAACGCAGGCAAATTCTTCTTAAAAAAATTAGTTGTTTGAACCGCACCATCATCCTTTGTGATAGTTATGCTTTGGGCAACCTCAGGAAGAACGAGCATGACATTGCAGGTGGCAGCGTCTTTCACGAGACTTGGATAGACTGGGAAATCGAGGCTGAACACGCCGAAAGTCACATCTTGACTGACAAGGCTATTCGAAAGAACAAATACCACAGTAAAAACTTGAGGAGACCCTTGTGGAAAACTTATTTTTGCGACGTAAAAACCGCTTCGCTCTGCTAATTGCACGCCAAGGCTTACTGGAAAAACGTTGTTGTCGTCATACGCTACGCCTTTGAGAACGTAAGAGCCGTATTTATACGGGAAACCGATTAGGAAACCACCTGTTAATTGCCCAGTTACGCGTATTGTATCACGTATGACCACGTGTCCAGAATACATAATCTCCACTTCATGGTCAACGCGTTGTATAGTATAGCCATCCTCCTGCGCCAAAACCGTTTGCGTGTTAAGAGAAAAGGGCAAGAGAACAGCCACTGAAAAAACTATAAGCACGATGACCGCTGCGATTCTCTTCACTTAAACTCACCAAGTTCAGGTTTCTCTATTTTATTGATAGCTTATTTATTTACTTTTAGAAAAAGACAGCGACACGCTCCGCTCGTATTTAGAGTTTCGGCTGCCGAGTGCTGCTGATTTGTCTTATGTTGCGGTTGTGTTCTCCATCGCGCTTTCTGCAGCCTGTGTTGCATAGGTAGCCTATGGAAAATCAGACCTCTATCCCTCTATCGTTTTCTTAACACAAAACATGACAGCGGTGTAGAACTAGCGTGTGAAAAAAGGCTATAGCCCCACTTATATAAAGCCTGAATTTCTCGTGGAACCAATTTTTGACTTTCAAATTATGTGAAGAAGTAGAATTGTTTGTCAAGAAACCTTGACTAAAAAGAGATTTTGGCTTGTCAAGAAATCTTGACTAAAAAACGCTGTTAGCGGTTTGTTTGGTCAAGAAACCTTTACAAAAACCCTTTTATCAGAAAAAAGCCTTAAATTAAGCATGGTTAAGGAGTGAGATGCGTATGGCTCTTTCGCCCAAGCTGTCTGTGAAAAAGAAAGCCGCTCTCGTCCTGCTCATCATCAGCCTAATGGCTCCATGCATACTCAAAATTCAGCCAGGTAAGGCGGCTCCCAAGACGATCACTGTTCCAGACGATTACCCAACAATAACCGCAGCCATCGGAAACGCTACGGACGGCGACATAATAATCGTGAGAAAGGGCACCTACGAAGAAAAGACGCTGGAAATAAACAAGACGCTCTCGCTCATAGGCGAAGACGCCGAATCCACAAAAATAAACTTGGACCCGCCAACATTTCAGGTAATAGGCGAAAACATCTTTACTCGGGAACCTGAAATTTCGACGTTGTGGAATAATTCAATTAGCATCGATGCCGATAGCGTTACCATTTCGGGATTTGCTATAGTCACTCCAGGTGGCGATGTCTCTATTAAGGGTGATAGAACCCAAATAGTAGGCAACAACATAAAAACTGCAGTAGTAGCTAGCGGTTCTTACTCGAAGATTGAAAGGAACATATTAACAGGACTATTAGTTAGCGGTTCCTACTCGAACATCGCAAAGAACACTTTCTCGAAAACTGCAACCGTAAGAGGCTCTTACTGTAGGATTTCTGGAAATGATGGGTTCAGCATTTGGGTAAGTGGTTCTTACTGTGACATTTCCGCAAACAGAATTACAGGGTCAAGCACTTCAGCGGGCATTTATGTCGAAGGTTCTTTCTGCTTAGTAAACGGCAATAACGTGACTAACGCTCCATATGGTACTTTCCGCGTAGGCGGTAACAATAACATTGTTTGTAGAAATCTAGTTGACAACTTGGCGTTTGGCTTAGCCGTAGGCGGTTCAAACAATACTGTTTACGCAAACCGAGTAACAAATAGTGGGGAAGGTCTCTGTCCAAGAGCGGGCAACACTTATTACGCAAATTACGTGGCAAACAACGGCTGGGGCGTCGATACTGGAGATACTGAACTAAATCCATTTGGCAACACTAGTACGCTATACCACAACAACTTCATAAGCAATGCCTACCAAGTTTGTACAATCTTGAAGTATGAAACTGACTACTTTGACAACGGAAAAGAAGGCAACTACTGGAGCGACTACACTGGCACTGACGCTGATGGCGACGGCATAGGCGACACACCCTACGTTATAGACGATAACCGCCAAGACCGTTATCCGCTTATGGCTCCTTTCGACATTGACAGCGTAACCGTAGAGTTACCGGAGTGGGCATCTCCGCCTTCTGTGCACCTGATTAACCCAAAAAACACGTCGTACACTTCTGCAAATATTGCCCTCGAATTCACCGTTAACAAGCAAACCTCATGGATGGGCTACAGCCTTGACGGGCAAGACAACGTAACCGTCACGGGAAACACGACATTGCCCAAGCTGTCCTATGGCTCGCATAACGTAACAGTGTATGCAACTGACATGGTTGGACGCAACGGAGCCTCCGAAACAGTCTACTTCAGCATAGAAGCGCCTTTTCCAACAACGTTTGTTGTGGCTGTTGCGATTATCGCATGTGTTTTCGGCTTCGGGTTAATTTTAAACTTGGTGAAAGCTAAAAGAAAAAGCAATAACCGCCAGAGCAATCAAAAACCTAGCAGAGGCCGCCTTGTTTAAAGTAGTAGTTCTCTTCTTTCTTAGCACCGAAACTTCTCACGCCTTCTCTCTTTAATTGTTTTCTAAGCTCCTCAGCGTATTCCTTAGTCAATTCGCCCCTCTTCTCCAAATACGCAATTATCGCCTCTGCCTGCACTTCTGTATCGCAACGCCGTATGAAATCGACAACAGTGGGATTGTAATTGCGAAATTTATCAGAAAGCGACTTTTCAGCTGTATCAGAATCTGTTCTCACAGAACTTATCGATACTTTGCTGTTCCCAAGTTCAAGTTCCTCAGATAAATTCGGAAACATTTTCTTAAACGACTTTTTGTCAGTCTCCACGGTTGCAACCTTCAAGCACAGCTATTCTAGACAATATATGGAAGGCATCCTTAAGTGCGTTTTTCCTCATGAAACGACTTTTGTGGCTGAAGCAGAATCAATTGACAACATCAAACAAAAGTTATACGGGGATAAATTTTTGCGCTGGGTCCTCTTCAAGCAGTCTTTCTAACGCTTGAATGGTAAGACCCTTGAGTTCATCTCCGAAAATCTCGCATTTTCTCTTGCGACTTGCTTCCTCTGAGCTTCGAACAACGATTTCAGCTCTTTGTTTGCCTGAAGTCTCGACGTATATATGAAAGGAGGCTTCAGGTTTTCCCCTTTTAGTTGCGGTAGTCCACTCGGTTTTAGAAATTCTGAAGCTTTTTTTCTTGAGAAGGTTCAGAATTTCGCTGGGCATGTCATGATATAAGGCTATGTCGATGTCGCTTCCTTGGCGTATAGTTCCACGCCAAACGCTTCCGATTAAGAGGGGTCCGTATTCCTTGAGGGTTTTCATTATTTTCAAGGCTTCTTTGCGCATTTTGATTAACCGTTCTTTTCTGGCTGGTCCTTCAGTTGCTTCAGCGATTTTGTCGAGTTCTAGGGCAACTTCAAGGTTTGTTGGAAGAAAGTGAACACCTAGAGTTTTTGCAGCCTTTAATTTGGCTTGTTTATATTCCTTTTCGGCTCCAAAATATAGTAGGGTAGCCGCTTCCCGTGCGATTTTACACCTTAAATCAGAATCAAAGTTCAAAGCTTCACCATGCAACGGACAAATCAACATTTAAGTACCTTTTCGTACAATTCCACTGTTTTTTCAGCAATTTTATTCCATGTGAATTCGTTTAGGACCCTTTTCCGACCGTTCTTTCCCAGCCATTTCCGTTTTTCCGAGTTTTCCAGCGCGTTTATTATGCCCCACGCAACGTCTGAGGGGTTATTTGGATCTATGTGGTAGCCGCATTGTTCTTCACCGCGACAGATAACTATCTCTCGCATTCCACTGACGCCGGCAGCGCCCACCACAACAGGGCGTTCCATGCTCATTGCTTCAAGGGCAACTATGCCGAAGGGTTCATAATGGCTTGGAAAAACTGCGACATCGCAGGCGGCATAGTGTAAGATGCGTTCTTCTTCGGGAATGAAGTCGAAACGAAATTTCACGTATTCATCTAGTCTCATGGTTCTGGTCAAATTTGTCAGATATTCTTGTAGGTCGCCTACGCCCACTATCACCAACTTTGCCTTGGGAATCTTGGATAAAACATGCGACATTGCCATAATCAACTTGTCAACGCCTTTGACACCCACAAGTCTTCCCAGAAAGAGAATCATAGAGTCGTCATCTTTAAGACCGTAAAATTCCCTGATTTTCCGCACTTGTTCCGCAGACACACTTTCAGGATCATATTTTTGCGGGTCAACTCCATTATAGCTGACATGGATTTTGTCCCGTGGGAACCCTAGTTGTATTAACTCATCCTTCATGGCGTACGACACTGTAACAATTATGTCGGCCATATTGGCTCCGCGCAATTCGATGTTGCTTACCACATTAGAACCATTTCCCAAAGTTCTTCCCTTCTCGGTTGAGTGAACATGAAAGGCTAGAGGCAATCCGCTTTCTTTCTTCACGGTAATTCCTCCTATTACTGAAAGCCAGTCATGAGCAACCACAACGTCGTATTTTATGCCTTCTTTTCTGATGAGTTCATTGATGAGTTTGGACGCAGTTAGGTAATTGTAAACGAGGAGTTTGCCGAATAAATGCAGGCCTCTGCCCCACTTTTTAATGTCTTCCGCGATTACGTCGGGCAAAGAGTCGGAAACATCGATGTGTAATGGACGGTGAATTTCTATACCACGCCAAATCTCTCTCCTTGGAAGAGTACCACCATCATCATTCATCGTAAAAACAGTTACATCGTTATCCATGAGGACAAATTTGCGCGTTATTTCAGCAGCGTAAGTTCCCAAGCCACCGACAATTTTAGGCGGGTACTCATAAACAAACACAGCAATTTTCATTCTTGGTGCTCACCATTTTCCAGTGTAGCATTAGAAAACTGCGTACTAAAGCTTTGCTTATTTCAGTTCAGTAAAAACGTTGAGAAACTTTGATTAGCTTGTGTGTACATATAACCAATAGGTGTAGTGTAACGAATGAGTTTATCACCTACTAAACATGAAATACTGGAAACCATGTTATTGCACGACAGACCCATAAGACCGATACAGATAGCGAAGGAAATCGGAAAAAAATTCCCTTCCGTTATGATGCACCTAATTGGGCTTAGCCGCATGGGATACGCAACTTCGCCTGAAAAAGGACAGTACACTATAACGGAAAAAGGCAAAAAAGCACTCGGCGTGCCCGAAATCAACAAAGACAACGCCATAGCAATATTAGCGCACATGCCACATGATAAATCATTTCACTTTTACGCGAGCTTAGGAAAACCGTTAAGCCTCCATGCGCATAGCCTTCAGGATTTTCGTGACAAAATTCTGAAAGTCAATGCGGACTCCATAAATTTTCACATGAGCCGGGGAGATTTTGAAGCTTGGTTTGCAGGACTCGGAGATGTGGAGCTTGCGAAAAAAGCAGCGCTGTTAAAAGAAAAGAAAATAGTTGGAGAGGAGCCGCGCAGAAGACTGCACGAGATTGTTGAGAATCGGTGCATAGTACTAGCTAGAGTGGCTGAGCACGCGGTTTCGCCTGAGTGATTCGGCTATTACTTCAGAGATTTGAAACGTTTTCCGAGCTTTCCCAGAACTTGCTGTATCGTCGTGTACTCCATCTCTTCAGCGCTTAAACGCGCTGGTTCAAATTCGCCCATGTTCCGCAGCGCGCAGGCGTTGTGCATGGCTTCACGCCTCGCCAAAGCAAAAGCGGGGTCATCGAACAAGTCAGCAATAATCGGGTTTCCTTCATCGTCGCTTGAGATTTGGCCGTTTGCCACCTGAAAGCCTATGGCAACAATTCTTGGTGGCCCATCGAAGACCGTGCATTTTGACGCTTTTAATCCTACTGGCATCACTGGACCCCAATGGCTTCCTCGCATCCACCCTTGTACGAAGTAGCTGTGCATGAAAGGCGCCAAGATTTCGCCTACTGCAGGCAGTCCATGTTGCGCTCTGGCGATCAGAACGGGATCATCTTTTCCCACGTATTTTCCAGCTATCAACGAGAGTTTACTTACGCTGCTTGAGGCGCAGATCAGGTTGTCGCTTGCTCTCCAAACGTGGGAGATGACATAACGTCCAACAGTTCCGATTAGAGCTAGCAACTCGTACATTTCTTCGGGGCATTTGAGAATTATAGATTTGTTTTCTTTCGTGTCTATTACTTCGAATTTGAAACCGCACAGCATGTTTGGGTCAATAACGAGACCAGCGGTGTTCATAGGGTCAGCGAATATGCGGAAGAGAGGGTAGTTGAATGAGCCGGCAGAGGTTTTGTCAGCCGCGAAAACTACGATTGGATCAGAGGCTCGTTCTTCTATCTCTATTTCTGCAACGCCTGGGCCCATTCCGCGGACGTTTCCGCTGAACGCGGTCTTCAAAAGATCTTGGCCTGCAGCGTAGAGCTTCAGCTGTGAAGCTTTGTCTGCACATTCTTTGAATGTGTCCCAAGCGAGCTTGTGAATTTCTTTGTTTTGTTCTCCTTTTTCATGCACCATGAGAAGTTCAAGGTCGTCGCCAGCGTTGAAAACATAAAAGTTGTTTATAACTCCTTTTTTTACTGCTTTTTTGAGGTTTTTCTCCGCGACATCGAACAGGGGTTTGGGAACAATATGGTGTCCAGCTAAGGAGCCGACGTCGCACTTGATTACGGAGATCGTGACTTTGTTTGGCAATATGCAACACCGATTTAAGCTCGTGGCGAGTGAATTTAAGTTTTTCAGATGTTTCGGAGAAAAAGCTTGGAGAAACTATGAAATAACAAGAGTTACATAGTCAAGTGCAGGAGTGTGATGGCGCTGAACAAAGTTAGAGTGGTTTCTGCGAAGATCCCTGAAGAAGTTTACAAAGAGATGGTCTTACGCGTTCCAGAAGGTGACAGAAGTAATTTTATCCGAGAAGCCATAATGGAAAAACTTCAAAACACGCCTAGGGCAAACAAACTTCTTGAGCTAGAAGAGAGAATGGACAAAATTGAGCAGCAATTTGGAGAAGTCAGAAAGTACCTTGCAGACTTGGAATTGCTCACGTACCAGCATGGGAAGATTAATCCACACACGTTCTGCATTGATGAAATAGACCACAAGATAGTGGATTACCTTTTGCATTACAAGGGCGCGACCACGCCAGAACTGGCAGAGTACGTGAAGACAAACAGGTGGCTGGTCCTGAACAGGTTGAGGAAAATGCAGAGAAGCTCGAAAAAGCAGTTCGGCAAAGCCATAATAGAGTATTACGCGGGAGAGAAGTCTGGAAAGAAAAAAGCGTGGTGGATAAACGAAGAATTAATTCAAGAATAACAGCGATTAGCTTAAGTTTTAAGGTATAATTACTCTGTTGGATGGGCCCGTAGCCCAGTACGGATTAAGGCGTCGGCCTCCGGCCGTTTCTGCGGAAGAAAGCCGAAGAACAGGGGTTCAAATCCCCTCGGGCCCGCCACTACTCGGATAACTATTCCATTAGGGTGCAACTCCAGATTTTCAAGCGCAGGTTCAAGATTGAACCATTTGGGCGATTTCTTTTGCCCAGTCGCGTATGGCGTTCAAGTCTCTTGTGTCGTAGAGTCCAGGTTTTGTTTGTTTAACGCCAGCTTCTTCTAGTTGCGGCTTAACTGCCGCCATAAATTTTCTAAACAACCAAGGCACCTTGTTGAAGTTGTAGACACCTCCAAAAAAGCCCAAAGCTACCGGTTGCAGATTATATTTGGCGGCTTTTTCTTCAAGATATTTTCTTCTAGCCTTTTCAATTTCTTCAGGTTTTTTTTCTTCCTCCTTTAATGGCTGTGCGCTACCACAGCAGACGAAGAGTGCAACTTTCTTTTTTGCCAATTCTTTCTGGAACTTTTTGAGGAACTTTTCGGGTTCTTTAGTCCACCTGTTTACTTGGATTCCACTGCCGACTATGACAAGGTCGTACTCGGTTATGTCATGCACTTTGTCTTTTTTGGCGTTGACTACTCTAACATCGAATCCTTCTTGGTGGAGTACTTCTGCAATCTCTTCTGAGGTGCTGGCTGTTGCTCCATACCGAGTGCCATAAACAATCAATGCTTTAGCCATGAGTCAAGACCTCGCTGTTTTGTGTTTCGCTGCTGGGCTTAATACGTGTTCCGATAATCCCCCCTCCGAATTATGAGAAAGTGATTCTCTTAGAAATAGGAGACTTGCCCCGTTTGGGTTCTAGTCCCCTTGGACCTGCTAAAGTAACAATAACCAACTACGCAGACTGCAGGTTTTGGATAAACTTCAAAACGATCTTTGGTTGGTTCAACGCTATCTTCAGCGTTTTCCAAGGGTTCTTAAAGTAATTGATTAAGGATAGCCTCTTATATCTCTTGACAGCCATTGAAGCTATTTCTTTTACCTCAATCGGCGCAAAATCTGCGGTTCTTATCAATGGTATCCCCCAAGTTTGTCTCACCTCGGCGAAAGCTCGGGATGTCAAATTCTCTTGGATATACCCCTTCTCCTTACATTCTTTGTACAGTCGGGTTCCCACTGACGGCGTTGCAAAATGAAGAAGCATTCCAACGTCAAATTCCCTCTTAAGCCTAAGGGCTAGCTCAACAGTCTTCAACATATGTTCCTTCTTCTCGCCTGGAAAACCAATAATGTAAAACGCCGCTGTTTTCAGTCCTATATCCTTACACATTTTAGCAACTTTCACTATGGCTTTCAAATTTAAGTTCTTACCGATAATGTTATCTAAGACGTATTGGTCCCCAGATTCGATGCCGAAGAAGACGCTTTGACATCCTGACTTTTTCATTTTCTTTAATAGGCTTAGAGTCAAGAAATCACCTCTTATTCCATTCGGTGTTTCCCAATTGAATTTGATGCCTTTTTCAATTATTTTATCGCAGATTGCTTCGAATCTTTTTAGGTCAAATGTTAGATTGTCATCCTCAAAGAATATGGTCTTAACTCCGTACTTATTTACCACATATTCTATGTGATTTATAACATAGTTTACCGAGTGTGCTCTAAACATTTTTCCCATGTGTAGGTGAACTGAGCAGAAGCAGCAATTAAAAGGGCAGCCCCTGCTGGTTATCATGGATATTGCCCTATTCTGAAAGCTACGATATTCTATCTTTTTGGGGTTAAGATATTGCTCCATGTCCACTAAATGGTAAGCAGGATAAGGAAGTTCATCCAAGTTTTTAATGATTGGTCTTGGCGAATTTTGCGTTATTGCCCCATTCTTACGGTAGACAATTCCTTGCACATCGCTTATCTTTTTAGTTCCCTCGAAGAACTTGGCAATATCAAGCATCGCATATTCCCCTTCACCAACCACTGCAATGTCGACATTCTTTGCTTCTTCCAAGAATTCTACTGGCACTGCAGAGACATGCGGACCACCTACAACTGTTAAGATGTTTGGGTCTATCTCTTTTACAATGTTACCAACTCTAATCGCATGTTCCACTTGAGATGTAAAGGGGTTCGCTATGCCCACGATGTCTGGTTTTCTCCTTCGGATTTCCTCTTTTATTCTTTCATAAGGCATACCGACGATCATTGTGTCTCCAATTTTCTGGAATGAAGAACCTGTCATGAACGCGTCTAAAATTTCCACTTTATGTCCTGCTTTATCGAGCACCGCCGCTATGTACATAAGACCTAAGGGAAGATTGCCCGCTGGCGGATCTGAGCCAGGATAAAATGTCTGCGGTGGATTGACGAGAAGCACTTTCATCGTTTTTACCATTAGGTATAAGTGGCATTTTTGAAATATTTAAACTAGTTTATAAATTGGGGATACTCAAGAAGTTGATAATTTATGAGAGAAAAAGTGATTGTTGCATGGAGCGGTGGCAAGGACAGCGCTCTTGCTCTTTACGAAGTTTTGAATTCTGGCAGTTACGAGGTACTTGAACTGCTGACGACGGTTACGAAAGATTATGACAGGATCAGCATTCATTGGGTGCGGCGTGTTTTGCTTGAGCAACAAGCAAAAGCTCTGCGTATCCCACTTGAGGAAGTGTTTATCACGAAAGGCGCTTCTGACGCGGAATACGAGGGCGAACTGCTGAAAACGCTCAAGAGGCACCGAGATAACGGCGTCTTCTCTGTGGTGTTTGGCGACATTTTTCTAGAAGACGTGAGAAAATACCGCGAGCGAATCTTGGAAAAAGTTGGGATGAATGGAATTTTTCCGTTGTGGAAAAAGGACACGAAGGAACTTGCCCTAAAGTTCATAAACCTCGGATTCAAGGCGATAATTACGTCTATTGACTCAAATGTCCTTGAGAAAGATTTTGTCGGAAGAGAGTATGATGAACAGTTTTTGTCAGACCTTCCTGCTGATGTAGACCCCGGCGGCGAAAACGGTGAATTTCACTCGTTCGTTTATGACGGACCGATATTCCATGATAGCGTATCCTTCACAAGGGCAGAAAACGTGCTGAGGGAAAACCGCTTTTACTATTGCGATTTGTTATCCATATAGACACAAACAAAGAAGTAGACCAAAAAATAAAATTGGGATAATGGACGGGCGTTATTAGAAATGCCAGTCCTTGTTTTCCTAAAACCTTTCGAGTTAAGTGACGCTTTTCCTGCGTTTCCTCAGCACAAGCGCTACCACTGTGACAACCACGATTGCAGCGACCACTCCAAGAACCACCCAGAGAGAAGTGGCGCCAATGCCTTCTTCCTCGCTGACTTGCATCGAAAGCAATGTGACTTTGATTTCACCTATGTCTGTCTTGATTGTGGCTATGTCATCTTTAATTTCTATTATGGTTCCGTTCAGGTCGCCCAGTGCTGTGCTTATGGTCGCGGTGTCTCCTTGAATAGCCGTTACTTTCACCTGAATGTTATTGATGCTCGTTTCTATTGTGCCTATATCGGTTTGGATGGTTGCTATATCTCCGTTTAGCTCAACAAGTTTGGCGTTTATTTGGTTCAAGCTAACTTGCATTTGACCGATATTAGTATTAATTGTCATAATGTCTTCCTGAATTGTAAGTATTGATCCTTCCAAGTCACCCAGTATAGTGCTTATCTCCGTGGTATTTCCTTGTATATTCGTGATGTTAAGCAGAATATTGTTCACGTTTGTTTTTATAATACCGATGTCAGTTTGAATGGTTACCACAGTGCCGTTTAACTCAACCAGTACACTGTTTATCTGGTTCAGGTTAACCTGTATTTGGCCTATGTTAGTTGTGATTGTGATGATGTCTCCTTGAATTGAGGTTATGTCTCCCTGAATGATCTCTATGGAAGTGTTTATGGTTGTTATGTTTCCTTCAATCTTGGTTAGCGTTAATCCAATTGTGTCTATATCAGTTTTGATGATTCCTATGTCTGTTTCAATCGTAACTACGTTTTCGTCAATGCTGATTAGCGTTGCGTTTATGTTCTCCAGAGACACCTGAATCGTGCCAACATCAGTTTTGATAGTTGCTACGTTGTTCCGAATTTCGGTCAGCCATGCGTTCCAGCCTGTTAGAGTCTGGCTTAACAAAAAGGATTTCAGGGCAGTTCCTTTAAAAGTGCAGTAGTGTGCGTTAACAACCAACGCGTACGTGCCAGCGGAGGCATCACATGGTATCGTGTAAGGTATCCTGTAGAGCCCTGTAGCAACATATTGAACTAAACCGGTTAGGTTAGCATGTAGCGTTCCATCGTAATACAGGTCGGCTGTTAACGTCGCGTTCGTAGGAGTGCCTGATAGAGAAACTAGGATATAGAAATCAGCCATTTCTCCATTGAAATGTATTGAACCTACATCTGCCTCAACGTCAAGTGGCTCCGAAGGAACTGGTATACACGCTTGACTGATTGAAATGAAAGTTGTTAATTGAATCAGTAATACTGCACAGACTAGAATAGAGATAAATGCATGTGTTTTTTTAACTTTAAGTATTTCCATTAAGAGCCTTCTCCTTTCTCAATCAAAGTGTTTTTTTTGCACACTTAACCTATACTTCTAGTTTAAGAATATGCATGTAAAAATAATATTTCGTTGCGAATAACTTGTAGTTATACACGGGGAGCCGCATGGGCGAAACGGAAGTCCTCCCAAAAGTAAAACGCAAGCGGTTCAGCTTTGAATTCAGGTCTTAACGTTAGCGTGTTCGCTTGCAAAAAGTTCATATAATTTGTTTTCAAAAGTCCTAGCTGGTGAGTTGGTGCCGAAAATACTTATACTCTATTATAGCAGAACGGGAAACACGGAGAAAATGGCTAAAGCCGTGGCTGAAGGAGCCAAAAACGCTGGCAACATGGAAGTAGAGCTGAACTATCATGTTGAAGCTGACGAATTGGACAAGTTCGACGCCATAGTTTTGGGAGCGCCGACGTACCACCATGACATGCCAATAGACATGAAGACGCTCTTTGAAGAAGCAGCAGTGAAGGGCATAAGCCTGAAAGGGAAAGTAGGTGCAGCCTTCGGTTCCTACGGATGGAGCGGCGAAGCGCCAAAATTGCTTCTTGAAATTATGAAAAACAAGTTTGAAATGCAAGTAATCGAACCGCCATTGCTGGCAAAATATGTGCCCGACAACAACATGCTTGACATGTGCCGCGATTTTGGAAAGCGCGTTTCCGAAACCCTTATGCACCAAGCTTAACATGTTTTAAAAAGAGGAGAAGGAAAGTGAGCTCAAACAATGAACTAGTTGAGTTCATAAAACGGCAGATAATCATCGAGAAAGAAATCGTGGATTCACTGAACAAAGGCATAGCCAACATCAAGAACCCGCCCGTCAAAGGCGTCCTGAAAGGAATATCTTTGGACTCCATGAAACACGCGGAACTATACTCCGCAGCTCTTACACTATTGACGAAGGTTTCTCAAGCGTTGACGCAGGAAAACCTCGACGCTCAAAGGGCGCTTGTGGAGAAGCATATTCAGTTAGAAGCGGAACTCATCAAGAAAATAGAGAACATGATGCCCACCATTGAGAACAGCAAAGTCAAATTCCTTCTAGAATCGATACTAACTGACGAGAAAAGACACCACGCGATGCTGAAACTGGTTCTGGAGATAATCGTTCACGCAGAAACCATAACAGAAGAAGACTGGTGGCAACTATTATGGGAAAACGTGCCGTTCCACGGAGCCCCAGGCGGATAACCAATTGAAACCATTTTTTAACCGTTGCCCAACGCTTCCAGATAAAGCAAAATAAGCTAGCGTCGCATATTTTCATTTAAGAAGGGATTGTTTTATGGGGCATCATGCTCATCACATGCAGATGTTCAAGAGAAAATTCTGGATTTCCCTCGCGTTAACAATACCCATTTTGCTGCTTTCTGAAACCATCCAAACATGGCTAGGTCTCACATGGATAAAAATACCCTATCAGCAGGGAATTCTGCTAATTCTATCCGCGATAATCTACGTCTATGGCGGATTACCCTTCCTGCAAAGCATGGTTGAAGAGATAAGAAACAGACAGCCTGGAATGATGACGCTTATAGGAACTGCGATTTCAGTGGCTTTTTTTTATTCAGCTGCAACCGTCGTTCTCATAACGGGCATGGATTTCTTTTGGGAACTCGCCACGCTAATAGATGTAATGCTTCTGGGGCACTGGATAGAGGCGAAAAGCGTCCTTGGAGCTTCGCGGGCGCTTGAAGAGCTTGTTAGGATCATGCCAACGACCGCCCACCTTTTGAAGGATGGCGAAGTAACGGAAGTGCCTGTGTCCCAGCTAAACGCGGGCGATTTGGTGCTGGTTCGCCCAGGCGAGAAAATACCCTCCGACGGAGTCGTCGAGGAAGGCGAGTCCTCCGTTAACGAGGCTCTTTTAACTGGCGAGTCAAAGCCCATACACAAGGAAAAAGAGGGCAAGGTTATAGGCGGCGCTATCAACGGAGAAGGCGTCCTGAAAGTCAGAATAGAAAAGACGGGCGAAGAAACTTATCTGGCGCAGGTAATAAAACTCGTAAGGACAGCCCAAGAAAGCAAGTCAAGAACGCAGGATTTGGCTAACAGAGCCGCGGCGCTACTCTTTTACGCTGCCTTAGGAGTGGGAATAATAACTTTTGCGGTCTGGTCACTCGTATCAAGCATCGATGTGGCTCTTACAAGGACAGTAACAGTTCTTGTGATCGCTTGTCCCCACGCCCTTGGACTAGCTATCCCGTTGGTTGTGGCGCTTTCCACTTCCATAACCGCGAAAAGTGGAATCCTCATCAGGGACAGAAAAGCGTTCGAAATGATCAAAGACGTGGACGCCGTTGTTTTTGACAAGACAGGCACGTTAACGGAAGGAAAATTCGGCGTCAGCGATGTCGTAGCCTACATCCCCGAAGAGAAACTCCTAGCACTCACAGCAAGCGTTGAACTCAACTCAGAACATATTATAGCAAAGGCGATAGTGGGCTACGCTAACGAAAAAGGCGTGAAAATTCCCAACGCTAAAGACTTCAAGGCGTTACCTGGCAAAGGCGCCTATGGAAAAGTCACGCGAAACGAAGTTTACGTTGGAAGCCCAGGGCTGCTTGAGGAAATGAAAATCGAAGCTAACGATGAGAAGATTAAGGCGCTGCAAGAACAGGGCAAAACAGTCGTTTTCACGGTAGTTGACGGAAAACTCGCAGGTGCCTTTGCGTTAGCTGACAGAGTAAGGAATGAATCAAAAGAAGCCACAGCAAAACTGAAAGAACTGGGCTTAAAAGTTTACATGCTGACGGGTGATTCCGAAGAAGTTGCTAGGTGGGTCGCAAAAGAACTCGGCATAGATGAATATTTCGCGCAGGTTTTGCCAGACCAGAAGGCTGAGAAAATCAAGGCATTGAAAGAGAAAGGTCATAAGGTGGCAATGGTCGGCGACGGAATAAACGATGCTCCAGCCCTAGTCACGGCGGATGTGGGAGTAGCCATAGGCGCGGGAACAGACGTAGCCATTGAAAGCGCAGACATAATTCTCGTCAAAAATGACCCGCGAGACGTGTCAAAAGTAATGGATTTTTCACAGAAAACGTACTCCAAGATGGCGCAGAATCTGTGGTGGGCAGCAGGCTACAACATCGTCGCCATACCTTTAGCTGCTGGCGTGCTGAGTAGTTACGGTGTAGTTTTGCCTCCCGCGGTTGGAGCCATAATCATGTCTTTGAGCACGGTGATTGTTGCTCTTAACAGCCAAACCCTGCGGAAATATGAACCAGAAGGCGTGGCGTTCAAGGAAGAAGCACCTGTCACGGTGAAGGACCCTGTTTGCGGCATGGAGATTGAGCCAGCAACGGCTTATGGCAAAACCGAGTACGCGGGCAGAACGTTCTACTTCTGTTCGCGGCACTGCTCAGAGGAATTCAATAAGAACCCAGAGAAATACGTTTCAAAAAAGCCTGAGACGCACGAACGCCACCATTAGAAAACTTCCAAAGAAACAAGAAAATTCGCTAGCTTTTTCAGAAATTGAACGTTTATGAGGCTTTCAAGTTGAATCATCAAGCAAAGATCTGAATTGGAATTTATGACTAGTCTTTATGGCGTCTTCAATTTTGCTAGGGAGTTTTTTTGACGTGGCAGGATTGATGTATCCATGATAAATTGTTCTAAGGTCTATTACCTCGCCTTCTTTTAATACTTGTTCAATAAAAAACATGACTGCTTGAATATGCGGCATAGTCTGCAACAACTGCGAAGAGCTAATCAATGCTTGTTGCAGGAACATCTGCGGGGTTTTGTCCCCAAGCACAACTTCAATTGCGATGATGCCATATCCGCTAGATTTAGAGAGTTGTTCGCTAGCGTCTTTAACCGAATTCAAAATACTTTGTACTTTACTAGGAATATATGTCGAGAAAATAGCGACTTGCCTATAGTTACGAATAGGAACATCCAAATTATGGAGGTTGAAGTAATCAATGTTCGACTTCTGAGTCTCAGCAGACCATGTAAAATGCTGAACTTTACTAATATCAGGCGGTGCAGGAACATTTTTCGACGATTGGATAACATCAAAATCTGCAAGTTTAATTCCCTCCATATGTATTTGTTCATCTAAGTCTTCGCTAAAATGTAATGGATAAGAAAAGAGCAACTGATTCAGTTTCTCAATGAGCGGCTTAAGCATGGATTGCTCAATTCGTTTTTTGAATGTAATGTTAATAGAATAGTTGCATTTTTGTTCCATCATTATATTAAGAATTCGAGTTTCTATTTGTTGGCAAATACTTGAAATTTCTGTCTCTTCTTTAGTCTGGGGGTCCTTTTTTTTACATTCTATGTAGGTCGCGCCTTGAAAAGAAGATATTTTCAAATCAGGTGTCTTTCTCTTCTTTTGTTCGGGTATAAAATAGACTTCTAATCCCCCTCTCTTACAGAATGCTGCTATCTTGAGTTCAAAGAACAGTTTATTGAAGCGTTCAAAAGATATCTCCGTATTTCTTTCTTTACGCTCATATTCCCTAACTTTTTCACGTATATTTGTCTCATCCCAAAGCATCTTCAAGTAAGTCGCAAACGCAATTATTTTGCCATAGTTTTCGGGACGACCTCCTCTCAATAAAGCAGTAATAGGCGGGAGTTTTTGCTTATGGAGCAAAAAGTTGTAATCGGTGGGCGGGGAAGATGCTTTAGACATATTTAGTTCTTTGCCAGATTTCTTGTACCAACGAATTCCCAATGTTTTCTCGATTATTTTCAAAGCAGCGCCTAGCTCTATCATATTCCATTTTTTCAGATCATCGTTTTTCGCCATTGTCTGAGCCTTTAATAAAATGGCTCGTTTTTCAGCATCCGTTAGTATTCCCATATGTGATATATCATACCCATGAACTGTAAAACTCTTCCCATTTCCATCTTGCACAATTCTCACAATAGTGTTACGATGTCAACTCTTCTTATGTCAGTGCTTTAGTGGCAACGGATTACTTGCATCACGGGAGTGGCGCAGGAGCAGAAATGTAATTTTCAGAAAACTCTCCTAAATTTTGCCTGTATCGTTTCCAATTCTAAATTGAGATTTTTCAATCTTTCGCTAATTGTCGGCATAACCAAAATGAACCGAATGCGTTGCCACGTTTCTATTACGCCCATGGGTATCGGCGGAGTACGGATTCGTCTAATAAACGATAGGGCAAGTTGTTCGCTTCCTATCAGTTTCGACGCATTTCTGTCTGCCTCCAACTGTGCTGCAATTGCCCATTTTCTCGTGAAGTATGGAAAGACAACTATCCAGATAAGTAAAAGAAGCGCAGAAAAGAGGGTTATAATTCCAAACGAAATTGAATTTGCAGCTACGAATAGACCAAAACCCCCAAGAAAATAAAGGACTACCTTAATAGTTGATTTGGCGAGGACTGACCTAACTCCATTCTTCAAATCAATCAAATGACCAAATTCGTGAGCAAGCAGAGCCTCTATATCGTTGGTGTCTAATTCTCCATTTTGCCACTTTTTCAGCTCTCTCTCGCTGACAGTAATTCTCGGTTTGGTAAAAGCGACGTTTGCGGCTTCTGTAATTTTTGATATTTTAATTAAAGGAACAGTCTTGAGTTGCGCTCTTTCATTCATTTTCTCCAATATTTGTTGCATAATCTCAGTTTCTTTTTCATACATAGAGAAGCCCTCAGCATAAATTAAGGATTAATTTTCATAAAAAAGTTGAGGAGTTAGCTTGAAATAAGAGTTCTCGTGCAAGCAAATTTTAGGAAATCTGTATATAATAGCGGGTCGCCTTATGGGCTTGGCAACTTGCCAACTTTTGCCCTTGATTTTCAAGTTAGCCCTTTTCCTTTTGATGTGGGATTCCCTGTCGGCTGAATCAGATAGGTATGCTTCGTGGTATCTTTATCTATATATAGTTCCTTTATATAAGGGGGGTATAGACTGTGCAGAGCATAACAGTTCTGCCGCTTCTCAACATTTAGGATTTTTCGCTGCTGACTACATGCTCAGACGAATTCCAAGTCTCCTCGACCAAGTTTTGCAGTTCTTGCAGCAAGGACGCCAACTTTTCGCCTTTATCGGTTAAGCTATAGGCTTTCGGAGTTTTTCTTGTGAACACTAGTTTTTTTCCTTTCAGCCCTCTCAGGTACTTGTAGGTTCTTCTCAGGGAGATTCCAGTTTTCTCAGCAAGTTTTTTGGCGGAAATTCCTTCTTCAGAAATATTATCATAAACTTTTCTTTCGGTTGAGGAAAAGGTTTCCTTGTGCGGGTCCCGTTTCGACTTGAAGAAGAATACGTAATCTCTTTCTTCGGGGGTTTCTATCAACGCGGCTGTTTTCAGTCGTTTCAGAATACGCGGTGCAGTTTTGGGGGAGACGAAAGCTTCCACATCTTGAAAGGTCTTAGGCCCAGACAGTAACGCGCTGAGAAGAGTCTCTTCGTAACATTCGGAGTGGGCTGGTAAAACGTTAACGAATTCGGGAAAACTCTCAAGCAATTCGGTGAGTCTGCCCCCGAACATTGTTGCATAATATTGGTCTCGAGCTTCAGCAGCGAGCCCAACTTCAATTAATGGACGTAAGTACTCTTCATTGATAGTGTCTTGACTGTGCGAGCGCCCTGCTTTTTTAAGTTCCTGTTGGAGTTGGCTCACAGAATAGCGGCCGTTCACGATTGCATTTAAAATATGCAGCCGCGTTTCATTTTTCAAGACGTTGAAGAGGTCTTTTATAAAATTCGGATTATCCATAGTTTCGCGCAATTGCCTAAACTCGTTTTTCAGCTTCCAGACATTACAGCGCGTTATGCACTTAAGAGGAGTTAACGGAGCACAACTTCTGCATTCAGTATCCAAAGTCCTGAGCATTTCTGCCAGATCACGATTTCTCTTCGCGCTTCTGGACGTAAACACGATATCTCCCATTCATCATTCCTCTATAGTTGACGGGTGTCCTGACGGGTAAAGGAGTGAGAGATTGGGTGCAAAAAAGATCTTTGAGAGATAGCCCCGTCATGACACGCGTCATAAAACATATGACATACGTCATACTTATATACATTTCTAACAGAAATAGAATAATTGGTGGAAAATTGCTGCTGCCATGTGAAGTAGGAGTTAAAACAGTTTTACCCGCGATAAGAGCGGTAATAGCAAGGACTATCGTGGAAAAACACGGAATGAAAGAACAACAAGCTGCAGAAATTCTCGGCTTATCCCAATCCGCAATAAGCAGATACACAACAAAAGACAGGGGAAATCTCATAACAATCGAAGATGCACCAGAAGTGCAAACACTCATAGACCAAATGATAAACTTGCTCTTGCGCGAAAAATCAAACCAAACGATAGAAATTCTGGAGCTTTTCTGCGAAACCTGCAAAATAATCCGAAAAAAAGGGTTAATGTGCCAGCCCTGTCAAAAAAAGACGCCGCAGCCATCGGCAGAGACATGTGCTTTTTGCCGTTCAACCTAATTCAAAGAAAGACTGAAAATTCATTAAAACGGAGTTCAAAATGATTTTCTAGTCTAAGCAGGAGAGCGTTGTTGAGCCGAAGCGAGATTAAAGAAATCCTTACAAAATACAAAACCATTGCCGTAGTAGGATTATCCAGAGAACCTGACAAAGACAGCCACAGAGTAAGCGCCTAACATGGTAATGAACAAGTGCATGATGATTGAACATAAACGTTTTTTCTAGATTAAACCGCAGTGCTTTGTCTATGCTATGCCGCCTAAGACTAGTGACGCAACAGTTGCAATAATGACGATGGCGATAGTCTCGAAGAACGTTATTTTCCAATTCACCCGAGTCCTTTTTGAGCGGTAACGAACCAGAAAGATGCCCACAATAACGGCAACTATGGTTAAAGACAAGATGAGGTCGAAGGGACTAGGTAAAACGATGTAGGTTATTATGGGTATGCTGCCTGCTAGGAAGGTAGTGGTGCCGCAGATGATCGCCGCGTAAAGATTGGACCGGTGTATCTCTTTATTCAATAAAACGAAAAGCTTTTTTATTAAAAATAGGGATTTGTCCCGCTCCTTCTTGTCTGGAATGTCACTTAAGCTGTAATTCATCAAGTTTTGCAGGGTCATTATGTCCGCCAAATCTTCTGTTATGCCACCTAAGAGAAAACTGGAAAAATTGGTTATGGCAACCGCGCTTAACGTCAAGAAAGCAGCGAAAATCGCCACCTGAGCAGTCAACGCAGCTATGAAGGCGGATAGAATCACAACTATTCCAGTTATTGAACCGTCAACTAGCCCAGCCACCACCTCGAGGATGGGTTCCTTCTTTAAGAGTAGACTTTTCCATTCCTTGCTTAATTTTAGGCCTTGCTGGGTTAACTGAACCGTGTCATTATGTTCTATAATTAGTTCTTCAGAAGCCATTTCCTTCAAGGCTTTCTCAAGTTCGCTCATTTCTACGCAAGTATACCCAATACAGACTTTGTCGAGTCGACGCTTAAGCATAGATTTTCGCATTCGTTTGCCTTTGCTGAGGTTTAACAAAACAATTACTCTTATAACGTCGGGCAAATCTTGGATTTCAAAGGCCACTCAATAATTCACCGTTGAACACTAGACATGCATTTTCCATACTAATAACTCTTATGCACTTTCAAACCTTTTTACACGTTTAAAGTGAACAGGATTGCTGTAGAAACGCAAAGCTTGGAAAGGACATAAACTAAAAACGAAGAAGAAAAAAGGGCGTCGGCAACGTGCTTAGCTGAAAGAAAAAGCAGACGGACAGAACTTATTCAGCACGCATGCGGCGCAATTGGGTCTTTTTGCGGTGCATACGCGTCTGCCGTGGAAGATGAGCAGGTCAGTTATCCTCATCCACTTGTCTTTTGGAATTATTCTCATTAAGTCTTTTTCAATCTTGTCTGGGTCATCATTCCCGGATAATCCTAGCCTCTGCGCAAGTCTGCGGACATGAGTGTCCACCGCTACTCCTTCAACGACGCCGAACGCGTTGGTCAAAACGATGTTGGCTGTTTTCCGCGCCACACCTGAAAGCTCGATCAGTTCCTCCATAGTCTTGGGAACCTGCGAGTTATACTTCTCAACAAGCAGTTGGCAGCATTTTTTTAAGTTCTTAGCCTTGTTTCTGTAGAAGCCTGTGGATTTTATGTCCTGCTCCACTTCTTTTAAATCCGCATTAGCATAGTCCTCTGCCTTCGTGTATTTTTTGAACAGAGCCTTTGTCACCATGTTGATTCTCTCGTCAGTGCATTGAGCAGAAAGAATGGTGGCTACTAGCAACTCCAGTGGATTAGTATAATGCAAAGCAATTTTTGCGTCTGAATGCTCCCTTTCGAGTAGCTCAATAACTTTCAGCGCCCGAGCCTTAGGTTCAAGATATATTTCAGTCTTCTTCACAATTACAGCCTCCACGTATACGGTTCTTTCTTTCTACAAAAACTTTTACTGTTAACGATGTAAACATACTGTGAGGTGACGTTTATGGGCATGAAGCTTCTGGTCGACGGTAAGGAAATACCGCTTAACGAGTTTGCAGAGAAACTTTTGAGCGGGTCAATAGTTGGCGCCATGTCTTCTTTGCGGGGAATAAAAGAGAACTGGAAAAAAATCGAAATAGAAATTATGGCAAAGAGCTGAAGATGTTCAGTTATGAATGAAGGGTTTGCTGAGGCTCTGCACGCCAAATAAAGGAGAAAAGAAAACTGCAAGTCTCACGCTACTGCTGTTACGTTGAGTTTTTGCAGAGCCTTTTCAGCCCCTGTCATTTTCTCCTTTTTGATGACTGTTTTATGCGTGACCCCAAAAAAAGAAGGGGGAAAGATTGCTCGGCTTTTGCTGTGTGCTTACCGTTTTCTGAGCATCAGCAACACGAGTACTAGCCCAACTGCGATGATTGCTATTATTATGCCGATCGTTGCGGGCACAAAGTACATGTCAGCTATCGATGCCGGCGTTGGCGTTGGCGCAGGAGTAGGCTCCGGCGCGTCTGCCACGCCCATGTAGGTTATTGCGTGTGAACTGCCGTAGGATGCTGATCCTGCGAACGTGGCGATAATCTGGTATTCGCCTGGAACCGGCGGTTCCCACATTACGCCGTAGCCGCCGGTTATGTCGCTTGTGGTTCTGCCGATCTCGTAGAAGTTGCCGTTCGGATCAAGCGTCTCCAACACAACTTCCACGCCCTTCGCGTCCATAGGCATTGGCCGTTGATGATATATGTATTCCATCCACGCGTCCATGCTGTCGTCAGCTATCGCTGGAGTGCCCTTGAGTACGAAGTCATAGTCACCCGAGACAGGGACGTTTTCCGAGTTGAATCTTGATGTGCCTGCAGCATTGGTGTTAAGCCTGCCAGTGGGAGTCTGATCAGTGACTGTGCCGGTAATCATTACGCTGGATCCAACTGTTGGAACAAGCTGTGGTGCGGAAACTGTGGTTGCGCTTGATCCCTTGCCGTAGCAGTATATCATGCCGTCCTGCAAGTCGTATACTATGATGCGCCCGTCTGAAATAAATGGTGAGCCGCTTGGCCAACACGTTAGTGACCACAGCATCTCTCCTGTCTCTGCGTCTACGCAATATATTTTTCCATCACGCCTTAGAGGCATAGTGGGTGAGTGCTCGCTTGAGTACAGGTAGAGTTTTCCGTCAGCAATGCAACCCAATGAAAGCGGCGTATGTCTATAGGGAGTTTCATCTACGCCTAAGTATGGAGCTGACCAGTTCCAATCGATGTTTCCTGTCGTTATGTTGTAGGCGAGTAGTATTCCGCTGTAGCCATATGAGTAGAGCCTGCCTCGATAGATGCTGTCACTCATGCCATAGAAGTTAAATTGATCTTCGGGTTCATTCTCCCATACCAGTGTCCCTGCGGGTTGTCCCGTCTTGTCCTCATCTAGACTGTAGATCCACCGTTTCCTCAGCATTGAATTCTCAAAGGTGAAGACACCCTCGGCGGCATTCACAGTTCCAAAGCTTGTGTCATGGCTACTGAACAGTCCAGACTGTCTTGCTTCATCACCAAGTCCTGGTGGCGGCGTAAAGGTGATGTTCCACAGCAGTGTTCCTTCTTCGCCTGGTTTCAGGCTTAAACACCATAAGTTGCCTTGATCATCACTGCCGGGGTTGCCAGTGATGTTTCCTGTAGTTCCACCGATTACATACTGCTCCTCCAGATTATACACAACTTGGCGGATGCTGCCTTGTACAGCCGGTATTGACACGTTCAATGTGAATCCGTTGTCTCCGTCAAACCCTGTAGCATAAGTTCTTCCTGCATGCGTTCCACTACCCGTGGGTCTCCACGACCAATAGGTGACTCCGAAGGAGCTGGTAGTACCAGCGTGGATAGCTTGGGTTGAGTTCCAGATAGTCATATACCAGTCGGGGTTTGTAGAATTTCCCAAATTGTCAATGTCGATATAACAGTCGCTTCCAATGGTGTCCACGAATTCGGTAGGACCAGCGAAGAACCACCAGAAGCCGAAGCCCCCAGCAGAGACATTGGCTACTCTGCATATCATGTTTCCTGTGTATGCGTCAAGCAGCTCCCACGTTTGAGTGCCTGAGCGCGAAAAACTATCGGGGTCCTCTAAGGTGACGCCGGACGTTCTCCATAAGTATGAGAAGCCTCCGTGCTGGTTAGGGTTGTCGATGTTAAGTATTTGACCCTTTGACGGCATAGCATGATGACCATCCGTATTATTTTCGTAGTATATCGTTTTGCCTGTATACAGATCTACGCAGTACCAGCCATAGGCAGGGGGTTGTCCAACACTGTAGAAAATCTTCCCGTCGACGCATAGCTGCGGAGAGCCATAGCTTTCGTATGACTGCCCTGTATAGTATTCGCGTTGTATGGAACTTTCGCCAACCTGCCCTCCCATAACACCTCCAAGCCAAACCGGACGTGCCCATAGTAGGTGCGAACTTTCTGGACCTTGGGTGTAATCATTGATGCGACCCGGATTAGTGGCTCCACCTAGCCATTGTCCCATCACACTCCACCAGTCTCTGTTAGCGCCATATACTGGACGAGTCCAGTAATCTGTTGGAAGAGGAGTCTCTGCATAATAAGTCATTGGTTGCTCCTGTGCAATGAAGTAGGCAGGTTCGCTAGTGCTGGCTAAATAAGTATCGTTAAGGTTGGCTTCTGAGCCCATAAAGCCTCCTGTCGGGGATGGTCCGTTAGGTGTGTTATCTAATGTTTTCTCCATGAATCTAGCTGTGACAGCATATGTGCCTTCCTGAGTAGGTGTGTATAGCGTCCACGCACCTCCCACTGGATCGGACGTGAACGGACCTAGCGTTTCGTTGGACGCGTCAGGCTTCGTGATGTCCACGTAGAAAGTCCACCTGTCACCATAAGCGCCAAATGCTGTCGGGGGAATAAAGTTATTCCAAAAGACAATGATCACTTCTTGGTTGACGCCTGTAACTTCGGGTGTAACACTTACGTAGCACCAAGTAGGAACAATCCATGCAGGATCATGCGCGTTAGCGATTGGCAAAGCAACAAGCGTAACAGCAATAGTTAACATCAGAAATAAAGCAATCGTAGTAGCTGTTGTTTTGTTTCTTGCAAATTTCATGTATTTTTATTCTCCTTTCATTTAATTGTGCATAACTACACAAGCGATACTTCTCTAACAAAGTCTTATTATGCACTAGTCTGTAGCACCGCTATAATCAAATGCAAAAGATTTAAGCAAACAAATTGCTTATTTTTTACAGAGGAAGGGTGCTTGGAACCACAGTTTTCAGAACTACAGATTTTAATCGACCTTGGACTTACTCTAAAGCAGGCTAGAGTGTACATGGCTCTCATTAAATCTGGCTCTTCAAGAATATCGGCAATTTCAAAGATCTCCAAGGTTGCTCGACCAGACGTATATAAAACTCTCTCAAAACTCCAACAGCTAGGCTTAGTTGAAAAAATAATCGAAACGCCACTCGAGTACAGAGCAACTCCAATGAATGAAGCACTCTCATTTTTGTTAAAAACAAAAACAGAGCAATATAAAAAGGTAAGAGCAGAAACTCGGATATTGCTTGATACAGTCAAAATAAAGAGGCCAAATAGTACAAATCAGCTAGAAGTCCCGCAATTTGTTTTGATTCCCAAAGGAAGGACCATTAAGAGAATAAACACTGCCATTGCTCAGGCTCAGATAAGCATGGATCTTCTTCTCTCCTGGAAGAGGTTCTCGGGTGGAATAATTAGTACGTTTGCTGAAAGCATGGAAAGCGCTTGGGCAAAAAATGTGAAAATTCGGTTCATAATAGAAAGCCCTTTGAAAAGTAAAACGGCGAAACAATTGATACAGTTCTGCGGAGAAAAGCCTTTTTGCCAAATAAAATTTATCCGTTATTGCCCTACGATAGTTTTGGGAATATACGATAAGAAAGAGGTTTTTTTAATAGTGAAGCCGAAAACAGATTTGTCAGGTTCTCCTGCTCTCTGGTCAAACAATCCCAGTCTAATTGCTCTAGCAAAGGATCATTTTGAAATACTATGGCTTAAAGCAATGGAAAGCAACTTCAAGATCCCTCGCTAACCTAAGAAATAGCGTAATTAAAACTAAACTCTTAACTGAGCAGTTAACTAAATAGAAATTTCAAGATAAAGGAAAAAAGCTATCCGATAAAGTCGATTCGCGTTTTGATTTCCGCGAACATTTCCTTTTTTGCCTTGCATATTGGGCAAGTGTATGGTGGTTCATCCCTGAAAACAACATAGCCGCATTGTTTACAATACCACAATTTCAGCTTAATCTCCGAAGTCTCCTTAGCCTCTTCCTTGGCAGCCGCTACAGGTTTTTCTTCAGTTCCAGCCTTTGCTTCTGGAGATATAGCCGCAACGTTATAGGCTCTTGACTGTTTTTCTAATGGTCTGCGTTCGGGAATTGGTTTCAACTCGGTATTGCCTTCATAGATGTCCTTTCTTACGTAAAGCGCGCAGTAACAGGTGCCGAATTCCGCGACGTCTGGATCTCGGTAATCGCAAGGACAGATTATATCCCTGTCAAACTCGAATTTTCCAGATGCGAGCCTGCATGGGCATGAGGGGTAACCGTAACGTTCCTCGTTCTGTTTCAGACCTTTTAGGAGACTTTGTAGAAACTCTGGGTCAGGGTTTAGGTAGTACCCGTAGGTTCTTGCGTCAGCTTCCGCTCTCTGCCGCACCATTTCTAATGTTATTTCCGTCAAATTCCGAGAGCCTCCTTTAACTTGTCTTTGCGAAAACCAGTGATCAACATGTTATCGTCTACGATTACTGTTGGGTAGCTAAGAGGTCCACCTTTGCTTTGAATGTGTTGGCGAATTTTTTGTTTATCCTCTTCTTCGCACAGGTCTACATCCACATACTCGAATTCGATGTCGTTGTCTTTCAAAAACTGCTTGGTCAGTTTGCACCAGGCACACGTGCTAAGCGCATACAAAATAACCTTATGTTCGTTGTTTTTACCTGAAACCTTGGACCATTTCATGGTCTCACTCGGTATCCTTTGCGTTGACGCGGATATAACTGTTTAGCTGATAAATGGCTTCTGCTGATTCAGACGGAATGCGCTCGCCTATAAAATTGCATGATCATTGTATGCAGGTTCCGCCCATGGGTCCGCTGTCAACAACTGCGGTCTTAAAACCTTGGTCAACCGCTGTAGAAGCAACAATCATTCCAGAACCCGAGCCTATAACAAGAACATCAAACTTCTCCATAAAGAAACCTCTGCCATAAAGGAAAAAGAGAGAATAACAAACAAACCTTTCAATGCAAGCTTCCGCGTTTTTGGGCTGATAATCTTTTTATTGGCATTCTAAGGAATAGTAATCTTGGGGGAGTGTTATGTCAAAAGCAAAGAAAGCAGAAGCCGAAAAGAAGAAAAAGTACTACTATTACGGAAAGAAGGAGAAAAAAGCCAAAGAAGTCAAGAAGTAAGCGCTACTTACTCAGAAACTTTGGAATGCACCTTTTATCACGGACAGGATTAAACCGTTCAAGCTCGCTTTTTTCTACTGGCACAACAATTCTCGACACTAAACCATGCAGGCTGTAAGGAAGCCGAATCAAACGCATGCTGCCCGAAGTTACCCACTCGTCAATCTGAAAACCTTTTTCTTTCACCTTTTGGGCAATCTGGCGCCTCTCTTTGGCGCTCAACGCGTAGGCTTCAGGGTCAAAAACGTGGATGTGAAAACCTCTGCCAGAATAAACGGTTTTCATACTCGAAAACCGCTTCTCGAGAGTCTCGTACAGACTTAGTGTCTGTTCTTTAACCATTTCCAGCTCTAGTTTGCAGAAACCTAAGCCCTGATGTCGTTGCATTTTGTCTGCGAGGCTGCCGTGAATTGGGCACGTTATGTTTTCTGGGTCAAGGTCGAACGCGAGTTCTTGGCCTGTTTTGCGGTCGTTTTCGTCGTAAACGTTTCGGTCGTAGTAAGCGGCTTCGGGCAGAAACTCGGTCATGTAATCCCGCACTTCGTCTAAGCCCTTATACTCGTCTATGATTATGGTGGTGCCGGCGTCTTCCTTGTATTTTTCTGGGTAAATCTTTGTATGCCTGCCCATAATCACAGCGAACTTTACTTTGCCCTTGTGTTCTTCGAGCCACTTTGCCACTTTTTCAAGGTTGAACTCTGTAGTGTAAAACTGTTTTCGCTCTTCAAGAGTAGAATAGCGCATGCCACGCGGCAAGTAGTACCTAGCCATATAGACCACTATGAGTTCTAAAGCCAAAATAGTTTTGCGGAGAAACATGAACTGCAAAGAGGGCGGTTGCGCAAGATGCTGCTATGGTAACTGAGGGCTCTAGCTGCTCGGAAAAGATTGCCCCCTCCCTTACATAAAGACTGAAAGACAGGTGGAACTTCTTACTACCTACTGAGCTCAATCAAAGATGCTAGCGGAGCAACGAGGAGGTCAAATTCTAACGCCACAGCAGAGGTCATTTTTCTCCGCTGATAAGGCCTATGTTTCCCAGAATAAACGGTAGCTTCAACGCCCGTGGGATAAAATCTGCATCTCGGGTTTGAACGAACTCCACTTTGCTTATACCCCAACTTTTGATGGTCTCGATTAAGTCATCGATGTCGCCGAAAAGCTGTTTGATTAGGAACTCGTCTTGGAAAGAAAATTTTCCACCCTTCTTGACAACTCGTAATGCTTCACGAATAACTTCCCGCTTATCTTTGGAATAGCCGACCATGTGGAACACGAAATTGCTCACAGCCGCATCGAAATACCCATCATCAAACGGCAAAGATACAGCACTGGCTTTCTGGAACGTCACACGCTCACTTACCCCCTCAATCTCTGCGTTCCTTTCACAAGTATTCTTCGAGTACTCCCACTTTTTCCCCCAATAATCAATTCCGATGACATGTGCCTTTGTGTATTTCTGAGCGAGCTTGATTGTGAGGGCGCCGTTTCCGCAGCCTATGTCGAGTGCCTTTCCTTCTCCATTCCAATCCAAATTTGCTAACACCAACGTCCAGATGCGGTCTTGCACATTTCCCCCTTGAGGAGAAAATTGGTACCGAGCATACAGAAAATACACGGAAACTAGAAGGAACAGCACAGCAGGAATTACCAAGACCCAGAACATAAAACCCAAACCCAAAAACACGAAACCTACAAAACCAGACAGCAAGATAAGTCTCTTTGAAACCCAATTACCGTATTCTGGTTTTGCCGCCATTTGATCGTTCATTTTTCTTTCTCGCAAATTCCCTATGCGCTCAAATGTGTATATATAATTTTGAAATGGGCGTTGGAAATCGGCTGATAAAAAAGTGCAGTTGGTTTCTCTTAGCGCTCTTTTTTACTATGCTTTCTTCATTATGTAAAATGCAGAGCGGAAGTTGCGAGGGTTCTTTTTAACCATGTCCATCTCGCTCTGGAACTGCTTAAGTAACTTGAGGGCGTCTGAACTGTTCCTGTATTTATGGAGTAAGGCATCCATTTTTTCTTCTAGAGGCTTATAGAACTCTGTCCACCACGCATCCGCAGGCAGTGAAACAGTATCTGCGAGCCTGTAGCCATGCTGCGGTATTCGTGAGAGCGCATCTGCAACATGACTTATTTGATAGTGAATGACCAAGTAGCCATTGTGCTTAAGCAGTCTACGCCACTCCTTGAGGTTTGTTTCGAATCCAATTTTTCTGATCACCCCTCCGACCAGACGACATCGAAGGTTTCATCAGGGAATTTCACCTCAAACATTGAAAGGTTGAGGGCTTTAACCCTGTTCGATAATGCTTCTTCCTTTATCTTTCTGTTAAGTTCATCTATGCATGATTGATCTATGTCAATTCCCGTTACTTCACCATCACTCAGCTTTGCTAATTCAATAGTGGGAACACCCGAGCCACAACCAATGTCCAATATTCGAGGTTTTTCTAACCGTGGTAGCCTCAGAAAGGCTTTTCGCGTATACTTGAGGAAAGTCGCTCTTACTTGTTCTATTTCTTCAAGTACGACCATAGATATCAAGTTCTCAATCTATTCCAAGGAAAATATCAGTTTTTCTCAATTAGGCACATTGCAAAAGTCATGACAAAAAAATTGTGGTGTCCGAAGTAGAAAACCTAATATTTCCCGTTTTCTCCTGCACTAGAGATGGTGAAAGTTTTTGCCGATAGACCCGGATTTTCAGAAGAACAGACAGGTTGTAGGAGAACACAACGGTCACAAAGTCTGGGGACCCGTAGAACCGCCAAAAAAGCTGGGCATACATGGAACCAACGTTGCTGTCGACTGGGACGTGTGCACTGGAGACGGCGTTTGCATCGACGTTTGCCCCGTGTCGCTGTATGACTGGGCAGATGCGCCAGGACATCCGACTTCTGAAAAGAAATCCGACCCTGCCCGAGAGCAAGACTGCATACAATGCTTAGCCTGCGAGATGCAATGCCCAACTGCAGCCATAAAAATAACGCCTCCTTGAAACAAGACAAACGCTGATTATGCGCCGCTTCTATTTTTTTCTAACGAGTCGGCTATTGCAAAAAAGTTTAGCATAATATATAATCGAGAGCGTGATAATTACTGCAGTACAGGTGAAATGAAGAGTGAGTAAGACTGATGAGAATTTGAAGACCGCATTCGCAGGTGAATCACAGGCTAACAGGCGATACTTGGCTTTTGCTCAGAAAGCTGAAGAAGAAGGATTCACACAAGTCGCCAAGCTTTTCAAAGCAGCAGCAGAAGCTGAAACAGTGCACGCCTTAAACCATCTGAGAATAACTGGAGAAATGAAATCAACCTTGGAAAACCTGAACACTGCGGTTTCCGGGGAAACTTTCGAATTCAACGAGATGTATCCTGAATACATAAACGCCGCGAAACAAGAGGGAAACAAGCAAGCAACATGGAGTTTTGATGTGGCAAACAAGGTAGAGCAAATACACGCTAAACTATTCAACAAGGCAATCGACGCGTTGAAGAACAAGAAGACGCTGGAGCAAGTAGATTACTACGTGTGCGGAGTCTGCGGAAACACGGTTGAAGGCGCACCACCCGACAAATGCCCTATATGCGGCGCTCCAAAAGAAAAATTCTTCAAGCCAACGTAAAAAGGCCAAACACCAACTTTTTTATCTTTGCCCAAGCTCACTGACCTTTCAAAAACATTATATCCCACTAATCACTAGACTTTAGGATGGTGAGTTTTTTTGGGTTGCTGGAAATGGTTTAACGAAGTTTTGAAAGAGGTTGAAGTGAACGTTACAGACGCGAATAAAGGCAAAATCGACGAAGTAATCCACAAATACATTAGCGAGCAGTCAAGCTATGGTCGCTGCTCGGCAGACTGGCGTAAAGCCCGCAAGGAAATCAACGCAAGCCCAGAGATGAGGAGTGAACTCATCGAAAAGCTGAAAGCGCTGGTCTAAAGCACCACGCGAAATGCCACCTTTACATCCTCTTTTCCTTTTTTGAAAGGTCAAATGACAGAAACCGCCTATTTCGCCAGTAGACCTTATATATGATGAAACCCCGATTCTATTTTACAAAGCGAGGTTTGAAAATGGATAAGTGGGAATGCACAGTCTGCGGCTACATATACGATCCAGAAGTCGGAGACCCAGAGCACAACATACAACCGGGAACACCTTTTGAGCAATTACCTGAAAGCTGGGTTTGCCCAGTTTGCGGAGCGCCGAAAAGCCAGTTTAAAAAACTGCAATCAAAATAAACTACATTTTTCAGTTGCAGTTCTTGAAAACTTTATATTACCTTAAAAAGAAGAATCTATTGGATAGCTATGTTTTTCAGCGAGGTCAAAAAGAGAGACGGTAGAATTACTGATTTTGATCCGAACAGAATAAGGAACGCCGTTCATAAAGCCTTTCTTGCCGTTGAGCTGGGAGACGGTGAAAAAGCCGAGAGCATAACAAGCGAAGTAGTTAGGCTATTAGAGGAAGAATTCAAAGAGAAAACCCCTTCAGTTGAAGATGTGCAGGACATAGTTGTTGAAGTTCTTAAGAAAAAGGGCTACGAAAAAGTTGCGCAAGCATATCAGGATTACAGAAAGAAAAAAGAAGAGCTTAGAGCCCTCAGGAAGAAGCTTGGGATAGAGCCTAAATTAACCGTTAACGCGCTTGAAGTTTTAAGGGCAAGATACCTTCTACGGGATGAAAAAGAAAACATTATAGAAACCCCAATGCTCCTTCTCGAAAGAGTCGCCAAAGCCATAGCCAAGGTTGACAAGACTTTCGGGGATAACTCGGAAGAAAGCGAAAGAATCTTTTATGAGATGATGGCAAAACTTGAATTCCTCCCTAACACGCCAACGCTGTTTAACGCTGGAACAGACATGGGTCAGCTGTCCGCCTGCTTTGTCTTGCCAGTTGAAGACTCGCTTGATGGAATATTCACCACCGTGAAAAACATGGCTCTAATCGAGCAGACAGGCGGAGGAGTGGGCTTCAACTTTTCCAGATTAAGGCCGAGAGGCGACATTGTTAGGTCAACGAAGGGCGTAGCCTCAGGCCCGGTGAGTTTCATGCGCATCTTTGACACTGCCACAGAAGTGATAAAGGCTGGCGGAAAAAGAAGAGGCGCCATGATGGGAATCTTAAGAGTTGACCACCCTGACGTTTTAGATTTCATTACCGCCAAGCAAAACCCAACGTTCCTGTCAAACTTTAACGTTTCAGTTGCAGTTACGGACGAGTTTATGCAGGCTGTTGAAGCAGACGAAGAATACTGGCTGATCAACCCTCGAAACAAAGAAAAAATAAAACAGCTTAAAGCAAAAGAAGTCTGGAACCTTATAGCAAGATCCGCTTGGGCAAGCGGAGACCCCGGCGTTGTCTTCATTGACGAAATAAATAGACATAATCCCACTCCAGAAGTTGGAAAAATAGAGTCAACCAATCCCTGCGGCGAACAGCCGCTACTTCCTTATGAATCCTGCAATTTAGGGTCGATAAACCTTTCAAGGATGGTTGAAGATGGAAAAATACGCTGGAAGAAACTGCGCGAAACAGTGCGGAACGCGGTTCACTTCCTTGACAACGTCATAGACGCGAACGTTTATCCTTTGAAGGAAATAGCCGAGATAACGAGGGCTAACAGGAAAATAGGTTTAGGCGTCATGGGCTTTGCAGACATGCTCATAATGCTCGGTGTTCCCTACGATTCTGAGGAAGCGCTGAAGCTGGGCGAGCAAGTGATGAAGTTCATCGAAGAGGAAGCGCAAAAGAAATCCAGAGAGATAGCTGAAAAGAGAGGCTCTTTCCCGAATTTCGAGAAGAGCGTCTGGAAAGACCGATACAGCGCTTTTAGAAACGCGACTGTGACCACGGTGGCGCCTACGGGAACCATAAGCATAATAGCAGGCTGCTCTTCAGGAATAGAACCGTTGTTTGCCGTGTCCTTTATACGAAACGTTTTGGGCGGAGCGAGACTTTTTGAAACAAACGCGTTGTTTGAGGAGACTGCGAAGGCAAGGGGATTTTACAGCGCCAAGCTTCTCGAAGAAATAGCCAGAACAGGCTCAGTTCAGAAAATCGGCGGCGTACCAGAAGACGTTAAACGGTTGTTTGCCACAGCACTAGACATTGATCCTGTGTGGCACATTAAGATGCAGGCAGCGTTCCAGAAAAGTACGGATAACGCCGTTTCAAAAACGGTTAACTTGCCGAATCAGGCAAAAGTTGAAGAGGTAAGGGAGATCTACGATTTGGCGCGGAAGCTCAAATGCAAGGGTGTAACAGTATTCAGGTATGGGAGCAAGCCAGAACAGGTTCTGTACATAGGCGAAATCAAAACCAAAGAAGGAAAATTCGTTTCAGCACAATCTGAGTATGCGGGTGGTTGCCCAACAATGAATTGTCCGTTTCCGGCGTGATGAAGAAATGGGTTACATTTACTTGTATTATGGAACAGGCGGAGGAAAAACAGCCAACGCCCTAGGTTTAGCCTTGCGCTCAGTTGGCCACGACAAAAAAGTAGTCATAATTCAGTTTTTCAAGTGGAGAAAAGACATCGGAGAATACATGATAAAAGACAGGCTTACACCCAACTACGAGATTTACCAGTTCGGAAGAGAAGCATGGCTGGGGACAGAAGATAAGACAGAGGAGTTTGCGGGAGAAAATTTCGAAGTGGAAAGTATAAAAGAAAGTGACAAAGACCTCGCAAAGCAAGCTTTAGAATTCGCATTGCAGATTATGCAAGAGAAGAAACCGCACTTGCTTGTTCTGGACGAGGTTGCCTTAGCTGTGCATTGGAAACTTTTGGACGTTAAAAAGGTTCTTGAGCTGCTCGACAAAGTGCCCGAAGAAACCACTGTGGTCATTACAGGGCGATACGCTCCACAAGAACTTATTGACAGGGCAGACTTCGTGAACATAGTTCAGGATGTTAAAATGCCTAAAGACTTCAAGCTAACCGAAGGAATCCAATACTGAGCCAAACGAACTCTAGTGCTCGGAAAAGACTATACCCCCTTATATAAAGCATTGAACCACTTTTCGATTTTTTTAGCCTCGCCTTTAAAGTAGGTGCCAATTTCTTTGGCTCGAAAATTTAGCCATAAAGAAAAGAGAAAAGTTAGGCTTTGATTTTTGCGGCGATTTGCTGCCCAAGTTCAAAGCATTTCTTCAGGTCCTCTTGTTTTGGGATGTACTTCACTTCTATGCTTGGTTCGTGAACTTCGAAGCTTGCTTTCCGCGCCATCTCCATCATGCTTTTGACTGCGCCGCCTCCCCAGCCGTAAGAGCCGAAGAAGCTCCACAGTTTGCCTTTAGGCTTCAAACCCATAGCGTAGGTGAGGAAAGAGCCCAGCGTGGGAAACATGCCGTTATTAAGTGTTGGCGAGCCCACAACCACGGCTTTTGCGTCTAGGATTTCAGTTACGACTTCTGTAAGGCCTGCCGCCCGAAGTTTCAGAAGTTTCACGTCGACTTCTTGGCTGGCTACGCCTTCGGCTATTGCGCGTGCCATCTTGTCGGTGCTGCCCCACATGGTATCATAAACAATGACCACTTTATTCTTGGAGACACCCGCACTCCAGTCCAAGTAAGCCTTGATTATCTTAGATGGGTCTGACCGCCAGATTATGCCATGGCTCGGCGCGATCATCGCGATTGGGATGCCCATTTGGACCACCTCCTGAATCTTGCGCGTTATGAGCGGCGCGAAAAGCATGAGAATATTTGCATAGTACGTTTTGGCTTCTTCCATTAGAACGTGCTCGTCAATCTCATCGTCAAACCGTTCAGAGGTGGCAAGGTGCTGACCGAAAGCGTCGTTGGGCATCAGAATTTTGTCTTCAACAACATAAGTGAACATGCTATCTGGCCAATGAAGCATAGGCGCTTCGACAAACCGCAATGTCCGTTTTCCGAGTTTCAACTCGTCGCCTGTTTTGACGGATTGAATTTTGAAGTCTGCGCCGTAATGTTCGATTATGGCGTCTTTTCCTCTCTGAGAGGCGATTATGGTCGCGTTTTTCGCGTGCTTAACGATTACGGGCAGAGAGCTTGAATGGTCCATTTCTACGTGGTTGACTATTATGTAGTCTATTTTCGCGGGGTCTACGATTTCACAGATGTTCCGGAGAAGCTCGTTTGAAAACGCGTGTTTCACGGTGTCTACGAGCGCCGTTTTCTCGTCTGAGATCAGGTAAGCGTTGTAGGTAGTTCCTCTGTGGGTTATGTAGCCGTGGAAATCTCGTATGTTCCAGTCGACAACTCCAACCCAATGGATGTTCTCCGTCAGCTTGGTTTGTACCATTCCTTTACGCTCCTATTCTTTTAAGGCAATTAAGTTGTAGGTTGCCTTGACGCCGGCCTTTTCAAAGAGCTTGCCGACAGGACAATTTTCCATTGTTAATTCGAAAATTCTTTGAATTCTATCTTCTGGCACATCGGCTTTTGCTAGAACGTCGAAACTGGCTTCAGTTATTGTGCCTGCCTCATCTGATTTTACAGCCTCCATTTTTACTTGTAAGTCTTTCAATGGAACTCGCATTTTCTTAGCCATTAAAGCGAAGATTGTTGCTATGCATCCTGAATAGCTCATTACGCCGAGTTCGAGGGCTGTTGGTCCCTTATCGGTTCCAAGTTCTGGTGGCAGGTCAAGAACTACGCTGTGCGCTCTGCCATTGTCCACTACTATTCTTAAGTCCTCAACTAGCTTTGCGGTAGAATGAAGTTTTTGTGTCAAATACTTTCCCTCCAGAAAAGGTGGTTTTTGCTCAATTTTTCTTCCATATTTAAAAACTCCTTATTTCTAACAAAAGACAAGAATTCTCTGTTAAGACCCGTTTATATGAGTTTCTTTGCCGTCGCTGGAGACAAGATTGCAACAACTGAAGTATGCATAAAAAATCGAAAAGAACTCGTAAGGATAATATGTGAGAAAATGAGTTATTGAATGAGCAGGCGAGATTTGTCGAGTTGTAATACTGAAGGACCAAACCTTGTTGGAGGGTAAGAAGGAATGAGTTTGATACCTGACAATCGGAAAGATTTGCTCGTAAACGAGCTTAAAGAGAAGATGGAGAATCCAGTGAAAATTGTGATGTTCACTCAAGAAATTGAGTGTAGGTTCTGCTCTGACACGAGACAGTTAGTTCAAGAGCTGGCAACTTTGAACGATAAGATCACGGTTGAAGTTTACGATTTCGTGGCTGACGCCCAGAAAGCCAAGGAATACAGGATTGACAAGATTCCCGCTCTTGCGATTATAGGCGAAAAGGACTATGGCGTAAGGATTTACGGGATACCTTACGGGTATGAGCTTCAGACCTTGATAGAAGCCGTCATCAGCGTTTCAAAGGGCAAAACAGACCTTTCAGACAAGACGAAGGCGATACTTGCCGAGGTTAAGGCGCCTGTACACATTCAGGTTTTTGTAACGTTAACTTGTCCTCACTGCGCCGTGGCTGCGGCGATTGCGCACAAGTTGGCAGTTGAAAGCGACTTAATACGGGCTGATGTAATAGACGGAAGCGAGTTTCCGCAGCTGACTCAGAAATACGCTGTCATAGGCGTCCCAAAAGTAGTTATCAACGAAAAAATCGAGTTCATGGGCGCTTTCAATGAGGATTTGTTTGCGGAACACGTACTGCTCGGCGCGTTTTAGGAGTTGTTAAGCATTGAACCAAACAAGCGATAAAGAAAGCGTGTCGTTAGTCTTTATCTACAGCAAGGACTTTATGGAACGCGTAATACGAAATCTAATAAATGATCCTTGTTTCTGCCAGTCTTGTGGGCTTTACTGTGATTCCTGCAAGTATAACGTTTATAGCTTTGTGCGGAACGTTCGGGCAGCCATACAGTTGCCGAACCCGGCTGACTTGCCAGCGTTCATTGATAATCCAGAGGAGTACATGCCGAAGAAAATTCCTAAAGCTGACATTTGCTTAGCTTCTGGATTACATAAAGACTTGTTGTTGGAGTTGCCTCAGCAAATAAAGAAAGCTGGAATTAAAGCGTTAATCGTTCCTATAGAAGATTGGATGGAGGTCCCCTCAGGCGTAAGAAAACAGGTAGAAGAAAAATGCAAAGAACTAGAACTCGAATGCGCGTTCCCAAAGCCTTTCTGCACGCTTGAACCTGAAAAGGATAAGCCTACAATTGCAAGGTTTATCAAAGAGACAAAAGTGGGACGCCCCCTACTAGAGATTTCAACCATAAAAATCGGCAAAGACGAAGTAATCGAATACGCTGCGGTTAGGCGAAGCGCTCCATGCGGCTCCACATGGTACATAGCCAGAAAACTCGCTGGCGTTTCCACCAAAAAAGAAGCCCTGTACGACGCGATTGCCAAGGCTCACCACAGCTACCCATGCACGGCGACAATGAACACGGATCCAGAAACTAAAGAGCCTATACTTCACATCGGCGGCTTTACGATAAGAGAAGAAGTCGAAAAAGCTTTGGAAAAAACTCGGAATCAAAAATAAGAGGTTAAAAGCGCTCTTTTTGTGGGAGGCAGCGTGTTTTTATCGGCTTAGCAGCAGCCGCAGCAGCTATGACCGAAATGCCCAGCCGACGAGAACACAGACGGAGACCAGTACGTCCATGTTTATGCTGCGTCTAATGTAAATGTCTCTGCAATAGATATATCCTTCCATTGTGCATTTGTCTTCTGAGAAAAAACAGCAACACTTTTTCCTAACAACAGAATACCGAGCTAAAGAAAATAGAAGCCTACTCTAACCGCTTGATAATGTGACACCCAAACTTCGTCTTCACAACACCCGAAACCTCGCCCTTCTGAAGCGCAAAAGCAGCATTCTCAAACTCCTTAACCATCTTTCCTCTCGTGAACATTCCAAGGTCTCCGCCACGCTTTCCAGAAGGACAACGCGAAACTGCTTTAGCGATAGCGGAGAATTTCTCACCCTTCTTCAACCGTTCCAGAATGGCTTTGGCTTCTTGCTCCGATTTAACAAGAATGTGGGCACAGTGCACTTTGTTTGGCATGAACTTAGCTACTGCCCTATTTCCGCTTATAACTTTTCTTCAAGTCTCACAAGCGTTTGCAATATTCTTTTAAAGACGCTTAGCCCTAGGCTGTTTTATGCATGAATGGGCTTTAGCTGAAGCAGTAATCAGAGCCGCACAGCAAATCGCTGAAAAAGAAAAGCTGAAAGAAGTTAAAGAAGTGACGATTAAGGTTGGCGAACTGCAGCAAGTAGAACAGGACATACTACGCTTCGCGCTTTCACAGCTCAAACCAGCCAGCTTCAAAAACGCAAAGTTCCGCTTAACAACGGCGAAGACAACACTCAGATGCCGAGTCTGCGGGCACACGTGGCTTTTCAGAAACCAGAAACTTGACGAAGATACTGCAGAGGCTATACACTTCGTTCCTGAAGTAGCGCACGCGTACATTAAGTGCCCAAAATGTGGCAGCCCAGACTTCGAAATCACGAAAGGACGTGGAGTCTGGCTTGAAAACATAAAAGGAGTGCGCTGAACGTGGTTGACCCGCGAGCAAGCGTGATAAACGAAAGACTGAAGGGAATAGGCAGAATTATCGCTGTTTCAAGCGGAAAAGGCGGAGTGGGCAAAAGCCTTGTGGCAACTGCGCTTGCCTTGACACTGGCTCGCAGAGGCTGCAAAGTCGGCCTTTTCGACTTGGACTTCACAAGCCCATCAACCCACTTGATTATGGGCGTCAAAGATGTTCAGCCGAAAGAGGAGAAGGGCATAGTGCCGCCCGTCGTTAAAGGCTTAGCTTACATGACGCTTGTTTACTATTCTGGTGATCGAACTACACCGCTGCGAGGAGCGGATGTTTCAAACGCTTTGATCGAGTTGCTTTCGGTCACGCAGTGGAGCGAACTGGATTTTCTCGTCATTGACATGCCACCAAGCATAAGCGACGCCGTGCTCGACCTAATAAGGCTGGTGAAAAACATAGAGTTCTTGATAGTGACGACGCCTTCGCTTTTGGCTTTTGAAACGGTGAAGAAACAGGTAAGCTTACTGAAGGATTTGAAAGTTCCAATAATTGGCGTTGTGGAAAACATGAAAATGAACAGGGCAAAAAACATCGAGCGGAAGACGAAAAAACTCGGCTTGAAATTTCTTGCAGAAATTCCTTATGATCCTAAGGTGGAAGAGGCTATTGGAGATGAGAAAAAACTTCTCGATACGGTGCTTGCCCAAAAAATCAAGGAGATAGCTACGGACAACGCCATATAATAAATGAGTTTCTATCGCTTAGAAGAAGCAGAACGTGTGCGATTTATTTTTGATGAATTTTTCCGTTTTGGCATGGTTCGTGTTTTTGGCGTAGTTCGCGCGGTTTGAAATCCGTGTTCTCTTATGAGATTCTCTGCGTTATTGGCCTTGCAGAGTTCTCGCATGTACCAGCGTCTGCCGCAGTAATAATGCAGTCCCGTCCCTATGCCTCCAACGATGAGGAAAAGGCCAACTATTAGGAATGCTAGTTGCAGAAACAGACCCTGAGTGAAATCTGCCGTGTATGGGATGAACAGGAACCAGCTGGGTTCTCTTCCCAAGCTCAGCGATGAGAGAATGCCACCTACGAAGAACACCGAGCCAGCCAGAAACATTATGTAGGCTATTACCTCGTTATGTCGCGATTCTTCAGCTTTTTCATGTAAATAATCTTGAATCGACATCGGACTTCGAATAATGCAATTAATGAAACCTATAAGTAAACTTTATTACGCTAAAATAAAAATTGCAACAAAAGATTACAAGTAACCAAAAGGAGAACGAAAAGTGGCACGCGCTAAAGCGGTATTAACGGACTACATTGGCACGCTAGTAAACGCCCGCAGCTACAGCATAGACGCTTCACGGAAAAAACTGCATAAGGCACTAACGGAAGCAGGCTTCAAAACAGGCATGGCTGAGTTTCTGGAAGCCTATACAGAAGCCCATGAGAAATACCGCGTGGTGCGCTACGAGCAGCTGAGGGAAGTGACGAACGCCGTTTGGGTGTGTGAGGCGCTGAACAAGCTTGGGTACAACGCAAGCGCGGATGACTCTCGAATTAAAACTGCCCTGAACGTTTTCTTCCAGGACTACGTGGATTCCCTTGAGCTCAGACCTTACGCTAAGAAATTAACCAAAAGGATGAAGGAAAACTGTAAGCTCGGTTTAGTCTCCAACTTCACTTATGCTCCAGTGATTTACGCGAGCCTCAGAAAATTGGGCATTAACCATTTTTTCGACGCCGTTTTGGTTTCGGATGAAAATGGATGGCGAAAACCTCACAAACGAATTTTCCTAGAGGCTTTACGGAAGTTACAGGTTACTGCCAAGGAAGCGGTTTTCATAGGAGACAACCCCTTAGAAGATATTAAGGGCGCCAAAGAAGTAGGAATGAAAACAGTTTTTGTTCCTTCCCAATTTTTTTCTTTGAAAGACCTTCAGGATAGTCGCAAAAAGCCGGACTTCATCGTTAGAGATCTCCACCAAATTTACAGGAACTTCTCGGCAATCATAAGCGGTGATTGAGTCAAAAACAGAGGGGTTCTGCCGAATTGACCGATTTAGAGTTTTGTGTCTGAGGAGCCTACGCCTATCCTTCCCTTACATATATAGATTGAATGCCCAGTTCATCATACGGCTTTCATGGTTTGAGGGGGTTTTTGACGGGTTAGGTAAAGTGTTTATCAGTTTGAATGTGTATATGACGGTTAAGAAGGCGTCTAGATGAAAGCGCAAACTGATTGGTTGGAAATTCTTGTTCGCTGCAAAGATAACGTGAAAGCGCAAATTCGTCCACACCTTAAAACTTTAAGTGAGCCACAGCCTGATTTGGGCAAGGGCGCTGGCGGCGACCCTATGAAGCCGGTTGATCTGGCTGCGGAAAAGGCCATCGTTGAGATTCTGCAGCAACATGGCGTTTCATTTACGCTCATAAGCGAAGAGTCTGGCGTGAAAGAGTTCGGCGAAAAGCCAAAACAGTGCTACGTGACTGTTGACCCGATAGACGGTACAACTAATTTGGTCCGCGATCTTCCCTTCTACGCTTCTTCAATAGCCATATCCACAATGCCAGCTCTTTCCACGGTCTTCGCGGCTTTAGTGACAGACCTCTTCCATGATACCACGTACACTGCATTAGAAGGTAAAGGTGCTTACCGCGACGGTGAGAAAATAACGCCTTCGGCACTTACCTCTCTAGAAGAGGCGGTGATAGGTTTAGACCTGAACGGCTACAAGGTAAAGGAAATCGCGCCCCAACTAACGAACCTAATTCAAAAGACTAAGCACATACGCCATTTCGGCGCCAACGCGCTTGAACTGTGCTACGTAGCCGACGGCTTAACGGACGCTTTTGTGGATATCCGCGGAAAACTTCGAGTAACCGACATAGCCGCTGGTTTCCTAATCATCAAAGAGGCGGGTGGAAAAATAACCGCGCCTGAAGGCCACGCACTGGACGTTAAGTTGGACCCGAAACAGAAAATAAAGTTCATAGCCTCGGGAAACAGGCAAATGCACAAAACCATTCTCAGCTTGGTAAAACCGAAATGATAACGCTACTTCTACCGCACCCCGCAGCTCTGATAAAAACGGGACGAACAAAAACTCTTGTAATCGCCGACCCGCACTTAGGCTGGGAGATGGCGCTCCGAGATAAAGGCATCCACGTTCCAAGCCAGACACCGAAGCTTCTGCAAAAACTGACCGCGTTGCTTTCCAAGCACAAGCCTGACGTGCTCCTGATTCTGGGCGACGTCAAATACACGGTGGTTACAATTAAGCCCGGCGAATGGCATGACATACCAGATTTCTTCATCCAACTCAAAAATTACATAAACAACATAGTCATAGTGCGCGGTAACCACGACGCAAACCTTGAACCCTTACTGCCAGAAAATATAAAACTCCTCCCAGCAACAGGCGCCATCGTAGGCGATGTCGGCCTTTTTCATGGTCACAAATGGCCTTCTCCAACGCTTTTGAAGTGTAAAACACTAATCATGGGACACCTTCACCCAGTCGTAGTCTTCCGCGACCCAGCTGGCTTCAAGATAACAAAGCAAGTGTGGGTGAAAGCCAAATGCAATACCAATCAGCTATCCAAAACTTTGTTACAGAAACAACGAATAAAAATTGAAGGCACACCAGAAGAGACAGTGAAAAAACACTACGAGTTCAAGCCACGCACATCTCAAATTTTCATTATGCCGTCATTCAACGATTTCCTAGGAGGCAGACCTATAAACAAAACAACACCGCGAAAAGAAGGACGACCCTCACCACTGGTTGGACCTGTTCTGCGCTCAGAAGCCGTTGACTTAGACAATTCGGAGATTTACCTTTTAGACGGCACTTACCTCGGAACCCTAAACCAGCTTAGAAGACTGTAGGAAAGTCAGCAGGCGCTGTCAGGCGATTTGGATGACTTTATTCAGCAATTATCTGGCTTACAAGTGCGGTGCAATTTGAGGTGCCGACACGTTTTCCATACACCTCAAAACCCCAACATAGCACAGTTCAAAACTGAGGAATGCCAATCCGCCAACCATTATGGCTGTTAAGAATGCAACAAAAAGCGATTTCCGCATTGCATTCCCCATTATAACTGTTATTCGCTTCGTGTTTTTATGCTTTGTTTCCACGATGCAAGACTTAATCTTGTCGCCGTTTTTGTTTATGTATGCCTGCAGGGCATGAGTTAAAGTATAAAACCTGTACATTTTCACACCAGAAAAAGAAAGCTATAGGACATAAGTATATAGGCGCGCGTGTTTGGCTTGAAGCTTCAAGATTTTTCGTCCGGTTTCACAGCGACTGTTTCTTTGCGAATGACTACGTAGGGTTCTCTCTCTTTCCTTTTGATGTATACGATTAACGCGATTAAACATGCAACCGTTACTATGAATATGAACATTACAATTCTGTCAGTGTTCAGGTCACTTTCTGAGCGCGTGATTCTTTGCTGTAGATCGTTGAGTTCGGTCAGTAAATCAGTGTGAGTCTGGTTAAGCGCGTCGTAATCAGCTTGAAGTGTGGTGTAGTTTGCTTGGAGGCTGTAGTGGGTGGAATTGAGTGAATCGTAATCCGCTTGCAAAGCATTGTACTTGCTTAGCTGCGATTTGTAGTTAGAGTCTAAGGTGTTATAGTCGCCTGAGAGCTTGTTGTAATTGTTTAGCAATGTTTGATAAGTTGCAACTTGGGCATTATACTTAGCCAATAGGTCGTTGTGTTCGCTGAGAAGTGATGTATAATTAGCGAAGAGACTGGTGTAGTTAGCCAATAAACCGTCGTACTCGTTCAGTAGTGTTTCATAATCTGCTTGAAGCATGGTGTAGTTTGCCAGCATCTCATAGTACAGGCTCTGCATTTCACTGAAAGTCAATTCGCTAACACGGGTAGTATAGAACGTGGTAGATAGGTCATCTATGCTGCTTGTGTTAACATACATAAAGCAGTACAGTGTCCCATTCGCCCCTTGAGGCAACGATAATGTGAGATTGTAGCTCACTGGCAAGGATTTGCTAAACGTGTCTTGTGCATTAAAAATCTCCTGCCAACTTGAGTTTACTGGAGCTTTGATAACCACTGTAAAGTTTCGCAATGTAGCCGCGGTGCTTGAAGTTATCGTTACGTTGTGCGTTATGGTTGTATTGGGATGAGCTTCCTCTGGAAATGTCAAATCAATCGTGACACCACCACCGCGAAATGATACAGTGGTGGTCGAAGCACTCACGCTATATATTAATCCAGAGAACAAGAGCAAAGTACTGAGGAAGTAACCTATTTTTTTGGCTTGCATCAAGCATCCACTAAAGCTAGTAAAAAAACAGTATTTATCGTTAACTAATTAAAAATCAACATTACGGGCAAAAATAGCGCACACCAGTTATCAATAAAGTGAATTTACTCGTTTTTCGATGGGTAATTCAAAATTAGATTCAAGACACTACAATCTTGCCGCTTTTGCTGATGTAAGTCTGTAAAATATGAGTTAAAGGACATTACCTATGCATTCGCAAGCCTAGTTGGAAGAGAGCAGAAGCTTGACAGTCAAGCACCAGCACGCTATGTTTCAGCCTTTAAATAAGGGAGGGGGGTAGTCTTTTCCGAGCACAACAGAACACGCAACCAACCACCATAACAAATACTCAACAGTTCAGTAGCTAGACAAAATTAAAATGCCTGTTTGCGTCATTGTCTTGTTGAAGGTGACGTTTTTGGAAAACAAAGCAGTTATAGTTATTGACATGCTCAACGATTTTGTCACTGGAAAACTGGAAGCCAAAAGAGCTAAGCACATAATCCCAAACCTCAAAAGGCTGGTTGAGGCAGCTCGCAAGAATAAAGTGCCAGTCATCTACAGCAATGACGCCCATTATCCACAAGACGTAGAGGTTACAAGAAAATGGGGGAAACACGCTATAAAAGGCACCGAAGGCGCGGAAGTTATTCCCGAACTTAAGCCTGCTAAGAAGGATTATGTTGTGGAGAAGAGAACCTACAGCGGTTTCTACGAGACAGGTTTAGACCCGCTTCTGCGAAGTTTATACAAGGGAGAAGGCGCGAAAACAGTCGTACTCGGCGGTTTGCACACGAACATGTGCGTTAGGCACACGGCTGCCGACGCTTTCTTCAGAGGATACAAAATAATAATCGCCAAAGACGGCGTAGAAGCTTTCACGCAGGAAGATCAAGAACAAGGCCTAAAGTATCTGGAGTATGTTTACAACGCGAAGATAATGACAGTTGACGAAATAATCAAAGAAATCGGCTAAAACACCTAGAAAAGTATTTCTGTCCCACAATTCCCATTTTCTTCATGCAGGGACAAGACTTTTCAGAAAACTAAGAATTTTATCTCTGTGCATAAAACCATTGGTGAAAGGGTTGGACAAAAAGAGGGGCACTCACAGAAAAACTCTCAGATATTTTAGATGGGCTGTCAAACTGGCGTTTTTACTAATCTTCACATTGCCTATAGCATATTTCATTAGCGCTCCACCACAACCCGTGTATAGTTTCTTCTTCGGAGGACTGAACCAGCCCCTTCTTACATTACCCTATGGTCAATCCGTCTGCAGCATGTTGCTAGTTTCTTATGACTACATAGGCCCCGGCGCTTGGCTACTCTGCCCTGTAGGTGGACTGCAGACTGTGCTAACCAGAACAGCTCCTCCTGGGCTATTATTATTGCCATCTCTCCTAGCAACAATAATAGCTGTTCTTGTCTTTCTTATCCCTATTTTCGTGTTGGGAAACGTGTTCTGCGGTTGGGTCTGTCCGCTTGGAACAATGATAGACGCCTTCGACAAGGGCGTCGAACGTTTTATGCCCAACGTAAACACGAAACGAGAAGAGAGGTGGCAGCGAAAAAAAGAGAAAGAAAAGGCGAAACAATGTAGCGTTGTCTGTTCAACGTGTCCTTTTACGAGACTTTTGGGCAATAAACATGCCACGGTAGCAAACGGAGTTTTAGTATCTGCTCTCGTCGGTTCCGCGGTTTTTAGGTTCCCAGTGTTCTGCACCATCTGCCCTATAGGAATATCCACCAGAGGGATGTTTCACCTTAAGGCATTAACGAGCGTTACAGGAAGAATGATGCCCATCATCGTTGAACTATCGGCAATCCCAGTGGTTACAATTCTTCTAAGTTTGAGAGAGAAAAGATACTGGTGTAGAAAAATATGTCCTGTGGGAGCCGTCCTGAACCTTGCTGGGTCGTTCAGCCCTTTTTTCAAGCCAACCGTGAAAGCCGATAAGTGCATTATGAGAGGATGCCCCGAGACGTGCGAAGACTATCACTTGGACTATTGTGGCGCGTGCCGCCAGATTTATCAAAAACGCTGTGAAAGAGTTTGCCCTCAAGGCATCGACCTGCTCGATAAAGGGTCTCTTGCCAACTGTACTAAATGCTTAGAGTGTTATATTCAATGTGAATACGACGCGGTAGAAATCAAGCTGTTCGGGACCCCTGACGCGGTCTTGTCGCTTAGACGGTTTTTCAAAGCTAAACTAAAAAAGCAGCCAAAGAAACACAACAATTGAATTCCAGTTAATTGCGAAGTTCCAGTTTGGATTCGAAGTTAGACAAAAGATTTAACTTGACACACATACGCATTACAATTTACCTGAGGAGAATGGCCTCTCTCCCAGTGTCACCCTCCGCTTTCTCCCCTCTAACATTGAGGCACCCATTCCATTCTCCTCAACAAAATCCTGAGAACTTGAATACTGTAAGGAACTCGGCAAAAACGCAGCAAATTTAGTTAAGAAACAAACCGCAACACATAAATGGTGGGCCCGGGGCGATTTGAACACCCGACCAACAGGTTATGAGCCTGGCGCTCCAACCGGGCTGAGCTACGGGCCCTTGTGTGGCTTTTCCTTTTATTATGCTGTTTTTGACCAAATTTAAACGTTTCAGTCGCCCGTTTTCTTGCGCGCCGTCTATGGTTTGTACAGTTAAAAATGCGTTTTATGCGGAGTCCGTTCGTAATGGTACAGGTATTCCTGCGCGTAACCAGCGTATTCTCCGAAATAGTTTCTGCCAAACTCGTTCAGTTTTTCATATTCAGCGTCGCTTAGCGATTCATGGCTTGAGATTTTCTCGATGAACGAGTTTGGGAAGCGCGCCGCATAATGTTTCAGGATGACACGTTTTACCCAAACATCAACAGGAAACGCTTCGCCTCTTGCCAAGGAGAAAAGCAGAATGCAATCTGCCACTTTCAAGCCTACACCTGGAAAATTGACCAGTTCCTTCTTCGCCTGTTGATATGGCATTTTCTTTAACCCCTCTAAACTAAAATTGCTTTCAAGAATTCTCTTTGAAGTCCCAAGCACATACTTTGCTCGGTAGCCCAGACCACATTCCATCAAGTCGCTCTCGGCTGTTTTCGCTAGTTTTTGTGGTGTTGGAAAAGTGTAAAAGTCGTAGCCATCCAGTGGAATTTTCTTCCCAAACTTTTTCGAGAGCTTAAGCAGCATATTCTTTATCGCCTTAATGCTTTTGTAAGTGGCGCAGATGTACGAAATGAGGCATTCCCAAGGATCTTGCCTGACTACCCGCAGACCCCATAACTCTCGAATTGCTTTTCTAATATGCTCGTCCTTGCCTATTCTGGCGCGGATTTTTTGCAAATCGTCATCCAATCCAAAATAGTTCTCGATAAACTTCTCGTCTGCGTTTGCAAACTCCAGTTCCGCGTTGATCTGGCGTATCTTGAAGACTTTGCCTCCGACAACACCGTACCACCAGTCGCCCTTCTTGTCCCACCTGAAAACCTGTCCGCAACAAAGCGTAACGTCCAAGTTGAAGGGAACCGCTTCAAGATTCATGGTTTTCCTCCAAAAACCGTTCTGGTCCAGGAACTTCCGAGGGTAGACCTTTCCTTTTTCGAACTTCTTTGATGATTTTTGCTTCTAGTTTTTCGGGCACTTTTTCCCAGCGATTAAACATGGATTGCCAAAAGGCACGGCCAGAAGTTGCTGATCGCAATTCCGCGGCTAAACCGAAGGTCTCTGCAACTGGAATATAACCAGTAATTACCGTGAAAACACCTTTCTGTTCAAAGGCAGAGATTTTACCACGCCTGCTACTGATGATTTTTGAACATTCGCCCGCCAATTCTGCGGCGGAAGATATGACGGTTTTGTAGACGGGTTCAAGCAGCATGGGCTTAGCCGTTAAGAAGGAACCGAAAATCGCTTTGCCCACGCCGTGCATAATCTCAACTGGGCTGAGATGTTCTGCGTTCTCACTAAGCTGGATTTCCATTAAATTGATTTTCACGCCTCTTAAAGGCTCTCCGCACAATGGACCCGCTTTGCAAGCGAATGTAAAGCCTGAAATTATAAAATCCAAAATCTCTCGAAATTGTTCGGCTTTCCCTGTGCAATCCACTAGCACGTTTTTGTGCTTGTCAACTTCAAGGATGTTCTCTGCGCTTCTCCTGTTCGACTCTTCTTGCTCAATTAAGTTGATGAAGTCTTCTTCTAAGGGCTCCACCTGTGCTGCAAACTTGTTCTGTTTGTTAGGGCTCCTAGCTGTGGCAATGATCCCTTTTCTTGTCACGTTTTCTCTGTAAACGACTCTCGGCGAGGAAGTTGTGATCTCCACGCCACTGAGGCGGCTCCTTAGGAGCTTCACCGCGATTTCAAGGTGTAGCTCGCCCATTCCGCTTAGGAGGTATTCCCCTGTTTCCTTGTTTATTGTAGTGGCGAGGTTTGGGTCTTCCGTTACAAGGTTGTCCATGGCTGCGAGAAGTTCAGGCATATCCTTAGGATTCTTAGACTCTATTGCCACTGTCACCACGGGTTCTGAAACATATTTAATGCGCTCAAACGGCGTCATGCCTTCTTTATGTTCCGCGTCAACTATGGTTTCGCCCGCCTTAGCCAGTTCCAGCCCAGTTAAAGCAACCAGGTTGCCAGCTGCCACTTGATTCACAGGCTCCCTAAAAGCGCCCATGTAAATGGAAACTTGTTGAACTACGTTTTCCGCTTGGGCGTTAACGAGGTAGACTTTGTCTCCGTTTTTTACAGTGCCAGAGAACATTCTCCCAGTCGCGATTAAGCCCGCGTTCGGGTCTGCTTGAACATTTGTTATGCACACGACAGCAGGTCCGTTGTCATCGCAGTTCGCCATGGCTTGTCCGACTGCTGAGCCTATGTTTCCCTTCCAGATTTTTTCTACCCGGTATTTCTGGGCTTCGAAAGGGTTTGGAATCTGCTTAACAGCCATGTCCAGTATTGCATTGTGAAGTGGGAGGTTTTTCTGCAGTTTTTCGTATTCAGCGTTTTTGTACGCGTCTATTATGGTGCTGAATTTTATGTTCTTCTGCCGAGCCATGCTTAAGGTGAATCCCCACCTGTGCAGAGCCGACCCAAATGCAACGCTGCTCTTTGCAGAATTTACTTTCCATTTATCCTTGAATGACGATTCTCCGTAAATTTCGATTAAGTCGTTGAAATTGTTTATTATACGGGTGAATTTTTTCTGGATTTGTTCTTCGTTTAATTTCAGCTCGGTGACTAGTCGATCCACCTTGTTTATGAATAGCAGAGGGCGCACTCTTTCTTCAAGAGCTTGCCGAATGACTATTTCTGTCTGAGCCATTATCTCCTCTACAGCGTCAACGACAACGATGGCGCCGTCTATGCTGCGTAAGGCTCGGGTAACTTTGCCTGTGAAGTCTACGTGTCCAGGCGTGTCCACCAAATTTATTATGAAGGAACCGTCGGCGGTTGGGTAAAGCAGAGATATGTTGGCGGTTTTCATGGTGATGCCGCGTTTTTGCTCTTCCTCGAGGTAGTCAAGGACTCTGGCGGAGCCAACCATTTTCGGCGACAGCAATCCCGTGCCAGCCAGCAACGAGTCAGTTAACGTGGTTTTTCCATGGTCGATGTGAGCAATTATCCCCAAATTCCGAATAAGCTCTTTCTTGCCCATCAAGTTTAGAATGTCAGGGATTTGTTTGAATTTCGGCATGGCTTAACCCGCTTAAGGACAGGCTTTTAGTGAATAAAGAGTTCCTATTAAATTTATGAACTGCATACATTTTACTCGGTTGCCCGAAAAAGAAGGACAAGAAGATTGACAAAGCCTACCAACGTGCGCACTGAAAATCTTAAGGAAGAACCCTACGCGTCAATCCTATGCTATCCAAGAGTAAGCGACGCGGAACTGCAGAATCGCCTTGGAGAACTGCAAGAACACGGCGTTAAAGCAGTGGAGTTCGCTGGGAAAACAAACGCTTTCAACGTGCCTGTTCTGGGCAAAGGCTTCGTAGGCATCGTGGTAATAGCTCATTTGGATGGGCAAAGGGTAGCGCTGAAAATAAGAAGAGTAGACGCTGACAGACTGGGACTTCAGCACGAAGCGCAGATGCTTGCCAAAGCCAACTCCGTGCAGGTGGGTCCAAGGCTCGTGAGCGTGAGCAAGAACTTTCTCCTGATGCAATTTATTGATGGCGCTGTGTTGCCTGACTGGCTTGATGCGCAAAAAGAAAAAAAGCCCTTGCGCAACGTTTTGAATGACATCTTAGAGCAGTGTTGGCGGTTGGACAACATTGGCTTAGACCACGGCGAACTCAGCAAAGCGCCAAAACATCTAATTGTCGACAAGGCACAGAAACCCTTTATAGTAGATTTTGAAACTGCCAGCGTCAACAGAAAACCTGCAAATGTTACGTCTGTTTGCCAGTTTCTCTTTACAAGCCGCGGCGCAGTAGCTAGGAAGGTGGCTGAAACGCTCGGCGAAAGAAACAACGCCGAAATTATCAGTGCACTGCGAATTTATAAGGCGGATAGAGCGCGCGAGAATTTCGACCGCGTGCTACAGGTTTGTCTTTCTTAGATTACGTAGTTTATCGCTGCGTTTGCGCCGTTTCGTGTTTCGAGTTTTTCAATGTTTAATTCCTTTGTGAGTTGGTAAAGGTCCAGCCACGTTTCTATCTGCAGCTGCCTCGCAACCTTTTTCTTCTCATAGAGCAAAGGAACTATGTCTACGAATAGCCAACCGTAGTTTTCTTCTGCCACCCTTCTCCCCAAATGTAGAAATGTCTTATGTGCTTTTATTTTCTATGGAAAAAAGTTATAGAAGCTTGTTCTAGTACTTTTTTCTACTTTTACGCTAGCACTGCTTGCAGTTTCCCTTGTTTACGGGCTTCCTTTAGCTCCAGCGCTATGCGCCTTCCCATATACATGTTTTCGTCATATCTCAAGTAAGCCGTGAAACCACGTATATAAAAATGTGATAGAAGAAAATTCTAGAAGTAAATATGACTTGAACATTGTTTTTAGATGTACGTGTGAAAAAGCTTTAAAGCATTGAATTTTAATTTCCTTAGCCAAACTGGTGAATGATATGGTTATCAGCAGAGAAGAGATGCAGGAAATAGTCAGAAAATACAAGGAGCCAATTGGATTAAATTTGGGTTCGCATTCAGCTTTGGATGCTTGGCAGGGACAACGCAACTATGGCGTGAGAAGCATAATCTATACTACGCCTGGCAGAGCGCGGATTTATCTTCAAAATCCAATGGTTGGCAAACCAGACGAAGTTGTAGAGGATTTGCCGAGCTTGGTGAAGAGAGATGTACGTGTCGTAAATGACCCTAAAGACATTAAGAAGAGTGGTGACTGGAGGTGTGTCATACTTATTCTTGACAAATATTCGGATATCGTGAAGTATGTTGATGAACTTGTTGATTTGGAGTGTTTGCAGATTACGAATAGGGCTTTTGCAGTTTATGTCGGCGGAGACGAATACTGCAACGTAATTGAGAATGATTATGCGGTTCCGCTACTTGGCTCTAGGAATTTGCTGAAAATAGAGAACAGAGGCGAAATTGAGAAGGACTATTACTGGTTTGCAGAGAAGGCTGGTATTCCGACGCCTAAGTCTTACAATTACGAGGTTCACAAGGATGGAATAAGATTCAAAAAGCCGATTGACGAGCCTATGATTTTGAAGGCTGAACATGCGCATAGAGCTTTTGAGAGGGAGTTTATCTTTGCTGCAGATTCGCATGATTTGGAAGAGAAGATTTCACGGGAGGTTAAGGCTGGAAATCTAAGCAGAGAGGCTTTGGAGAATGGTCGTGTGGAGCAAATTGTGCTCGGTCCGCATGCAAATTTTAACTTCTTCTTCTCGCCTCTGGATGCGAAGAGCGATTGGGGCGATATCGACAACTGGTTTGCGAAGCTTTACAATGTTAGCTTAGAAGAAGCAAGAATATGCTTGGCTAATCAGTTCCTTTCAATAGATGAACGTAGAGAAACCATTCTTGACGGTTTGAAGAGGTTGCCGAGTGATGTTCAAGAGAAGATAAAAAGAGTTCCATCATTTGAGGTTACAGCCCACGCAATACTAAGCCTCAGAGAATCGTTGCTGAAGGATTTGCACCGTTACGCTGATCGCTTCTTGCTTGCATGCAAAGAACACGCAAATCCAGGAATACTCGGTGCATGGTGCTTACAAACACTGATAACATGGGATAGAGTTTCCAAATATGAGCTGAAGCCTACAGTTAAGCTGGACTTTACAGCGGGTGCAGAAGCAAAGAAGGCAATAGACTATGGCTTGTATGATATTCACGGTGAAAAAGACCCGTACATGCACATTCCAGTTACGCAGGATGTTGCATTAAGACATGGTGGAGGAACAAACGTTCACATGGGATTAGGCTCACAATACGCAAACGCAAAATACAAGAAGCGGCTGAGCACAGGAGACCGCATAGCCCTAGAGATTAAGCGAGCATTAAAAACAAAACAACTACAAGAACTAGTAACATAAACAACATCTATGCATCCCCTATTTTATTACAAGCAACTTGCGTCATCTGACATTTGGATTATGGAGAACTTTGACCGCGCATTTTAGTGAGAAGAATTATGGGATATCCTCTAGTTAAGTTTGGAATAGATCCTATATTTCTTGACTATGTCTGCAAGACTTGAAACGGCAAACATTTTCCTTTCAATCATTTCATTGGCAGCTGCCATATACATTTCACTGATAATGGTCTTCAGTTGTGCGTCAAGTTTCGGAGGCTGCGATTTGCATACGGTTCTCCAGTCTTTTACGCCGCGGGTTTCAGCGGTTTTCTTGGCTTCTTCCACATCTCGGTACCATTCTGTTTTCTTATAAAATTGCCTTGCAACTTCTTTGCTTACGTGCACGCCGTCGTAGGTGAACCGGCACTCGTCCAGCGTCCCGACAACGTCAACGATCATGAGCCTCCTTTCATTGTTAAAAGCCAATTCGATTTTTCCGTCTTCATTTTTCAGTCCCGCGTGAGAAGCAATGTGGCTTATTGCGTCGTTCACTTTTGAGAGAACCGCCTTTACCGCGGCTACTTCTTGAATTGTCAGCCCTGCGGTTTTTTTGGCTTCTTCCCATGTTACGTAGCGGTCAGTCTCTTCGAGTTTGGTGCTGACGTCGAATATGGGTTTCGCGAAGTGCTCTCCTGGTCTCGGGTGGTGGTCCAGTCCCAAATCTTTTATTGTCACTTTTCCCTGCTCAAGACGCTTAAACACAGAGGAGCCTTCAGGCAAGCCGTTTCTGTATATTATTTCGAGAGGGATTAGGCAGTTTTTCAGGTTCGGAGTGAAAAGGCTGTAGTCGTACTCGACTTTTCCGTGAGATACGCGCGTTTCTGGCTTGTAGACGTTAACTAGGTTAACTTCCATAGTGCTGGTGGGCGTTTCTATTTCTTCGAAAGTAACGACTTTTCCGTTTTTGTCAACTAAGCCTCTATAGTGTGTTTCGACGCCCTTATCTTCTAACCACTCGAAACAATAGGCGCCCATGAGACACAACGCTTCGCCTTTGCCGTCTATATGGTCGGGCATTTCTCCCCAATCAAAAACCGAGTAGCGGTCTGAAAAATGGAATCTGCCGATTCCCATTGTGTTTCTTGTTGGTTTTGTAATTACTTCTAGGTCTTTTACGCTGCCCATGATTTACACTTCAATTCTTAACAGAATATTCCACATAAGCTTATATCGCTTTTTCAGCTAAGGCATCTTCTCAGTTTGGCGCTTGTTACTTCAGTTTTTTCACTGTGTCATTAGCTTTTTCGAGTTCTTTTTTCTTTGCGGATTGGTAGTCTTTCACGCGTTTCTCCAGTTCCTTGTCTTCTAACGCGAGAATTTTTGCTGCAGCAATAACGGCGCCTTCAGGCTCAACCGTTACTAGAGAGCCTATTCCGCTTGGCACTCTGAGCGATGAGTAAATGTCTGCTCCGCCGAACTTTTCCGAGTATGGTGGGCACGCGATAACAGGCTTTGACGTGTTAGCGTCAACGAAAGCGCTTAGAGCGTTAGATCGCCCAGCCACTGTTACGTAAACGATTTTTTCTCTTTCGAGTTCTTTTAGGATTTCGAGTACTTGTTCTGGAGTTTTATGCGCGGAAGCAACGCGGAACTCGTAATCTACTCCTAAAACCTTCATGTGTTTTGCTATTTCACGGCAGAACTCCAAATCCTTTTCTGAACCCATTAGTATTATGGCTTTTCCATTCACAATTTCACACCGCACACTGCTAACTCTTAACTTACTAATTAATTTTTAATCTCTTCTACAATGAAGTGAGTTGTGTGTGGGATTAAAATTTAGTTTTGTGCGGCTTCCGCTTTCTTTTCATCTTTGTCAAGAGCATTACTGCTGTTACGTGAGAGCATCTTGCTTTTTTCATGAACCCTGGGCAGCTGCAACTCAACTTTCCAGTATAGTCTTGAACCACTGTGTAGGTTCCATGGTCTCCGATAACGTTGTAAACTCCTCGGCCTAAAGGTTCGACCCTGTGGCTTTCCACGAGTTTTTTAGCCTTTTCGAATAATCTGTTAATGGGCATTTTGATCGCAACCCCAAGTTGACGGAGACACCCGTAAAAGATGTCCAACAATAATTAATTCTACAAGTCCTTAATTAAGCCGTAGGATTAAGTTTTTGAAAAAAGGTTAAATACTTGGGAAGAAAAAATCGAATTGTAACTGCCAACGGTCTAATTCCTTTAGAAAAAGCTGCTGAATTATGCAGAATCTACAGAGATACGCATAAGGTTCGCTTGTTTAGTCAATGTTGGGGTTGTCTGAGGTTCTCGAAAGAGGTACTCGAGAAGATGTGTTTCTACGAACCTCCCAAGAATAATGGATGCAGATTCGTCAACCGACTATTTGAGGAATCAAACAAGAAATAATGCACTAATATGGTCCGAGGAGAAGTGCTAGAAACTACTTTTCGACATATTTCTTCTTCAGTTAAATCTATGTATAAGGGGGCTATAGACACTTGAGAGCACGTCAGAGGAAAGATCATTTTCGGTTAGCTGATCTCGTAGCCTTTCTTGTCATCTTTCCTTTTTTTGGGTACAATCATGGTGAACTGGGCGCCTTGGCCTTCTTTGCCTGTTTCCTCTATCGTCCAGCCGTAGGCCTCACATATCTTCTTTATTAAGTAAAGCCCGTAGCCCGTGCCTGCCCCGTAGCCTTCCTGGAAAAGGTGGCTTTTAACGTCGTCGGCTATTCCCACGCCGTCATCTTCATAAATGAGCTTCAGCTGGTTTTCCTCTTCCTTGTAGTACACTCTGATTCTGCTGGTTTTCTTGCCGTACTTCAACGTGTTATCGATTAAATTATAGAACAGTTGCCTCAGTAAGGAATCCGCAAACACCATTAACCCTTGGCACTCATTGACAAGCGTGGCACCTTTCAAATCCGAAAAAAGAAAAGCAGCTTCATTGAGGTGCCTTTCCACGTCAATATACGACAGTTCTTCTGCGCCTACTTGAACATAAATTTTCTCAAATTCGATGATTCTCAACATTTGCTGAGACAGTGACTCCATCTCTTTTAGCTGTTGCAGGGTTTCTGGATTGTCGCCGAATCGTTTCTTCAAGAGGTAGAGTTGCCCGTTTAAAGCGGAAAGCTTGTTTCGGAGGTCATGCATGGTCAAATCCTCAACGACGCGCAGTTTCTCATTAAGCTCTACCACTTTTCCGATTGCGTCGTCAAAAAGTTCTTGCATCCACTTCTGCTCGGTTATGTCGGTTGACACTCCGATAATTCCAACGATCTCTCCTTTATCATCAGTAATCGGCGAATTCGTTACAATCGCTGCGAAAATAGTGCCGTCACGACGTTTAGCAATAAACTCGCCTGACCAGTGTTCTCCCTCAATCAACCGCTTCATAATGTTCGTTGCTTTCTCCTTCGAAGTTTCTGCAGAAGTGATATCAACGATGTTGCGTCCTAGCACTTCTGCCTCTTGCCAGCCGTAGAGCTGTTCTGCAGCGCGGTTCCAGTATATTATGTTTCCTTTCAGGTCTGTGGCTACAATTGCTTGCCCCACAGCATTCAGCAAACGCGCTTGTAAACGGTTTTTTTCAGAGATTTTTTTGCTTTCTGTGATGTCACGGGAAGTAATCACTGCGCCCATAATCTGCCCATTTCCGTCAGTTAACATCTTTCCGACCCCTTCTATTAACGCATAACTTCTGTCAGCGCGTCTGCAACGAGCTTCAATCTTTACTTCAGAGTGATCTTCAAAAGCTTTTTTAGCGACTTCCATTGCCTTTGTCAAGTCGTCTGGGTGAACAAACTCGTAGATGGGCTTCCCTATTACTTCGCTTGGCTTATACCCTAAAATCCACTCAACCGAAGAGCTAGCATACGTGATTACCAAGTTCATTTCGGTTAACAGAAGCATGTCCTGCATGTTCTCAGTGATCTGGCGAAGACGGCTTTCAGCTTCTCTCAAAAGTTTTTCAGCTTTCTGTTCCCTAACCGCATCGCAGATACTACGTTTCAATTCGCCGTACGTTGCTTCAGCGTTGCCTTCCTTTCCAATGTAGCGGTATACTCCAGAATTCAAAGCTTCAATGGCGATTTCCTCTTTGCCTTTGCACGTGAACAATATAAAAGGCATATCGTTTCCTTGCTGTCTTAGCTCTCTCAGAAGTTCCAAACCGTTTTTCGTAGGCATCTTATAATCAGAGACAATTATGTCATACTCTGAACGCTTTAACTTCTTGAGGGCTTCTTTGGCGGACAGCGCCGTGTCAACTTGGAATTGGCTCTGCTTTTCTAAGCATTGTTTCGCAACAGCTAAGAAGCCGGCGTCGTCGTCCACATGCAGAACTCTTATTGTTTTCTCATTACAGAGATTGACATACACTTCACTTGCTGACTCAACCGCGACCTTAGCCATCCACATCAACTGCTTCTATTCAACTGCGCAAGCAAAATATGTTCACGGTTAAGATTAAAATGATTATGAATTAGCGGTATGAATTAAGATTCAAAGAATAAGGCATGAAAATCCGAGACGACCGCGGCTTAAAAAAAGAAAATAAGCCCTACGAACGCACTTTGCCTAACAAAATAGTTTAATTGCAATTTCGGTATTAGCTATACATGAACCGCGGAGAATTTACTCCAGATCTCATCGCACCGTGCGGAATGAACTGTGGAATCTGCAAAGCTTACTTAGCCTATTCAAGAGGGGTACCTAAGCAAAGAGGAAAAGTAACCCATTGTGCAGGGTGCCTTCCCCGCAACAAAAACTGTTTTATTAAGAGAGGCTGCAAGAAGCTCGCGAAGAATGTGTTCAGGTTTTGTTTCGAGTGTGAAACTATGCCGTGTGAGAATTTGGATCGCTTGGACAGGCGTTACCGCGCGCGTTATGACATGAGTATGGTTGAAAACCTCAGGGAGCTGAAAGAGAGGGGCATGGAGGAGTTTATAAGGATTCAAAGGGAGAAATACAAATGCCCCGACTGTGGAGACGTGGTCTCTGTTCACGACGGAAAATGCTACGCCTGCGGACACGTGGAGCGCGAATAAACTAGAGCAGCCTTGTCAGAAACATCGGTAAGCAAATCTTAGAGTGGTTCTGAGGGTAGAGATTAATGAAAGCGTGGAGCTGAGGATGATATTTGAACCCTCTTTTTTTGCACGCATTTAAGATAGCTCTTTATATCAAGCGTTGTTAAACCTAAACTTGGTGACTGCAATGGACAAGAGAAGGCGTATTCTCTTTTATGAATTGGCTGGAATCGTTTTCATAATTGTCTTTGGAAGCATATTGCATTTTACTTTTGAATGGGCTGGTCATCAGGCAATCGTTGGAGTGTTTTCAGCAGTTAACGAGAGTGTATGGGAACATCTGAAACTAGGTTTCTGGCCAGCCATAGTATTTGCTCTCATAGAATTCAAATACCTGAAGAAGGCGACCAACAATTTCCTGTTTGCAAAAACTGTTGGCATCTATCTAATTCCCATCATAATTACAGTTTTCTTCTATTCCTACACAGCCATTCTTGGCGAAAGTCTATTGGTTATAGACATTCTTTCCTTCATTATAGCCGTTATAGTAGGGCAATTAGTAAGCTATAGATTATTGACTGGCAAAACGCTGCCATACAATTTAGACAGGGTTTCATTGATTGCTTTACTTCTGTTAGGTCTTGCCTTTGTGCTTTTTACCTTCTACCCACCACAGTTAGCGATGTTTCAGGATCCAATAACTGGAGAATATGGAATTGTCGGTCACTAAATTTGCGCAAATATAGGCGTGAAAATTATGCGCATGTGGATGGTGGACCCAAAAATAATGTGCAGGAACCATTTGCTAGGAGAACATGCAGAGATACACCTCTTTGTTTGGAATATTGACAGGAAACACTCGGTTAAGGGATACATAGCCAAGGGATTACTTGAAACCCATAACTTGTACACTCGCCATGAAGAACTCGCCCAAGAATTAAAAAGAAGAGGGTATCAACACAATTCTGAATTAGATGCGAAGTGGAAACTAGCAAAGAAGGCAGGTTCAATAGATAAGAAAAGGAATCTTGAACAGCTCATTGACAGATGTACAAAATGCAGAGAAAGACATCGGAACTTTTTTGGAGATGGGGATGATATTTGAATCCACGCCAAAGTGGAGATGTCAGCCGCAACATCCCTCTTTTTTGTCTATGGGATTTCTTGCAACGTTTGTTGAACTGAGGATGCAGTTAACTCTGATTCAGTTTTCGAATTCATAATAGTTATTAGAACCAATCTTTAGAAAAAGTTAAAGGCGTTAAACTTGACCGAAACAGTGAATACTCAACCAGTTGTAATCTCAGCCGAAGCAACTTCCATAAAAGAGAACATTGTTGAGAGGAAAACTATTGTTTATGAAGCACCCATCGATCCCACGGTGATAAGAGTTGCTGGCGAAAAACTCAAGAAACAACTTTTCACCAGATTTGTTATATTCAAGCCGAAGTCGGAAGATGTTCAGTTTGTTTCATTAGAAAAGTATTATGAACCATACATAGTAATAAGCGGAAAATATTTCATTGATTATTATCGCAAGTGTACCTACCTATTTAAAGTTGATGAAAGAGTCAGGGAAGTTGTTCTATTAAACCATAAATTCTTGCCTGATGCTTCCAAGTCAAGCAAAAACGCCAGAATTATTAAGCTCCCTGGGGAAGAGCGCCTGATTAACGAGGCAAAAGCATTTTTAATCCTGGACAAGAATGGCCGAGATGCAACGGTGGATAATCTTCCATCTGCGCCTTCTGAGAAGAAACCTGAGAAAGTAATTAAGGAATGTGGGATAGAAGAACTCGCTGAAAACGTGGATGTGAATTTTGTCAGGGAAAGAATAGCTAAGCGCCCAAAAGACATAAACAGAATTGTGGAAGAAGTCTTTGAAATAAACGACCGCTCAGTAATTTACACTCCTAGATTTAAACTTTTGTTTAGGAACGTAAAGACTTGGGACGAAAAAGTCTTAGTGCTTGACGGTGTCACATCAAAAAGAATATAACAGATTGAAAATTCTGTCTCAAATCTCAAATATTCTTTAGCTACATTTTAACATTTCGAAATTAAAAACGATCTACTTCAGCGGCAAATAAGATTCAATAATGCGAATTGAAAATAGTGATTTCTAAGTCACAATGCTTAACTAATTTGTTCAGCCAACCCATTTGCAAGGGGTGACAAGAGTGAGGTTCACGCGTAGTGTAGCTAGTTTGGCTCTTGTGCTAATTGCCGCCTACTCTTTAGCTACAATGAGCATTCTCTTTATGATTGACTTGATAGTTAATGAAACGCTCTATTCGTACGGGCTTCGATTTAGCGCCGATTGGGCAACACAATACTGGACTGCGATTAGAACTGGTTTTGCTATGTCATGGTTGGTAATAATCACAGCAATAGCTTTCCAAGTTTACCTGGCTCGCAAAACCAAAGAAAAACCTGAAGAACAAAGAGAAACGGAACCAACAAGTGAGGAATCATGGTGCGCATACACTCTCAGTGATGGCTCAACAATCAAGGTGAAACATAAGCTGAAAAGCGCAAAACGGCTCGAAAAGTATTCCCCAGACGGAATACCAATTTACGTTGTAGACTATGACAACATAGTGCAAGTAGTGAGCGTGCCAGAA
>Ga0209636_10000011_pt1 | contig 167589 bp, 186 predicted proteins | sample DeeMarSWOR152_54_FD_187464 | JGI IMG/M metagenome (GOLD analysis project Ga0209636, IMG submission 187464) | Marine sediment microbial communities from White Oak River estuary, North Carolina - WOR-1-52-54 (SPAdes) (version 2) | ecosystem: Environmental > Aquatic > Marine > Intertidal zone >...
CTATTGTTCCACGTCCTGAAAATATTGAACTTGCAAAACAGTTGAAGGTGCCGTTGAATGAGGATGGTTTTTTCCTTGAGGCACATGTAAAACTTCGTCCTGTTGATTTTGCTACTGAAGGTATATTCCTTGCTGGTATGGCTCATTCACCAAAATCTATCGGTGAGACTATTGCACAAGCCCATGCAGCTGCGTCAAGAGCTTTAACTATTATCTCTAAGGATACCTATACGACTGAGGCGATTATTGCATCGGTGAACGAAGATCTTTGTAGTGGCTGTGGGATTTGCGAGACCACCTGCCCCTATGGGGCTATAGAAATGGTGACTGAGGTCAAAGGCGGTAGAGAAATACGAGTTTCTCGGGTTACAGAAGGCGTATGTAAGGGATGTGGCAGTTGTACGGCAGCTTGCCCCTCTGGTGCTATCGAGCAGAAAGGATTCAAACGAGAGCAGATATCATCAATGATTTATGCTGCGATGGCATAACTTAAACAGATGTTCTAACATCAAAGAGATACCATGTGAATCCGAGGAAGATACTACATAAAATATGTAATATTTTCCAAAAAGAACCAAAGCAAAGATTACATAAACTTAATAAATATGCCAAGAATTAAGCAGACAGAAACTAATTTGATATGAAATAAAATGGAGGTGTAACAATAATGGTATCAATTGAAGGATATGATTTTCCAGACGAGTTATACTACCATAAAGACCATGCATGGGTAAAAGTTGAAGCAGATAAAACGATACGCGTAGGTATGAATGATTTCTATCAGAAAAGCGCTGGTGATACCACATACATTGATTTACCTTTTGAGGGGGATGAAGTATCACAGGGTGAGACCTGCGGGAAAATACAATCTGCTAAATGGGTAGGTAAGTTCGTTTCACCAGTATCTGGTGAAATCATTAATGTTAATGAAGAACTAGAAGATGATTGCACTTTAATAAACAAAAACCCATATGATAAAGGCTGGATTATGACCCTAAAACCATCGAACCTTGATGAAGAACTAAAAAGTCTTTACCATGGAGACAAAGTTGAATCATGGGTTAAACAAGAGATACAAGATGCAGAGAAAATGAAAAAATAATTTAAACAATATTTTCTAATCTCCTCTAAGTTTACTTACCATGAAATCCTCGAGGGAATAGAGATGTAATAGTATTGTTATCCTTACAATATTCCTTTGTACCCATCATATAAAGGACATCCAACGCACATGTCCTTTTTGAACGATTCGCAGTCTGGGCAATCTGTCTCAAAATTGCATTTCATTATACTTTTTTCCACCTCTGATAAAAACTTTATTGGTTGGTACATAGAAGAAGCGTTTATTATAGGTACTACAGTGTATCTAGTTATATCAGTACAATTAAATGAAAAGCAATGTTCAATCATGGACTCCATTGTCTCAGTATTTTCTGCAACTGCTAACATTATAAAATTATATTCCCCATAGGTATTAAAATAACTGATTATCTTTGGGCAGCATTTTATGCGATTAATAACATCATTTTTGACTCGTGCATCCAGACAGAGAAGAAACAGCTTAAAGCCTAATTTTTCAATATCAACGTTACAATTTACTTTGATTAAATCTCTCTTAAGTCGTTTGAGTCTTGACCTTATTGCAGTGTGAGACAATCCCAGTTCTCTTCCGATCTTTGTGGTTCCCTGCTCCCAGTCATCATTGATCATTGTGATGATTTTCTTATCTGTTTTATCAGGTTGCTTCATAATTGTCAATTATTCAATATGTATATATAAATATTGCAGGTTGAAACAATGCGTTTGTAATTTTTATTCCAAAATGAGCAAAATCACAACAATTATACGGATGTAACAATAAATATTTCATTTTGAAATCATAATCGTATTCTTTTTATTTTAAATGAACAAAAAATCAAAAAGATTATATACATTACGCATATTGCCTCAACGGGAGTATATTTTGAGCAAAAAAATAGCATTGTATGCAGTAAAGCAGAAACTAAGAATCTTTAAACAACATTTATTGCAGGTTCTAGTGTGGTAGCTACGGCTTTTGTATGTACATCTATGCTTCCAATGTTATAAAGTTAAAAACTTGAGCAATAAAAAATCAACATAATGCGACTTTAATAAAACTGAATGGTAAGAACTATGGTTAAAAGGTCAAAAAAAGCAAAAACGATGAGGAAGCTTATAAAAGCTATATGGATTTTTAACTGGTTTAACTCCTGTGGGTTTACTGAATTGGTACCGGTAGTGGGCTCTAGATGGGATATGGAAAGATTTGGGATGATTATTGTTGGATCACCTCGGCATGCAGACGTGTTATTTATTGCTGGGTACCAAACGCTCAAATCGATAAAAAGAGCAAAAAGAGTATATGAACAGATGGCTGAACCAAGGGTGGTAATTGCTTTAGGTTCATGCACTATGACAGGTGGTATGTATTGGGATTCGTACAATACAATCAAGAGGTTGGAGGATTATTTACCAGTTACTATTTACATTCCGGGTTGTCCACCTAGACCAGAAGCAATATTTGAAGCTTGTGAAAAAATATTTAAGCATGTAAAGGAGCTGGAGTAAAATGAATCCAAAGGAGGAAAGAGAAGTAGAAATTCTTGAGGATATAGGTTCAAAATTTGATGTTGAAGGTAAAATACAGCGAGAGCGTAGGATATGGATATCAATAGATAACAAAGAGTTAATAAAATTATGTGGTTGGCTAAAAAACCAGGGATTTGAGCATTTATCAGCAATATCAGTAACCGACTGGGTAAAAGAAGGAAGGTTTGAAGTTACCTATCACCTATGGTCATATAAAGATAAAATTCTTCTCACCTTGAAAACAAAGGTTGATCGAGAAAAACCCGTTATTAAATCTGTGATTTCAATATGGGAAGAGAGTGCACAAATCCATGAAAGAGAATTACATGAACTTTTCGGTGTGAAATTTAAGGGCAATCTTGATTTGTCCTCTCTTTTCTTGGAGGATTGGCATGGTCCACCCCCTTTCAGAAAGGATTTTGATTGGAGAGAATACGTGAGAGACGAATTCTATGACAAGGAAAACGAGAGGGAAAAGGTTTACTATGATTGACGAAATGGAACCTGCCCCTAAAGGTACAGAGTACGATTTCTATTTTGGTCCCGCACATCCAGGCCCCGGTAACTTTGGTGTCAAATTAAAGATAGATGGAGAAAGGGTGGTGTCTGCTAGGGCTGATCCTGGCTACTTGCATAGGGGTTTTGAGAAGCTAATGGAATACAGAACACCAATACAAAACGCTGTTCTATCCGATAGGCTTTGTGTACTCGAACCGCTAAACTGGAATTTGGTCCATGCCGAAGCAGTAGATGAATTAATGAGCATCGATGTGCCAGAGCGTGCAAAATATATAAGAGTGATAATGGCGGAGCTTTCTAGGATCCAGTCCCACATTATTTGGTATGGTGTGTTTTCCAAAGCCACCGGTTTTGATACAGGATTCAAAATGGCTTTTGGATATAGAGATTATATACTGGATTTATTTGAGTTGATAACAGGTGGGAGAGTATACCCTGCAGGATATATATGTCCTGGTGGTGTAAGAAGGGATTTTCCAAATGGTGCTAGAGACAAGATATTGAAAGTTTTAGATAAAATGGATGAGATGATTAAACTTGAAGAATTAGAGAATCCTGCTTTGGACGCCAGGGCAAAAGGTGTTGGGATTTTAAAAGTGAAAGATGCAGTAAGACTAGGTGCAACAGGACCCGTATTAAGGGGCTCAGGGATGAAGACTGACGTGAGAAAAGATGAGCCATATGAGATATATGATAGATTGGATTTTGAGGTGCCAGTAAGAAAGGAAGGGGATGCATATGCAAGGTACATGATTGGGATAGAAGAGATGAAGCAGTCGATAAAAATCGTAAAACAAGCCTTAGAAGAGCTACCAGAAGGAGAGGTAATAGCGTCAAAATTTAAAAAACCTAAAGTTTCGGTTAAAATGCCGGAAGGAGACGTGTATGTTAGAAATGAGGTGGCGAGAGGAGAAGGGGCGGTCTATATGGTTAGTGATGGAAATGGAGAACCATACAGGACAAAGATCAGAGGGCCTGATTTTTTACACATGATACCTGTTCTCGAATATTTGTTAAAAGGAACACAGATCGCAGATGTACCAGCTATTTACTGGAGTTTGAATATATGCCCTGCTGATATGGATAGGTGATATAATGAAACTAGGGATATTACCAAAATTGTTACAAAATTTGTTTTCAAAGCCCATGACCGTTAGATTTCCGTATGAATCAATTCCTATTCCTGATGGATACAGAGGAGAACATGCATATGATATGGACAAATGCATAAGCTGTGGGCTTTGTGCAAAGATATGTCCTAACCGGGCAATAGAGATGGTAGAGGCACCCGAGGACCTTAAGGACACATATCCAAAAACGTATCCTAAACTAGATCTTGGAAAATGTTGTTTTTGTGGTCTATGTGAAGATATATGCTCTAAAGATGCTATTAGGTTGACAAAAAATGTTTTCCTCTCAACCTTTGATCATTCTAATGTAATTAAATACCCCACCCCAAAAGCGGAGGAGCAGGTAAATGGCTAAAAATATTTCAGAAAAAGACATTTTAAATTTATTAGCAAAGGTAAAGCATCCTGCAATCAATCGCACCCTGCGTGAACTAGGAATAATCAAAGATATATCTATCAAGGATAACAAAGTCTTGATCACAATGGCTTTACCTTTCCCGAATATCCCAATCATAGACCAACTTGTAAGCAGCATAAAGGAGCCTATTGAAAAGCTAGGTGTAGAAGTTGAAGTGAAACAAACTATAATGAACCAGGAAGAACTTCAAGCTTTTTTGAAAATGGAGGAGGCGGGTTGGACAGGATAAAACCACAAGGATTATATACACTATATATATTGCCCCAACAGGAGGCATATTATGAGTAAAAAAGTAGCTATTGTATGTAACGGAGCAGAAAACAAGAATCTTTATCCAACATTTATCTTGGCTTCTAGTGCAGCTGCTTCTGGAGACGAAGTTGTTTTATTTTTTACTCCAGGTGCTGCACCAGCGTTAAGAAAAGGAGAACTCGAGAAAATCAAAGCTAAGGGTTACCCTGATATGGCAGAACTGGTAGAAGGAATAACTGCTCTTGGAGGCAGAATACTTCTCTGTGAACTAGCATTGGAAGCTAAAGATATGAAAAAAGAAGAATTTAGAGACGATATAGAAATTGTTGGAGCAACATCGTTTATGGTAGATATAGATGATGCTCAGGTAACATTTTCATTTTAAAAGGAGGTGAAAAAAATATGGCAACACATACACTTGATACATTGGGATTGAAATGCCCACAACCGGTACTTAAAGTAGCAGTTAAAGCCAAAGAACTCCAACCAGGTGACATGCTTGAAGTATTGGCTGACTGTGAGTCTTTCCCAAATGATATCAAAGCATGGTGTACAAAAACAAATAAGACCCTTCTTGTCTGTGCAGATGAAGGCGGCGGGAAGTTCAAAGCACAAATACAATTCTAGTATCATCTATTAAATAATAGAAGAGAAAAACAATCAAACATAATTTAAAAAAGCAAAATATTTTTGCTTAGGGAAGCAGTGATGACAGAAAAATTTGAACCACGGATAGTAGGTTTCCTTTGTAATTGGTGTTCCTACGCTGGAGCAGACTTAGCTGGGACTAGTAAGTTGAAGGTATCTTCTTCTCTTACGCCCATTCGCGTTATGTGTTCTAGCAGAGTAGACCCAGTTCTTGTTACTACGGCATTTCTCCGTGGAGCGGATGGTGTCCTTGTAGCAGGTTGTCATCCAGGTGATTGTCATTACGATGAAGGAAATTACTATACTCGGAGGAGATTTGCAGTTTTAAAAAAGGTTGTCGAAGGTCTTGGTTTAGAGTCAGATCGTCTAAGACTTTCATGGGTTTCTGCATCGGAAGGCCAAAGATTTGCAGATGTTGTTAATGAGTTTAACGAGAAAATAAAAAAGATGGGACCTAACCCTATGAGGAAAAAAACATCTCTATGAAGTGAAGATGAAATTATGAAAGAAAAAGATCAGTATAAAGATGTGTTGATTATCGGTGCAGGGATAGCAGGAATTGAAGCAAGTTTACTGCTTTCTAAGGCAGATAGAAAAGTGTATCTAGTTGAAAAGACATCTTACACAGGTGGCACTTCAATAAAGTTTGAAGAAGTATTTTCCAATATGGAGTGTTCGACATGTATGGTGGCTCCAAGACAACAGGAAGTGTTGCAGGACAAAAACATCAACCTGTTAACGCTTGCAGAAGTTGAAGATGTCAAGGGGTCGTTCGGTAAGTTTACTGTTAAAATCCGTAAAAAAGCAAGATATGTAGACCTTCAGAATTGTATAGGCTGTAACGCTTGTTTTGAACCATGTCCAGTTAGTTTAAAAAATGAGTTTGAAGAGGGACTTAGTGAAAGGAAGGCGATATATGTCCCATGTGCTGGTGCACTTCCAAATGTCCCTATGATTGATACTGAGCATTGTCTTCGTTTCAAAAGTAAAAAAGATTGTAAGGCTTGTCAAGAGGCCTGTATGTTTGAGGCCATCGATTTCAAACAGAAAGACGAGCAACTTGAACTTAAAGTCGGAGCTATTATTGCAGCTACTGGCTTCAAAATATTTGATCCTAAGCAGGTCCCTCAATATGGTTATGGAAAGTTAGATGATGTATATACGTCCTTTGAATTTGAAAGATTGTATGCTTCTAACGGTCCCACAGATGGGAAGCTTCTTCTAAAAAATGGTAAGGCTCCGAAATCAGCAGCTATTATACATTGCGTCGGTCGGGATAAAAAAGGATACTGCTCATCAGTTTGCTGTATGTATTCACTTAAATTTAATCATTATTTGAAATCAAAAATACCAGATATTAAGATATCAGAGTTCTACACAGACCTTTGTATCCCTGGTAAATCACATCAGAAATTCTATGAAAAGATGAAAGAGACAAAGGTTGATATGATTCGTGCTAGTGAGATTGAGGTTACAAAGCAGGAGAGAGGAATAGCGGTTAAGTATAACAATGGAAACGGCAAAAAAGATAGTCGTCCAGTTGACATGGTGATTCTTGCACCAGCTATCGAACCAAGAGATGATGCTTCTGAACTCGCTAAAATCCTTGGTATATCTCTTGATGAATATGGATTTTTCCAGGAGGAAAAACCGGAGGTTTCCTCTGTTATTACATCAAAACCAGGTGTTTTTATCGCAGGATGTGTGCAGGGTGCAAAAAACATCCAGGATTCGGTATCACAGGCAAGTGCAGCAGTTGGAAAAATACTATCATCATCCTAATAAGAGGACGGGTTAAATGGCAAGAAAAATAGGCGTTTATATATGTGAATGCGGCCCGAACATAGCAGAAAAAGTTGATATAGACAAAGTAATCGATGCCGTTTCCTCTTTGGATGGTGTTGCAGTTGCTGAAAGATATAAGCTTTTATGCTCGGAAGATGGTAAAAAATTTTTAGAGGAACAGATTAAAAAGCAAGGTTTAACGCATTTAGTAGTGGCAGCGTGCTCGCCAAGGGAACATGAAAAAACCTTTATGGAGGTATGTGAAAACGCGGGTATTAACCCCTATCTTTTTCAACTTGCTAACATAAGGGAGCAATGTGCTTGGATTACAGAAGATAAAGATGAGGCTACAAAAAAGGCTATACGGCTGACCAAAGCGGCGATTAGAAGGGTTCGCTATCATGCATCTTTGGAGAAAAAAGAGATCGAGGGTATTCCTGATGTGTTGGTTATCGGTGGAGGTATTGCGGGTATTGAAACAAGCCTACAGCTCGCCAGTCCTGATAGAACAGTCTACCTTGTTGAAAAGACCTCTTCATTAGGAGGATTAATTACAAATTTCGAGAAGACTTTTCCAAGTATGGAACCAGGGTCAAATATTATAAAACAAAAAATCCAGGACATTGAAAAGAACGAAAACATCAAAGTTTTTACTGATAGCGAGGTAGAAGAAGTCATTGGTTTCCTTGGGAATTTTGAAGTAAAGGTGAAAAAAACCACTGAAGAAAATGAGGTTGACGAATTCAATGTCGGCGCAGTAGTATTAGCCACTGGCTCTACACTTTTTGATCCTAAAAAAACTCCCCAGTATGGATATGGAAAATTCGATAATATTCTCACTGCATTGGAATTTGAAAAAATGAATCTATCAGGAGAAATCTCTCTTAAAAACGGTAATAATCCCATGTCAGCAGCTATTATCCACTGCGTTGGTAGGAATGAAAAAGGTTATTGTTCAGAGGTATGTTGCTTGTACTCCCTTAAATTTGCTAGGTATCTTATGGATAAAATCCCCAATGTTAAGGTATCTAATTTTTACTCTGACCTGTGCATTCCAGGTAAATCTCATCAGAAATTCTACGAGCAAACAAAAGAAAAAAATGTTGATTTCATCCGTTCCACAGATGTTGAGGTTGAAAAAAAAGGAGATAATTTAAATATCAAATATAAAGATGAAAATGGAAAGAAAAACGACCTCTCGGTTGACATGGTGATTCTTGCACCAGCTATCGAACCAACACCTGATGCTTCCAAACTCGCTGAAATCACTAGCATTTCACAGGGTGATGGAGGTTTCTTTGCTGAAGAACATGAGAAACTAGGTCCAGTATCAACATCTACGGAGGGGGTATACATTGCTGGTTGCGCTCAAGGTCCAAAAGATATCCCTGGGACAATAATTCAAGCAGAGGCTGCGAGTGGAAAAATACTTACATCTCTTATTCCTGGTAGAAAGATAGAACCCGAGGTGAAAGTCTCCCGGATATCTGAATCCCTTTGCATAGGATGCAAGACCTGCCTCTCTGTCTGTTCATATGGTGCCATAACCTTTGACGAAGCAAAAAAGATATCTATAGTAAATGAGGTGATATGCAGAGGATGCGGGAATTGTGTTGCAGCCTGTCCATCTGGTGCAGCAAGTATCAAACATTTTGCCTTTGACCAGCTTTATCAAGAACTTACGGAGGCTGTGCAATGAACGAATCTAAAGATAATCTCAAAACTAAGGGCGCAGTTATTTCAGCGAAATCTGGTACAAAAGAATCGATTATCGGTTTTCTAGAAAAAGGGATGGATAAAGGAGTTTTTGATGCAGTTCTTATATCTATGAGAGTTCCAGCAGGTGATTCATTTGCATATGTACTGATAAAGGATGAATCTATTCTAAAAGATGCATTTCCTCTTCCACCAGTTATGTCTGTCCAAGGAGCAAAAGCAGTTTCCAGTGTCACCCGACTTGGAAAGGGAAACATGAAAATAGCTGCTATTATGCGACCATGTGAGACACGGGCAACAGTTGAACTATCAAAACTTGGTCAAACAGATTTAGAGAATATAATACTTATAAGCATGGATTGCCCAGGTGTTTTACCCATCTCTGATTTCCTCAGTGATCCCAATAAAGGTATGAAACTATTTGATGATGCTACTAAAAAATTAGATGACAAAATAATGAGACCTGTATGTCAGATATGTGATAAATCAAGTATGGTTGCAGGAGACCTCCATATAGGGACTCTTGGGGCAAAAAAAGATACTTTTTTCATTATTTCAAATAGTAAAAAAGGAAACGAATTAATGGAAAAACTTGGAATAGATTTAAAAGAAAATATTGATAGCTGGCAGGCTAAAGTCAAAAATATTTCAGAAGAAAAACAAAATAAAAGAAAGAAAACACATAAAGACTTAAAATCTGAAACAGGCGGACTTGACAACCTTCTTGATACCTTCAGCCAGTGTATAAACTGTCATAACTGTATGAGAGTGTGCCCTATCTGTTACTGCCGATTATGCTATTTTGATTCTGATAAGGTAAAACGTCCATCTGAGGATTATCTCCAGAGAGCCGAAAGTAAAGGAAGCATCCGTTTTCTACCTGATACCACTCTTTTCCAGATGGGAAGAATGATGCATATGAGTCTTTCCTGTGTATCTTGTGGAGCCTGTGAAGATGCATGCCCCATGTCTATTCCTGTTGCTCAGATATTCAGTATGATCGCTGATGAAACCCAGGGTTTATTCGACTATGTCTCCGGTAGAAACCTCGAAGAGCCTCTCCCACTCGTTGCCTACAAAGAAGAAGAACTTCAAGAAATGGAGGATGCAAAATGACTAAAGCTCTGAAGATAAACAAAAGCACTGAGCAAGGCATACTAGAACTTCTAAAATTCCTTTTAGAAAAAGGCAAAGTAAAAGGAGTTTTCACCTTAAAGAAAATAAGCAATGACGGCGCTGTAGCCTATTCACTTATTACGAAACCAGATGAGCTAAAAGATGCTGTGCCCCTTTATCCTCTAATGCCAACTAACGCTGGTAAACTATTATCACGTTTTACACTAAAAGGAAGTTCAAACGAACCAGTTGCTGCAGTTGTAAAACCATGTGAACTTAGAGCGTTTATAGAGCTTGTGAAACTTGAGCAGGGCAGTCTTGAAAACCTGTTCTTTATAAGTTCAACATGTGGCGGTGTATATCCGCTTAAAATGGCTGCGGATGGAACCATAGAAAAGAATCTTTCTAAATATTGGGATGCAGTTAAGAAAGGTGAAATCCCTACGGATTTGAGATCAGCTTGTAAGGGATGTGAGGAATTTAAGCCATATACTGCAGATATGACTGTTGATCTGATAGGTAAAAATGATATAGATAAACAATGTATGATCTTTCTTAACAATAAAAAGGGAGAGGAACTTACTAAGGGTGTGAAAGGAGAGTTTTTAGAAAAAGCTATTGATAAAGGCAAAATAGATAAATTCCAGATTAAAAGAGAATCAGAGAAGAAAAAACTTTTCGATGAAATCGAAGCAAAAACGAAGGGCATGGATGGATTGATAGAGATATTTGGAAAATGTATAGGTTGCCATGGATGCAGTAATGTTTGCCCTATTTGTTATTGTAAGTTATGCGAATTTGATTCCTCTGACTCTGAATACAAACCCTCTAACTATGAAATAGAGCTTAAAAAAAGAGGAGGACTTAGAGTTCCACCTGGGACATTATATTATCAACTCGGCAGATTAACCCATGTTACCGTATCCTGCGTAGGATGCGGTGCATGTGAGGATGTCTGCCCTGTTGATATACCTCTTTCGATTATCTTTAAAAAAGTGGGTGAATCCGTCCAAAAAATGTTTGAATATGTTCCAGGAAGAGATATAAAAGAGGAGATTCCTCTTATTACGTTTGAAGAAGAAGAATTTACTGAAGTTGAAGATTAAGGGAGATAGTATGAAAAAAGATGAAGAGTTTATGCCAAAAATACTCGCTTTCCTTTGTAATTGGTGTTCCTATGCAGGAGCAGACTTAGCTGGGACAAGCAGACTCAAATACCCACCCTCCATATTGCCTATTAGGGTTATGTGTTCCAGCAGGGTAGATCCGCTTTTTGTTATAAAGGCCTATCTAGGCGGGGCAGATGGCGTTCTTGTAGCCGGTTGTCATCCAGGTGACTGCCATTATCAGAAGGGGAATTACTATACTCGGAGAAGATTCGCATCTTTACAAAAAATTTTTGAGGATATTGGTCTAGAGTCAGAACGGTTTAGGCTTTCATGGATATCTGCATCAGAGGGACCTAGATATGCAAAGGTAGCTACAGAATTCACAGAAAAAATCAAAAAATTAGGAAAGAATTCTGTCAAAAATGAAATATTTTTGTAGTAGACAGATATGCAAGTTATTATAATTGGAGAGCAGTTTTTAAGTAGGAAACGATTGGTGGTCTAGATTATGAAAGGTGAACCTGTTAAATATAATTATAATACACGACTTGAATGGACGTCTGAGAAGAAAGGTGTTCTGAGATGCGAGGATAAGCCAGATATTATGGTAGCATGTCCGCCTGAGTGGGGAGGTCATCCTGGTATTTGGTCACCTGAGGATCTCTTTCTAGCTTCTGTTGAGATATGTACATTGACTACGTTTCTCTGGTTTGTGAATAAGGAAGGCCTAAATCTTAAATCATATAGGAGTGAGGCTAGAGGTACGGTAGAGCTGGTTGGCGGCGTACTTCAATTTACTTCCATCACTGTCAAAGTGAAGATTGGTATTTCATCTGAAGATGATCGCTCACGTGTTGAGAAGGCATTAAAAAAAGCAGAGCGTGCATGTTTGATTACTAATTCTATTCATACTGATGTTAATATTAAATCGGAGACATCCATCGATTGTTCTTCTTAATTTTCGATTTTTGTTTTTAATTTACTGATATAGAGTTTACCCCATGAAAATGATACTGCAGATCCTATCAGGTTAGCAATTACTAAAGCCCACCATATTCCTACAATTCCTGCATTAAAGACATATGAAAATGTCAAAGCGAGAACAATTGTAAGCAAAATGGTTCTTAACAGTGTCGCAATAAGTGAATAGGTTCCTTTTCCTGTACCTTGAAACATAGCTGAAGAGGCAATACCAAACGCAGCCCCTGGATAAAATAAACAAGTTATTTTTAGAAACATTTCAAGATCAGCTACAATTTCAGTTGATCCTTCGCCTGTTGTAAAAATTGCTGTTATTAATGGTGCTAATACAAAAGTCATTATCGCTATTATAATCTCGATTATTAGACCGAACTTAATTGCATACATATACGCTGTATTTAATTTTTCATATGCTCGTGCTCCGAAGGCAGCACCGCTTACAGATACAACAGCAGTTGCAATACCAAGAAGCGGTAGGATCGCAATCATTACCACTCTCCATCCTGTTGAGTAAACTGCAACTCCATTTTCACCACCGCCTGCAACCTTCACAATGATGATGTTGATAATAAGCATCGTAAATGACATGGAGAGTTGTTGAACCGATGCAGGTAAACCGACTCTAAAAATATCTTTAATTATGTCTTTGTTGAATTTGAAATCACGAAATTTGAATGATACATATGTATTTTTTCTGAAAAACAACCAATAAATCAGTATTAAAGAGGTCAAACCCATGGATAAAACTGTAGCATATGCAGCACCAGTTACACCAAGACCAAAGGTGTAAATAAAGATTGGATCTATTACAATATTTATACCAGCACCTAGCATCATTGCATACATAGCTCGCTTGGCATCCCCCTCGCCCCTCAATATGGCATTTGCAATATTAGTAAAAAATATAACGATACTGCCAGCAAAAATAACCCTACCATAAGACGTTGCCATACCCGCTGCATTACCTGCCCCTATCAAGATAAATATTCTATCGGAGAATACATATAGTAGGATCGAAAAAACAATTGCAATTAACACTGTTATAATAATTGAATGAATCGCTACATTGTCAGCACCCTTTTTATCTTTAGTACCTATCCTCCTAGATATAGCAGATCCACCACCCACTCCTAAACCAGTGGATATTGCTATTGCCATCATAAAAAAAGGTAAGACAAAACCAATAGCTGCAAGTGCTCCCTTCCCAGTCTCAGGAACTCCAACCGAAGTAAAAAAATTAGCACCAAAACCAGAAACCCAAAGAGCATCAACAAAATTATAAATAGTCTGAACTGACATTGCAATAATCATCGGCACAGCAAGTTTGATGATGGCTTTTTTAGGGGCGCCTAGAAGGGTTTTAATTCCTTCAGTCTCTAACTCAGGCATACTAGTTTCAGTTTCTCCTCTAGTTTCTTTGATCACGAGCCAGGGATAAAGATAAACATTATTTCAACATTGTGATAATCTCTGTACAAAAAGTTCAATTATAGGTCCCAATGAGAAACAAGCTGTTTCTTAAGCTCAGAAACCAAATGTTCTACTCTTTCAGTGTGTCTTCCTGGGATGTCTTTTTCTTTTATATAGTCTGTTTTGCCTAGAATGCCACACATGATATTATAGTAAGATGTGACACTTGCTAAACTGTTATACCCACCTCCAAAAAGAACGAGCAACTTGTTACAGGTGATCGATGATAACTCCTTTATTTTTTCGGCTAGATGATAATAGGTCTGATAGGTTAAAGATAGATTTGCCAGCGGATCAGAATGATGTGTGTCGACACCAGATTGATAGATTATGATCTCCGGGTTGAATTGTTTTGTAAGTGGAGGTATGATTTCATTAAATGCTTTTAAAAAACTACTACTTCCTGTTCCTGGTGGTAATGGTAGATTTACTGTATATCCTTCCCCGCTGTCTCTACCTATTTTCTCCAGGCTACCAGTTCCTGGATATAATGTTTTTCCATCCTGGTGAAATGAGATGTTAAGAACTGTTGGGTCATCGTAATAGATCTCTTGTGTTCCGTTAGCGTGATGTACATCTAGATCTACTATTAGAAACCGCTGTAGCTTATATTTCTCTCTCAGGTATTCTATTGCAACGGCGATGTCGTTAAAGAAACAAAAACCTGATGAAAAACTCTTGCTCGCATGATGAAAACCAGCAAGCGGATTAGCCATACACTTAAAACCTTCAAATAACTTTTCACCTGCAAGCATTGTACCTCCTGTCACAAGACGTACAATTTCATATATGCCTACAGGCGCTGGAGTATCAAACGTGAGCATCCCGCCGATTTTACTAAGTTTTTTTATACGATCTACAAATCTTGGGTTATGTACTCTTAAAAGATCTTTATCAGTTGCTTTTTTTGGTTTGAATACCTCTACTTCGCTCATTATGTTGTGTTTTTCAAAAAATTCTATTGTTTTACGTGGTTTGTCTCCTATGAGTGGATGGTCCATGCCGAGATCATACTTGTTGTAATCCTCATGATAAACAATTCCAGTCATATGACTTACCATGAACCCTCCCTTTCTCTAACTCTCAGGTTTCATAATTAAAGCACGGCTACATCTGCCATCAAGTTTGATAACCAGCGGAGTTGGAAATCGTATATGCTTCACAAATTTCAATTCTTTTTTTGATCTCTGGTTGTTAAGCCAATCCCAATCTATAAAGCTCTCATTAGGATTGAGCGTGATGTTAATGTAACCTATTTCTCTAGAAATAATATTTTGGAAAAAATGTGTCCCTTGTGATGGTTTGATATTGAAATTCTCAAGTGCTGTTTCCACCATGACTCTGGCACCAGATATTTGACTCCATCGTACTGGCACGCCAAGCCATCTGTCCTGAGTTCCCCATCGCCCAGGTCCAATCAATATATACGGTGATGATGACTCTACCAGTTTTTTATTTAAAATTCCAATTTCATCGGCAATTTCAATGGTTTTTGAAGCGTCAAAGCTCTCAGGAGAAACATATACAATATCTTGAATTGTATCTATAACTCCATTTCCTAAAGCCTTGTCAGAATGAATGAAAACATTTTCTCGATTTGCATCGTTTTCATTCCATGCGATTTCGCAATGTTCATGTGATACAACAAGAGGGCGTATTTGAAGAACGGCAAATGTAGGTGGATTTTTGCCGTCATCAGCAAATGTCACCGCAAATTCAATCTCAATAGGACATCCCATGCCGTTTTTTCCGATGTCCAAGATGTCCTGAATAAGGGCTGTAAGTGGAAAGACATCATATTTCAGGATTCCAGCAAAGGTAACAAGATGAGGGCCTTCATAATCCATGCTGTCCCTGATCGTCCCGTCGTCTCTATCATATGTGCTAGTGATGAACTCTAGTGTGCCATCATCTTTGATGTCGTCAATGTCTAGCTTTTCTAAGGTAGTATCTTCTTTTTCGGAGAGTCTAAAATCTTTTTTTGCTGTGTTTAATACATAGAGCTTCCGTTGGGAATTCTCAAGTATGAGTTCAGGTGTCGAAAAATCAGGTATGATGTTTGGATGGCGGGGGGAAAATCTTAGAACGTTTTCACCACCAACAATTGCGGTACCAAGGCCCGCAGCAACACTCGTAATTCCATCTTCGAAAGTTTGATGAGATACGGGATAGAAATTGTAAGATTGTGCAACACCAGAGAAATTAGGATAGAATCTTCCTCCGTAATCTTTTCCTACGAGCTCCTGAATGACGATAGCCATTTTTTCTTCTTCAGTTTTAGATGAAGTGGCTTCAATATACACTTTGGCATCTTTGAAAAATACTGATGCGTATATGAGTTTTATTGCCTGACAAAGTTGTTTCAGCCGAACTCCGTCGTCCTCATGGTTATTAGGCAACATGTATGTAGAATATATTCCTGCAAAAGGATGATTCTGAGAGTCCTCAAGAAGGCTTGAAGATCTGACAGCTATTGGAGATTTGAATTGCTGTAACAACCGAGAGAGGTTGGCTTTTAATTCTTTAGAGAGTTTACTATTGAGGAAAATCTTTACTATTTCGTTGTCAGTGATTTCTTCTTTATCCATGATTTTATTTAGATTGTTTTCTGAGATGAATCTATCAAACTCTTCAGTACCGATTACAACAGTACTTGGTACAGTTATGTTTATGTTTTTGTATTTTTTTTCAAGATTATATCTCGCAAGTAAAGACCTCATGAAAGCAATTCCACGCCCTTTACCACCAAGAGAAACCCCTCCAAATCTTGTGAACGAGGAATCAAACTCAAACTTCTGTTCGGAAAAATCTGTTACAACTCCTAGTTGTTTTTCTCTTCGTGTTTCATTAAACACTTTTGTGAGATGTTTCCGTATTTCATCGATATTGTTAAAATCAGAGACTTTCTGAGGGCGTAATTTCATTGCCAGTTTGAACTCACCACGTGCCATTAGCCATTTAGAGAAATCATTTCTATCTGCATGGAACTTTATAGATCCAAGAGGTACTTTTTGAAGGGATTGTTCAAACTCTAGCATATTGGAAGCGTGCGCTATTTCAGTTGTTGAGATATGAACAGCGTCCTCTGTAACATCTTGTTTCTTCGGCAGAAGGAAAACAAAATCTCCGAAACCTAAATGTTTCATAAGGAAATGATGGAAATCCTGCAAGAGAGTAGGCGAATTTTTATCCAAAAAATATGCACCGATATTTTCAGCTTTCATCCTGTTTTCTGGATCTGAAGACTGTAGCATGATTGGTATGTAGCTCGCTTCTTTTTTAATCAGACTGATAAATTTGTGGCCAGCATCTGGGTCTGTTTTCCCATTATGTTTTAAACTTACATCTGAGATAATACCGAGGACATAATCTTTGTACTCCTCATACAACTTCATGCCATCTTCAAATGTCTCAGCAAGAAGGATCTTTGGTCGTGCTCTCCTCCGTAACAATCTCTGCATTTCGTTAAGATCTTCAGAGAGAGAATGCTGTGTCTGCTGAACGATTTCAGTGTAAATAATAGGGAGAAACAAAGAATAATATTGGATGGAATCCTCCAACATTATCAAAACCTGCACGTTTCCATTAACAGTATCGTAACGGGCATTACTGCTATCTTCAACATATTTTACAATGGCAAGAAAGAGACTAGGATCCCCATTCCAGAAAAATGCTTTGTCGACTCCCCTTTCAGCATCCTTTTGTTGAACGAGATTTATATCCGCAGTATCAGTCGCTAAAAGAACCACAGGTAAATCAGGACATGCATTCTTTATGTTTTTACCGAAATCAAATGGATCCATACCTATGTTTTTCGACATGGTGATGACTAAATCATAAGGTCGTTCTTTTACTTTTGACAATGCTTCTTCTCCTGATGAAACACGGGTTACACGGGGAGGTGAGCTAAGATGAAGTTGTCTATATTCTCCTATGACCATTTCAGAGATAAGGCCTTCTTCTTCTATGATAAACGCATCATATAAGCTTGAAACAAGGAGAATTTCTCTTACTTTAAGAGGCATAAGGGTATGAAAAATCTGACTATGAAATTCGTAATCTTCTTCAGAGATATTTTTTATTTTTGAAAATTCAAAACGGGAACTGCCTCTTTTCATAATCTTCTCTCTTTGAATGATTTATTATGATAAGAATTTTTGTGCAGATTAGGAGAATTTTGATAGAGTTTTCAGGTTTTCATGATTTTGACTAATTCTTTACCATGAATTTTTTCTAACCGCTTTTTAATAATTTCCAATGAAACAAACTGCTGGGCAATAGAAAAGGTCATTGAGGGTGAAAGATAAGTGTTCTTTACAGCACCAAGACATCCGGAGAAACGCTGGTCATATGTTTCTTGCCATTCTAGGTGATCCTCCATAAGATAGAAACAACTGAAGATCAGATGAGTATACCTTCCAGTGCTTGCTCTTAATATTATTGGAACATGAGGATCATTATTCCATGCTTTTTCTATCTTATCTGGATGTTTTTTAATTTCAATTAACGAGATCACTAATGTGTAATTTGGTGGAACAACAAAACGCGGGAATCTGCAGGTGGTTTTTAAAATTATTTTTTCTTTAAGAAACAAGGATATTCGCCGTTCTATAGTCTTTCTATGGACACCAAGTTGTTCTGATAAATAATTCTCGTTGGTTTGAATTCCTATGCCATACAGTAGTTTCTTTAGCATCTGTAGAGATAATGCATCCAACTTATAGCCATTAAGTTTACCTTGTATTTTATTGATATCATTTTCAATTAGATTTATTAGATGTGAAGGATTATATTTTACGAACGTCTGATTACTGAAGAATGTAGCTTCTGAAGGATATCGAGTTTCCCGTGGTGGTAGTTTCCCTTCTTTTACAAGGCCACTTCTCCACTGTTGATAGCTATATATGTCTTTATGATACATAATCATAAGCGTATTATATTCTTCTTCCTTCTTAAAAAAAGCAGCAAAGATATGAGGATCCTTTTCTATGAAGTTATTGGTTACTTCATCTCGTGGGAGATCAGCACGGACAATTACCATCAAAGGGTATTCTCGATACAACCAAAAGAATGGATATATCGGTTTGTTTATAATATTATTTTTAAAGAGGGGCTCTAATCTATCACGAATGGTATTTCTATGTTTTTTAAGAGAACGAGATAATTCACTAATATTTACCTCAACACCGCTACCAGAACATATTTCTCTTAGCAATTTCAAGTTCAATTCATCATTTAGCAAATCAGTCATATTTCTCTCTTTTTTTTGTTATTTTATAATATTTATTGCCATAAATAGTGACATTGTTTATATCTTTTGTCATTTTTTATATACATAATTCATTGCTACTATTTTTCATTTTTTTTATCATTATTGAGCATATTGATGTTGTACAAATCCCATTTATAACATAATTTTGTTTTTTTTTTGTAATCTAGCTATAAATATGCCATAATTGATGCCCATGGCGAATATGACAAAAACAAGGGTAAAAAGTGGCAATAATGTTACATCATCTGAAAAATTTATTAATACCTCAGAAAATACAAATGTCACCACTTTTTTAGACAAATGGGGACCAGAAGCGGTCTTACAAGTCTATGATCCAGAGATCAATATGCAAGGGATATTAGTTATCGACAATACCACACTTGGTCCCGGAAATGGTGGAATACAAATATCACCAACGGCAACACCCCAAAAAATATTTCAATTAGCACGAACAAGAACCTGGACCTGTGCATTAGCCAACGTACCCTTCGGCGGGGCAAAAGCAGGAATTAAAGCAGATCCTTCTTGCATCGATAAAATACAATATATCAAATCTTTTGCAAATAAAATATCTCATACTGTCCCATATCAATATATCGCTACTACAGATCTTAATGTTGGACAACAAGAAATTGCAGAATTTGTCAATTGCATTGGAGATAGATGTGGAGCAACAGGAAAACCTGAGAGCATGGGTGGGATACCTTGTGAATTAGGTACGACGGGTTTTGGGATCGGTATAGCAATTGATGCTACTTTCAATATCTTAAGTTCACACACAAATTTACCCAAACAACTCTCAGATGCAAGAGTAGCTATCCATGGATTTGAGAATGCTGGTTCAGCAATTGCAAAATATCTTAACAACAAAGGTTCAAAGATCATTGCTATTAGCGATCATTGGAGTACGATTTATGACACAAATGGAATTGATATCGATAATGTTTTAAAATATTCTAATGCACCTGCTGAGAAACGTTCAGTGAAGAAATACAAACCAGCGACAGTACTATCAGTTAAAGATATAATTAACGTTGATTGTGACATTTTAGTCTCTGCTTCTGGTAAAAATTTGCTTACTGAAAAAACAATTCCTCTTTTAAAAGCAAAATATTTTGTAGAGGAAATAAATGATCCGATAACGCTCGTTACAGATCAACTTTTGTATAAAAAAGGAGTGTTTGTTCTCCCTAATATTTTAACAGATGTTGGTAGTGTTATTTGTTCAAATGCTGAATACAATAGAAACAGTGTAGAAATGGCGTTTTCTTGTATGGAATCAAAAGTCGAAGAGGTCACCGAGTTAGTCGTGCAACGTTCTCTAGAAACAAATACGCCTATTAGAAGAGTTGCTCAGGAAATTGCACAAGAGAAAATTCTGAATGCGAGGAGGAAAACATGAACACTGAAATGTCGTCTTATGTGGATTCCATATTAGATAAATGGAGTAACAATGGTTCTTCTTTGATATCTATACTGCTGGATATCCAGTCAAAATATAACTATCTTCCAAAGGACGCTCTTATTAGGGTATCAGAACGATTGCACATCCCATTGATTCATGTCTACAGTGTAGCCACCTTTTACAAATCTTTTAGTCTTAAACCAAGAGGAAAACACCTAATTACCGTATGTCTAGGCACCGCCTGTCATGTACGAGGAGCTCCTGAGGTATTAAATAAAATTGAGAATCAATTGAACATTGACGTGGGAGAAACCACGCCTGACAATAATTTTACGCTTGAAACTGTCAGATGCCTTGGTACTTGTGCGATAGGTCCAGTTGTTACAATAGATGGAGAATATTATGGGCAGATGAATTCGAAAAAGATTCATTCTATTCTTAAAAAATATGAGAAAAAGATTGAGAGAGTTTTGGTATGATACAACTAAACGTAAAATGTCCTCACTGCAAACATGGTTTACTGGATGAGACGCATAAGATTGATGGACATCCTGCTGCACGTATATTATTTGAATGTAAAGGGAAAAAAGGCGAGCTATATTTAAGTTCCCTTTATGGGAGTGATAATTCGAAAATCCCTTCCTTTGTCTCTGAGGGAGATACGTTAATACTCTTTTGCCCGTGGTGTAAGGCTAGTTTGATGAGCACTCGCATATGTGAAAAATGCAATGCTCAGATGGTGTTAATGGATATTGAGGATGGAGGAAACATTCAGATTTGTTCACGCAAAGGATGTAAAAAACATTTTCTTGAATTCGAAGACTTGGGGACGGAGTTGAAAGCTTTTTACAACGTATATTCAACATTTTTCAAGGGAGACTGATGATGAACAAGTTAAAAACGCCTGCAGATTTGAAAAACATTATTCAGGCTAGATCTAAAAAAAGTAACAAACCCTGTATAGTAGTGGCAACTGGTACATGTGGTATTGCCCGGGGTGCCGATAAGGTTGCTATTGCTCTTAAAAAGGGACTTAAACAACATGGTTTAGAATCAAAGGTAGATCTAAAAATCACAGGATGTCATGGTTTTTGTGAGATAGAGCCTTATCTAACTATTTTACCTGAAAAGATATTCTATGTAAAAGTACAACCAGATGATGTAGAAGAGATTGTTCCAAAAACTGTTATTGGAAAGAAGACCATAGAACGTCTTTTGTATACTGATCTAGATACAAACAAGAAAATAGTTAAAGAAAAAGATATCCCATTTTATAAAAAACAAACTAGAAATATATTGGCAAACAACGCACTTATAGATCCTCAACATATTGAGGATTATTTTGGAATCAACGGTTATTCTTCTCTTTCTAAAGCATTAACTTCGATGACACCGGAGGAGGTTATTGAGGAAGTTAAACAATCAGGAATACGAGGCCGAGGGGGCGCAGGTTTCCCTACGGGGTTTAAATGGGAATTTTGCAGAAAGGCAAAGGGCGATACGAAATACATTATTTGTAATGCAGACGAAGGTGACCCTGGTGCGTATATGGATAGGGGCTTGCTAGAGGGGAATCCACATAGCATTCTTGAAGGTATGATTATTGGAGCATATGCTATAGGAGCTAATGAGGGTTTTGTATACATCCGAGATGAGTATCCTATTGCTGTCAGTACGATTGATAATGCGATAAAACAAGCACGACAGTATGGTTTGCTTGGGAAAAACATTCTCAATTCTCATTTTGATTTTGATATAACGATAGTTAGGGGAGCTGGAGCATTTGTATGTGGCGAAGAAACAGCCCTCATAGCATCCATTGAAGGTAAAAAAGGTGAACCGCGGCAGCGTCCGCCATTTCCAGCACAAAAAGGATTGTGGAGAAAACCTACAAATATAAACAATGTTGAGACATGGGCAAATATCCCGCTTATTATTTCTAAAGGTGCAAAGTGGTTTGCAGAGGTCGGCACTGAAAAAAGTAAGGGAACAAAGATATTCTCGCTTGTTGGGAAAATAAACAATACAGGGCTTGTTGAAGTCCCTATGGGTATTACCCTAAAAGAACTGATATATGAGATTGGTGGAGGCATCCCAGAAGGTAAATCATTTAAGGCAGTTCAGACCGGGGGCCCTTCCGGTGGGTGCATACCAGAGGATTTTCTTGATACGCCTATAGACTATGAGAAACTCAAAGAAGTAGGGTCTATCATGGGCTCTGGCGGCATGGTGGTCATGGATGAAAATACTTGTATGGTAGATGTCGCCCGATACTTTTTGGAGTTTCTTCAGGATGAATCTTGCGGTAAATGCCTGTCCTGTCGTGAGGGCACTAAACGAATGGCAGAAATTGTTACAAACATCACCAAAGGGCAGGGAAAAGAAGGAGATCTAGAACTTCTTGAAGAACTTGCTACTGTTGTAAAAGATACATCAATGTGTGGTCTCGGTCAGACTGCTGCAAATCCTGTTTTGTCCACTCTTGAATATTTCCGCGATGAGTATGAGGATCATATTAAAAATAGAAAATGTCCAGCAGGTGTTTGCAGTGCGTTGATTCAATATTCGATAATTTCAGAAAAATGTACGGGTTGCGGGGCATGTATGAAAGCTTGCCCTCAGCAGGCTATTTCAGGTGAGAAGAAAAAACCACATGTTATTGATCAAAATAAATGCATTAAATGTGGTATTTGCCTCGAAACATGTAAGTTCAATGCTATAGAGAAAAGGTAGATGAGAAATGATAGAGCTTAGAATTGATGGAATCGATGTTCAGGTGGAAGAAGGGTCATCTATATTGGATGCTGCTCGATTTTATGGGATAGAGATTCCTACGTTATGTCATCATGACGGACTGACGGATTATGGTGCATGTCGTCTGTGTATTGTTGAGATAGGAGAAGGAGATAACGCAAAGCTTGTGTCGTCGTGTACATATCCTGCTGAGCAAGGATTAACCGTCCGAACCCATTCAAAACGAGTGGTACAAGCACGGAAAATGCTGGTAGAACTCTTGCTTGCCATGTGCCCGTCATCAAAAACTGTACAGGATCTTGCCTCGGCGATGGATGTACAAAAAGTACGATTCAAAGTTGAGCATAACGATTGTATCCTTTGTGGACTTTGTGTACGTATGTGTGCTGAGCAGATGGGCGCTCAGGCTATCGATTTTGTTAATCGAGGAAAGGATCGGAAGATCACAACCCCGTTTGATATTAAATCTGATGTGTGCAGAACATGTGGTGCATGTATGTATATTTGCCCTGCCTGCCAGTTGCGATGTCAGGGTCCAGAACCACCCGGGGATGTCTGTGGCAGCTGTCTTAATGTTGAACCTGTTTGTCTAGAAGATGAGGATGACAAAATGTGTTTTTTAGAAACATGTGGATGGTGTTATAAAGAATTAGGACGAACAAAAAGTAAAGAAGAAAAAAGAAGAAAAATAGATTGAATTGGAGGAAAAAGAATATGGCATTAACGAAGATAAATGCATCTGCAGCCACGCTGAGTAAAAATAGAACAGAAGGAGCGATAAGTTCGCTCAGTGGAATGTGTGCAACATGTGTTGATGGATGTATAGGTATGTGTGAGATAGGTAAATCCGCCTATAGAGGGCATGAAGTTATCTACCCACAGCCCTATGGGATAATTACATCAGCAAATGAAAAGAACTATCCTGTCGATCTCTCTCATTTTACAATATTGGGTGGAGTTGAAGGTGCATATGGAATAGAGGCTGATAGCGACAAAGCTATATTTTCAAATGTGAATCTAGAAACAAAGATTGGAAAGGATAAAAAAATCAAACTTAGAATGCCGATAGTCATTCCTGGGCTTGGATCGACATCTATTGCAAAAAACAACTGGGAAGGATTGGCGATAGGCGCGGCATTATCTGGTATAATCCTTACCATTGGTGAAAATGTATGCGGGATGGATCCGGAATCAGAGATTGTCAAAGGTAAGGTAAAGCATTCGCCGGAACTTGAATGGCGGGTAAACCTCTATAAGAAATGGCAACGGGATGGATATGGTGCAATAGTTGTACAGTCAAATGTAGAAGACACTAATTTGGGTGTCCATGAATATGCAATCTCTGAACTTAATGTTGATGCCGTTGAATTAAAATGGGGGCAGGGAGCAAAAAATATCGGTGGAGAAGTAAAAATCAAGGAGCTGAAAAAAGCTCAACTTTTGAAAAAAAGAGGATATATTGTTCTGCCTGATCCAACTGACTCAGATATTATCAAGGCATTTGAAAAAGGTAATTTCAAGGAATTCGAAAGACATTCTAGAGTAGGCATGGTGACAGAAGAAGCTTTCTTAAAACGAGTAAAAGAACTCAGGAATATAGGTGCAAAACATGTTTTCCTGAAAACAGGAGCATATCGACCTGTAGCCCTAGCACAGGCATTAAAGTTTGCATCTAAAGCAGAGATCGACCTCTTAACAGTTGATGCCGCTGGCGGGGGAACAGGCATGAGTCCCTGGAGGATGATGAATGAATGGGGTGTACCTGAAGTGGAGCTGCATTCTTTGCTCTACAAATATTGTGACAATCTTGCTAAGAAAGGTGAACATGTCCCAGATATTGCTATAGCTGGTGGTTTTGCATTTGAGGATCAGATATTGAAAGGGCTGGCACTTGGTGCACCTTATTTTAAACTTATAGGCATGGCCAGAGCACCACTTGCCGCTGCTATGGTTGGTAAGACTATTGGAAAACGCATTGATGAAGGAGAAGTTCCTGTTTATATCCATAGATTTGGAGAGACGAAAGAAGAAATATTTGTCACTGCACCGGATCTTAAGAGAAAATTTGGAAAAGATTTCGAAAAACTCCCAACAGGTGCACTAGGAGTCTACACATATATGGAACGGCTACATCAAGGGTTGAGACAGATTATGGCAGGCTGCCGTAAGTTTTCATTAGAACATATTTCCCGGGATGACATCGCGGCGTTAACCTCTGAAGCAAGCACTATTAGCGATATTCAATACATCATGGAATGTGATAAAAAACAGGCTGAAAAAATACTCAATTCATGAAAATAAAAATGGAAGAAAAATGAAGAATAGGTATAGTTGGAGTCCAGTAAATATGTATAAGATGGAGGTACAAAAAAATGGGAAAAATATCAAAGAATGAGATGAACTACACAGGACTATGTGTGAATTGTATTCATAGAGATACCTGTACACTTCCAAAACCTGAAGGAGGAAAAACTCACTGCGAAGAATATGAATGTGAATAAAGTGCTGTGCGCCTAAATGAATGTTTAATCTCACTCAAATATATCTCTCCTGTAATCAGTTTAGATAAAGAAGAACATGAATTTGAGGTATTAGATGGTTTTAAAGGAGAGAAGACCCCTCATTAGTTTAGAAGAGCGGGTAGAATATTAAACGACTCCATGATCTAGCATTGCATCAGCAACTTTTACGAATCCTGCAATGTTTGCACCATTTACATAGTTAACAAAATTGCCTTGTTTCCCGTATTTAACACATGACGTATGTATGCTACGCATTATGTTATGCAATTTCTCATCTACTTCTTCTCTACTCCAAGATAGTCTTAGACTGTTCTGAGACATTTCCAGTCCACTCGTTGATACTCCTCCAGCATTAGCAGCCTTTCCAGGACCATACAGAATCTTAGCATCCAAGAATGTCTCTACACCTTCTGGAACAGTAGGCATATTTGCTCCTTCAGATATGCACATACAACCGTTGTCCACTAAATGTTTGGCGTCATCTTTGCTTATTTCATTTTGAGTAGCAGATGGGAAGGCCATATCACACTTTATATCCCACGGTCGTTTTCCTTCATGATATTCCACGTCATATTTCTCTGCATATTCTTTAATACGCCCACGTTTAATATTTTTCAACTCCATCACATAAGCTAATTTCTTTTCATCAATACCATCAGGATCATATATCGTTCCATTTGAATCAGATAATGTGACAACCTTTGCACCAAGCTGATTTAATTTTTCAGTAGCATATTGAGCGACGTTTCCAGACCCAGATACTGTACAAACCTTGCCTTTCAAGGAGTCTTTTTTGGTTTTGAGCATTTCCTGAGCAAAATAAACACACCCATACCCTGTTGCCTCTGGTCTGATTAGACTTCCGCCCCAGTTAAGTCCTTTACCGGTAAGTATTCCAGTGAACTCATTCTGTAATCTCTTATACTGGCCGAATAAATATCCTATTTCACGGCCGCCTACTCCAATGTCACCCGCAGGAACATCGGTGTTTGGGCCGATATGTCTATAAAGCTCTGTCATGAAGCTTTGACAAAATTTCATGACTTCACCATCTGATTTTCCCTTAGGATCAAAATTAGAACCTCCTTTTCCACCCCCCATCGGAAGAGTTGTTAGACTGTTCTTAAAGACCTGTTCAAAAGCCAAAAATTTCAAAATACTTAAATTAACACTCGGATGAAAACGAAGTCCGCCTTTGTAAGGACCGATCGCACTGTTCATTTGAATACGATAACCTCTGTTTATCTGGATCTCCCCGTTATCATCCAGCCATGCAACACGAAACATAATTACTCGCTCAGGCTCCACCATTCTCTCTAGAATTTTGGCCTTTTGATACCGAGGATGTTTCTTAATAAAAGGCATTAAACTTTCAACTACTTCTTGTACGGCCTGATGAAACTCTTTTTCACCTGGATTTTTTCCAATAATTTTCTCCATGAAGGCTTTAACGTCTTTTTCCATAATATTCCTCCCAATCTTGGGTATTCACCGTATTATTAATTCTTATTAAAACTTTATTGCTATCATTCTTGTACAAAGTTTTTAAATTTTTTATACAATATTGCTAAAAAATTTACAAAAATTCTATATGACTCTAATTCGAATCTTTTTATATTCCTCAATAATCTCCACTTTTCTTGGATAATTATTAAAAAGCCCTTCGAAAAATGTTTTAACGAATTTACTAGCCTCAGAAACAGCAAGTATCAATGTATAACTGTTTTCTGAATCTATACTCAACTTGTACCAATTTGTTTTTTCAACGTATTCTAACATTTGCTTTATAGTTCTTAGCCCTTTATCTTGATATTCCTTCAAATGCTCTTCGCCTATCTTATAAATTTCATCCCAAAATTTCTCTGAACCTTCATCGATTTCAGAAAATATGGCTTTCCCATCTGCTATATCTATTATTAGATGTTCCATTTTCGCTAGATAATCTATATATGCCATGATTTTTTCAAGTGGGGCTTTTTCTTGTGCTTCTTCACAAATTTTTAAACATTGAAGTGCCCTACGAATGAGATTTGCCGTTGAACCTTTATATTTTGCCTGATACTTCTCAAGGATAGCTAACGATTCATCATCAAAGTTTGCACATATTCTTCTCATCAAAATTAGTAATGTAATGTCCATTTATAAACAAAGTGATGAAAAAAGATGATATTTTATTATTAACTCATAAAAAGGATTTTTTTTGATGACGAATTCATAAATACTTTTTTTAATTGACAGGTATAATGTTTAACCGTAAAACATGAAAAGAGAGAAAACCAAATCTCACTTCATTGGACTAAGGGTAACTAAGAAACAGAAAGAAGTTTTATCTAAGATACAGGAAAAATCTGATTTAAGTAAAACGGATATTTTGCTGAAAGGATTAGAAATCCTTGATGAGTATTACTCACTTGGTCTAGATCGTCCTCCTTTGAGCTATGAACTAAAGGAACTTGAAGAAGAAGCTATGCATCATTCTGAAGAATTAAAGCGAATTAGACGGAGAGAAGAATCAATAAGAGAAATGGTTCAGGAGTTGCGAGATATTGACGAAGTCATAGATAAACATCAAGGAGATAAAAGCGCTCTGATCCAGATTCTTCTAGAAATACAATCTAGAAACCACTGGCTTCCCAAACCTGCTTTGATGTGGGTTTCAGAGAGACTGAATGTTCCAATGTCCCAAATCCTACATATTGCCACCTTTTACAAGGCATTTAGCTTGAAACCAAGAGGAAAACATCTCGTAAGAGTATGCCTCGGTACCGCCTGTCATGTAAGAGGCGGTCAAAGAATTTTGGAGGAAGCAGAACGTGTTCTAGGAATCAAAGCCGGAGAAACAACCCCCGATCATAGGTTTACTTTGGAGAGTGTCAATTGCCTGGGTTGCTGTGCTCTAGGACCTGTAATGATAGTTGATGATGAATATCACGGTAAGCTAGCTCCATCGAAGATCGGAAAAATACTTTCCAACCATACTTAGGAGATAAAAAATGGGCAAAATAAAATCAGCATCTGAACTGAGTAAACTCAGACAAAAGATATTATCTAAAAGAGACCCTAAAAAGCCATGTATCACAATTTGCTCTGGCACCGGCTGCCATGCCTATGCTAGCGAAAAAGTTAGCAATGCTTTTCAAGAAGAACTTAAAAAACAAAAATTAGAAAAGGCTGTAGATATTAAGAGAACTGGTTGTCACGGATTTTGTGAAAAAGGCCCTATTGTCGTCATCTATCCTAAAGAAATATGCTATCTCCAAGTAAAACCAGAAGATGTAACAGACATTGTTTCTCAAACAATAAAGGAAGGAAAAATTGTTGGTCGTCTGCTTTACACAGATCCACATACCAATGAAAAAATTGTTCATGAATCGGAAATACCGTTTTACAAGCATCAAAAGAGGCTTATTTTTGGTAACAACCGAAAAATAGATCCTAAAAATATCGAGGATTACATTGCCCTTGGCGGTTATAAAGCCCTTGCAAAAGTACTTTTTGAACTTACCCCAAAACAGGTGCTCGAAGAAGTTAAAAAAGCTAGTCTTCGTGGGAGAGGGGGAGGTGGTTTCCCCGCTGGAAGAAAATGGGAGACGACACGAAACGCAAATGGTGAGCCTAAATATGTTATCGTGAATTGCGATGAAGGAGATCCTGGTGCGTATATGGACAGGTCTCTAATGGAGGGTAATCCACACAGCATTCTCGAAGGATTTATTATCGGTGCATATGCGATTGGTTCGCATGAGGGGTTTATCTATGTACGTCAGGAGTATCCTCTTGCAGTAGAGAATACAGAAATTGCCATACATCAGGCTGAGGAATATGGGCTACTTGGCGAAGATATAATTGGTTCAGGGTTTGGATTTAATGTCAAAATTCACAGAGGTGCAGGGGCTTTTGTTTCTGGGGAATCTAGCGCTTTAGTATCAGCGATAGAAGGAAAGGTCGGAGAACCTAAACCCAAGTATATTCATACTGCAGTGAAAGGACTCTGGGGTAAGCCAACATGTTTGAACAATGTAGAAACGTGGGCAAATGTGCCTTTTATAATCGACAATGGTGCAGAATGGTTCAAATCTTTGGGTACTAGCAATAGTAAAGGAACCAAAATATTTTCATTGGTTGGTAAGGTAAATAATACAGGATTGGTAGAGGTCCCTATGGGAATGTCATTGAGGGAGATAATTTATGATATCGGTGGTGGAATACCGAATGGTAAAAAATTGAAAGCTGTACAAACAGGTGGTCCATCTGGCGGTGTTATCCCCAAGAGTTTAATCGATACACCTGTAGATTTTGACGAACTAGCCAAGCTGGACTCCATGATGGGTTCCGGTGGGATGATTGTGATGGATACAGATACCTGTATGGTAGACATTGCACGATATTTTGTCAAATTTCTCTCGGAAGAATCCTGTGGTAAGTGTGTTCCCTGTCGCGAGGGTCTCAGACATATGCTTAGACTATTAAACAACATAACCTCTGGAAAAGGTAATGCTGGTGACATTGAACGCTTGGAAGAACTCTCAGAGTTTACTCGGGATGCTTCTTTGTGTGCCCTTGGTACAACCGCTCCTAATCCTGTGCTGAGCACGCTCAAATATTTTAGAAATGAATACGAGGCACATATTAATGAGAAACGTTGCCCCGCTTCAGTTTGTCGTGAGCTTATTGCTTACTATATTGATCCTGAGAAATGTCAGGCTTGTGGAATCTGTACGAAAAACTGTCCCACTGGAGCGATTTCTGGGAAAAAAGGAATTGTACACGTGATAGACCAGAAGAAATGCATTAAATGTGGGGCATGTATCGATGTTTGCCCAGAACGTTTTGGTGCTATAGAGAAGATCTCTGGTGAATCTATTCCATTAGTTCCTAAAAGCATGAAGGTAAAAAGTATAAGGTGAGAGAGATGGAAAGAATAACTTTAGAAATTGATGGGAAGAAAGTTAAAGCTGAGGAAGGGATGACCCTTCTTCAAGCAGCAGAATCCATTGGGGTTGAAATCCCTACATTATGTCACCACGAAGATCTCGAACCTTATGGTGCATGTCGATTGTGTACTGTAGAGATAATAAAGAGTGAGCGAACGAGGCTGGTAGCGGCCTGTTGTTATCCAGTAGAAAATGGGTTGATAGTAAAGACCGATTCTGAACGGGTGAATAAAATTCGTAAGATGATACTAGAGTTGCTATTGCCTTTAGCTCCAACAGGACCATTGATGACTTTAGCTACGAAATATGGTCTCTGCGAGTATGTAAAAAAGAGCGAAGAAGAGAGTGAATGGAAGGTAAAAGAGTTCCGCTTCCCAGCAGAAGAGCCAACATATTGCACTCTGTGCGGTTTATGTGTACGGTACTGCGCGGAGGTTACGAAGGAAAATGTTATTGGATTTATTGGTAGGGGGATAGACCGACAGGTAGCTTTAGTGCCAGGAAAATGTTGTATCTCTTGTAGGGAATGTGAGAGTATTTGTGAAGGAGGCAAATTTATGGACAAATTTGTCTCTCTTCTCGAGCTTTGAATATCTATGCTATCATAGAATAAAAGCATAGTTGAGAAGGAGGAAAAAATGACTGAAAAAAAAGGTGCAAAACAAACATGGAAAAAAAATAAAATATTGAATAAAATATGTATTGCCTTAAACGCAAACAATGTTGACGCAATGCCTCGATTGGTTGAATCTGCTTTTGATGCTGGGTACACGGTAGATGAGGTTAAAAACGCGGTTCGTATCTGTATGGCACGCCCTAGTTTCGATGTAATTTGTGAGTTCTGTAGAGCGATGCGTTTCGAGGAGAACAGAAAGAGGGAGAAAAATGGTTAATACAAAAAGTGCGAGTGAAATATTAAAAGAAAATGAGATAAAAAATAAGCTCAAAGAATGTTTTAAAAAATGTGCTGTTGGTAGACAACAACTAAGGGAATGTGTTGTAAGGTCAATGGATGCAGGTTTATCAAAAGAAGAGGTTTTAGCAATCATCAATGAAAAGGGTACTGGAGTTGATCAGGACGAAGCATCTCTGTGTTCTATAGTGGCTATAGGTCAGGCTTTAAGGTATGAAGAGAAACATCCAGAGACCAAATCTGTTGCATTATCAAAGGAAGAAAGAAAGGAACCAAAAAATAAACTTCAAGGATGTCTTCGAAAATGTGGCTCAGCTAGAGGGCAATTAAGGAAATGTGTTGCCAATGCCTTGGATGCTGGGTTATCTAAAGAAGAGATTTTAGCTTTTACAGATGAAATAGTCGGTGGAGTAGGCAAGGACGATGTGTCTCTGTGTGGTATAATAGCTGCAGATCAAGTACTACGATATGAAGAATCCATTAGAAAGAAGCCAATTGATATCCTTAAAGAACGAGAAATGGAATAGGGAGATGCTTGAATCCCTTCTGCCCAAGTTGTGGAGCACGGATAAGAAGACTGATAAATCCACTGGGATATTGGTGTCCTGAGTGTGATAAAATAATCAAAGATAAATTATGATTTATAAAAAAATTGAGGAAAAAGGATTGCAACTTGTTGAAAAGAATCCTCCTCAAACACGTCTTCCCCTTAATTAGACAAGATTATTGGTGATAGGTCCAATGGACAAAAAAGAAATAAGAAACAGGCTTAAAGAATGTTTTAAAAAGTGTGCTTCAGGAAGAATACAACTCAGAAACTGTGTCATCGATATTATGGACGCAGGATTAACCAAGCAAGATGTGTTAGATGTTGCCGACGAGATGGCTACTGGAAAATGGAAGGACGAAGCTTATCTGTGTGCTGTAACCGCGATTGGTCAAGCGCTTCGATACGAAGAGAAACACAAAAAAACCAGACTGATTTCAATAGAAAAAGAGACAAAAGACCGAATAAAGAACAAATTGAAACAATGCTTTAAAAAGTGTGGTCACGCTAGAAGACAACTCAGAAAATGTGTAGCAAACGCACTGAATGCTGGACTGACAAGAGAAGAAATTTTGGCTATCACAGATGACATAGTTGGTGGTTTTGGAAAAGACGAAGTCTCAGTATGCGCCATTGTTGCAGTAGAGCAAGTCTTAATACATAACGAGACTAAAAAGTTGAAAAAAATTGTCAAAATGTATGCGCCATATATGCAGTTTCCTGATGAATAAAATACAAAGGTTTGCTCTAGGCGAAGAATATAGATGAAATAGTTGCTAGGATTTTTTAGCGAAATTAACGTTTTTTCGCTACTTTTAGCATTTTTGTATAGGTTTTCAGCCTATTTTTACCAATATTAAATGGATTAATTTGGTTTATTACCATTAAATATAGGAAATTTACCAATAAATTTAAATACGTGTAACACTATAATTATGTGTCACGAAAACCTCGTACATTGAAAAGGAGGAATGCAACTGATCGAGCTACTCGGTGTAGAAATCCTAGGTGTTCAAATATTCATAGCATTGATACTCTTAGCATTTGTCTGCGAGCTTGTTGACTCCTCTCTAGGCATGGGCTACGGAACAACGTTAACACCTATATTAATGATTGTAGGATTTGGACCACTTGCTATAGTACCATGTGTATTATTATCCGAGTTAATCACTGGTATAACCGCTGGATTGGCACATCATAAAGCCGGTAATGTAAATTTTAAACGCGGATCGATCCATCTCAAGATTGCGTTAGTACTTGCCGCATGTAGTATTATCGGAGTGGTTATCGCAGTGTTTTTGGCACTCAATATCCCAAAATTATGGCTAAAAACGTACATTGGTTCGATTGTTTTGGGAATGGGAATTATAATACTTCTAACGTTAAATAAAGAATATAAATTCTCTTGGAAAAAAATTACCGGACTTGGTCTTATTGCAGCATTTAATAAAGGAATGAGCGGCGGAGGATATGGACCTGTCGTTACAGGTGGTCAAATTCTCTCCGGCGTTAATGGAAATAATGCTGTTGGTATTACCTCTCTTGCAGAAGGATTGACATGTATCGTTGGTGTAATTGTCTTTATAGTTTCTCCAGAAACTGTGAATTGGGGCCTTGCACCATCGTTAGTCATTGGAGCGATGTTGTCTGTACCGTTTTCTACATTTATCGTAAAAAAACTTCCTACAAAGACATTGAAGATCGCTATAGGTGCATTAACATTAATACTTGGTTCGGTGACCCTAATCAAAGTCTTTTATTTCTAGTGACAACCATATGATAAAAATTGTTATTGGACAGATGACAAAAAATATTGTTAAAAGAACAAATTATTTATGCTGATTGTAGTTTTTTAGATGGGTTTTCTCATGAAAGTCGAGTTGGAAGATGTAAAATGTATTACTGAAACTGCGTTAACAATCCGTGGCTCAAGGAGAAGAATGACCGTTCCTTCGGAGGTTGTTGAAATTTTAGAGTTGAAGAATGGCGATAGACTCCGTTGGGTCGTTTTTAAAGACGGAACGATTCAAATTAATAAGGTAGAAAAATAAAATATCATTGTTTTGAGTTTATTAACTATTTTAAAAGATTTTAAATATGGATTTTTGATAAGAGATTCACATATCTGTCAGTTAATTCCAAAAATTATAAATAATTAACGTACGTTAATTGGAGAATGAAATCTTATGAGCATAGTAGATTTGACTTCTATGGGGGAGTCTCAGGTAGCACTCAGAAAAGAAATCAATGAACGGTTATCTAGACTCCAAGATGAGATCTCAGATTATTGTTTTCAATGTGCAAAGTGCACCTCTGGATGTGAAGCGCATAAACTTTTGGAACTAGAACCGCATAAAATCGTTGCTCTTCTTAAACGCGGGTTAATTGATGAGATGGTCAATTCAGATATTATCTGGACGTGTATGAGTTGTTTTAAATGTAGAGAACGGTGTCCACAGAAGGTTGCACCTGTGGAGATCTTGTTTGCGTTGAAGAATATGGCCGTGGCGAGTGGAAAGCAGATCCCTGGAAAATATACCGCTATGTTACAGTCTATTTTGTCTATTGGATTGATTCAGGATGTTCAGAGTGTTATGACTCGTGATAGTAAAACCTTGAAACGGGATGATCTAGGGTTACCAGAGGTTTCTAAACCAGTTGATGTTGCGAAGTTCCAAATGGTGTTGTCTAAACTTGCTGTTGAAAAAGTATAGATGGAGAGTCTAATGAAGAAGTACGCGCTTTACCCTGGTTGTGTGATGCCAACAGAACAGTACGCCTATGAACAGTCGATTAGAGAGGTGCTTCCGTTTTTGGATATTGAACTTGTTGATATCAAGGGTTTTTCATGTTGCGGGGAGCCGATGAAAAGTGTTAATCAACTTATGACTTTGTATCTTTCTGCGCGTAATCTTGCTATTGCTGAGAAGCAGGGTTTGGATTTGTTTGTTCCTTGTCCGATATGTCATCTCTCTTTGAGTGAGTGTCAGCGTGTTATGGATAATAATGTGGAGATGAGAGACCGAGTTAACGGTATGCTTGTTACTGAGGGTTTGAAGTATGAGGGCACCATTGGGATGTTTCATACGGTTGACTTGTTGCATGATGTTATAGGTGTGGAGGAGATAAAGAAACATGTGAAGAAACCGCTTGATGGTTTGAAGGTTGCAACTCATTATGGTTGTCATCTAATACGTCCTAGTGAGATTGGTCGTCCTGTTGATTCTGAGAACCCGCAGAAGATGGAAACCGTGCTTAAGGCTTTGGGTGCTGAGCCGTTGGATTATCCTGAGAAGCTTGATTGTTGTGGTGCGATGCTATCAGCGAATCTTCCTGAGTCAGCACTGACAAAGACGGGTCAGAAGCTTCAGAAGGTTCAGGAGCATGGTTTTGATGTTTTTGTTGATGTTTGCCCTTGGTGTCATCGTATGTTTGATTCTCGGCAGGTTAAGGCTGGTGAGACTGTTGCAGCAAAGCTTGAGGTACCAGTGGTTTATCTAACACAGCTATTGGGGTTGACGTTTGGTGTCGATAGGGAGAAGTTGGGTTTGAATTTGAATTTGAGTCCAGTGGATAAGATCAACCTTGGAGGCAAATAGGATGGGTAATAAGATTGGTGTATTCATCTGTCACTGTGGCATTAATATTGCCTCATTGGTAGATGTGAAGGCGTTGACTGATTATGCTAAAACCCTGGATGACGTTGTTGCCAGTAAGGATTACAAGTATATGTGTTCTGATGTTGGTGCTAATCTTATTAAGGATTCTATTAAGAAACACAAGCTTGATAGTGTTGTCGTTGCCTGTTGTTCTCCTCGTATGCATGAGCATACGTTTCGTGGTGTTGTTGAAGCTGGCGGTGTTAATGGTTTTAATTTGGAGATAGCAAATATCCGTGAGCAGTGTAGTTGGGCTCATGAGGACCGTGTGCGTGCTACTGAGAAAGCTGAGGCATTGGTTCGTGGTGCGGTGGCGAAAGCGCGTTTGTTGGAGCCGTTGAAACCCTCTAAGATCGATGTCACGCCAATGGCGTTAGTTGTTGGTGGAGGTATCGCTGGTATTCAGACGTCTTTGGATTTGGCGGATGAAGGATTTAGGGTTTATCTTGTGGAGAAGACACCGAGTATCGGCGGTCGGATGGCACAGTTGGATAAGACGTTTCCGACACTTGATTGTTCTTCTTGTATTTTGACTCCAAAAATGATGGAGGTTGCGAATCATCCGAATATCGAATTGCATACATATTCTGAGGTTGTTGGTGTTGAGGGTAGTATTGGTAACTATAAGGTTCGTATTCGGAAGAAACCACGCTTTGTTGATATGGAGAAGTGTACTGGTTGTGGTGACTGTGTCGAGGCTTGTCGGTTGAAGGACCGTATCTCTAGTGAGTTTGATATGGGGATGGGGAAGCGTAGTGCGATTTACATGCCTTTCCCTCAGGCAATACCGTTGAAGTGTACTATTGATCCTGATCATTGTTTGATGTTGACTCGTGGGAAGTGTGGAACTAGTCCGTTGTGTGTGGAGGCTTGTGAAGCTGATGCTATCGATTTCAAGCAGAAGGAGGAAGAAGTCGAGGTTGATGTTGGTGCTATAGTTGTTGCTACTGGATATGATCTGATGGATCCCTCGAGTTTATATGAGTATGGTTATGCTCGTTCGGATAATGTGATTACAACTTTAGAATTGGAGCGTTTAATTAGCTCGTCTGGTCCCACGGGCGGGGAGATACTTCGCCCGTCTAACGGGGAGAAACCTGGTAGTATTACGTATGTCTTGTGTGTGGGTTCTCGTGACGAGACCGAGTGCAGTTGGTGTTGCCGCATTGGTTGCATGAGCGCGCTTAAACAGGTGTACTTGCTGAAGGAGAAGCTTGGTGACGATGTCGAGATTAACATATGTTATACAGATATCCGCTCTTTTGGTAAGGGTTACGAGGAGTTTTATCGGAATATCCGTGGTTTTAAGACGAATTTTTTCCGTGGTCGCCCATCGGAGGTTCGAGATATGGGTGATTATCTAAGTATTGATATTTTTGATACGACGACAAATAAGTTGTTTGAGATACGTACGGACTTGGTAGTGCTTGTTCCTGCGCTTGTGCCGCGGGCTGATGCTGACGATTTTGCTCGTGTGCTTCGTATTTCTCAGAGCGGTGATGGATTCTTTTTAGAGGCTCATCCTAAGCTTCGTCCGATGGATACGTTCACTGGCGGGATTTTTATCGCTGGCTGCTGTCAAGGTCCGAAGGATATTCAAGATACTGTTTCTATGGCGAGTGGTGCTGCTGCTCGTGCTGCTAATATTTTGTCAAAGGAAGAACTTGAAGCTGAGCCACAGGTTGCTTGTGTGGACGAGGATGCTTGTTCTGGTTGTAGCGTGTGCATCTCTGTTTGTGCTTACAACGCTATCGAGCTAGTTAAAGAGGATGATGGTAAGTCTCATGCGAAGGTGAATGAGGCGTTGTGTATGGGTTGTGGCGCGTGTGTTGGTGCTTGCCCTTCTGGTGCGATGCAGCAATATGGCTTCAAAGACAAGCAAATACTACCCATGGTTGAAGAAACAGTTTAAATAGGTTTTTTTATAAGTTACTAGATTTCGGAGCAATACCTAGCAATATAGATGTATAGATGTCAGGTGTTGCTCGTAAGTCCTAAAAATTTTTGATTTTTTTCCTACTGCTGAAACCTTTTGCTGGATATGGTAACATAAACCAATTTTTAGTAGCTATATGTGCGGTATAATTTCTTTTTCATTGTCTCAATCCAAGAAGGCAAACCCTCAACCGTCCGAATCATCGCATTCTTAGCAAACAACTCTCTATATCTTGTATTACAATTTACACGTCCCTTAAGGTTTTTCTTGATTGTATGGCATAGATGCCCTCCTCTTCTATCCCAGTCTGTGAGAATAATTATATCCTTGTATTTCTGGGAAATCCTGTCACAAAAATTAGAAAGAGACATCCCAGTGTTGACACTAATTATTATCCCTTTGATACCTAGCTTACGAAGAGCCTCAATGTCTTTATCTCCTTCAACAAGAATAGGAACACTCTTATTCTCCTCCTGCAACTCCAACAACACCGTCTCGAGATCCTCAAGAGATTTCTTATAATCCATATTACAAATACTCCTTTAATCTCTTCATAATTTCATCAACTGAAACACCTTTAACAAGAAGTGTCTTCTCCCTGCTCTTCTCACCAGAGACAACCGATACATCCTTAGCAGATTTATTGAAATACTCTGCAATTGTATTAATAACCTCTTTGTTGGCTTTGTTTTCCTTCGCTTCAGAGCAAACCTTGATCTCTACCCGTTTACGCCACTGGTTATAACCAGCAGGAAAAACAACACGATCAGCACCTGGTGTGACGAAAAGATTGAGAATAGCACCATCTCTATGTTTCCGTATTGCCTCTTGAAATTTACACATACGATGATGCCATATTTAACAAGAGCAGGTTTATACAGTTTTCCTCACAAGTTTTATTTCTGGTAGCTCTGCCACTTACTCTTCAGACCAGGGTCTTGGATGGTATCCATTATATACTTGGCATACTCTTCACCAGTAGCACCGTCATCCCTACCAGTTATCTTAAGTTTTTTCTCTAACTGACTGCAGATATCAAGCGCCATCTCAAGCTTCTTGGATTTCTCAGGGTAACCTATATGGTTCAACAACATAGCAGTAGCTTTGATAATACTCGACGGGTCAGCATACTGTGCACGACCCTCCTGAACCATACGAGGAGCAGTTCCATGTATCGCCTCAAACATAGCATATCGTTTTCCAATATTAGCGCTACCTGCAGTGCCAACACCGCCCTGAATCTGCGCTGCTTCATCAGTACAGATATCACCGTAGAGATTCGGCAATACGATCACTCTGAACTGAGATCGACGAGCAGGGTCAATGAGCTTCGCAGTCATAATGTCAATAAACCAGTCATCCCACTCTACACCTGGATACTCTTTTGCGATTTGTTCTGCCATGTTCAGAAATTTGCCATCTGTGGTTTTCACTACATTCGCCTTGGTGACTACGGTTACCTTGTTGATATTATTCTTCTTCGCATAATCAAAAGCCAGACGAATAATACGATCTGAACCCTGCGTTGTGATAACCTTGAAATCAACAGCTAGGTCATCCGTCACATTGACACCCTTGCTTCCAAGAACATAGGCACCCTCAGTGTTCTCCCTGAAGAAAACCCAGTCAATATCTTGTTCAGGAACCCTCACTGGACGGACATTCGCAAACAAGTCAAGCGCTCGTCTCATGAACACATTTGCACTCTCTATGTTCGGCCATGGATCACCTTTCTTCGGTGTCGTAGTCGGTCCCTTTAAGAGCACATGGCATTTCTTGATCTCCTCTAGTACATCTTCAGGGATTGCCTTCATCACTTTCGCCCGGTTCTCAATGGTAAGACCTTCGATAACAAGGAACTCAATCTTACCGTTTTTCACCTCCTTCTCAAGGAGAAACTCCAAAATCCGGTGAGCATGACGGCAGATAAACGGCCCTATACCATCTCCACCAACCACTCCTATGATAATCGGTTTCAGCGAACTGTAGTCTACCCAATCTTCACCAGCTTTCATACGCTCTACACGTTCAAGCTGCTCAGTAACTATCTTACCAAAGTGTTCTTTCGCCTTTTCAACATCTTGCATATTAACCATACTACTTACACCTTCCATCATATCTTATTTCACCACCTCGGGTTTATCAGGCATCATATATTGTATATCATCCCATGGATGTCTATATAGCCTGGTTTTCATACGTTTCTGGTCCATAATATGACCCATAAAACCTATACTCCGTCCAAGGACGAAGAGAGCATTTAATATTCCTAGGTCAACGAATTCTCGCACCTCTTCCCTTGAATAGCCGATTCCTCGTAGCATGTCGCAACATAGTACTCCAATGCAGCCATCCACGTTTAGGATCAAGTTATTTCTCTTAGCAGTTGTAAGCTTCTCTACTTCAAGTGCGTAGTCAAGTGTTTCTGTGATTGGGAAGTTTTTCTTTGCATATTCCTTCATTATTGTTACTCGGACATCTGGGTTTGTTACTGATTTAATCCTATGTCCTATTCCTTGGATGTTTATGTTTTTACTTTTCATGTCTTTTACCATAAACTCAGGTGTTTCGCCCTTGTAGATGTATTTTGTAAAATGATCCGCAGATCCCTGTACTGCTCCTCCAAATCTTGGTCCAATGGTAAGCAGTCCACTGACAAGTGAAGATATCAAATCTTTACCTGCTCGAGCTGCAACTATACTATTATGTGCACCAGATACTGCTGGTCCATGATCAGCTGTTAAGAGTACGACTCTCTCTAGGAACTCTGCTGCCCATTTTGGGAGTTTTTTCTTAAACCAGAGAAGCCCGATAACACCCCCAAGTCCCCATTTTTCTTCAAATATTTTACTTATTGGAATACCGCAGTAGCGTAGTTCTTCACCACGGTCATCAGAAATCGTGCTGATAAACTGCGCTGGGCGCCTGATGATTCCTTGTTTAAGAGCAACCGCATAATCAAGTGGTATCTTCGGAGGCTCAACATCAGGCACGGGTTTATGTTTACCTGATTTTACAAGTTTGTCAAAAGTCTGCTTAATTTTCTCGTCAAAGTCGTCAAATGAGTTCGGTACAACAGCACCTGCTTCCTTCAAAGCCTTGTTTTTTGCATCGGCTGTTTCACGCTCTGCACCAGCACGTGCTCCTGCATGACCAAATTGTACCTCTGCAGGGAACACCTTGGAACAAGTTCCGATACACCAAGCAACTAGTGGTTTTGTAATGCGCCCATCTTTCATTGCTTTAATTACTTCATATTCATCTGTTCCACCGACCTCTCCAAGCATCACCGTCATCTTGATATCTGGGTTTTGCTCGTATCTTAATAGATGGTCGATAAACGTGGAACCGGGATATCGATCTCCACCTATTGCCACTCCTTCAAAAACACCGTCAGTGTTTCTTGCTATAATATTATTAAGTTCGTTTGAAAGACCGCCAGATTTTGAAACATATGCGACACTACCTGGACGATGTAATTTCGATGCAACAATATTGTCAAGCATACCAGCGGTATTACCTATCCTGAATCCTCCTGCAGCTATTCCGCCGACTGTTGCAGGGCCAATGATCCATTTGTTCTTTTCATTTGCAACTTTGATCAACTCTTTTGTTCTGTTTTCAGGGACACCTTCCGCGATGATTGCAACGGTTCGAATGGTTTTACTTAAAAGTGCTTCTTTTGATGTTGGATAAGCAGATCTGAAAGAAGCAAAGTTCACCATAAAGTCTGCTTCAGGATGCTTCTTTGTTGCTTCTGCAAGTGTCCTATACATGGGTAATAGTGTCTCTTTTGTTCCCCAGAAACATTTATGCAAACCATCACGGGTTGGGTTGACGATTGCTACAACTGAAGGGGTCTCCCTGCGGCAAATATAGTCAAAATCAAGCATTCTTTGGATAGCACGTTGTTGATATCCAAAAACAATTGCTTTTGTGTTTTTATCCATTAAAATATAATCATGTCTTTTTCCGCTTCCTTTTTTCATCTTAGTCACAGTTATCGCCTCCATTCTATTTCCCCTCCAAGGCCATATTAACAATCCTTGTCATATGTGTCTCTGGACCATATACATCAATGGGTATTCCAACCTCCTTACCAAGCTCTTTCATGATACGTAAACCTTCTTGGTAGTTTGGTCCTCCACGTCTTACATAAATTTTTACATTTGTATCTTTGAGCTTTTTCTTATAATCACGAAGTGCCATTGTAATTCCGGTAAATGTTTTTGCAACATCTGTAAAGTTAGCGATACCTCCTCCGACTAACAAGAACTTAGGACGGCCCTTAGGATCTTTTTCCCGGGTCATAAGATCAAGTATGGTTTTTGCATACTCGTATGTTAGATCAGTTGTGGGGTTACCACTGTATTCTCCATAGTTTGCAAGTTCATCCCGGTAACCTAGATCAACGATGGTATCAGTATAAATAACGCTTCCTCCGCCACCAGCGACCATTGTCCATACTCGTCCTTTTGGGTTTAATACTGTGAGTTTTAATGAAGCACCGCTTTTTTCATCCAACATCTTGATATATTGTTCTTCCTTGGATAGTTTTCTTCCAAACGGTGCTGGGAATACTAGATCACCCCATTTATCACTGCTCTCAAAATGTCCAGTGTCGTCGATTCTCGCTACGAGATCCAATGGTACGATATCTTTACCGGATACAACAAATGGGTTGATTTCAAGATAAGCATAATTGAGCTCTCTGTAGAATTTAAACAGTCCCTTGATAAAATCAGCAAACATCTTCTTCATGTTTTTTGGAGTATCCTTTGGAAGCTTACTTTCGATGTTAATCTTGTCAACATCGTCTTCAACTCCAATCTGGATTTCTGCTACTGTATCCCATACTGACTCAATGTCAACGCCGCCATGATTTGAGAAATAAATCGTGTCACCTTCTCGGTTACTTTTAACAGCAACGTAAAACTCCCCTTTATGTGGAACAAATGGTTCGATGATGAAATGAGTCAATTTGTCTGTAACTTTTCCAACTGTTGTTTCTTTGTTCATTCGTTCTTTAATCCATTTCTTTACCTCGGTAAAACTTGCGTTTGCTTTTATTAAACCATGTTTTCCTCGTTTACCAAAAAGCTGATCAGGTTTTACAACAAGTTTCTCTGTTGTTAGCCATTTATGCTTCTTAGGTAAATCATCTAATTTTGTCTTAGGGTCAACTAAGACAACCTTCCCGGGGAAGCTAAAATCTTTGCTAATATATTCTGACCAGTATTTAGCAAGCATTTTTTTCCCATCATATTCTCTTATTCCTCTTTGTGCCATAATCTTCTACCTCTCAATTTTTTATGTAGCTTTATTTTTCATGTATGCAAGTGTACCACCTGCAAGGATAATCTCTCTTTGTCTATCTGAGAGATTATAATCAACTTCAAACTCTACACCCTTTGTTTTATTCTTCACTTTCAAAGCTTCGCCGTCTTTGATGATATTTTTAATATTGGGAATTTCGATGTCGTCTCCTTGGTCTATTTTGTTGTAGTCACCATCGTTTTTGAATGTCAACGGGATAATACCGAAGTTGATGAGATTTGCTGTGTGTATTCTCTCAAGTGATTTAGCAATAACCGCTTTTACTCCTAGAAACATTGGACATAAGGCTGCATGTTCACGAGATGAACCCTGGCCATAACTTACACCACCAACGATGATGTTGTCCTTTCCGCTATCCTTGATTTTTTGCGCTCGATCATGGAAGGTAGGATCAACAACTTCAAATAAGAACTCTGAATATTTTGGAACATTTGATCGATATTTCATCTTGCTACCTGCTGGAATAATATGGTCAGTTGTAATCTTGTCTCCAACCTTAATGGTGATTTCGCCGGCGATGTCTTCAGGCATCGGTAGACTTGCAGGCGGATCACCAATATTTGGTCCACGGTAAATTTTGATATGTTCAGGATGCTCTGGTGGATAAATGAACATAGTATCATCGATGTAAAATTCATCGGGCATCGTGATATTTGGGTAATGTATCCCCATTTTCTCAAGATCACGAGGATCTGTCATCTTGCCAGTAATTACCGCTGCAGCCGCTGTTTCAGGACTTACTAAATAAGCCTGTGCACTTTTTGTTCCAGATCGTCCTAAAAAGTTCCTATTGCTTGTTCTAAGCGTTACTGCATCTGTTTTTGGTGATTGACTGTTGCCTATACAGAAACCACATGCTGATTCTGCAATACGAGCACCTGCAGATATTAAATCAGTTAATCCACCATCTCTAGCGATATTCTCCAGGACCTGTTTTGAACCAGGTGCAATTACAAAACTCACATTCGGATGAGCTTTTTTACCTTTCAAGATATTTGCAACGGTCATAAGATCCTTATAAGAAGAGTTAGTGCAGCTTCCAAGGCATACCTGGTCGACTTCCATTCCTTCTAATTCTCTAACTGTTTTAATGTTACCTGGGCTGTGTGGGTATGCTGTAAGAGGGACAATCTCACCTAGATCAAGATCTATTACTTTCTCATACTCTGCATCAGGATCAGCCTTAATCTCTTCCCAATCCTTCTCACGGCCCTGAGCCTTTAGAAATGCTCTGGTGATTTCATCACTTGGAAAAACAGAAGTAGTCACACCACACTCTGCACCCATATTAGTAATCGTTGCTCTCTCAGGTACAGTCAGTGTTTTTGCTCCTTCACCACCATATTCAAACACACAACCGACGTTGCCCTTGGTTGTAAAAATCTCCAACATTTTTAGAACAACATCTTTTGCAGCGCACCATGGCTTGAGTTTACCTTTAAGATTAACTTTTATCACCTTAGGACACGTTAAATAAAACGGACCACCAGCCATCGCCACAGCAACGTCTAGTCCTCCAGCACCAATAGCAACCATTCCAACACCACCACTAGTCGGTGTATGAGAATCACTACCTAACAGCGTCTTACCAGGCTTACCAAAACGTTCTAGATGTACTTGATGACAGATACCATTACCTGCACGCGAATAAATAATCCCATATTTTGCTGCTACACTCTGAAGATACTTATGGTCATCTGCATTCTCAAAACCAATCTGAACAGTATTATGATCAACATAACTAACCGATAGTTCAGTCTTTACTCGTGGAACACTCATAGCCTCAAATTGGAGATACGCCATCGTACCAGTTGCATCTTGAGTCAACGTTTGATCGACTTTAATGGCAATCTCTTTACCAGGCTCCCATTTACCTTCTACAATATGTTCTTCTAAAATCTTTTGAACTATATTTTTTCCCATACGAATTGACCTCCCCAACTTTCTACATACTATACAGGATTATATCGGTAATATAAAATTAGTACTTAAATTATTTGGAAAACCAGTGTGAAATTAAATTATTTGAAGAAGAAATGATGCGATTAAGTATATTAAAAAGGACACTTTTATGCCACTAATTTATCATTTTTGATTTTTTAGTCAAAAAGTTCAGATTTACCCTTATTTATACAAAAATTCTTATACCCTAAATCTATTCAGGCAACCCCAATTCTATCAAATAAATGGGAGGAAAGAACCTATGATGATAATTGTAAGATTGTATCCAAAAATGAATCTGAATGAGACATGGAATTTTGTTGAAAACGTAATTGCAAAAGAATCAACAGAAGGAGTTATACCATTGTATGCCACCCAGGCAGAAGGAATGATGAGCGTCGCTGTAATCTTTGATGTAAAAGACCCAGACAATATCGCACATTTTCTAACAGAAACTCTCTCTAAATGTCAACAGTGCCATCATAGCAAGACTATATCGCTTATGAAACCAGTATTTTTCCCAATTCCAAAAGAGAAACCAGAAAACATTCAACGGTATATCATTAGAATTTATACACATCCGAAAAATTACAAGACGATCTATAATTATCTGATAGACTACAAGTATCCCTTTAATCTCTTCCCTATCTACGTCTCTTATTCTCTAGGTGACGAGGACATCGTTATGAATGTGGCTGCTGACTCCAGTCAAACAGTTAATAACTTCTTAAGGGAGAAAATCCGGACAATGGATGGTGTGGATTCATCATCATTCTATCCAGTTGTAAAAGCTAAACGATTTGCTCCTCTAGCAAAATTGATAGAAGAACAGAAAAAATATCTCGTTGAAAGAGCAAAGAAAATCCCAGAGAGTGAAACGGATGAGGAGTTTGACTGGGTTGAGGATTTCGAAGAGTATGCATTACTAACTGGAGCGTTTCCTAGAGATTTAGAATGAAGTTTTTGTTGTGAAAGGCTGAAATATTATATCAATAAAAAAATGAGATTTGCAAGATGGGAAAAATATGGCAGGAGAAGATATATCAGTTTTGCTAGACGAAAAACGGGTTTTTAAACCAAAGGACGTGTTTGTAAAACAAACAAATGTGAAGCAGTGGATGGACAAGCATAATATAAAAACTCTTGATGAACTTCATAAAAAAGCTGAAGACTGGGAGTGGTTTTGGGAGGAGATTTCGAAGGATCTTGTTGAATGGTACAAACCCTATGATAAGGTTGTTGATTGGAATCCCCCATGGGCTAAATGGTTTGTTGGTGCCAGGTATAATATTGTTCATGATGCGCTTGATAAGCATGTTAAGAGTTGGCGGAAGAACAAGGTTGCCTATATCTTTGAAGGTGAACCTGGCGACGTGAGAAAACTAACATATAATGATCTTTATGTTGAGGTTAATAAGCTTGCTAACGCGCTGAAAAAACTTGGTGTGAAGAAGGGTGATCGTATAGGTATTTATATGCCTATGCTTCCTGAGCTTCCGATTGCTATGCTTGCTTGTGCGAAGATAGGCGCGATTCATTCTGTTGTGTTCTCTGGTTTTAGTGCGCTTGCTTTCCGTGATAGGGTTAATGATTGTGAGGCAAAGGTTGTTATCACGTGTGATGGTTTTTGGCGACGTGGTAGAAAGGTATATCTAAAGCAGCAGGCTGATGTTGCCTTGGAGGAGGCACCGAGTGTCAAGCATGTCGTTGTGTTTAAGCGTACTGGTGATTATGTTCCTTGGACTGCGGGTAGAGATGTTTGGTGGCATGACCTTGTTTATGGTATGCCAAAGGAATGTGAGACTGAGAAATTAGATGCGAATGATCCATTGTTTTTCTTATATACTTCTGGTACAACTGGTAAACCAAAGGGTATTATCCATGCACATGGTGGTTATGCTGCTGGCACTGCGCATACTCTTAAATGGGTGTTTGACCTAAAAGATGAGGATATCTGGTGGTGTGCTGCTGATATCGGTTGGATAACCGGTCATAGCTATATTGTGTATGCTCCGTTGATTCTTGGTGCAACCTCAATTATATATGAGGGTGCTCCTAATTATCCGCAGCCTGATCGTTGGTGGGAGCTTATTGAAAAATACAACGTGACACTCCTATATACCTCACCTACTAGTATCCGGTTGTTTATGAAATATGGGGAGGAATGGCCAAAGAAACATGACCTTGGCACTCTGCGGCTTCTTGGCTCTGTTGGTGAGCCGATAAACCCTGAAGCTTGGATATGGTACTATAAACATGTTGGTAACGAAAACTGTCAGATTATGGATACTTGGTGGCAAACAGAGACAGGGCATTTCGTTATATCGCCGTTGCCAATTACTCCGTTGAAACCTGGCTCTGCGACAAGACCGCTGCCTGGTCTTTCTGCTGATGTATACAATGAGCAGGGTGAACCGGTTCAAAACGCTGGGGGAAACCTTGTAATTACGTGCCCCTGGCCTGGTATGCTACGTGGCATCTATAAGAACTCTAAGAGATACAAAGAAACTTATTGGAGTAAATTTAAAGATACATATCTCGCTGGTGATGTAACACGGAAAGACGATGATGGTTTCTTCTGGATTCAAGGACGAGCAGATGATGTGCTTAATGTATCGGGTCATAGGATCGGGAACTCTGAGGTTGAATCTGCACTGGTTAGTCACCCATTGGTTGCCGAAGCAGCAGTCATCGGTAAACCACATGAGCTCAAAGGAGAGTCAATCACGTCGTACGTGGTCCTTAAAAAAGATATAGAACCAAGTGATGAACTCCGTAAAGAACTTCGAGAGCATGTTGGAAATGAGATGGGTAAAATAGCTCGTCCTGATGAGATATATTTTGTCTCCGACGTGCCTAAGACACGAAGTGGTAAGATCATGCGTCGTATTATCCGAGCGAAAGCACTTGGTAAAAACGTAGGTGACATTTCAACGCTTGCTAACCCAGAAGCAGTAGAGGAAATCGGAAAAGTGCGATAGAAACCGACAGATTCTTTTCTTCTCTTTTTTTATTTTGATTTTTTTGGCTGATAACTGTTATATAATGCCTAAACGTTTCATCCGCAGGACTACAGGGAGGTAAAACCTTAATTTCTAAATTTCAAGGAAGAGTGGTAAAAAATGAACTATACGAACATTGAAGAGGGCATAGTTCAACTTATAAAAAAAGCAGAGACAGAACTCCCAAAAGACGTGGTAAACGCTCTAAAACACGCCTATGAAATCGAGGAGGGAATAGCGAAGATACAGATAGAAGCCATACTAAAAAATATAGATCTAGCAAAGAGAACAAGGCGTCCCATGTGTCAGGACACAGGCATTCAAACGTTTTTTGTAAAAATCGGTGTAGACTTTCCATATATCAACAACTTAAAGGGTTTAATCACAGACGCAGTGAAAAAAGCTACCAAGGAGATCCCCATCCGTCCCAATACTGTGGATCCATTTACAGGTGTGAACCATAAAGACAACACTGGGGATCATATCCCATATATAACATGGGATTTTGCCGAAGGAAGTGATGTACATATTACAGCTTTGCCTAAAGGTGGCGGTAGTGAGAACATGAGTAGGCTTGGTATGTTGAAACCGGGTGTTGGTATAGATGGTTTGAAGGATTTTGTAGTGGAGGAGATGATAAAAGCTGGTGGTAATCCATGTCCACCTACTGTTGTAGGAGTAGGAGTAGGGGGCGGTGCAGATCTAGCGATGAAACTAGGTAAAAAAGCTCTACTAAGGCCCGTAGGTGTTCGTCATAAGGATAAAATTATTGCAGCCGTAGAAGAAGAATTAATTAAAAGAATCAACGATAGCGGCGTCGGCCCTATGGGTCTCGGAGGAAAAACTACTGTTCTAGACGTACACATAGAAAAGGCACATAGACATCCTGCGAGTTTACCTGTAGGAATTGCGGTACAATGTTGGGCTGATAGAAGAGCAAACATGGTTATACATAGTGATGGTAGTTGGGAGGTGGAATAGAATGGAGTATCATTTTAAGCTGCCAGTGGGCGTTGAAGAGATAAAAAAGTTACACATTGGAGACATCATATACGTATCAGGTAAAATATTTACAGCTCGAGATGAAGCGCATCATATGATGCTTGAATCAGATAAAAACAGCTTGCCTTTTGATCCTTCAGAGATGGCTTTGTTTCATTGTGGTCCTCTTATGAAAAAAACAAACAAAGGATGGCAAGTTGTATCAGCTGGTCCTACGACAAGTAGCCGTATGGAAATCTTCGAAGATAAATTCATAGAAAAATACGGTATAAACATTATAATCGGTAAAGGAGGCATGGGTGAAAGAACTGAGAAAGCATTACAGAGATACAACGCGGTATATACAGCGTATACTGGTGGAGCAGGAGCGTTAGCGGCAGAAAAAGTAGAAGACGTCCCAGCAGTGTACTGGCTAGAAGAACTTGGTATGCCTGAAGCGATATGGGTGTTCAAGGTAGCAGAATTTGGGCCGCTGGTTGTGGCAATAGATTCATATGGTAAATCGATCTATAGGGAACTTAAAAATAGGTGATATGCTTGGGTATTGATCTATCCTTTGGCCCAAAGGAAGTATCGGTTGTTATCACGGATTTTATTAAAACATATGTTAAAAACTCTGGTTGTAAAAGTGTAGTAATTGGTTTATCTGGTGGTGTTGATTCAGGGGTTACTGCTTTATTGTGCAAAGAGGCATTGGGTAAGAAGAATGTAAACTGTTTATTTTTACCAGATGAGACCACGCCGAAATCAGATTTTAAACACATGGAGTTTCTAGTTAAGAAATTTGAATTGTCTTATGAGAAGAAAGATATCACTGATTTGGTACAGCAGATGGTTAAGAATTGCTTAGTTAAGCCGAATAAGTATGCATTGGCTAATGTTAAAGCAAGAGCTAGGATGATTTTGCTTTTTGAATATGCTAATATGACAAGTAGTCTTGTCTGTGGTACTTCTAATAAATCAGAGTTGCTTGTGGGTTATTTTACCAAGTATGGTGATGGTGGTGTTGATATCCAGCCTATTGGCGATCTTTATAAGACCCAGGTTAGAGAGTTAGCCAAGTATTTGGAAATCCCTGAGGAGATTATTTCAAAGCCACCAGCTGCAGGATTATGGCATGGTCAGACTGATGAGGACGAGCTGCGTCTCAGCTACGATGATCTGGATAGAATATTAGCTGGCTTGGAACAGAAGATAGATATTAAGGAGATAGCAGAGATTGTAGGTGTGAAGCAGTCTGAAGTTGAGCGAGTTAAAAAAATGAGAATTAAAAGTCAGCATAAACGGAGAACGGCTTTGATTCCAAAAGTGGGTTTAAGAACTCCGGGTCTTGATTGGCGTTCGCCTGTACAGGAAGGCTAGTTTCTAAATAAGATATATTCTTTTACATATCTAAAAATATATGTCTCGTAGATTCTGCTATATAGATGCACAGAAAAATATAAATTATAACAAATGTTGCTATTAAGGTAAAAAAATGGCCAACAAGTATATTTTAACATTGATTTCAATATTTACGATTATTCTCCTTTTATACAGTGGCTTTGTTTCGACAGCTTCTCAACAAAAAGTACCTAGATCTAGTGCCGATGTAGATGTTTATCCAGATAAACCTTGGTTTATTCATAGTGCTGATGACCAAAATGCCATAAAGATTCTCTATCCTCTTTCGTCGGTCCCTGCTATCGTTGAAAAAGAGGGAACTTTTACTATAAATTTTGAATCAGAAGAATTTGAAGATATATATGTATATATATCTACAGCTTATGAACCAATTGTGGATGAAATAGATCTTGAAGTTGAAAGCATATGGAAAGTCGACTCAACATGGCATGCAGTTGTTTCTATTCCGCCTTATACTCCAGAAGAGCTTTATAATCTCACGCTAGTTATTCAAAACGAAGGTTCATTTTATTTCTGTAGTAGACCACGAGCAGTAAGTGTAATAAATAATTTTTATGACAATTTTTCATTTATTCATATCACTGATTTTCATATTGGTGATCCAAGAGGATTACTGGAAAATATAAGAGAGACAATTGGTTGGAAATCAACAAAAAAGTGTATCGAGGAAATAAATCTCATCCATCCAGATTTTGTTATAATTTCAGGGGATTTAGTATTTGGTCAACTTTATCCATTTGAATATTCTCGTGAGTACAAAAAATGTTTTAAGATCTTGCAAGGCTTTGACGTTCCAACATTTCTTTGTCCAGGAAATCACGATGGATACAATAGATTTAAGGAGGATGGATTTGAATTTTGGAAAGAATATTTCGGTCCGCTCAATTATTCATTTGACTACGGAAACTACCATTTTTTAGCTGTTAATTCATTTGATTGGTCGGCACGTAGCAGAATTGCTGTTTCATTCATTCCTTTGAACTGGGGAGGATGTGTCCGGGATGAACAATTACAGTGGATAGAAGATGATTTGGCAAGTAGTGATGCAAATCTCACTTTCATGTTTTTACATCACAATCCTCTATGGGATACAAAAACAGAATCTCTTCTAAGATGGGGATATTACAACAGAAATGGATTGCTCTCTGCTATTGAAAACTACGGTGTAGATGTAGTTATGGCAGGGCATGTCCATTATGATGATGTTACAATTGAGAAAAACACACTATATCTTACAACTACGACTGCATCAAGCTTACTTGGCAGTAATGATGCATACTGGGGATATAGACTCATTGAAATAGAAAATGGGCAAGTCGCATCTTATAATTACAAAGAACCAAAATACTCAATCCCATCATATAAGCTTTCGTTCACTTTTGAGAATCCATATAGGGCAGTAGTGAAAAATGATTTAGAAAAAGATATGTATGTAACTTTGAAATTTTTGGTTCCTAAAGAGATTTATTCCCCGTCAAGTGGAGAAATTATTTTGCAAAGAGAAAACAGCTTCATGAAAGAAGTATATGTCCAAGCGAATATTGAAAAAGAAAGTGAAAAAATAGTCTCACTTTCACATGCACATTAACTTATTCAAAATTGAATTTTTTGCCTGTGATCATCTCATATGCGTCCTGGTATCTCCTTTGAGTCTCAGCAACTACTTCTTCTGGAAGATGTGGCGGATTACTGTTTTTATCCCAGCCCGTGCTACTTAGATAGTCACGAACATATTGTTTATCAAAACTTGGCTGAGAACAACCAGGTTCGTATTTATCAGCAGGCCAAAAACGTGATGAATCGGGAGTCAATATCTCATCAACGATAATAATTTGATCTCCTATTTTTCCAAATTCAAACTTTGTATCTGCTATGATAATGCCTTTTTTACGTGCATATTCTGCCCCTTCTTTGTAAATCTTAAGAGACAATTCCTTGATTTTTACAGCATCTTCTTCACCAACTATCTCTTTCATCTTCTCAAATGAGATGTTGATATCATGGCCTGTCTCTGCTTTTGTAGAAGGAGTAAACAACGGCACATCAAATTGCTCAGATTCCTGCAATTCAGAAGGAAGCTTTATACCACATACCATACCGTCCTTTTGATATGACTTCCACGCTGAACCCGAAAGATATCCTCGTACAATGCACTCAACGGGAAAAACTTCCGCTTTTTTCACGAGCATAGTCCTCCCAGCCAGCATCTCTTTAAAAGCATGTAATTCTCCAGGAAAATCAACAATCTCTGTTGCCACAACATGACTGGGAACCGTATCCTTAAAAAAATCAAACCAAAACTTAGAAATCTGAGTCAAACAGATACCCTTATTTGGAATTGGTTCATGAAGAACATAATCAAAAGCTGAGATTCTATCAGTAACAACAAGAAGAAGTTTATCATCTATTTCATAAACATCTCTAACCTTTCCTTTTTTAAAAACCTTTAACGGTAAATTAGTTTCAGTGACAACACTCATAATGTCTCTCTCCTTTTTCAATTACAAAATCTTTGCACCTTTTTCAACAGTCTTATCAGACTTGACGTCCCCTTTCTCAGCCTGCAATATCTTTCCATTATAAAGGGCTTTTTGGTTTTTATCAACCGACATATTTACTTTTTTAAAATCTTCGAACTCTAACATATTTACAGGTTCTCTTGTAATTCCTTCAACAGTTACCTCTGAGCCAGGGCTTGAATCCCCCGGGTTTAGAAGCGAACAAACACCTTTACTATCTTCCGCTGCAAGAAGCATCCCATTAGATTTAACACCCCTGATATTCGCAGGTTTAAGATTAGAAACCACAACTATGTTTTTACCCTTGATTTCTTCTTTCGAATAATGTGGTTTCATACCTGCAACAATAACCCTCTTTCCAAGACTCCCAAGATCGATATGAAGCAAATACAAAGTATCAGCCTGAGGATGGTCCTTAACATCAAGCACTTTAGCAACTCGTAAATCAAGTTTCGAAAAAGGATCTTCTTCTCCCCCGATATCTTCCAAATCTAACTTTTTAAACAATGGAACTGGTCTTTCAATTGCTGTCCCAACTTTTAATTCTTCAAAAGCAAGATCCCAACTACCATTATGGATCGAATCTTTATATCCAAGTAAAGACCAGATTTTATCTGAAGAATATGGCAAATATGGAGCCATAAAAACAGCGAGAGCATTCACTATCTTCAAACACATATGAAGCACTGTTCCACATTTTTCCTTATCAGACTTTATAAGCTCCCAAGGTTTTTTCTGATCGAAATAAAAATTACCAAACTGAGCAAGATTCATCGCGGCCCTAAGACCCTTTTTGAAACTACAAATTTCAAGAGAATCACCAACCTCCTTATATGCATACTCTATTTTCTTAATAGCCTGTTTATCCAAATCATCTAAACTTCCTTTCTCTGGAATTTCACCGAAATTCTTCGCCGTAAAAGTAACCACTCTATGAACAAAATTACCATAAGTCCCAACGAGTTCATCGTTATTTTTCGCGACAAAATCATCCCACATCCAATTGGTATCCTTATTCTCAGGCATGTTAATAGAAAGATAATAACGCACAGCGTCAACATCAAACTTTTCTAAAATATCTGGAACCCAAACCGCAAGACCACGGCTCTTAGAGAACTGCTCCCCTTTCAAACGTAAATACTCATTAGCAGGGATATCATAAGGCAAATTCAACGACTCATCATAACCCATAAGTATAGACGGCCAAATTAAACTATGAAAAGGGATATTATCCTTCGCAAGGAAATAATAATGTTTAGCTTTTTTGTCTCTCCACCACTCCTCCCACTTCGAAGAATCACCAATTTTTTGTGACCATTCCTTACTCGCAGCTAGATAACCGATAACCGCGTCAAACCAGACATAAATCCGCTTCTCTTCAAAACCATCAACAGGGACCTTTACACCCCAGCTCATATCCCGCGTTATCGCTCTATCCTTCAAACCATCCTTCAACCAATTACGAGTAAACTTCAATACACTAGGTTTCCAATGTTTCTTATCCTTCATCCAATCTAACAACTTAGGTTCAAATTTACTCAATGCAAAAAACAAATGCTTACTCGTCTTAACCTTAGGAGTACCACCACATATTTTACATCTCACATTCAACAATTCCTGCGGCTCCAGTATCTTCCCGCATTCATCACACTGGTCGCCCCTCGCTTTTTCATTACCACAATGTGGGCACTTCCCCTCGATATATCTATCAGGTAGAAAACGAGCACAGTTATTGCAATAAAAAGCGTCAACATTTTTTTTATAGATGTATCCCCTTTCATATAAAGTTAAGAAGATATCCTGAACAACTTTTTCATGATTGTCAGTAGTTGTACGCGTAAATAGATTAAAAGAAATACCCAGTTGCTTCATGTTTTCTGTATGTTCTTTGTTGTATCTATCTACGATAGCTTGTGGCGTTGTTTTCTCCTGTTCCGCGGTAATGGTGATAGGTGTACCATGTTCATCGCTTCCCGAAACCATTAAGACGTCTTTGCCTTTCATCCTGCTATATCGTGCGAAGATATCTGCAGGTAGGTAACATCCTGCTATATGTCCAAGATGCAGTGAGCCATTTGCATAAGGCCATGCTACACCGATGTAAATCTTCTCCTTCATATGAGACTCTCTATGGTGAATACAAGCACAACATTTAAATATGGCGCAAGCCTAATATATAAATGTATATCAAAAAATATGTAATAGAAAAATAGCACAAATTGAATGTGTTAATCAATTGAGATTAATATTCACATACATTTAACCGCTTAACCTAATACCAACTATTAAATCAAAAGCAATGTGGGGGTTTACCACCTATTATTTGCTAAAAAGCGGATAAAGGTGCTATTTTTCAAAAAATACTAAACGAGGTGAAAATTATGGTAATTGATCCAGCAACAACAAAATATATGATTAAAGCTCATATTAAAGCAGATGGTGTTATAGAAAAATCTGATGTCGTAGGTGCTATATTTGGTCAAACCGAGGGTCTTCTCGGTGACGAGTTAGATTTAAGAGAATTACAACGATCTGCAAGAGTTGGAAGGATAGAAGTTGAATTGGAATCAAAAAATGGGAAAAGTGAGGGAACTATAACCCTACCGACATCCCTTGATAAGGTTGAAACTGTGATACTTGCGGCGGCTTTTGAGAGTATAGATCGAGTAGGTCCCTGTAAGGCGACTATTGTTGCAGATGAGGTCGAGGATGTAAGAGTTGTTAGAAGAAAACAGGTGATAGAGCGAGCTAAAGAACTTCTCAATAAGGTAATTGAAGAAGGCAAAATCGAAGGAGAAAGCATAGCGGATAATGTTAGACAGGCTGTACAAGTAGAAGAAATTGTTAATTATGGCCCTGATCATTGTCCTGCAGGTCCCAACATCGAGAAAAGTGACGCAATTATTATCGTTGAGGGCAGGAGAGACGTGCTTAATCTTCTGAAATATGGTATTAAAAACGTTATAGCAGTTGGTGGAACAAATATCCCAAAAACAGTAGCAGGTTTAACAAAGGAAAGGATCTCAACCGCTTTTGTTGATGGAGACAGAGGCGGTGAGCTTATTTTGAAAGAACTTCTTCAGACTGCTGATATTGATTTCGTGGCACGGGCTCCTCAGACCCGTGAGGTTGAAGAGATACCTCAGAAGCTTATCATGAAGGCTTTGAAAAATAAGATTCCTGCTGAGCAATATGCTGAGATGTATGATATAAAACTTGAGAAAGAGAAAAAAGAACCAACGACGGAAAAGGAGAAGACTGAACAAAAGCCGAAGCAGACTCCTGAAAAACCTAAGGAGGAGAAACAACGGATTATAACTGAAAAACAGAAAAACTATGTGTCGATACTTGATGATATTTCAGGTTCTTTAAAGGCAGTACTTTTTGATAAAAACGACAAAGAACTAAAGAAGATACCAGTGAGAGAACTCACTGATGCGTTGAAGAAAAGCGATAATATCTCTACTGTGGTGTTTGATGGTATTATCACACAGCGGCTCTTGGACATTGCAAACAGTAAAAGTGTAAAAGAAATCGTTGGTATAAAAATGGGTAATGTTGTCAAAATGCCGACGTCTGTTAAGGTTTTAACTAAGAAGGATCTACAATAGTGATCCACATATCTTTTCTAATTTTACATTGTTTGGCATGAGTTTGAGGTAGTTGTATTTAAAAGGTGAATAGAAAAAGATAAAAAGCCGATATATTATTTCAACGTATTGTTTTGAGGATGGAAGATTGTAATGCAGAAAGACGAACTTATTCAACTACACACGTTTTTACTTCAACTGAAAACACATTTGGAAGACATAGTTGAGAATAATGGTGGATGTGAGTTTCACCTCTATGAAAAACTCGCTGTTACACCTTATCAGGTCTATAAATCCAAAAGGGAGCACAAACTAGCAGTGTTTACATTGAGTACGGGAATCGCAGATCTTTTATCGAATAATCATTGCCCCGGGCTGGAGAAGATTTCTAATAGATTGAATCAGATGTCAGAGCGGTCCATGACAAATAAAGAAAAAGAACTCATAAAGCTTTAAAGTACCCGTCTCATGAGATATGCGTCTCCTCCGTTTTGATAGAATTTTGATACAATGTCTGCTATGATGAAACCGTGTTTTTGGTAGAATTTTATAGCTAGGTTATTGTTTGTCCTTACCTCTAACTCCACGTGTTTTATGTTTTGGAAAAACAGTTCTTTCAGGAAGTTGTTTAAAAGAGTAGTTCCTATTCCTTGTCTTCTCTGCTTTTCTGATACCGTTAGCATTAATATTCTAGCAGTTTCAGTGCTTGTTTTTCCTCCTACGATGAATCCCACTGTTTTATGGAGGTTTTCAGCTACCCAGAAACCCTGGGGAAATGTTTCATAGAAATAGTTGAAAAGACTTGGGTTGTACCGTTCAGTTAATGTGTCTGAGGCTAGTTTTATAACAGAAAACATGTCGTTTGGTTGGAATTTTCTAACTGTAAACACAAGAGGATATAAGAAGATAATATAGTATAAATGATTAGCGGTATATTTAATAAGCGTAGGATAATTCATAGTCGCTACGGGGCTTTGTTTATGGGTATTGATGACGTTGTTGTAACGAGAACGATATTTGATCGTTTTTCTAGAGAGTTTCAGGATCATTTCGAAGTTGATGTTGCTATCGCTGGTGCTGGTCCTGCGGGTCTTATCGCTGGTAAATATTTGTCTCAGGCTGGTAAAAAAGTCGTCGTATTTGAGAGGAAGCTTTCTATTGGCGGTGGCATGTGGGGCGGAGGCATGACGTTTCCAGTGATTGTTGTTCAAAAAGAGTCAAAGCATATTTTGGATGAGGCTGGAATCAAAGTAGAAGATGAAGGAGAGGGCTATTATAGTGCTGATGCTATTGAAGCGATTACAAAAATATGTGCCACTACAGTCGATGCTGGTACCAAGATTTTTAATGCAGTTTCTGTGGAAGACGTGCTTCTTAAAGGAAAAAAGGTAAACGGATTTGTGATCAATTGGAGCGCTGTAGAAGCCGCTGGTTTACATGTTGACCCTGTTTCTATTCGCGCTAGGTATTGTATTGATGCTACTGGTCATGTTGCTGAGGTTTGTAATATTGTTAGAAACAAGGTAGGTCCATTGAAGACACCAAGTGGCGATCTGGAGAAAGAGCGGTCTATGTGTGCAGAAATAGGGGAGAAAACTGTTGTTGAAAATACGAAAGAAGCTTATCCTGGTCTATTTACCGCTGGTATGGCAGCCAACGCTGTATATGGTGCTCCTCGGATGGGCCCTATTTTTGGCGGTATGCTTCTCTCCGGTAAAAGAGCAGCAGAGCGTATATTGGAAAAACTGTAGATTTATATATCAATGAAGTCTACGTGTCACTATTTGTAAGGTAAAAACTCCTTACCCAAAAGCTCCCTGCCAATAATAATCCTCATTATGTTCATAGTTCCTTCAGCACCAATAGAATAAGATCTAACACCTCTTATACCCATTTCTATAGGATATTCCTTGGTATAACCCGTGGCACCCAGCCAATCTGCTACCTCATTCATAACTTCAAAAGCATGAATAGGTGCACGAAGCTTACTTATAGCCGCTGCCAGTGCAACATCATGGTGAGTAAGTTTGTTTTCCTTGTACATCTTGTCCATAATCCAGGCGGCTCGGTAGGTTAAAAGCTTGATACCCTCAATATTACAATAATGTTCTGCCAGTGGAAACTGTATCCCCTCAAAGCTTCCTAGTGGGCGTCCAAATGATTTACGTGTTTTGATATGTTCCATACCTAATTCTAATGCTGCCTCTGCTGCTCCTATACAAGTAGCCCCGATGAGAACACGTGCAGCAGAGAAACCCTCCATAGAATAGTAAAAACCACGGTTAAACTCACCAATGAGATAATGCTCTGGCAGCTCAACGTTTTCCATAGCAAAACCACCAGTTGAGATACCCATGCGACCCATATCCTCTAACAAAGTCGTAGTAACATTAGGATTATCCTTCAACGGGACAGCGAAAAAAGAAAAACCTTTATGGCCTTTAGATGGATCAGTTCTAGCGAGAGTAAGGTGGATACCTCCCCATTTACTTGATTCGTTTATACCACTGATAAACATTTTCTCACCGTTTAGTAGCCAGTTGTTTCCTTTTTTTACTGCCTGTGTCCTAGCTGCGCCTACGATATCTGAACCTCCTTCGGGTTCTGTCACAGCTATACCACAAAAAGCTTCACCTGATGTTATCTTAGGTAGATATTCCTCTTTTGCTTCCTTGGTTCCATATCGGCTGAAAATAAATCCCCATGCTGCTTCTACAAGGTAAAGTACAGGAATTGCAAGACTAATATCTGCTCTTCCAAGTTCCTCTGCAGCGATAGCTGCCATGGGCCAGTCAACTCCAGATCCTCCGTATTCTTGTGATGCAGTAGGTGCTAGTAATCCAAGTTTTGCCATATCCTTAATGATCTCCTCTGGGATCTTCTTATTGGTATCAATCTCTCGAACTCGTGGTTTTATCTTTTTCTGAGCAAAATCACGAACTGTTCTTCTCCAGATTTCTTGTTCTTCAGTCCAACTAAAATCCATCTGTTTTGCCTCCTTCATTTAATCTTATTTAGGGGTTAGGGTATACTAAATTCGTTATAATAATTTTGTTATAATTTTTGCATTTTAACGGGAGATAGAGATTTATATAGTTAATTTCATACTGGGGCGGGGAGTAATTATGGCTTTCAAGGATACATACATACCTTACGGTGGTTATTGGAGTACGCCATTTTGCGCTTGGCAGAAAAGTTTCCAGAATCTTCACGCAATTAAATTTGCTGCAGATATTGGGCAGAGATTTTTGCAAGAGAAAAAAATCTCTCCTAAAGAGTTTGATGAGTTGATTTTTGGTATAACGATACCACAGCTTTCTGCTTTCTATGGTACACCCTGGCTAGCAGGCATGATTGGTGCCGAGCATATAACTGGTCCAATGATTGGACAGGCATGTGCCACTGGTGCAAGAGGTGTTGAGTTAGCCGCATTAAGCATAGAATCTGGATTACGCAAGAACATACTCGTAATATATGCAGATCGATGTTCAAACGGCCCACTTCTAGTTTATCCAAACCCAGAAGCTCCTGGCGCTACTCAAGATAAGGAGAGTTGGGTTTGGGACAACTTCGGTAACGACCCATTTGCTAAGAACGCAATGGTTGGGACTGCTGAAAACGTTGCAAAGGAAGTAGGGATAAATAGGGAAGAACAAGACAAGATTACATTTATGCGTTACCAACAATATCAAGACGCACTTAAAGACGATAAAGCGTTTCAAAAGAGATACATGATGATACCTATTGAAGTCAAAGACAGAAGAGGTCGTAAAGTATTAGCAACTGTTGAAGGAGATGAAGGTATCTATCCAACGACTCTAGAAGGACTTAAAAAATTGAAACCAGTAATACCTAATGGTACAGTCACCTACGGAACTCAAACACATCCAGCAGATGCCAACTGTGGTATCATTGTAACCAATCGTGAGAAAGCAAAACAACTGAGCAAAGATAAGAATATAGAAATCCAAGTGTTATCATATGGTGAAAGCCGATCAAAAAAGGGTTATATGGCAATGGCTATCATTCCAGCTGCTAAAATGGCTCTTAAACAAGCAGGTATATCAATAAAAGATGTAAATGTTATCAAAACACATAATCCGTTTGCAGTAAACGACATCTACTTCTGCAGGGAAATGGACATAGAATGGAAGGATATGAACAACTACGGTTCTTCACTCGTATATGGTCATCCACAGGCACCCACAGGAGCAAGACTTATAATAGAACTAATCGAAGAGCTAGTGCTGAAGGGAGGAGGCTACGGTTTATTTGATGGCTGTGCTGCAGGTGATACTGGTGCAGCTATAGTTTTAGAAGTGAGAGTTGACTGATCAAATTACTAATTTGTATTTTATTGAGGTGTAGCAGGATGAAGATACAAAAGGTTGGAATTATTGGTGCCGGAAATATGGGTAGTGGTATCGCTCAGAAAGCTGCTCAGGAAGGATTACAAGTGGTTATGGTTGATGTCGAAGATAGATTTGTACAGAGCGGAATGGATAACATCAAAAAAACTCTGTCAGATGGAGTCGAGCGAGGTATATTTACTCAGGAACAAATAGAAGAAATTCTTAGTCGCATTAGAGGAACCACAAACAAAGATGAGGTGAAAGATGCTGACCTCGTAATTGAGGCAGTGTTTGAAGATATGGATATTAAAAAAGATCTTTTCAAATATTTAGATAATATATGTGAAAATAAGACTGTTTTAGCAACTAATACATCATCGTTTTCTATAACAGAATTGGCTTCATCAGTGAATCGCAATGATAGGTTCCTTGGTCTTCACTTTTTTTATCATCCTGCTAAAAATCGTTTATTAGAGATTATACCTGGTAAAAATACAAGCCAGGATACGGTCTATTTAGCTGACATTTTTTCGGGGATGATTGGTAAAACAGCTATACATGTTACAGATGCACCTGGATTTGCTGTGAATCGTTTTTTTGTCCCATGGTTAAACGAAGCCACTAGACTGCTAGAAGAAGATGTTGCTAATATCCCTACGATAGATGATACCGCAAAAAAGGTGTTTAAAATACCTATGGGACCTTTTGAATTGATGAATGTAACAGGTATCCCTATTGCGTATCATTCTACTGTGGGTCTTGGGAATAAATTAGGTGATTTCTACATGTCTAGTAATCGATTGAAGGAGCAGTTTGAGAAACAAGAACAATGGAATATGAGTGGAGAAGTTGATGCTTCAAAAGCTGAGGCAGTTGAAGAACGCCTCCTCGGTGCAGTTTTCACAGTTGCTTGTACGCTTGCAGCAGAGGGTGTATCAAGTATTGAAGATACAGATAGGGGTGCAAAGGTTGGCCTTAGATGGCGCAGAGGTCCTTTTGAAATGATGAACAAATACGGGATTGAACGCTCGTATGATATTGTCAAAAGGTTCATTGGAAGGCATCCAAAGTTGAAGATGTCTAGCCTTTTAGAACAGCATTACGAAAATAAAGAGCCATGGAGCTTCAGCTACGTCGATCTTGAAATTAAGGACAATATCGCGAGAATCTTGTTTAACAGACCCGAGGCTATGAACGCAATAAATGAAGAAGTCATCCGTCAACTAGATGAACAGTTCACCGTAGCAAACAACAATCCAGATGTTAAAGCAGTTGTTCTAGAGGGAGCTGGCAAGGCGTTTATAGCAGGAGCAGACATTCAATACTTCATCAAGAAAATAGAGCAAAACAAGATCGATGATATATGTAAGTTCACGAGATATGGCCATTCTGTTCTAAATAAGATAGATGCGTCTGAGAAACCAGTTATAGCAAAGCTTGATGGTCTAGCTTTGGGCGGTGGTGCTGAAATAGCACTTGCTGCTGATACGATAATTGCTACCGAGAAGGGCAGTATTGGTTTTCCTGAGACTGGGATAGGTATATACCCTGGTCTAGGTGGCACTCAGAGAACCACACAATGTGTAGGGAAGGAGCTGGCAAAATATCTGATATTCACATGCAAGATTCTTGACGCTAAAACCGCTATGTCTATAGGATTAGTTGAATATGTGGTGCCTCATGATGAGATAGACAGCAAGATATCTGAGCTTATTAACAGTGGAAAAATGTTGAAAAAATCAAGCAAAAGAATGGTCGAACTGCCTGAAAATTTCCAGAGGATCAAGGATTATTTCTCTGATGCTAACATTAAATCTGTATTGTCTTGGGGGGGAGGGTTAAACGAACTCGGAAAAAAGATTTCAAAAACCATATCATACAAGGCACCCCTTGCCATAAAACTAGCCAACAAAATCATAGACGAGGGTAGCCGTCTTAATTTAAATGAAGGATTAGAGATAGAGCTTAGCCATCTCTCAGAGATATTTTCAACTCAGGATGCCTTAGAAGGTTTGAATTCAGTGGTAATGAGACGAAGACCTACTTTCAAAGGTAAGTAAAAAATTTATTCATTTTTCCAAATTGGCTGGCGTTTCTCTAGAAATGCGGTCAGACCCTCGTTTGCATCGTTGGTTTTCATAAGCTCATTGAGGTATATATCCTCGATTTTCTTGATTGCCTCGCTATAGTTTTGGGTTGCACCTTCCATGAACGCTCTCTTTGTCAGCTGAAGAACAATTGCGCTGCTGCTCGCAAGTTTCTCACTGATGAACTTTTCTGCCTTAACTTCAAAATTCTCCACAGGAAAAATATGATTGACAAGTCCGAGTTCTTTTGCCTCATTTGCACGGAGTATCTCCCCAGTTAACATGAGTTCCAGCGCCTTTTTGCTCCACATAAGTTTAGGAAAAATAGCAGCTGCTACTGGGGGCAATACACCAACCTTGATCTCGGGTTGTCCAAATTTGGATTTTTCTGAGGCAATTACTATATCACAGAATGTTGCAACTTCGCATCCTCCTCCTAATGCTGCTCCGTTGACCAGTGCAACTGTTGGAGCGTTGATCTTGAGGAGGTTGGTAAAGATCTCATGGAAAACCTGGATCATCTCCTGCACCTTGTCTTTTGTATGATCTGACACGTCTACACCTGCAGAGAATGCTTTACCATTGGCATTGAAAATTAGAACTTTCAGATTTTTACCCTGAAAATCCTTTAACGCCTGATTGATCTCTTTCATCATCTCTATGTTGAGAATGTTTAAAGGCGGAGTATTGAAAGTAATCCTGCCGGTCAAGTCCTTCTCTTCTACAACTATTGTCTTATAATCCATAACAATCTCACCTCAAAATCACACGATACTAATAGTTGCTCTGCCAAGGATTTTACCTGCTTCAAGATCATGTATCGCGTTCTCTAATCCATCTAACGTATAATCCTTATTGGTTACTAGTAGATTTAAATCTACAGTATTGTTTTCTACTGCTTCCACGATTTCTCTCATCTCATTCATCGGGCATGCCCATGTTCCATTGATTGCTAAATATTTATCCATGATTTTTTGATTTAGAAATTCCTGCACAGGTTTCGGCGGCCAACCAACTTGTATAACAGCCCGGTTTTTGCTGACTGTTTCAACTGCTACGGGGAACGTGTCTGGTACACCGGAGCAGTCCATTACACAATCAACCTGGAATTTATCTTCTGCTAAATTTGATGTAATATGTCTTGCAAATTCTGATATCGCCTTAGCCTTGTCCCTACCAGTTAATTCATTTATTGGGATATTATTTTCCTCGAAATAGGTTCGAGAATTAACTGTATGTGTAGCACCTATTTTTTTAGCAAACTCTAGTTTTTTATCAAAAACATCCACAGCAACAACGTTTTTGGCTTTGAAATATCGTGCAGCAAGATTAACAGCTGGTCCACCAACGCCGCCGACACCAAAAACAACTACGTTTTTTCCCTGCAACCAGTGGCTTGATCGTTCAAATAACTTATTAGGATTTGATATATGCTTGAGTATATGTGGTGGTACAGATCTGCTTTTCCACCCGTGGAAAGGTGTTGAAACAGCATCTGGAATGATACATGCCTCATCTAATGGCACGCTTTCACTAATTTTAAATGTATATCTTGATGGGACTGCTATTAATTCTGCATCCCCGCCATGTACTCCATGTCCAATAAATACTGATTTTTTACATCTATTTGTCAATCCTTCTTTACATGAGGGGCAGCTTTCATCCTCACAGCCAGGGTAGACTGGAGGAATAACTACATGGTCTCCAACTTCTAAGCCTTTAGCGGATTTACCAAGTTCTTCTACTACTCCGGCGATTTCATGTCCTATTATAAGCGGTGGTTTGAATGGTACAAAACCGCGATAGAGAGTACGGTCTGTGCTACATAACCCTACATTTTTTGAATTTATAAGAACATCTGATTCTCCTATTGTAGGGTCATCAAAATCAGAGACAATATTCAACTCTTCTTTTCCATATAAAACTGCAGCTTTCATTATCTTTCCCCCGGTTTTTGTGATATAATGAATGGTATTTAACCTTATTCGTTTAAAGAGGATGTGTGATTAAGGCTTTGTACCTAAAATAAGTGTTTTTTTCTTTTATAAAACCAACACACCAAGAATGATTTATTGTTCAAAGCCCTCAATTAAAAAAGATATAAATAATATTGATATCATTCTGCTCTAAGATTTCTACATTGAGGGAAGATCGAAATGTCTTTAGATTGGTTACCAAAAGATAATGAAATAAAGAATCATGATTTATGGGGCGACGAATATTTCAGTCGAGACCCACCTAGTGTAATTTATGAGTTAAAACCTATAGTCGACCACGAGGGAAAGGCTGTTAAAGGGTTGAATTCCGCTTGGATCATATTAAACAATTCACAGCAATACAACTCGTACACTACTGACATGGTTAAGGGTGTAATAGCTGGCTTCCACAAGGCATCAATGGATAATAGTGTTGTAGCAGCTATTTTTACAGCAATTGGAGACAAAGCATTTTGTACAGGTGGAAACACTAAGGAATATGCTGAATACTATAGTGGTAGACCAAATGAATATGGGCTGTATATGGATCTATTTAATGGTATGGTTGATTCGATTCTAAATTGTAAAAAACCAACTATATGCCGTGTGAATGGTATGCGTGTAGCTGGTGGACAAGAGATTGGTATGGCTTGTGATATCGCTGTTTCCTCAGATACAGCTATATTTGGTCAAGCTGGCCCTCGTCATGGTTCTGCACCTGATGGTGGTTCTTCAGATTTTCTACCCTGGCTCTTGGGGATTGAGGATGCAATGTGGAACTGTATCTCCTGTGAGTTATGGTCTGCGTATAAAATGAGACGCTTGGGTCTTATCAGCAAAGTTGTTCCTGTGCTGAAACAAGGTAAAAAATTCATACGAAACCCAACAGTCATAACAGACAGATATGTAGAAGATGGTGAAATTGTTTATGGCGAGTTCCTCAAAGGAGAGGAATTCAAAAAAGCAAGGGAAATTATGAAATCTAGCCCTACAGACTTTGAACTACTGGATAAAACCGTGAATGAGATTGTTTGGACTTATACCAATTTAATGCCAGGTTGCTTGATGAAGTCTATCGATAGTATAAGACTTAAGAAGAAGTTTTTCTGGGATCAGACTAAGCTTGCAAATCGTCATTGGCTAGCTGCTAATATGGCAACTGAGGCATACATTGGATTCCATGCTTTTAACAACAGAAAACTGACTGGTAAGGATGTTATTGATTTTGTAAAATATCGGCAACTACTAGCAGAAGGGCATCCATTTGATGATAAACTAAAAGAAGCGGTTCTACCAAAACCTCTGAAGAAACCTAAATCCTAAGGTTTCCCAATTGTATAATAGAGCTTAATCTCTTCTGTTTCCTCAAAAATACGTGGTACAACCTTGACAGGCATACCAATTTTGATTTCATTATCTGGAATATCTTTTATCCATGATATCAGTCGTCCGCCTTCTTCAAGGTCAACAACACCCAGTGTGTAGGGAGCTATGTCTTCAAACCCTTTAGGTGCAGCATATATTTTGGTATAACTATGAAGCGTACCCTTACCTGAGTATTCTAACCATTCAAAAGTATCATTCAAGCATTTGATACAATCAGCTCTCGGAGGAAAATACTTCTCACCACATTTCTTACATTGTGTACCCATGAGTTTTCCTTTTTGGAGATAGTCAGCGAATTTATCCACCTTGGTATATGGTGTGAAGTTGATTTTTCCAAAGTATTTGAACGGCATCTTATCTATCTCCTAAGGATGTGTACAAAGGTGTATTGACCTATACCACCAACGTTGTGCATGAGTCCGATTTCTGCACCAGATACTTGTCTTTTTCCTGCGTCACCCCTCAGTTGTTTCACGATTTCTGTAGTCATTGAGACACCTGTTGCACCAACGGGATGACCCTTTGCTTTGAGACCTCCATCAACGTTGACTGGTGTTTTACCACCGATATATGATTGTTTCTCCTCTATGAATTTTCCACCTTTACCTTTGGGGCATAAGCCGATGTCTTCATATGCCATTATTTCAGCGATTGTAAAACAGTCATGTACCTCTGCTACCTGGATATCAGACGGTTTTACATTTGCCTGTTTATATGCTTGTTTTGCAGCTTCTACAGCACTAGGGATCTCAACAAGGTTTGGTCTGCGTAGAACAGACATTTGTGCAGATGCAGACCCTAGACCTTCGAACCAGATAGGTGTATCAGTATATTTTTTCGCCAAATCTTCATTTGTCATAATAATACATGCGGCACCATCAGCGTTGGCGCAGCAGTCGAAGACTTTGAGAGGGTATGCAACATCATCAGAGTTTAACACCCGCTCTATTGTGACTTCTTTCTGGAAGAATGCATTTGGATTCATTGCACCGTAGTAGTGGTTTTTTACTGCTACTTGTGCTATCTGCTCTTTAGTAGTACCAAACTGATGCATATGTCTGTTGGCATATAGTGCATAATAACCAGGAAATGTGGTACCAAATATTGATTCCCATTGAACATCTCCAACTCTTCCCATGAGTGCGAGGATTTCCTCTGTGGAGAGTTCTCTCATCTTCTGAACTCCAATGACCGCTACGATATCATGCATCCCTGATTTGATAGCCATATAAGCTGTCCGGATGGCAGCGCTACCAGAAGCACAAGCTGCCTCAGTCAACCATGTAGATTTTGGATTCATACCAACATATTCTGCTACAACACCAGGTAATGAACGTTGCATGTGATATTCTGGTACTGATCCGACGACCAGCGCATCTATATCCTTTCTTCTCAGATTTTTACAATCTTCGATTGCTTGCTTAAAAGGTTCAAAGGCAAGTTCCTGAACAGTAGCATCACTACGATTCCCGAATTTACCGTGACCTATTCCTACAATACCTACTCTCACTCTTTCACCTACTATCTAAATGTACTGACCACCATCTACTTTGATTACCTCACCAGTGATGTGTCTGGCCTTTTCACTACATAAAAAAACAACAACGTTTGCGATTTCCCCCGTTGTCGCGATACGACCTAATACAGTTTCATCCACTGCTTTTTGGAGGAATTCAGATGGTATGTTCTTAGCCATCTCTGTCATAACCATACCAGGTGCAACAGCATTGACGTTAACATTGAATTTACCAACCTCTTTTGCAAGAGCTTTGGTGAGCGCGATTATCCCACCTTTTGAAGCTGAATAATTACATTGTCCGAATTTTCCTCTGAGACCATTGATAGATGTGATGTTTACAATCTTTCCTGAGCGTTGCTCTTTAAAATGTGCTGCAGCCAGCTTATTATAGATAAAATACCCTTTAAGATTTACATTTATTACGTTATCCCAATCTTTTTCACTCATCTTCCAAATAACACGGTCTATGTTGATGCCAGCGTTACATACAAGGATGTCTAATCCCCCAAATTCTTTTTTTACCTGTTTGAACATTGCATCAGCATCGTTATAACTGGTGACATCAGCCTTGATCACGAGACATTTTCTACCTAACTTCTCGATCTTTTTAGCTACTGCTTTAGCCTCGGTATCATGTTTACGGTAATTGATTGCAACATTAGCACCTTCACGAGCTAGCGCAACTGCAATGGTTGCACCAATTCCCATGCTTCCACCTGTGACAATAGCAGATTTTCCTTCTAATTCCATTTCAAAGCCTCCATTCTCAGTTAGCGGAACATCTAATTATTGACAACTACTAGAGCAAGGATAGTAATTGCACTATTATTTTACTTTTTTGTTTTCGATATGGTGTTTTTTTTTTTATCTAAAACCAGCTTCTTGAACAACACATCTTGCTCCTCGTTAAGCGATAGCAGAAGCTTCTCCAGATCAGTTTTTTGCTCCGGTTTGAATTTACCAGTTGCAATGATCTTGTCTATCACTGTGTCCAGCGTGTCTCTCTTCTTTCTCATTTTGACCTCGCTGGGCACGATCTTCTTTATCCCTTCTTTCTTGATCCTCTCAGTCAGTTCTTTCCTAAGGATGTATTTCTGTACTTTTCCCCGACTGCTGGTTGGCAACTCTTTTCTTATGAACACGTACCTGGGAACCTTGGCGCTTGCCATCTTACCGTAGCAGAGATCAACGATTTCCTGGCCTGTGATTTTGACACGCAGCTCAGGGACGATAACTGCAGCGATCAGTTCACCAAGGTCATGATCTGGTACTCCTACCACAGCGACCTGTTGAATCTTTGGATCAGATATTAAGTACTCTTCTAACTCCCTTGGGTAGACGTTAAACCCGCCTACGATCACCATGTCCTTCTTTCGTCCTACAATTCTGTAGTAGTTATATTCATCAACTGTGGCGAGATCTCCTGTGTAAAGCCAGCCCTTTTTATCCATTGTCTCTGCTGTTTGTTCAGGCATCTTGTAATAGCCTTTCATCACGTTGTACCCCTTACATGCTAGCTCACCTGTCTCCCCCATTGAGACCGGGTTGCGATCATCATCGACGACCTTTACCTCTACGTTTGGCAACGGACGTCCAACACTCTCCACTCTCTGCTGAACGGTGTCATCAAATCTGGTCATTGTGACTAAAGAACACTCTGTTAACCCATAACCTATGCAGATATTACATTTCATGACATTCATGATTCCTTGCATTGTATCTACTGGGCAAGGAGCACCAGCAATAATTCCTGTGCGAAGAGAATCCGCATTATACTTCCTCACCTTCAGCACCTCCAACTCACGGATGAACATCGTCGGAACCCCATGGCATACAGTGCACTTCTCCTTCTCGATTGTTTTCAGTACATCTTCAGGTTCAAAAGTTTCAATGACCACTATACTTGCTCCATGAACGATGGTTAAAGCTATACCCAAAACGCAACCAAAAAGGTGTGAAAAAGGAACTGGGACAAGGAATCGATCCCTATGAGAGATTTCCATTATGGATGCAGCATCCTTTGCATTTGCGACGATATTCATATGACTAAGCATGGCTCCTTTCGGTTTCCCAGTTGTACCACTAGTATAAACGATAAATACTACATTATCGAGATCATTCTGGAAACGCCGATCTGTATACTCCTGATTTTCTCTCCAGTCATCTCCCATCTCTAGTACAGATTGATATGGGATGGTATCTTCAACATCCTCTCCAATAACGATAATATGTTTGAGCTTTGGGAGTTTTGGTTTTATCTTTCTCAGTGTACTCACAAAATCACTTTTGCCAAATTTCTTTGAGGTGATTACTGCCACAGAGTCAGAGTGGTTTAAGATGTATTCTGCCTCTGAGGATTTGTACCATGTGTCCATAGGAACGAGTACGGCACCTACCCTAGCCACAGCAAATAATGTTACAATCCACTCCGGACGATTTGGCATCCACAGGGCAACTTTATCACCTGCTTTGATGCCTAGATTTATCAGACCGCCTGCTAGGCGATTCACTCTCTCATTAAGCTCTACATATGTTATCCTCTCTTCCTTCTCACTGAGGAAACAGATTACCTCTTTATTTGGAAATGCTATTGCGGCTCTATCTAATGTTTCGCCAAGTGTTAACATACCTATGTAACCCCCAATAAATAACAGGTGTGTAGGGTGGTATAATGAGATGGATTAAATGTTTTTCGAAAGAAGATATACTGATGAAAAAGCCTAGGCGACAAAAACTTTATAAATCAAACATTATATCAGTAATGTAGCTACAATGTAGCTATGGGGTTATTATGGACAATCCGACAAAGTTTGAAGTCTATGGGCAGGAGATGATCGAGAAGATTGTAAAGAAGTGCGGCAATAGCGGTCGCATTTATCTTCCTCCAGATTGGATTGAAAAAAAGGTCAAAATTATCAGGGTTGATTGAGGTTTAGGTGTTACTATGAAAGATATCACCATAAGACCGATGAAGGAGAAGGATATTAGTCAGGCAGCTGACATTCATCGAAAAGTTATGAGGGAAGGCCGGGGTCAAGGCATGGACTATGCGATTGAGGACTTATTTGTGTCCTTCATCAAAAAGAGTCCAAAAACATGTATTGTAGCTGAAAAAGACAACAAGGTTGCAGGTTTTATAGTTGGCTGTATAAAGGAATGGGGATTCGGTGTAGAGCGATCTGGATGGATCGAGATGATAGAGGTTGATCCTAAACTCATGGGGAAAGGCATAGGAAAGATTCTAGGGGAGGCTTTAATCCGTTATTTCAAAGATGAAGGAATAAAAGAGGTGCATACAACTGTAGAATGGGATAGCAGCGATTTGATAGCTTTTTTCAAATCGATAGGATTTGACAAGAGCAGTTTCATCAATTTGGAGTATAAATCCGGTTGATAATTTTAAAAAATATTAAGAAAAGGAGTGTTTGAAATGATTGAACAATTTAAACAATGGGAAAAAAATCGGCATGATTATGCTAAAGAGTGGAAGGAGAACAATGGTGGAAAGGTGATGGGTTATTTTTGTACCTATGTGCCAGAGGAGATATTGTATGCTGCAGGTGTACTGCCTGTGCGTATTCTTGGTAGTCATGAACCGCAGGATGTCACAGAGCCACATATTTTTGCTATGTTTTGTCCGTTTTGTCGGGATTGTCTTGCTCAGGGACTCAAGAACAGATACAAATATCTTGATGGTCTTATGATCTCTCAGTCCTGTCTTCATATCCGGCAGGCGTATACTAGTTGGATTAAGCATAGACCTGTGGAGTTTGAGAAATTCCTCTGCATGCCTCATAAAGTCCAGAGTCCACATGCATATGAGTTTCTGACCGAGGAGTACCGCGTTTTTAAGAAGGAAGCAGAAGAGTGGACTGGCAAGAAGATCACTGACAAGGATTTGGACAATGCGATAAAGGTGTATAATGAGAACCGTCGTCTTATGAGAAAACTCTATGATTTAAGGAAAAGTGACAACCCGCCCATTACTGGTGAAGAGGTCATGGAAGTTGTTATGGCTATGCAGATGACTGATAAGGCTGAACATAACAAGATGTTAAAGGAGCTACTAGCCAAACTTGAGGGATATACACCAGATCGGGAGGTTGGCAGCAGATTGATGATCCTTGGCTCTGAGGATGATGACACGGTGTTTATGAACATGGTGGAGAATTGTGGTGCTACATTTGTGGTGGATGAGCATTGTACAGGTTCCAGATACTTTTGGAATGAGGTAGTGCCAGGCGAGGACCCACTAGCTGCAATAGCAGCACGGTATATAGATAGAGTTCCCTGTCCCACAAAGGATTGGGAAGAACGCAAAAGAATTCCTCATATATTGAACCTGTGTAAGGAGTGGAATGTTGATGGAGCTATCATCATGCAGCAGAAATTCTGCGATCCGCATGAACTTGATTTCGTAGCCATACAGAAAGCATTAAAGGATGCAGGAATACCAACTTTATTCCTAGAGTTTGACGTGACAGTACCGGTTGGGCAGTTCAAAATCCGTGTAGAAGCATTTCTTGAGATGATAGGTGAGGAGGATTTATTTTAGGAGGTGATGAAATATGGAACTAGAGGCTAAATATCCAACTGAGAAATTGAAATGCTGGAACAAAGCAAAAGATATTCGAATGAAGTATTATCAGGATTATGCTGAGGCGCATGATAAAGGTGGGCTTCGATGGGCTGGTGGTGCATGGACGTTTGATGCAATTCCTGCGGGTTTGGGTGATGATGTTTATCCTATTACTAGTGAGCCTTATGGTGCTACTATTGCGTTTGACAAGGATCTTTCATTGGAATGTATGGAGGCCGCTGAGGTACAAGGTTATCCTAGGGATCTCTGTTCTTATATGCGGAACTACTGGGGGTCCATCATTATAGATAAGTATCCTTTTGGATACAACAAGGATGGAGAGTTTGTCCCGAGGTTCAAGGGTGCAAAACCACTTGGGTTCCCGAAACCTGATTTTATCTGGCAGGATCACATCTGCTGTTCGCATGCCAAATGGTATCAGGTGGTTTCAGATCTTGAGGGTGGTATTCCCATGTTCACTGTGGATAATGCTGTGGGGCCTGCCAATGAACTCACCGACAGTAAAATCAAGTTTGTCGTAGAACAGTTAAAAGATGGCGTCAAATTCTTGGAAAAGGTTACTGACAGGGATTATGATGATGAACTATTGTTTAAGGCTATACGGAATCATTTTGTATCAACATCTAAGTGGGCAGAGATATGCGAGCTGAATAAGGCTGTACCTGCGCCGTTGGATGAAAAATCTATTTATTCACTTTATGTCCTGGGCACTCTTCAAAAAGCAGGGAAACAGGTGGCAGATTTTTATGAAAAGGTTCTTCTTCCTGAGGTAAAAGATCGTGTGAAGAGAGGTATTGCTGCTGTGCCTAATGAGCAGTTTAGGGTTATGTCCGATACACAGCCGCCGTGGAGTTTCCTGGGCATATTTAGATATCTTGAGAAGTTTGGATGCATCAGTATTGGCTCGCTTTACACCTTTGGACTCATTGGCCAATGGGAGGTAAAAAAGGATGATACTTGGGGTCCAAAGACTATCCCTGATATGGAGTTCTCCAGCAGAGACCAAGCACTTTATGAATATGTTAAATATGAATTACATAGGCCTGAATGGCAGCATTTCTATTCATGTCATCTTAAGAGCGATATGATGATACGTATTGCTAAGGAGTGGAAACTCAATGGTGTGATGCTTCATTACAACAGAGGCTGCGAAGGCTTGAGTGTTGGTATTGCAGAGAACAGGTTAGCCCTTCTTGATGCAGGTTTCCCTGTTATGGCTTTTGAAGGGAATAATGCTGATGAAAGAGAGTTTGATGAAGCTAGGACAAAGGCTAAGATCAATGCGTTTATGGAGACATTAGGTGCAAAATAATGGAGGATATGAATATGATTACTATGGGTATTGATTTGGGTGCAAAAAATATTAAGGTTGTAATTTTGAAAGATAATAAAATTGTTGCAAAATCTAATGTTCTTGCAGGATTTGAAGTAGAAAAAAGTGCGAAGAAAGCGATAGATAAAGCCTTCAAAGAGGCAGGTGTCACAAGAGATGACATTGAAAAGATTGTATCTACTGGAGCGGGTGAGAAACTTGCTCCTTTTTATGATGAGACTAAATCTGTTGTAGGCTGTGACTCACTAGGAGCTGTATTTCTTCATCCTGCTGCCCGAAGTGTTATAGATGTGGGTGCTGAAGAAGGGAGAGGTATGAGATGTGATGAGACTGGTAAGATATTAGATTTTGAGGTTAATGAGAAATGTGCTGCTGGTGCAGGTGCGTTCACTGAGGCTATGTCTCGTGCGTTGGAAGTTCCTCTTGAAGAGTTGGGTGCTCTTTCTTTGAAGGCCACTGAGGAGATCCCGATGAATGCGCAGTGTACAGTGTTTGCAGAGTCTGAGGTTGTGACCATGGTGCATAACAATGTTTCTAAGGCGAATATGGCTAAGGCGGTTCATGATGCTATGGCTAGTAGGATTACATCAATGGTTCGGAAGATAGGCTTCGATAAGGATGTGGTACTTGTGGGGGGCGTGGCAAATAACATTGGTTTCGTTGATTCTCTTAATAAAGATCTTGGACTTGAAGTAGTGGTACCAAAGGATCCTGAGTTTGTTGGAGCATTAGGTGCGGCACTTGCAGCAGCTGGTTGGAAAGGAGGTGCATAAGTTATGGTGGAAAAACTTGAGCTTTGGAGATGGACTGAATCACGGTGGACTAATCCAGATCTTGATTGGAAAGGTAAGGTGATTACTTCTGGTGTGGATGTTGGTTCTGTGAGTTCTCAGTCTGTTGTTCTTGCTGATGGTGAGCTTTATGCTTATTCTAATATGAGAACTGGTTCAGATAGTCCTGATTCTGCTATGAAAGCTATAAACTGGGCTATGGAGGATACGGGTCTCAAACTGGAGGATATTGTTTATACTGTTGGTACTGGATATGGTCGTGTTAATGTTCCTTTTAGTCAACGTGCTATCACAGAGATTGCATGTCATGCCCGTGGTGGTAATTTCATGTATGGCCCCTCTGTTAGAACCATTTTGGATATGGGTGGTCAGGATTGTAAGGCTATACGCTGTGATGAACGAGGAAAGGTTAAAAATTTTCTTATGAACGATAAATGTGCTGCTGGCACAGGCCGTGGTATGGAGGTGTTTGCTGATCTTTTGGGTGTTTCTATCAATGATGTTGGAGATCTTTCTCTTCAGGTTGATAAGGAGCCTCCGCCGGTAAGTAGTACTTGTGTTGTGTATGCGAAGACTGAGGCTACTGGTCTGCTTAGGGAGGGTTGGCCGAAGAATAAGGTATTGGCTGCCTATTGTTCTGCTATGGCTCATAGGATCATGACACTCCTTGAAAGGATAGGTGTCGAGGAGGACTTTGCCATAACAGGTGGCATTGCTAAAAACAAAGGGGTTGTAAAACGGCTGGAGAAAGAAGTTGGTATTAAGATCATGGAGACGTCGAAATATGATCCGCAGATAGCTGGTGCATTGGGTGCAGCCCTGTTTGCAAAGGCATTATATGATAAAGGTAAAAGAAAATAGGTGTGAGATTTCGTGATAGCGAATTACGGCTATAAGAATGGCTCTGGTGAATATTTCATAACTATAGACACAGATAAGTGTAATGGTTGTAGCAAGTGCGTTGATGTGTGTCCTTATGGTGTGATGGCTGTAGGTGAGGATGAAAATGATCCATTGTCTGACCAAGAAGTTGCCTTTGTAACTGAGGGTGAGAGAAAGAAGATCAAATATACTTGTGCACCTTGTAAACCTAATAAGGATGCTATTCCACCATGTATTAATGCCTGTGAAATGAAAGCTATTACTCATTCTTGGTAGGGGTTTTTAAGGAAGATGAGTACACAAACAATCAAAATCAGTATTGATGGCAAGGACATAGAATGCCAGCAAGATGAAACTGTTCTTGATGCTGCGTTGAACGCTGGATTCTATATCCCATCTTTGTGTTATCATCCGGATCTTCCAAGTTTTGGAGCCTGTGGGTTATGTGCTGTCGAAATAGAGGGATATGAAGAGCCTGTACTAGCGTGTGACACAATTGTCAAACAGGGTATGAAGGTTACCACAAGTTCACCAGATCTTAAGAAGGTTCGTCAAGAAAAACTTGCTCGAATTCTAACAGATCATCCTCATGCTTGTCTTGTCTGTGCTGAGAAGGATGGGTGTGCTAGAGAGCCTTGTTCTTTGAATGTTCCCGTGTCTGAGCGATGTTGTGTAAAGCTTGGCGATTGTGAACTTGAACGAGCAGCAGATTATATCGGTATCCCTGAGGATACACCTCGTTATAAACCCCGGGATCTTCCAAAATATGAGGATAATCCATTTATTGTTCGTGATTACAATCTATGTATTGGTTGCGGTAGATGTGTAAGAGCGTGTGAAAGCATTCGTGGTGTTAAGGCTCTTGGTGAGTTACCAGATCCTCCTGAGCTTATTGATCCTTCTGTTTTTCCTGAAAAACTGGTGGATAGCGGGTGTCAGTTCTGCGGTTTATGTGTAGAGGTTTGTCCCACTGGTGCACTTATGAGTCGTATCGAAAAGATAAAAGATCAAACTCCTTGTCAGGAGTATTGTCCTGCACATATTGACATCCCACGTTTTCTACGTCAGATAGCCGAAGGAAGTTTTTCTGAGGCTCTTACAACATTGTATCAAGCTGTTACTTTTCCAGGTACTTTGGGATATGTGTGTTATTATCCATGTGAGTCAGAGTGTCGTCGCTCTGAGTTGGATGACGCGGTTTCAATACGGGTACTTAAACGTTTAGCGTTTGAGCAGACTGGTGACATTAAAATTGGTAAAGTGGAGAATAGTACGGGTAAGACGGTTGCTGTTGTTGGCTCTGGACCCGCAGGATTAAGCTGTGCCTTTTACTTGGCACAATGGGGTCATAGCGTTACTGTTTTTGAAGCGAAGAGTAAACCTGGTGGTATACTACGATATGGAATCCCAACTTTTAGACTACCAAGAAGTGTCTTTGAAAGGGAGATGGAGGTTATTAAAAAAATAGGTGTGGACATCAAAGTAAACATCCCGGTTTCTTCAGTAGATAAACTTTTTAAGCAGGGTTTTGACGCTGTGTTTGTTGGTATCGGCGCTCAGAAAAACCCAAAAATGGGTATCGATGGTGAGGATGACCCTAGGGTTCTTGATGCATTACAATTCCTAAGTAGGGTTTATGGAGATGTAACCTCTGATAGCGATATCTTGAAGGATGAAATCAAAATAGGGCAGCGCGTAGCTGTCATCGGTGGTGGTAATACAGCTATTGATGCCGCGAGAACAGCTTTACGTATTGGAGCAAAGGTTACATTGTTTTATAGGCGAACTACGGCTGAGATGCCTGCTTTTCCTGAAGAGGTTGAGGAAGCAAAAGAGGAAGGGATTGAGTTCCGTTTTCTCTCTGCACCAGTAAAGATATATCCTGATAAAAATGGTTTAAAGGTTGAGTTTGTCAAGATGAAACTTGGGTCAAAGGATAAAAGTGGTAGACCAACCCCTATCCCAGTTGAGAATAGTAATTTTTCACTTGAGTTTGACAATGTTATCACAGCTATCGGTCAAGAGGTTGTTCCTATTGATGGGGTTAAAACAAATTCTAAGGGTTGGCCTGAATACGATGATGCTACTCTTAGCTTACGGGATGGTGTTTATGTTGGTGGTGATGTTGTTGGTCCGTCTTCTGTGGTTGAGTCTGTTGCTATGGGTAGAAGAGCTGCTGTTCAGATTCATTTGTATCTCGGAGGTGCGGAAGAGGATACGTTTATACTTATGCAGAAACCTGTAGCTCGGGTTTGTAGTCAGGATGATTTTCTTAAAAAGAGGATTATGATTCCAACGATAGAAGTGAGTGAACGTCTCTCAGGTTTTGCTGAGATAGAGCTTTCGCTTGATAAGGGTGAAGGCATTGGTGAGGCTGGTAGATGTCTTCAATGTGATTTATGCCTCTATCTTTCTAAGGTACCTGAACCTCCAGTTGATATGCTTCCGTTTGTTGCGGAGAATGTAGCACTTGTTCCTGAGAGCGCGGGGGTGTATACTCTTTATGATGGCGATAAGAGTATTGTAGAGATTAAGGGTACTGCTAATCTACGGCAGATGCTTAAAGGGAAGCTCGGATCTAGTGATAACATCAAGTTTTTCAAATTTGAGGAGGATCCTATGTATTCGAAGCGTGAGAGTGAGCTGCTTCAGCAGTACATTCAGCAGCATGGCGAGATGCCAAGTGGGGGTGATGAGCTCGATGAGCTCTTCTAAGCTTCAGGTTGAGCGGTTGGTTGTTGGCCCTTTGCTTTCAAATTGTTATATTGTGTGGGATGACGGTGTAAAACAGGGTGTTATTATTGATCCTGGTGATGATGCTGACATTATATTGAAAGCGGTTGAGAAACTCGGCATTGAGATTAAGTATATCCTTGCGACTCATGGTCATTTTGACCATGTAGGAGCTGTGGCACCACTAAAAAGGGAGCTTAATGTAGAGTTTCTTGCTCATAAAGATGATTTCTTTTTCATTGAAGATGGGGAGAATGCAGCTCGTAGATGGGGTGTTGAGATCGAGCAGCCGCCTAAACCAGATCGTTTCATTGAGGACGGCGAAAAGATAAAGGTTGGTGGTTTTGAATTAGAGGTTTTGTATACACCTGGTCATTCACCCGGTGGTGTGAGTTTTCTCTATGATCGTATGGTGTTTGGTGGTGATACTCTTTTCCAGGGTAGTATTGGTAGAACTGATTTCCGCAAGGGATCTTTTGAAGATTTGTCTAAATCTATTAAAATACGTCTTTACACTTTACCAGATGATACTATTGTTTATACTGGTCATGGACCTGTTACTACTATTGGAGATGAGAAGAAGTATAACCCTTTTGTGAGGGCCTGAGTTATGGATGAGGTGATCCCTAAGCTTAAGGATTTTGTGGCAAACTCTAGGCAAATCGTGGCGTTTACAGGCGCAGGCCTTTCAGCTGAGAGTGGAGTTTCTACTTTTCGTGGTGCTGGTGGTCTTTGGTCAAGGTATGATCCTTCGAAGTATGCGGATATTAACTATTTTTTACAAGATCCATCTTATTATTGGAGTTTCTTCAGAGATGAGAGATATCCTGTGTTAAAGAAAGCACAGCCGAATGATGGACATCATGCATTGGTGGAATTGGAGAAGCGTGGGAAGCTTTATCGAGTGATTACGCAAAACATTGATGGTTTGCATCAGATGGCTGGGCAGTCAGATGTCATTGAACTTCATGGCAATACAAGAAAAATCTTGTGTATGAGTTGTGACAAAACTTATTCTATGGACGACGCTTACAAGCGCTTAGAAAAAGAGTTTCCTCCAAGGTGCTCCTGCGGAGGTGTTTTGAAACCAGGTACAGTGCTTTTTGGTGAGCCGTTACCTCAACATGCGCTTGATATGGCTACACTTGCCGCTCGTAACTGTGATATGTTTCTTGTTCTTGGGAGTTCATTGGTTGTTTATCCTGCTGCTCAGATACCTAGGATTGCCAAAAGGAATGGTGCTGTTTTGGTGATTGTTAATATTGATCTGACACCATTGGATGAAATGGCTGATCTAGTTATTCATGAGAGTGCATCAAAGGTTTTATCCAAGTTAATATAAGACCATGATACCTAGTAGGTTTTCCTTTTTTTAACTCCCATTTTAAGAAAAAAATAGTCTATTCTTGATAATTTCCTTTTTGAATAGCAATTTTATATTTTTTAAAATTTAGACAAATATCATCTCCTTTTTTGTAACCATCATAAAATTTTTGTATGATTTGAAAAGCACCTAGACAATCTTCTGCTAAAAATACTCGATCAAGATCCCTCTTTGCCAAAAATGCTTGCTTTAAAGGAAATTGTTCTACCCATTTCAGAAATTCAGCCCACATATCACCAAGTAGAATAATTGGAATATTACAAATATGCTTCACCTGTACCAACTGCCATGTATATGCAAATTCAAGTAGAGTTCCCACACCTCCGGGAGCTACAACCACTGCATCTGATAATATCATAAAGGTATCAAGACGGTTTGAAAATAGATCGAATTCTTTTTTAATATCAAGATGTCGGTTGGGTTTCTGCTCCTGAGGGATGTTTATATTTAATCCAATGGAATAGGCATCATTATTTTTCCTTCCATCCATATGTCCCTTACTTGCCGCCTGCATTATCCCTGGTCCACCTCCTGTTACAATATCAATATTTTCTGCTGCGATCATATGGGCAAGTTTGTAAATTTCTTGATATGAATGATCGTATTCCTTTATTCTAGCAGAACCAAAAATTGCTACGCGAAAATGCTTTTTATATAAATCCTCATCGATTTTGCTTCGATTCATTTTGTTACTTCTCCTTCAAACCATTCCTACTATCTCACAATATTTATGTATTTATAAAATTGTAGTAAAAATTTATGCTAGGTATGACTATAATATCTAAAATATCTAAAAAAATTTTTATTTTCTTCTCATACAAGTTATTTTAAAGAAAAGAAAAAAAGAAGGTTTAACGGGTTAACTATTTTCTTTTTAATCCTGCCCGTTGCCCTGACCGCTTGTATGTATATTGATATCTATAACCGCTATAGCTTCATCTGTCCCATCGAAAACTGTTAGAGTCACTTTATAAAGCTTCTTAGTAGAACCGTCGAAACTATGGTTCACAACAGCACCTGTACTGTTTTCTCCGTCATCCCAATCCCAAGCAAATGTTAAATTATCGTCATCGACGTCTAAGGTAGCAGATGCATTAAATTCCACAGTCTCATTAGGGTTTACCCTAGCGCTCTTCTTAACCAGTGTACCATTTACAAGAATATCAATCGCTGGAGCTCTATTTCCAACCATGTTCTTAATATTACTATGATCATGCTCACGGAACTGTAGTTGATGTTCATGACGATGCTCTAGTGTACTAATTACAGGTATAAACTTGTATTCTTCACCACCATGGAACGTATGAATCGAGTTTTCTAGATCAATATCTATTGTGATTGTATGATTCCCCCTTGTTATATTAAACAAATGCAACTGCTGAATCTTCAACCAACCAGATGGAACAGTAATATTAACAGTTTTACCTGTTGAATTCAAAACACCAGTAACATTAGAGACATTAATCCAGAGCTTAGAATAGTTACCAACCTCAATCTCTTCAACACCAAGACTCTCACTTACATTAGTAAGATTCAGATAGACAAGATCAACAGTCTTAGGCTCAGAAATAACTGATACATAAGAATCATTATCGTCATCAGCCTGCAAAAAAAGCCTGAGCTCAGAAAACGTAACATTTACATGACTAAAATCCTCAGTCACCTTATCAGTAACAAGAAACTCGACACTAGCAGTACCAGCAGTTACTTCTCCACCGCCTTCTTCTTCAACACATCCACAAGCAAGAACAAATAAGCCTACAACAATAACAACGGAAAATATTTTCAATTTCATACTATCCACCCATTCTACTTCTTTTTCCCCTTATCTTCAACTGCTTCTTTCACACCTTTACCAAAACTTTTTACAACCCCCCCAGCCCTTCTTAACACTTTTACCTACTAATTTACCTGTCTCTTCAGCAACTTCTTCAGCTTTTCCTTTTTTTTCTTCCGCCATAAATTTTACCCCCCTGTAACGTCGTAACTCCGAAACATTTTCTACTTTATAAACTATACAGTTCATACTTATTGCTAGATGTAGCTATGACATCTAGAAAAACCTAGTGGAAACTTCTAATACTGGAACTATATTCTGAATCTGTAATCACGGGCGAGGGTAATGTTCAATAAAAAACTTGGCATCATTGATCTATCCAAAAAGAAAGTTACCCTCGAACAAACCCCCAACTCGTTAAAAAAACTATTTCTAGGCGGCCGAGGACTAAACAGCTACTACCTCTACAAAACGATAAAACCCGGTATAGATCCATTCTCACCAGACAATATCCTAATCTTTGGAACAGGTTTCTTAACAGGTACCCTAGTTCCAAACTCTAGCCGCTTCAACGTCTCAGCCAAGTCACCAGAAACAGGTATACTCGGAGATTCAAACTGCGGAGGATACTTCGCAGCAGAACTAAAATACGCAGGTTTCGACAGACTAGTCATCCAAGGCAAATCAAAGAAACCATGTATCCTATACGTAACAGATAACAATATAGAAATCAAAGACGCAAAAGACTACTGGGGAATGGATACCACAGATGTACAACAAAACCTCAGACGAGACCTTGGACACGTAGAAGTCGCATGTTGCGGTGTAGCAGGAGAAAATCTAGTAAGATATGCATGCGTAAGAACCGGAGTAAAAAACGCAGCAGGACGATGTGGACTAGGAGCAGTCATGGGTTCAAAAAACCTAAAAGCAGTTGCAACAAGAGGAACACAAGGCATCAAGATCGCACACCCCGAAGAAATGCTTGAAACAGTAGAGCAACTCAAAGAATACATCATGAACTCAAAAATAACACCTATCCTCGGCAGCGTAGGCACCCCACTACTCTACGAAGTCAGCAACACACTAGGAACCATCAGGACAAAAAACAGCCAACTCAACGCCTGGTCAGAAAACCTAAACGCAGAGGTCGTAGAAACCTTTGTAGAAAAAATGATCGGTTGCTCCTCCTGTGTCGTGCATTGTCGCCATAGAAACAAACTCGGTGGAGAAGGACCTGAGTATACAGCACTTGGACTACTGGGAGCAAATCTTGGCATAGAAGATACAGCCAATGTTATCGAACTCAGCAACATATGCAACGAACTCGGACTAGACATATCCTCCAGTGGAACCATCTTAGGATGGGTGTTCGAACTCTACGAAAGAGGAGTAATAGACAAAAAAATAACAGAAGAAGAACTACGTTTCGGTGATTTCGAACTAGCAAAAAGATTGTTGTATAAAATATCACGAAGAGAAGGATTCGGAGACATACTAGCAGAAAGCACTAGGAATGTTAAACGCTTCGGCAAAAAATCACAGGATTACCTCATAGCAGTCAAAGGACTACCACAAAGCGACCCACACGATGTCAGGTACATCAAAGCCTTTGCATTAGGAATAGCAACAGCATCCCGAGGAGCAGATCACCTAAGGAGCAGACCAACACTAGAGATATTCCTCCACCTACCTCAAGAAGTTAGAGATCGGATATACGGTAAGGGTGTCCCTGGCGACCCAACATCCTACCAGGCAAAAGAAAAAACTGTATACTTCTCAGATAACATCTTCGCAGCCATAGACTCTTTGGGAATCTGTAAGTTCATATGCCATGGTTTCAACAGCCCACATTTCGTAGACTACACATGGATGAAAAAACTCATACATTCTGCATCAAACTGGGTGTTCAAAGAAAAAGACATACAAAACATCGGGAAACGAATCATAGACATCGAAAGAATGTTCAACAACCGCGAAGGAATCACAAGAAAAGACGACACCCTACCAAAACGGTATTTTGATGACCCAATGCTTCTAAATGTAGCAAAGGGACATCACATTGACAGAAAAGAATTCGACAGCATGCTCACTAGATATTATAAACTCCGTGGATGGGACAACGATGGACAAGTCAAAAAGGAGCGCGTCAGAGAACTGGAGGCGTTAATGTGAAATACCTATATGTCTACCCAGAGAAATGTACTGGTTGCAGAGAATGCTCCATTGCCTGCTCCCTCACAAAATTTGGGGAATGCAACCCAAAGAAAGCAGCCATCAATATAGTCAGAGATGAATTCAACAGATACGAATTCCCCATAGTATGTTTCCAATGCGAAGACCCGGTATGCCTAAAGTTCTGTCACCAAAACGCATACAAAATCGAAGATGGAGTTGTCATCAGAGATGAGGACAAATGCATCGGCTGCAGACTATGTGCAGTAATCTGCCCATACAACGCCATAACAACCATAGATGACGAAATTATCAAATGCGATTTATGCGGCGGTGACCCCCAGTGTGTTAAATATTGTTCCACAGATGCCATTCAATACCTTGATGAGACAGAAGAACTAGAAAAACGACGAAAAAAGATGGCCGAAAGGTTTCTAGAAATATCAAAGTAAAATTTGAGAAGATTATTATGGATTTATTTGGTTTTGTTGCCACTATTGTAATAATAACTGCATCTGGTGCCCTCGCACCTGGTCCTTTGTTTTTCGCCACTGTTTCGCATGGTACCAAACATGGTGCTAAAACTGGCCTTGTTTTTTCAGTGGCACATACCGTTGTTGAATTCTCCCTTATAATGCTATTTGCTCTTGGATTGCTCACAGTGGCTAGTGAACCAATAGTAAAGATAGTTATCGGAGTTATTGGTGGAATTGTTCTTATTGCATTTGGAGCGTTTCAAATCCGAAACTCAATTATTTCTAAAACTGAGGAAATAAAAAATCCAAAATCTTCTTATCGACATCTTTTTCTCATCGGCTTGGCCTTTACTGGTTTAAATCCTTATTTTATCCTTTGGTGGTTAACAGTTGGAGCCCAGTTAATAATTATAGCTCTGGAGTTTGCCGCCTTGCTTGGTGTGGTCTTCATGTTTATATGTCATGTTTGGATGGATTATGTTTGGCTCACTGGAGTTGCCTATTTTGCGAAAAAAGGAACTAACGTTATGGGATTAAAATGGTACAAACCTCTAATGATAATATTTGGAGTAATTCTCATCTATTTTGGATTAAGCTTTATTTTAGGATCTGCAGGAATTTATATCTAGATCTCAGGTGCAATTACAAAATTATCATCCAATAGTCTTTCCGTTTCCTTAATACTACTGACATCAGTACCTTTTTTCATAAGACTATAAAAAGTACCAGCATTCCTAATAGTACCCACGAACTGAAGCCCCACTATTTTTTTGTCCTTCAAAAGGATCTTCTTAGAGGTATGAGAAGTAAACCGTGATATCACCTTACATCTGCCAATATCCATAGATGTATAACCCATGGCTACCACAGGCGTATCAAAGACATCAAGAACATTCACAACCTCTGCACCATCATACTTAGTAAGCCTACCGGCCATGTTCAAACCAGCGATCCGCCCCTGCTCTATAGCATTCGGCCAAATAGCAAATGATCCTTGTTTACCTTCAATCTGCTCCCGTACCTCTGCAATGTCACCTGCGGCGTAGATGTCTTTCACATTCGTCTGCATCGTTGAATCAGCAACAATGCCCTGATTAACTGCTATACCAGAACCCTTGAAGATGTCAATATTAGGTGTAACACCTATCGCTATCACTATCATATCGCAACGCAACGTTTCCTTCCTAAGAGAAACACCAGTAACTGTTTTACTGCCGTTTACATTTTTCACTGTATCATTCAGCACAAGCTTTATGCCATGGTCTTTTAGAATCTCAGCTACCTTCTCAGATATATCTGGATCTAGCATTCTTGAAAGGATATGAGGAAGCATCTCGACAATGCTCACGTCTATCTCTCGTTTCCTCAGCATAACAGCGGTTTCAACTCCCATAAAACCGCCGCCCACTACCACTGCCCGATTAACGCCTTGATTGATGTGAGCTAGTATTCCCAGAGCAGAATCTAACGTACCCATAACATGTACACCATCGAGCTCCAATCTCTTCATTCCCTTTGGAGTGATAGGCTTCGCACCTGTAGCAATGAGCAACTTGTCAAACGTGACATTCCTCCCATCCGCAAGCTTAACCTCTTTATCCCGTGGTAGTATTTGGAGTGCCTCACTGTTCTTCATGAACTTAGCATTGAGACGATGATAGAATCTTTTGTCAAACCGAAAAATAGTAGGCTTGTCCACTTCACCCGCGATTAAGTTAGGAAGTGAGCATGGTGAGTAAGCAGGATATTGCTCACGTGAGATAATAGTAACATCAGATTCTTTGTCAACCTCACGTATAGCTTGAAGTGCACTAACCCCTGCACCGCCATTTCCAATTATCACATGACGCAATAAAACCCCATCCGTAAACCATTCATTTCATGCCCCAATATACTCGAGGATTTCAGATCCTCTGATAAGAGAGACAATTGTTGAGTTGTATGGCGTAGGTATCCCTTTAAGTTTACCATACTCTACTATCTTGCCGTTAAGGAAACCTATCTCCGTCGGACTCCCTCTTTCTAAATCCACATGCATCGAGGTCTTATGATGCCCTGCATTGTCTAAATAACCCATACAATGCTCCAAGAAACCTGACTCAAAATGTATACCATTCGCCTCTGCAACCTCTATCCCTTCACGCAATATCTCCTCCACAAGCTCCCTGGTCTCCTCAAGTTCCATCATCTGTTTCATTGTCCTCCGCGTCAAAGCACAGACAGGACTCAGGGCTGTGTTGAGTATGGTCTTCTCCCATTCATATTTTTTAATCTCTGGAGTAAAGGCAGTCTCCAGATCTGCTGCAGTAATAACCTCTGCCAGCGTTCCAGCCTTTTCTTCAGCTGTAGGGTCTATCGTACCGATATAGTTCGGAGCGTTAAAGAAAGACATCCTCACCTTTCCATTGTCAATAAGATTTCCAGCATAATTTACCACAATCCGCAAGGTATTCCCCTTTCCAAATACATCTGCAATCAAATCCTCAGCATCCAGACCATTCTGTAAGCTAACAAAGATCGTACCCGGCTTTGCGACATTTTTCAACATAGGCAAGATCTTCGGGAGGATAGATGCTTTGACAGAAATAAAGATAGCATCTATTTCCCTCCCACGCATCTCATCAATGGAATGGCAGAGGTTCTCCCCAGGGAAGGAAACGTTCATCTCCTTGAAACCGGTAATAGTAAGTCCACTCCTCCTTATCTCATCCAGATGATCTTTGAGGATATCTACAAGGGTGACATTATGCCCTGCCTTTGCAAGGTGCGCTGCCATGATGCTACCAATAGGACCTACACCTATAACTCCGAATCTATATTCTTCCATGTTTAAACCTCCTCAGTAGTGTAACGTTCCCTTAGTACACGATATAGGATTTTCCCAGTACTCGTTCGAGGCATTTCTTCTGCCTTGATAAATATAACCTGCTTTGGAATCTTAAACCTAGCTGTCTTCCCCTTACAATATTCTATGATAGTTTTCTCGTCGATCTCACCCTTTGGCACAACCACAGCGGTAATTCTATCTCCCCATTTCTCATCTGGCAAGCCGATGACAGCAACATCAAAGACGTTGGGATTGTTACTTATAACCTCCTCGATCTCTTTAGGAAAGAGATGTTCACCGCCACTGATGATCATATTGTCTTTTCTGTCTACAAGGTGATAAAATCCATCCTCATCGCGCTTCGCCATATCACCAGCGCTGAACCATTCACCTTTAAATGAGCTGGCGGTCTTCTCCGGCATCTTATGGTATTTATCAAACAGCATCGGTCCGCGGGAGTAAAGCTCACCTATCTCACCTACGTCTACCTCTTTCCCATTCTCATCTAATATCTTGACATAATCTGTGCCTAACGATTCAAACCCTATGGAGCCAAGCTTACTAAGCTGATGTTCTGGCTTAAGCACTGTGACTATACCAGCTTCGGTAGAGCCATACCCTTCATATAGCTCAACGCCGGGAAAGAACTCTATAATCGCCTTTTTCATACTCTTCCTCACTGGAGCTGAGGAGCAGAGCAGTTTTCTTATAGAGTTTACGTCATGTTTTTTCGCCTTTTCAGAAACGTTCAGTATGAAGTTGTAATGCGTCGGAATGAGCGAGATAAACGTAATCTTCTCCCGTTCTATAATCTCCAGTATCTCTTCAGCCTTGAAATGTCGCGCTGGATGAACATAGACAGAGCCACCGATATATGTAAATATAAAGGTAAAGAAGGTGGAGTTAACATGGCATAACGGCATAACATTGAGGCATATGTCATGCTCATTAAAACCAAAATCAACAGCATTAATGAGATAGAATGAAATATAGGATTCATGGGAACGCACAACCCCCTTAGGCGTCCCAGTAGTACCAGATGTATACAGTAGAACCCATGTATCCTTCGGCTCTACAACAGCCTTAGGCTCACTGTCTGGATTCTCTTGTATAAACTCTTCATATTCCTTGTATCCCTCTATCTTCCTCCCGACAACAATATATCTATCCGGCTCAATATTCTTCAAGTTTGGTTTTATCGAATCCACTGTTTCAGTAAATTCATCATGAATTATGAACGCCTGCGCATCTGAATTATTTGCTATATATTCTATTTCGCTTCCAACTAGACGAAAATTTATAGGTACAATAACAAGCCCAGTCTTAGCTGTAGCTAGATAGACTTCTACAATCTCAATACAATTCTCTAGAAGAACTGCAACCTTGTCGCCCTTCTTTAATCCAAGAGAAAGAAGGCTATGAGACAACTGGTTAACCCTCTCGTTTAACTTAGGATAAGTGAAACTTCGCTCCCTATCCTTAAGGGCCATAGTATCTGGAAACTTTTTTGCATTTACTTTAAGTATTTGCCCTAGGTTCAGCCAGCAGGCCATAAATACCCTCTCTTAGATTCTAATTCGAGCATCTACAACAAAGACTCGATCCTCATACGCGATAATAGGATTCAGATCTAATTCCTGAATCACAGGCAACTCAGTGACCAATTGGGAAACACGTTGAAGAATCTCTGCAAGCCTTTTTTGATCAACACCCTTTTCACCTCGAACACCAGATAGAAGCGGATAAGACTTGATAGAGGAAAGCATCTCTCTCGCTTCCACTGCTGTAATCGGTGTGATATCAAATACTACATCCTTGAGAACCTCGACATAGGTGCCTCCAATTCCAAACATTATAAGATGTCCAAGGCCCTCCTCAGCCTTTGCCCCTATAATGAGTTCCCTCCCACCAGATAGGAATTCTTGAACAAAAAAACGTGGTTTTTCAGCAGCAAACCTTTTTTCCATATCTTTAACAGCTGATTCCACTTCTTCCTCCTTGAGATTTAGTGCTATACCACCAACATCGCTTTTATGTACAATGCTCTCAGCATCCACCTTGATGACAACGGGGAAGCCTATCTCACGTGCTACCTTGAATGCTTCTGTACCATTATTTACCAACTTCCACTTAGCCACAGGAATATTATATGATGCAAGCAGGTTATTCACATCCTCCTGGGAGAGAAACCCACGTACTGCATCCTTTGCTTTTTGAACTATACTCTTCGCTTTCTTTCTATCAACATCATTAAATGTGGTGACCTTGCCGCTTTCACGCGCTTTCAAATCATTATATCTCGTCATTGCAATGAGGGCACGCGCTGCGGTTTCCGGAAGACTGTAACATGGCACGCCACCGTTTTTCAATATATCCATAGTCTCAGTCCACTGTCTTTTATCAGTCATAAGATTACAGATAATCGGTTTTTTCTGAGATTTATTCACCTCAACGATCTCTTGAGATATGGCATCGGTTTCTACAAAGAATGGTGTTACAAAATTGATAAAAATACTATCGATATGTGACTCGTTCATAAGCACATCCATTGCTGCCATGAAATGCTCTGCTCCACCTGTTGCAAGCACATCGATAGGGTTATTAATCGAGGCTGCTGAATATAGTTTTTCTTTCAGAATTTTTTTAGCATTGCTAGAAAGAGGAGGTATCTCCAGTCCTGCCTCCACGAACTCATCAGTAGCAATGATCGCAGGTCCACCTGTATTTGTTATCAAACCTACCCTTTTTCCATTGGGAATGGGTTGGTTTGCGAAGGCTATTGCAGCTTGACATAGCTCTTCCTGATCCCTAAATGTAACAATTCCACATTTCTTAAAAATAAGTTCTGTGGCAATATCTACCTTAGCCAGGCCGCCGGTATGTGAGGAAACAGCCTTTGCACCTTCTTTTGTGCGTCCTGTTTTCATACCGAGAATCGGCTTCTTCGCAGCCACCTCCTTGGCAGCCTCCATAAACTCCTTTGGATTAGCAAGATTCTCAACATGAACCACAATAACCCGCGTTTGCTCATCATCACCCCAGTATTTAATGATCTCCGGGATTGAAATATCACAAGCGTTCCCGTTAGAAGCATACATTCGTATACCAACACCTAACTCAGAAAAACGTTGGTTGATCACCTCACCTACGCCACCACTTTGAGCGACAATTGATATACATCCCTTTTCTGGCTTTGTAAAGGTGAAGTTACAATAAGCTCTCACCTTGGAGCTTGTGTTAATGATGCCCTGGCAATTTGGGCCAAACACACGAACATTATATTCCTTGGCTTTCTCTACGACTTGCTTTTCTAGTTGGATTCCCTCTCCACCAATCTCCTTGAAACCTGCAGAATTAATAATAGCTACCTTCACCCCTTTTTTCCCACAATCTTCAATTGCCTGAGGCACATATTTATTTGGAATAACAACGTGGGCAAGATCAATCTCATCTGAGACATCCAAAATCGAATTATAGGCCTTAATACCCCGGACCTCATCAGCCTTTGGATTGATCGGGTAGATTGAACCTTTAAATCCAAAATCCAAAAGGTTCTTGATAATCCTGTTACCTATCGAAAATTCCTTTGTAGATGCACCAATGATTGCCACCGATTTAGGTTTATATAAAGCATCCAGCATATCACTTTTTCTCCTCAAGTTGTTCTATAAAAGCCTCGATATTTGTTTTGGTCTGTTCATCAGAGAGACATCGTAGATCATTCAAATCTCCGTTTATGATCAGGCTTGGTACACCAGTCTCCTTCTCAAGCCGTTGTGGCATACCATAACGACTATTGGAATTGTTAGGGCAGGTTTTAGCATCGTGATAGACCACGCCGTCAATTTTAAAGAAATCTATCATCTTCTTCATGTATTCCTCTTTAGTCTCATCTGATCGTACGATAAACAATTCTGTGTATGCTTTGGCCATGCTTGTAAAGGGATCTGCAACATCGAAGTCTGAGAAGATCCAACTGTTACAGTACGTGGATGCAACCATGCATGCCTTCTGACTGGCAAATAACTCAGAATGATCTCTTAGTCTGCCCCAAATAGGCATACCCTCCCAATAAAGCCTGAAACGTTCATCATCCACTGCGCCTTCATGGTTTTTAACTCTTCCTTCCAACTCTGCGAGTAATATCTTATAGTAATCAACTGCCTGTTGCGTTCCTCTCAGGACTACTGCAGGCCCCATGTGTATGGTCCCGTCAAAGAACGTCAAAGGAGAGGGTGTGGCAGCAGCTGTGTCTAACACCTTCTTCCAGAGGTCAGAACACTCGCGTGAGAGAGATAATACCCTTTTAAGCTCATTCATGTCAAACGTGTTGCCTGAGATCTTTTCCAAAGGTTCAACCATCTCTTCCATCTGCTCAGCTATCGATTGAACATGCGTCTCTGTAACATCTTTAACACCTCTGTGTGTATAGACACCAATCAACGGAGCATTGAATTCATTTGCAAACCACCCGAACCAGTCCTGAACATCTCTGCATTGGTTTGTGTTAAAAACCAACACATCAGGTTTCGGTATGCTCTCAATTCCTTCATAAGCCCGTGAAAGTGGTGTGATCTTCTTCAAATACGCACCAACATCTGCAGTCAGATATGAACAGATGTCAGGCGAATAGCCTATTGCATTGGCATAGGGAATCAAATCAGTAGCCATCCTAGTAGCACCCAGCATGGCACTATGGTTTTCTGGGAAATGAACGTAAAAACCCAGACCCCTTAAAATTTCAGCAGGGCCCACACTCGAGCACCAAGCAACCTTCTTATCACTGCTCTTTGCAGCAGAATCCAATTCATAAAAATAATCAGCCATAACCTGTTTCATCTCTTTAGTTGCCATGATCTTCTTTCGGGTTGATTTCTTCTCTTCAGCCATCATATCTCCCCCGGTATTGTAATTCTATTATCTATTAATCTACTCCTCCAGTATAAAGAAATGAAGGATGACCTAATCTCTTTATCATTGTAGCAGTACACAATAGAGAGCGAACCAAAATAAAAGTAGCGCTTATTATCTTTTTTGTTTTCATGTACATTAAATGCTAACAATCAAATACACCTATTCATTTTCATCTTTTGATTTGCCTTGGTATTTAAGGTGAAAGTATGGCGAAAGATAGATACTTTGCAGGTATTGATGTTGGCACATCATACATAAAAGCAGTAATTATAGATGAGAAAAATGAAATTGTTGGATCTTTCACCAATAGATCAGGTGCAGACCTTCAGAAGTCTATTACCACTGCATTCAAAGGAGCTATTGATGCTGCGGATGTGCCTCGGCATGCAATAAAGCATATTACAGCGACAGGATTTGGGAGAAGAAACGTATCCTTTGCTGACAGTGTAAAAACTGAAATCAGTTCCCATGCAAAAGGTGCCTACTACTATTTTCCTAGAAAGATCACTATCATCGACATCGGGGGTCAGGATACAAAAATCATCAAGATCGATGCGCAAGGGAAAATACTGAGTTTCAAGATGAACAGAAAATGCGCTGCTGGGACAGGTACATTCCTAGAAGAGATTGCATACAAACTTAATATACCAATGAGTGAGATGAATGCACTCGCGGCTAAATCTGCTAAAGATGCTGCTCTTAGTAGCTTCTGCACAGTTTTTGCATCTACTGAGATACTCACCCGAATTAAAGAAGGAGAGAAGGTAGAGGATATGGTCAAGGGTGCGTTTGAATCTGTAACAAAGCGGGTCATTGAGATGGACACACTAGAAGACACAATAGTTATGACTGGTGGTGTGATAGCATATAATAACATCATATTGAAAACCCTAGCAAAGTCCGTTGGAAAGGAGATTTTGACTCCACCGGATCCACAATTGAGCGGGGCTGTTGGGGCAGCGTTGTTTGCAAGAGAAGCAAAAGATTAAAACCGTATTTTCCTCTCTGTTTAGTCATTATGTCTGATTATAGAGCCTTAGATTACGACTTTCCACCCTACCGGCCGCCTAATGAAGCCGCCTCTGCTCTTATCCGTGCTTCTAGAGGTTGTCCTTGGAATAAATGCTTGTTTTGCACAATGTATAAAGCTCTCAAGTTCAAACCTCGGCCAGTAGAAGAGGTCAAAAAAGATATAGATAAGGTAGCAGAGATCTACAAGGGAGCAAAGTCTGTATTTATAGCCGACTCTGACAGCCTTGTTATGAAAGACATAGAAAAAATAATTCGACATATAAAACTACGTTTTCCAGATGCTGATCGGATTACCTCCTATGCTAGAGCTAAGACGTTGATGAAATTGGGCTCTGAACGTCTGAAAAGAATAAAGGAGGCTGGTCTCACTAGGGTACATGTGGGCTTAGAATCAGGAGACAAAAAGACTCTGGAATTCATGCAGAAAGGCATCACACCCAAAGAGATAATAGCTGGAGTCAGAGCGGCCAAAGAAGCAGGTTTGGAGCTTTCGTTCTACATCCTTGTAGGCGCTGGAGGAAAAGATAGGCTGGAAGAACATGCGGTAGAGTCTGCTAGAGTGTGTAACGAGGTGAATCCGGACTTCATAAGACTCAGGACGCTGGTGGTTCAACGCGGTTCACTCCTGGAGGAGAAGATGATCTCTGGCGATTACAAACCTACATCGCCTCTGGAAAAGTTAAAAGAGGTCAAGATATTAATAGAGAACCTTGAAGTAAACCAATGCGAACTTGCCTCGGATCATTTCACCAATAATATCTGGGTGGATAATACAGTTGTTTACAGGGGCGTTTACGGGATGCTCCCTGAGGAGAAACAGGGCGTGCTAGATATGCTGGACCACACCTTAGAGTTCCTCTCAGTTACTGATGGCGAAGTATTGGATGCGACTATACTGTACGAGAGGGGTTTTATAAATTCGCTTTGAGGTGTTCGGATGAATATTTTATGCAGGTATGTCCATCTTTTCATCCGCCACTAATAGGAATAAAAAATAAAAGTTCATCATTGTTTTTGAGCTTAGTATTTATCCCATTTAAGGCAGAGGTTGGTTTATCGTTTAAAAACACGCACATATAATCTGTTAGTTCATCAGTTTTCGTGTAAAATTCTTTCTTCAGTTTAGGGTATCTATTTACTAGTACTTTGAGCAGATCCTCAAGATTGCTGCCATTGAAATCGAGTAATAACTCCCTTTTACCTACAGCCTTCGAAAATGGTCTAAGGAGTTTTATCTTAAGTTTCATCGAACGTACACCCATCGAGTAATCATATGATTATCCTCTTTAACCTACATAACATAATTTAACTCTAGTATAAATTTGTATCAGCTTATTCCACGTAATTTTTTTCCAGATTTTAATCTTGATGACAAAAATGGGAGAACTCGCTTATACAATATCCTAGAGAAACGATTTTTAACGATAACAGTCATTCCAAAAAACAATTATCGGGAAAATGATGCCATGAAAATTCTTGTTCTCGGCTCCGGGATGATGGGACGGGCAATTGCATACGACCTATGTAAACAGTCAAATTTCGACACTGTAGCTGTTGCAGATAGATATAGGCAAACACTACAATCCGCTGAAAAATTCCTAGAAGGAGAAGAAATAGATTTCCTCACGTTAGATGTAGAAAAAACAGACGACGTAAAGAAACATTTCCAAAAATATGATATAGCGATCTCTGCAGTTCCGTACAAGTTCAACTATGATCTAGCAAAGAATGCAATAGAAACGCAGACTCATTTTCTTGATCTCGGAGGAAACAACGACGTTGTAGAGAGAGAGCGAAGTCTATTTAGAAAAGCCAGAAAAAATAGTGTTATAATAGTTCCTGACTGTGGACTCGCACCAGGTTTAACATCAGTTATTACCCGTAACATCGTAGAACAGATGGACTCTGTTGACTATGTAAAGTTGCGAGTAGGTGGGTTACCATTACACCCAGAACCTCCGCTTGATTATCAAATTGTGTTCTCACCGTATGGTCTTATAAATGAATACGTTGAAGATGCCGTAGTTCTCGATCACGATAGAATCATCAAAAAAAAGTCCATGACAGAACTCGAAACAATCGAATTCCCAGAGCCCTTTGGAAAGATGGAGGCTTTCCTAACCTCCGGCGGGTGCTCCACCCTCCCATATATATTTAAGGATAAGGTCGGGTATCTTGATTATAAGACGATCCGGTATCCCGGTCATTGTGAAAAATTTAAAACACTGCTGGATCTTGGATTTGCTGGAGAAAACGAAATCAAAATCGGGGGACAAAAGGTTGTTCCCAGGGATTTATTTGCTAAACTTCTTTTAAAACATCTGCCGGTTAATGGTAAAGATGTGGTGTTACTTAAGGTTTTAAGCAAAGGAATAAAAAATGGTAAAAAACTCCAGGTAGAATACCTCATGATGGATTATTATAATGAAAAGAATAATGTTACAGCGATGATGCGTACCACAGGGTATCCTGTTTCAATTACCGCTCAGATGATCGAACGTAGTATCATCAAAGAACGTGGTGTTTTTTGCTCGGAGGAAATCGTACCATGTAAACCGTTTTTTGAAGAACTTAAGAAACGCAACATTCACATTAAAAAGAAGATTAAATGAAAAACAGATGATGAGAGAATAAAAGATATGGCTGCGGAAAATGATTTTTTAGAAGGCAAAAAGAAGGCGCTTAAAAAACTAGCAAAATCCAAAAATGAAAACAAGGTGGACAAAGAAATCTTACCAATAATCAACATGATAAATGATTCCCAAGACTATTACACATCTAGTAGTTGTGCAGGGAGGATTGTCTTACTTGAAATACCAAGAATTGGTGATAAAAAAAGTGCGGAATTTTTAGGAAAATGGCATAGAACGATAGCATTTGATGAGATATTGTCTGCGGCAAAAAAGGCCAAAACTGGTCTGCTTTGGTTGCTAGCGCAACCACCGATAATACACATAGCCGCAGATGACACTGCGGCAGCAGATAAAATGATAAAAATCGCAAATGCAAGTGGATTTAAAAACTCTGGAGTGAAATCTATTGGTAAGAAAATCATTATTGAGGTTTGTAGCACAGAGCGACTTGATGCACCCATCGGGAGAGAAGGGACCCTTTTTTGTAACAAAGAATATCTTCAACTTTTAGTAGACATTGCAAACGAGGTCATTGAGAAATCAGCTGTGAAACTACATCGGTTTGAACAAAAACTAAGGAAATATTTAAGTACTCGCAAAACAACCCAACAATAAGGATAAAAAATGACAAGTAGAAGAACACTGGGCATAGTATTTATCTGTTCTCTTTTCTCTGTAGCGTTGTCTTTATCATGGCTTGTTACTCATGTCGTAGATAATGTAGACTTGATTTTTACGGAACCCATTTACCCATTTGTTTTAACCATAAGTTGTTTGAGTTTTTTTATCATTCTTGTGTCTCTACATGGTCTTTTGGTTGATAAACGACGTAAAACAAACGAAGTAAGAGAAAAAGAAAAAAACGTTAGAGATTTTCATCAATATCATCAATTACTTAATCCGCCTGATATGGATACCTAGGATTGCAAAGAGGAATGGGCTAGCCAAGCGCTTTTTGGAATTTTCTGATATATTTTATACTTGTCTTCCCTGTATTTTTTATATGCTTCTTCTCTGATGATATCGTTGTTGAAAGACCAATAGTATTTTCGGATATATTTTCCTTTTTCCTTGTATTCTTCTCTCCTTAGTTTAAGTAGTCGTTCTCTTTGCAACTCGTAAAAAAGAGCTCGTGTGTATTTATCAATAGACATGTCCTCGATTTCCTCTTTGCCATTGAAAATATTCTCTACGGTTTTGGCGAGTGCGATTGCATCTTCTTTTGTCATACTGAACTTGTTTGCTAGTGCTTTTACTAGTAGTCTTTTCATTGTATCTTCACCACTATACTCTCTCTTTGTCGTTCTACTTTTAAAGGATTTGTTGTACAAGTCTTACCTGTTGTCTTTACATTTCTTACCAAAAACCATTTTCTAATCCGAATTATTTAAATGTCGATTCTATATTCATACCCTCAGTAAGGGAGGAAAAATGAAAAAGGTGATTATGATGACAAAACGTGTTTACAACTTTTATCCTGGTCCAGCAACGTTGCAGTTTCCAGCGTTGAAGAGGGCACAAGAAGAGCTTTTAGACTATAGGGGTACAGGAATGTCTGTTATGGAGCTTTCCCATAGGTCCAAAGAATATGCTGAGATACATGCCGAGGCCACGGGACTGGTTCGTGAGCTCATGGGTTTCCCAGATAATTACAAGGTCTTGTGGCTTCAGGGTGGTGCTTCCTCACAGTTCTATATGGTTCCGTTAAACCTTAGGCAGGAAGGCAAACCAATGGAGTATGTGAACACTGGTGCTTGGTCTAAGAAAGCTATCAAAGAGGGGAAGTTCTATGGTGATGTACAAGTGGTTGCCAGTTCTGAGAATGAAAACTTTTCTTATATCCCCAAGGATATCATTTTTAGTGATAATGCAGCATTTGCTCATATAACGGGTAATAACACCATATATGGTACCGAGTATCACGAATGGCCCAAGGTACCGAGTGATGTTCCTCTTGCCTGTGACATGTCATCGAACATAATGGACAAGGTCATTGACCCCAAGAAGTTTGGAGTTATTTATGCAGGTGCTCAAAAGAACATAGGGCCAGCTGGTGTTACCCTGGTTATAGTACGAGAAGATCTTCTGGATAGGGTGCCTGAGAACACACCGACTATGCAGAAATGGAAGACACATGCAGAAAAGGATTCATTGTTCAACACCGGTCCATGCTGGGCGATTTATATGTGCAAACTCTGCTTGGAACACCTGAAAGGATTAGGCGGCGTACCAGCTATAGAAAAAATCAACAGGAAAAAGGCTGAGATGCTCTATGATGTAATTGATAAATCCGGTGGTTTTTACAGGGGGCATGCAAAACCTGATTCTAGATCCTTGATGAACGTGACCTTTAATCTATCTACCCCTGAGTTAGAGGCAAAGTGCGTAGCAGAAGGATTGGCAAAGGGTCTGGTTGGTCTCAAAGGTCACAGATCTATAGGTGGTATGAGAGCTTCTATCTACAACGCCATGCCAATCGAGGGCGTGCAGGTGCTTGCTGACTTTATGAAAGAATTCCAAGAGGATAATCAGTAAAAAAACCTGGGCTCTTTTATCTTATCTTAGATTAGATTTTTGTTTCATTAGTCATTTTCTACACATTGACATTTTTGCGAGTTAAATTTATATACAATCAGTGACAAATAGTGACACGCCATATTATATCATTATGGATGGTGAGGTGACGAAACTATGGGTAAAAGAATCATGATTGTTGATGACGAACCTGATATATTGACCTCATTAAGAATCGTTTTCGAACATCAAAACTATGAAGTAATCACTGTCAATAGTGGATTCGACTGCATTAACGAGGTAGAAAAGGGCTTCAAAGGCATAATACTAATGGATATCATGATGCCAGAAATAGATGGATGGGAAACGATACAAGAAATCGTTAACAGAGGATTAATAAAAAACGTGGCAATAGAAATCATCACTGGCAAAGGAACAAAGGATCATCAAAATATGAGTGTAATTGGATCATATGTGTATGATTACCTCTCTAAACCTCTTGATATGAATGAGTTAATTTCAAGTGTGAAAAAATGTAACATTTTTCTTGCTGCTAGAAATAATTAAATCCACCAAAAAAACATTACAAAGAATATTTTTATTTAATTGTTATTTTGCCAAATCTGACATTTTGTCATTTTGACATTTTAACAGAATAGCTTTAAATATGATGATTCAAGTCGTGGGGGCATTCATCCCATCCCATAATAAGTTGGGTCTGGATCGAATATTCAAGATAATAAAATCTTGACTTATTCACCAATTCCCTGCTTTTTTTAGATCCAGGCCCCTTTCAATTACACTCATATTTAAAAATCAAAAATCATCTAATTTTTTCATACTGTTTTCCTTCAATATTCTTTGTGCTGTCTTCCAAGAACACCTAGTATAAGGAGGCAATTCTCCAAATGTATCCACCCATGTTCTTAGAAACTTCTGCGTAACAGGATCTGCAGGATAACCACTACCCAGAGGCAGATTCAACTTCTTTTTCAACTCCTGTTCTATTCTCCAAACCTCTTTGTCTCTCCTAGTTTTAGCTAGAATAGAAGCGGCTCCAACTATGGGATAAATCTCATCCGCCTTATGCCTAGATATAATCTCTGGTTTAAAAGATAATCTAGATAAAATATCCCTGCCAAAACGTTTATCATCAACATCAGCAGAATCAACATAGCAAACATCTGGTTTCAGTTTACTTATGATTTTACTAAAAACATTTACTTCTATCTCATTCAACGTCATAACCTTACGCATATCATCGATATCTGACGCAGAAATTACTACTATCTCATGGTCTACTGAGGTCTCTTTAATTTTTTTTGCGAGGACCTCCCGTCTTTTTGGAGTGACTTTTTTAGAGTCACGTACATTGTTTTCTATTAATACTAAATCCTTTTCAAAAGTCACACCAGCAATAACAAGAGGACCAATAACAGGCCCTCGACCCGACTCATCGATACCACAAATCATGTTAGATTCATATCTGGTAATAAACCACAGGTAAAAAGATGTTACGTAACAAAAAATTTGAATACAGGCAGTTTTTTATTACAAAAATCCATTGCTCTAGTATACATGCCGCCGTAGCTTAGCTGGTGGAGCGGCTGATTCGTAATCAGCAGGTCGGGGGTTCAAATCCCTCCGGCGGCTTATAGCTCTCTTTGTTTTGTGTTGGTTTTATAAAAGAAAAAACAGAGTCATCATTTCTAATTTTTATATCAATCAAGAAATTGCTATAAAAATCATTCATTTATATGTTTACATAGCGAACATAAACTGAGTTTTGCACTCCAGTAGTTAATACCTTTGATGCCGAATCTTCTCTTGCATTTCTTACAGATCAATTGTTCATCTCCTCAATTTTATTTGTTCTTACTTTAATTTTCCTAGTTTTTATTATAAAGGATTTGTTGTACAATTCTTACCAAAAAAACCAAAATTTTTATGTCAACACGTTTTGTATGACTGAACAAATGCCGATATATATCATTTTTAAAATAATCGTAGAAGATTCACAACTAGCGTTTTTATTGTTTATTCAATATTTTTTCTACTCTGTTTTTAAGATCTTTTATGTCAAAGGGCTTTGTAATATAATCCTCTGCGACCATGCCTCCCATACCTATGCTCATAGTGTCTCCTTTGATTGTCAGAAAGACTATGGGTATATTATTCCATTTTGGGTTTTCTTTGATTTTAGCTGCTACATCCCATCCGTTTATCTCAGGCATCATGATATCTAATAAAACTAGATCAGGGATTACCTCACTTAACTTGTTTAGACAATCCTTGCCATCAACCGCTTTAATTACTTCATAACCGCTTGATTCCAGCATTTGTCCAACAATAAACAAGATATCCGGCTCGTCATCTACAATCATTATTTTTTTAGTCATACTATCCCTATTCTTTTAATATATTGTCAACTCTACCCAACAGGCCTTCCTTATCAAAAGGCTTCATAATGTAATCAGCCAGACCTTCATCTAAAAGCACTTGTTTTCTTTTATCTGATATCTCTAGTACACTCATGAAGGCTACCTTGACATCTGGTGATTTCTTTTTAATCCTGTTAAATACGTCCCAGCCGCTCATCCCTGGCATCATGATGTCTAAAAGAACTAAGTCTACTTTTTCTTTCTCGAGTTTCCTAAGACACTCTTCACCGCTAAATGCTGGTACAACATTATAACCGCCTATTTCAAGAACCGTTCTAGTAAGATCAACGATATCTGGCTCGTTATCTACGACCATTATCTTCTTCATCTTCCCATCTCACCTACTTTCAGCAACAACATATAGGTAATTTCAGTAATCATATATCAACAACGTGCTTTTAAATTAATGCATTAATTAAATTTATCTAAGAAATATATGGACTGGACGGGATTTGAACCCGTGGCCTCCACCTTGCGAAGGTGGCGATCTTCCACTGATCTACCAGCCCTTAAACCCAAAAATGTAAACAACGTCAATATTTGACTGTTTCCCTCTCTTAGATATTTGAATTAAAACTGCCTATTTTTAACCTTTTTCAGAGCTTCAACAACAGGTAGTTTTTCACCCATCATGAATTTTTCAAGCGACCCACCACCTGTACTTATATGAGATATTTTATCATCAAGCCCCAACTGCTCTACCGCTGCAACAGTATGACCCCCTCCAACAATAGAAAACACATTAGAATTAGCGACAAACGTGAAAATTTCCCTCGTACCCTTTATAAACTTTGGATTTTCAAAGACACCGCATGGTCCCGACAAAAAGACTGTTTTTGCATCAGAGAGAACATTTTTGAATTGTTCTATTGATTTCTCACCAATATCATAAATGTTATACGGCGTCGGCAACTCAGAAGTATTGATTTCATCTCTAGACGTATTTTTTTCTACTGCAAAATCCAAAGGCAGATATATAAATTCTTTAAACTCTGCTAACAGATTTTTGATTTCATTAAACTGTTCAGGCGTTCCCTCTTTTGATAATGCATCTTCGTTGCTATCTCCAAGATCAACGCCCTCTGCTTTTAAAAACGCATTTGCCGGCAAACCAGTGAGTATAACTTTATCTGCAGTTTTATTTTTTAACAACCGTTCTATGGTTACAATAACATCAGAAAATTTCGCACCACCAAACAAAAAAACAGAAGGTTTTTCAGGACTAACCACAACTTCTCCAAGAGTAGTCAGCTCTTTTTCCATCAAACGCCCAGCACAAGAGGGTAATACAGCGGTAAAGCCTATAAGAGAACACTGTGGTCTATGAGCAGCTGCAAAAGCATCATTTACAAAAAGATCAGCCAATGGGTACAAGTTTTGAACAAGCTCTGACTGTGCATGTTCTTCAGCGGTTTTCTTTTCTGTCTCACCAGGAAACTTCCTAACATTACCTAGAAGCAATACTTCACCGTTTTGCAGATTTTTAATTGCATTTTTCGCTTCTTCGTTATATACATCGTCAACATATTCGACTTCTTTCCCAAGTAAACGTTCTAACGTCTCTGCATGTTTTTCCAGAGATGTAAAATCCCAGCTTCCCTGTCTCCCCTGATGAGCAATAATAACAGTCTTAGCATTTTTTTCTACAAGTTCTTTAATGGTAGGAAGCTCTCTCTCTATTCTCGTTGTATCTAAGATGTCTAACGTGTTTTTATCCAACGGCATGTTAAAATCTACTCGTAACAAAACAGTCTTATTTTCTACATTAAAATCATCTAAAGTATTGTACTCTTTCATAAAGCATAACCTCCACAAAAAACCTGATATCCTAAGTGTTTATTTAAACATATAGTTTTATTTTTAATACAAAAGGAAAACACTGAAAAATAGTGCAAACGACGAAATCATAATGCAGAAATTCTTCTAACCCTTACTTAGAACCATCTCTTTTTCTTTTACAGGTTCCCCTTTAAACATATAGTTTATCAGATCCACAAGCCGACAAGAATATCCCCACTCATTGTCATACCAGGATAGAATTTTAACAAAACTTCCATGCTCTCCAATAACCCTAGTGCTTAAACCATCAATGATAGCAGAATGAGGATTACCTATTATATCAACAGATACAAACGGTTCTTCGGTATACTCCATTATACCCTTAAGCTTGTTTCCAGCTGCTTTTTTCAACGCATCGTTAATTTCATCCTTTGTCACATCTTTTTTTAATTCACAGACAAAATCTGTAAGTGAACCATCGGGAGTAGGAACACGAACTGCCATACCATCTATTTTTCCTCTGAGTTCAGGAATAACAAGCGCTACCGCTTTTGCAGCACCAGTTGTGGTTGGGATAATCGAGACTGCTGCAGCTCGTGCCCGTCTTAAATCTTTATGTGGGAAATCCAGGATACGTTGATCACCTGTATATGAGTGAATTGTTGTCATAAATCCTCTTTCAATACCGAAGTTATCATGTAAAACTTTTACAGGAGGAGCTAGGCTATTGGTTGTACATGATGCATTTGATATAATATTGTGTTTATCTGCATCGTACATGTGCTCATTTACACCTAACACAATTGTAACATCAGGTTCCTTCGCTGGTGCAGAGATAACAACTTTTTTCGCCCCAGCTTCCAAATGTTTTGAGGCGCCAGTTCGTGTACGAAACACGCCAGTGGATTCTATAGCTACGTCGATATCATATTCGCCCCAAGGCAGCTTGGATGGATTTACCTGAGAGAAAAACTTGATGAGTTTACCATTAACTTTTATACCATCGTCTTCAGCGTTAATATCTCCATCGAATTTTCCATAAATGGAGTCATATTTGAGAAGATGAGCAAGCATAGCAGTATTTCCAAGATCATTTACAGATACTATCTCGAATTTTTTTCCATATTGAGAATGCCCTAACGCAGCTCGCAGGGTGTTTCGCCCTATTCTTCCAAAACCGTTTATCGCTACTCGGATCATCCCATCCACGTGTTCGACAAATATATACATTCTATATAAGTTTTCCGACAAGATAAGTAGAAGCCGCGTCCTCTACTACAACAGGTGCAAAATCCCCGATTTCTACCTTTTCTTTAATCACGATAGGTTTGTAGTTTTCTGTTCTACCTACGGCTGTGTTGTTTTTTCCTTTCTCTGTGATAAGCGCTGTATGTTTTTTTCCCACATGCCGCAGGTTGTTTTCTATAGAGAGTATGCCACATAGTTTCGTTAACATTTTTGATCTTTCTTTCACGATATCTGTTTTTATACGTCCTTTCATGGTTTTGGCTTTTGTATAGGGACGTGCGGAATATCGTGTAATATTGATGATATCAGGTTTCACCGTTTTTAGCAAATCAATGGTGTGTTGGAATTGTTCATCTGTTTCAGTGGGAAAGCCAACTATGATGTCAGTTGAAATAGTGATGTCTGGGTATTTGTCTCTAAATTTTTTGATTATCTTTAAAAAGTCATTAACGGTGTATTTTCTGTTCATCTTTTTTAATATGTCATTGTCTCCTGATTGAACAGGTATGTGCAAAAACTTGTAGATTTTAGAATCGTTATATCCTTGGATAATTGAGTCGAGATTTTTCAAGGCGGTATAGGGATTCATCATCCCAACTCGGATTCTGTATCTGCCTTTAACCCTACAAACGTTGGAGAGTAGCTCGCCTAAATTATGATCGATATCTAAACCATATGAGGCTGTATCCTGAGCAGTGAGTTGTATCTCCTTGCAATCCTGCCTTAGTGCAGAGCATACATCTTGAACTACTTCATTTACAGGATAACTTGTTAGTTTTCCTCTCGCAGGAGAAGTGATACAGTAGGAGCATGAGAACATGCATCCCTCTGCGATAGAAATAGGAGCAGCTATATCGTCATAATATTTTGGGAATAGTGTTTTATTTTTAACTGTGAAAGATACTTTTTTGTCATCTAACACGTCAAGGATATGATGGGAATATTGCGGTGGTAAAAGCTGGGCGTCTGATATGATGGATTTAATCAAATCAGGTTGAACAGACGCCATACAGCCGGCTACTACGATTTTTTTACCTGTCTTTTTAAACTTTCGTAGTCGTGATAACATTCGTTGTTCAGTTGTTCCTATAACAGTGCACGTGAGTAGAATAATAACATCGGCATCATCTACTTTTTCAACGATTTCATGATGACTTTCTTTTAAAAGACCTCGGATTAGGCTTGCATCGCTTTTATTTGCAGTACAGCCATATACTTCTAGATAGATTCTCATAAATGGGACTGTTAAGAGCAGATATTCTATTTAATTGCTTCTTTAAATCTTTTCAAAACAAAATCTTTATCTAAATTTGATAAGAAATACCCAGCGCGTGGTCCCTTTTCCTGCCCTAGTATGACCTGGTAAATCGTTTTGAAAGCTGTTTTTATCGGGATTTCTTCCTTTTCTGACGACTCGTAAATCGCGTTATGGATACTATCTGCGTCCCATGCCAAGGAAGATAACGTTTCTCTAAGAGATGATAGAAACTTTTTTTGCTCTGCAGTCGGCTTTACTTTCGGTATTTCCTTTTTTACTTCGAAACGAATCATATCTGGGGCGAAATATTTTAACCAGTATTTTGCATGCTCTGCTCTCTGTTTTAGATGTTTCTCATCACTGTCACTGAGATCTTTTGGAATCTGTCCGGTTCTCAGTAGAATCTTTTTTACTTCATCCCAGTTTTTACCTATCTGGACAAGAGTCACTAGGTGTCTATAAGGTATCTGATATGGTATTTCTTTTGGAATTGTATGCGGCTGGGATAGCTTATATGTTTTCTCTAAATCTTTCATGCCACGTGTTTTTTCTTCTTTTTCGAAGTACACACGTTCATTCTGATCGTATTCATCTACCAAGCTAAGCACTCCAAGACCTGGGTCAAAGACAACATGTTTATTCGGCTGATTTTTCATAATCAGAAACCGTAACACCTCAGGAGGCGTCATATTAAGCATTTCCTCTGAACTCAATGCTGTACCTTTGGAGCTATGCATAGCGCCTTTTCCTCTCAAGAGAATGAACTCATAAACCGTGTATTTAGGAGCGGGATACCCATAAATCTCTTGTACTATTTTTTCACCTGTATCTCTCGCTCCTCCTACCGTACCTAAGTCTTTACCAAATGGTTCAAAGGTAACACCTAACATTTTCCATCGTGCGGGCCAATCAACCCTCCATGGAAGTTTACCAACTCCTCCCTTTCTTATATCTACGGTGCCTTCGTATCCACAGTCGCATCTATACTCGATGTTAGGGAACTCATACAAAACAGGCTTAGCAGATGTTACCTTTCCACATTTTTCACATCTTATGTTAAAAGGAATCCATCCTTTTGGAAGCTTCCTCTTGGATATGCTCTCAATTATCTTTTTTATTCTATCGGTGTTCTCCAATGCGACTTGTATGGCCTCAAAATACATGCCATTTTTATACATCTCGTTTGCACGATAAACTCTAGGGTTTACACCGATCTCTTTTAACGAATTTAAAAAAGAACTCAAGTAATGATCAGCATAGCTTTTATGTTCCCCGCATGGACAAGGTATCTCTGATATAGGGATACCTACGTATTTCTCATAGGATTTAGGCAGATAAGGATAAACCTTTCTCAAGTGGTCGAAGTCATCAGCGATATAGATAAATTCAGCTTCAACTCCTCTCTCACGTAACGATCGACAGACTGCATCTGTGGTTAAAACCTCACGCATGTTCCCGATGTGAATAGGACCAGATGGAGTTATACCTGTAGCTAAGACATGCTTCTTGTTGTCTTCTCTAGCTAACTCATCAGATAAAACATCCGCCCAATGCATCGTCAAATTCTCCGATAAAATAAATTGGGGATTAGATTACTCTTGCTCTTATAAGTGCACGGAGTGGTACCCCACCGATACTGTTTTGAGCTCTCTTATTTAAAATAGCCAGACATAACACGGGTTTACCTTTTTCAGTTTTTGTAGCTTTTATAGCACTTCTAAAAGTATCACCAGTTCCCACCACATCATCTACAAGAACGACATTCTTCCCATTTACACCTGCATAATTGGAAGAAAACGCACCTGATTTTTCAAAATGCGGCCGGAAAACTGCTAATTCTAGACCTAATTTATCTGCAACGAAAGTGGCATATGGAATACCATTTATTGCAATACCGAGAACAGTATCAACATCAAGATCTTTCTTCTCAGACTCCTCTAATAAAACATCACATAAAGCATCAGAGATAAACCCCATCCTTGAAGGATATACACCTATAGAACGCCAACCAATCTTAACATCCCCCTCTGGCTTTTTCTCTTTACCTTTGTTTAGAAGCCATATAGCTGTCTCTTTAGAAACGTTGAGTTCTTCTGCTATCTCGTGATCTGTAAGTCCACTCTCTTTATATTTCGCTACTTTTTTTATGAGCGTTTCTATCTCCTTCATTTGTTTACACCCTAAAAACTACGTATATATATTCAATATTTAGATGTTTGCTCCAACAATTAGGCAAATCCACAAGAAAACAATAGCAAAACTAAAATATTATAACACTATGTTATAACTCATAAAATTGTGAGTTAGTGGATAGTTATGCCTAAACAGAAAAAAGGAGAAGGATTCCATTCTGCAGCAGGACTAATACGATACTTTGATGCAGAAGAGAAAACATCACTCAAAATACCGCCATGGTTTGTTGTAGCGATGTGTGTAGCCACAATAGTAATAGTAACAGTGATTCATATAACAGTAAAACTCTAAGATATTTTCCAATCAAAAAAACAGCTTAATTTCTTTCTTTCAATTGTTTTTTAATTAATTCTTCAGCTTTTTCAGTTATCTCATTAGTAATACCAGGCTTCTTTCCACCGCAATGAGCCATCTTTGGTTTTCCACCACCACTCCCACCAAGTAGTCTACCTACTTCTACCGCTACAGGTCTTAAATCGATATCAACATCTTCTGATGCACCGATGGTTACTTTGTTTCCACTGCTAACATATGCTATATGCCTCTCTTTCTCTATTATTTTTCCTGCACGTGCAATAGGATTCAGGGATTCTGGTATATCTTCAAATATAATCTTTATTGTTTTATTTCCTACCTTTACTGAAACTGGTTTGTATAACTCTGCGCCTAGTGTGAATTCCGCTGATTTTTGTTTTATTCTTTTTCTTGTTTTTTTCCATTCATCAAAAAGATGCTCACAGGCTTCTCTTAGATCTGTAACCCCTGTTTTTCCTTCTTTTCTTTTTGTCTCTTTTAAAAAACGTTGTATTGTCTTCTCCAGTTGCTTAGTTGATACTGAAAAGATTTCTGCCACTTCTTGCAATTGTTTAGAAACATCTTTATGCTCTTTAATTGCATAAGTTGATCTAAGCTCACTTACGATTCTTTCATACAGTTGTTTTTCTTCACCCTTGTATATATCGGCCATTTTTCCAGCTGCAAAAACAATACGGTTTATACCATCCTGTATCCGCTCTGTTTTAATTATCCTAATTTTTTCCACTTCACTTGTATTATTAAGATGTGTTCCACCACACGCCTCAACATCGATACCAGGTATGTTAAGCACCCGAATAGTATCCCCCAGTGGGACCCCTCCCTGGTACAACCGAAAACCATACATCTGCTCTGCACTATTCCGGTCCATCACCTTTTTCTCAACAGAAACTGTCTGTTTTATGAACTGGTTCGCTAGATCTTCGATTTCCTCTCTTTCCTTTGCAGATATTGATTTATAATGTGAGAAATCAAAACGCGCTTCATTTATCCCAAGTTGTGAACCAGCCTGCCAGACGTGTTCCCCAAGTATTTTTCTAAGAGCACCGTTAACCAGATGCGTCCCAGTATGATGTTTCATCAACGTATAACGATGATCCCAATCTATCTGTCCATGAATTTTCTCACCGACATCCAATGTTCCATCTATAACATGTATGATAGTATCTCCATTTTTTTTCACATGTTTCACTTGAATTTTTTCCCTGTTCTTAAAAAGGTACCCGATGTCACCAGGTTGCCCCCCGCCTTCCGGGTAAAACGCGGTTTTGTCAAGCACAATTTCAGTTCCATTGCTTGTCTTATTTTTCCATAACACCTTAGCGTCGAATTCTCTGATATAATGATCCTTATAGTAAAGCTGCTCGGTACTTGGAAGATCCTTTCTGATTTCTTCTATACTTTCTTCTTTTTTTTCATGTGAATGTAATTCTGCAATCATGGAGTCGAAATTCTCAGGAACGATAACATTCGCTCCTTCGTTTTTAGCGATTTTCTGTACAACATCAGGTGGCATACCATGAGTATCATACAAGTTGATTAGCGCATCTTTGTCAATACTCCCCTTATCTTTGAGTATTCTTCTTATAAGACTCTCTCCTTTAGAAAGTGTATCTGAGAACTTCTTAGTCTCAATATCAAGAATTTCATCAACTTGTCTCTTTCGCTTCTTTAACGATGAAAATTCTCTTTCAAGCATGTCTAACTGCATATCTACAATTTCTCTTAGTGATGCACTGAGTTTTAGTTTTTCAATGAATCTAAGCGATCGTCTTATTATAAGCCTGGCAAGATATCCCGCCTTAACATTTGATGGTACAATACCATCACCGAGCATAAACGCGAGACATTTTGAATGATCAGCTAATGAATAAACACTCATCATATCCCTGGTGCTCTTGGCGTTTTCTTTCAACCAGTTTATTATCTCTGAGAACACGGTTTCATAAACTGTTGGAGTTCCTTTAGTAAGCCATGCTATTCGCTCTAGACCATAGCCTGTGTCAACTATGTTTAATGGATTTTCCGCATATTTTTTTCCTTTAATCGTAAATTTACCGTTTTCATCCTCCTGCATATTCATAAAAACAAGCGTTGCAATTTCTAGTCCACCTGCAATTACTTCAAGACATGGACCAGCGTTTCCTCCGCCAGCCCATAGCTGCTCTTTATAGTTAATAGTCTCCCTTGGAATCCCTATACGTTTTCTAAAAAACTCATCACAGTATGCCACTGTTTTTTCTTTCCAGTAGATCTCATCTACGTTTTTGTTAAAAGCATGGTGCCCCATCATCTCAAACATGCTTAGATGACGACCGCTAACACCTATTTCTTCCAAATCGTTAAGCCTGATACATGGCTGGGAGATAACCAACGGATTCGCTGAAGGAGGTACCTCTCCAGAGGTTACATGTGGTTGAAAATCAGCTATAGATGCTATAGTAAGATAGATATCAGAACGCCATCGTGCAACAACTGGGCAACGCTCTCCAGTTTCGGGATAACGAAGTCTTGAATGACCTTTTTTTTCAAAAAAAGAAAGGAAGTTCTCTCTTATTTCTGCTAGAGAAAACGTTTTCTTTCCTAGAGGATTACCAATGAAACTAAATTCTACGCAGGGTTTATCACCACAAAGCCTTGCATCCCGGTCTAACGTCCAGAAATATGCTCCGCAGGAAGAACATCGCTTGCGGATGAATCCATTATCATGAAAGAAATGTAAATCACATTCTTTTTGAAGAAATGAATCCATATTTTATCACTGTATCTTCAATCGAAATATAAAGAAGGTTTATAAATAATATCTATATCAAAGGCTTAATTATGTTGGCTACGACTAGTTTAACTCAAATTGGATTATATATACTATATTTAATTCTCCCTATTATTGCAATATATATTGCCTATCTGATTTTGACAAAAGCATTCAATTATATGGGATTTTCTTCACTTGAAGCGATAATAATTGTTATAGTATCATTTCTCTTTGGATTCCCGATAATATTATTTGGAATAAATATTTCAAACATCCATCTTTTTTCTTATAACGACTGGATAGTAAGCGTTAATACCGGTGGGGCGTTAATTCCGATTATATTAAGTATATATCTTATTATAAAAAAGAAAATCCCATTAAAAGAAGTTGGAGTGGGGGTTTTAGCTGTTACTATTATTACCTTTTTTGTTACAAACCCTGAGCCAACAAAAGGTATTGTATCTCATTTTCCATACTGGTTACTTCCAGCTATTGTTGCGTGTTTTTCCTCGATATTTTTATTACGGAAGGATTTTATCAAAGGAGCCCCTTTGGCATATATTTCTGGAACATTTGGAGTATTAATTGGAGCTGATTTTTTACATCTCCCAGGACTCCTTCAATATCCTCCAACAACACTTGGTACAAAGGCAATTATTGGAGGAGCAGTTGTTTTTGATATGATTTTTATAACAGGGATTTTGGCAGTTATAAGTTATGGAATAATTATGTTTAAGCAAAGATCAAAAGCAAAATTGGACTTATTTTCTCTTTTTGTTTTCTTTCCAAATACTTAATAAATACCTTATATTTTACCAAGTGTTATAGGCGAATATCTTTCGAGGTTTCGAATGGGTGAATCAATAGAGGACTTTAAAAAGAAAAAAGATGAATTTCAAAGGAAAGCTAATGAATTAAAGGAGAAAAGAAATCAATTACATTTAAAATCGAAAAAACTGGCTGATGAGCGAGATGGGCTGAACTCTAACATACGTGAGATGAGAAACAAGATAGCTGATCATAAGATAAAGAGAGATGAGTTAAACGAAAGAGTTAAACATGCGAAGGAACAGAGAAATAAACTTAACAAGAGTTATAGTGAGGTTAAGAAACGTATTGGGAAGTTGGAGAGAGAGCGTTCTTCTGTTGCAGGTGCAAATTTAAATGAGCTTAGGAAGCAGCTTAGAGGCTTGGAAAATGAGCAGATGACGCAGCCTATGTCTCCTCAGAAGGAGAAAAAATTGATTGAGATTATATCGGATCTTCATGCTAAGGTTATGAAGCAAGAGGAGGTTTTGAATAAGGATCCTAGACTTAAGAAGGCTGTTGAAGAGGAGAAGATTTTAAAACAAAAAGCGGAGAAACAGCATGAGTTGGTGGAGAAATTGGCGAATAGGGCCCAAGAAGAACATGAAGGCATGATTGGTTTGATTAGACAGTTGGATAACTTGGTGAAAAGAGTAAATGAGATTCAGGAGACGATTGTGATGACAAAGATTGAGGCAGATAGTGTTCATAGATCGTTTATAGACTATGTTGATAAGATTCATGATTTGGAGAGGAAGATCTCGGTTGTTCAGGAGGAAAAACATAAGAAAAAGAGGGCTACAGAGGTTACAACTGCTCAGAAAGAGGCGAGTGAAATATTTGAGAAATTCAAGCGAGGGGAGAAACTTAGTACTGAGGATTTGATGGCTTTACAGAAAGCTGGTTTGATATAGGACAGTTGTTTTGTTTGGAGGGACGAATAGGTTATGCAATGTGAGCTTTGCGGTAGGGATTGTCATGAGTGTAGACCTGCTGTTGTAGATGGTGTTAGGATGATGCTTTGCCCAGGTTGTATGAGACATGGGCAGGGTGTAAAAGAAGATGTTGTTGAGCCTTCTGTTGATGTGCAAAAATCTCTTTTAGGAAGAATTAAGCGTCCTAAGGTTAAAGATGTGTATGAGAAGATGGATAAGGAGCTTGTATCAGGTTGGAATGATTTGATAAAACGTGCAAGGATGAAGAAGGGACTTAGTAGAGAGGAACTAGGTTTTAGGATTGGTGAACGGACTGTTACTATTGCTAAGATTGAGAATGGTGATTTACGGCCTTCTGATAAGATTGTTGAGAAATTAGAGAAGGAGCTGGGCATTACTCTTGTTGAGGAGGTAAGGAGTGTTTCTACTGGTTCAGGTGGTTCTCGTTCTGATGGTCTTACTTTGGGTGATTTTTTAAAGACAGAAAAGAAGTAGATATGCAAAGAGTTGATTTATCCAAAGCTATAACGACGTTGCAGGAGGGAGGTATTGTAGTATATCCTACTGATACGTTGTATGCTCTTGGTGCTGATATCTTTAACAAGGGGGCTGTGAGAAGGGTTTTTAAGATTAAGAAGCGACCATGGAATAATCCTTTGCCTGTTGCTGTGTCAAGTTTTGATGGTATTGAAAAGATTGCTTTTGTGAATGAAAATGCTCGGTGTTTAGCGGAGTGTTTTCTTCCTGGTTCACTGACACTGGTTTTAAATAGAAAAAGTGCTGTACCCGGTGTTGTTACAGGTGGGCTTGATAAGGTTGCTGTGAGAATACCGGGTAATGACGTTGCTTTAGAACTTTTATCCCGGTTTGGGCCGCTCACGGTTACAAGTGCGAATATCCATAGTAAAAAAACACCATATCTTATAAAAGATGTCAAGATGCAGTTTAACGCTGATGATATTGCTGTTTATCTGGACTATGGTAGGTTAGATGGTCTGCCATCTACTATTGTTGACATGACTGCAGAGGAACCAAGGATAGTGCGTGAAGGCATAATAACTAAGAGAGAGATAATGGATGTGATCTAAAATATGGATGACACGGTTTATGAGAAATATAGACTTGCGGGGAGAATCGCAGCAAAGGCTAGGGATGACGGGGCAGAAATGGTGAAAGAAGGAGTGAGTTGTCTAGAGGTGGTAAATAAGGTTGAATCAATGATTCTAAATGACGGCGGTGGTCTAGCGTTTCCTGTTAATGTTTCTATAAATGAGGTTGCTGCTCATTTCAGTCCACGTCATGATGACAAATCATTGGTTTTTAAAAGGGGAGATGTTGTAAAACTGGATGTCGGGGCGCATGTTGATGGGTATATAGCTGATACCGCGTTGACTGTTGAAGTTGGAACAGACAGGTATACGGATATGATTAAGGCGTCACGAGAGGCGTTGGAGAATGCAATCGATCTTATGAAGGCTAATGTCAACCTTTCTGATGTTGGTAGAACTATAGAGGAGACTATCAAGTCTTATGGTTATAAGTCTATAGATAACCTCACTGGGCATAGTCTAGAACGATATAATCTTCATTCTGGTTTATCTGTTCCTAATGTTTCAGATAGGTTAAACCTAGTTAAACCCAAAGCTGGGGCTGTATTGGCTGTGGAGCCATTTGCAACAGATGGCGCAGGACACGTTATCTCTAGGAAGGGTAGTAACATCTATAGATATGTAAGATCTGTTAAATCTAGACTAATCAGGGATTCTAAGACAAGGTCTTTAGCATTGAGTATACATAAAAACTTCAAATCGTTGCCCTTTGCAGAACGATGGTGTACAGATATGTTTCTAAACACTGAGATTTCATTGAAAAGGCTTTTATTTGCAGGGTGTATAAAGCAGTATCCTCAGCTTGTTGATGAAGATAAAGGTGTTGTAACACAGGCAGAACATACCGTGATAATATATGAAAATGGCTCTGAGGTAACAACGTGAAAAAAAAGAGTACCAAAGAAAAAGATTCGAAGATTATTAAGTTGGAAGAACTTAGCTGGAAGCAGATAGATGCATTGGGCCGAGAGAAAACGATTTTTTTTCTACCAATTAGCCCTCTTGAGGAGCATGGTCCTCATCTGCCTGTTGGAACAGATTTTTTGACAGCGCGGGATGCAGCTATTGAGGCTATTAAAACTTTGAATAAAAGAAAACCTGGGTTAAATTATGTTCTTTTACCAGCTGTTCCAGTGGGATATTGTAAGTTTGCAAGTGATTTCCCAGGTAGTATTTCATTTAGTGGGAGAGTCGTCGGGGATATAATTTACAGTGTGGGTTCATCTCTAGCTAGACATGGATTCAAATTTTTAATAATATGCACCTATCATATGGCCATTGGGCATCTAAAGGGGATATATTCTGGTATGAAAAAGATCATAGCTAAATATGATATGAAAGTATATGAGCCCTGGGGCCCATATTTTTATAATAAAGAGGTGTATAAGCGGGAGCCGAAACTTGGTTTTGATACGAGTAAAGAATTACACGCTGGTTTCCGAGAGACGTCTCTTATGAAATATCAGTATCCTTATCTCGTTGATGAATCCTATAAAAAACTGCAGAGTATCTACCGAAATCTTAATTCTCCACGTGTTCTTGGAAAAACGTTTAAACAACTTGGTTTAAAGGATGGTTATGTAGGTAGTCCAGCTAGAGCAGATGCTGATTATGGTAGATGGTTTTTCAATGAAACAGTGAATATTTATGTTGAATCTGTACTTGGTTTATATGATGAGAAAGAACTGCCGGAGTTGCCTAAAAACGTGAAATTGATGATGAGATCAATGTTTTGGCAATAGTCTTTCAAATAGTGCACTAATCATAAGAGGCAAAAGAACTGTAGCGTCTCCCTCTATCGTCACATTATCTGCTTTTTCCTTAACCTTACCCCAGGATATAGCCTCTCTTGTCTGAGCACCACTAAGACTTCCATCATATTCTACCGCAGTTGTGATATAGACTGCGTAATCTAATCCACCTCTAAACTGATTCCACCACATAGTATGATGCTTAGAAATACCACCACCAATAATCAGAGCACCACTTCTCTTTGCATCAAATATGATATCAGAAAGTTCCTGTTCATCTTTTAATAGATCAATAACAAAATCTCTATGTTCTTGGTAATACATCCAAAGCTGAGAACCAAAAGCACCATCGGTAATACCAGGTATGAATATGGGAATCTTGTTTTTCCACGACCAATACAGTATCGAATCTTTACCATTTCTTTCTTTTTCTAAGTGTTTTCCAAACTCCCAAACGAGTTCTTTTGTTGACCATTTTCGCCTCGTTTTACAGAGTTCACGTAGAATAGGCTGCATTTTTTCTTCAAGTATCTTCCCATAGCATTCATTTGGTATGAAGATGTTACCCAGTCGATTAACACCTTGTTTATGAAGTTCTCTGTCGTCTACTATAAAAGAACCATGGTAATAATCCTTCCAAACTCTTGCTAGATCATGATCCAATGTACCAGCAGTCGTAATAACAACGTCAAAAAGCTTCCTTCTTAGCATTTCTTTTATAACTCCCCTGGTTCCTGTTGAACATATACATGCTGGAAATGAGATGAATCGTATACAACCTTTTTCTTTGATCATCTGTTCAAGGATATCGACGCCCATGGCAACTTTTTTTGCAGTGAATCCACCTGATCCATAGAGTTCTCTGATTAGCTCGTTTGAATTCATTCCTTTTTTTAATTGAATATCTTTGACCGGTTTTCCTTTCATATGCTTTTCCTATATTTAGTATATAACTAAAGCGCCATATCCCACGCAGGAGCTACCTGGGTGGACCTCATAGGATGTCCCATATTTAAGCAGTTCCGCTTGTTCTGCCCCAAGCATTCTAGTTGCTGTTAACATGGCTGCTACAGGGCCATAACCACACATTGTGATATTGTTTTTATGAACTATATCAATTAAGCCCTTTGGGTCCATTTTGAGAATCCTATCTATGGCGAGTTTGTCTTGTTTTTCTGCATATTCATCTACTCTAACACCAGCAGGTGGCATACTCATGTAGTTAAAACCAGCATGGGAAAAATCGCTACTAGCAACAATAACAATTTTACCTGTAATGTTTTTGATTGCATCTGCTAGAATCTTTCCTACCTCTTCAGCAGTCTGAAAATCCTGCATGCTCATACAGATTGGTACGAAATCAAGTTTTTTATCTTTAGCAGAGAACTGCAAAAACGGCAGTTGCACTTCTATACTATGTTCATATATGTGTGCGCTGTCATCTTTATCTATTATCCCCTTCCAAATCTTTTCAGCTAAAGTCTCATTTATTGGAACCGTGCCCAATGGTGTCTCCCAGTCTCCTTCTATCATCACTGATACTCCTGAACCCATTCCTGTATGATTTGGACCAAGGATAATAAACGTGTCAGCAAAACCATTGTTTGAAAGATAATAGTAAGAATGAGCAGCTATAGCACCAGAGTATATGTAACCGGCATGGGGGACAACTAATCCTTTAACGTTCTTTTTCTTCTGATCTATCTCTGGTAAAGCCCTTGGGCCTCGTTCATCTAAAAAACATTCTTTAATACGTTGTTCAAGACTTGTCTTGTTTCCATCATAGAATTGACCTGCTACCGCGGGTTTTCTTACTTTTTCCAATTTATCTCACCCCAATTGCTATATTATTGATAGACACATTAAACTTTATCCACAAAAAATATAAATACATTTGATGAATTCGGGTTAAAGATTGGGCAGGGGGAACAATGGAGACGGTCTGCTACATTGAAATAATTAAAGATGGAAGAGACTTCGTTGCAAGAGCTCACCTAGCGAATGGTTCAGTTAAAGAATATCGTCATCATGTTTTCGAAGATGTTCTCACTGAGATGGTGATAGATCTACAAGAAGAACTAGCAGAAGCTTAATTCTCATAAAAAATAATTAACTATTTTTTTATACGCTTCTAAAACCACTGAAGACAAACATAATCAGTATAACAAAAATAAGTATATACATTATGTAAACAAGGAGTTTTCTTTTTCTAAGCATAGCTTGAAATTTTTGTTTACATTCCTCTGAACAAAGTGTCTCATCAACTGGGATAGCTTTCCCACATATATTACAATGCGTATGTTGCCCTACTTTTTCTACCATGTACAATCCCACAACATTATATGGTTACTAGTATGAAATACTTTACTATCCGTCTTTTATAACAACTTTGCCATCTATGACCCCTATGTTGACAAGAGTATCAATAGTCACGTTCGATTCTTCCATGATTTTTCTAGCTATATCTCCCTTATCTATAGCTATAAAAACACCTTTAATTGTTACACCTATCTTTTTAAGAACCGAAATTACTGCCCTGAGAGTCCCACCAGTACTAAGTACATCATCAACAATGACAATGTTATCCTCTTTTTCTAGGCCATTTATGTAAAGTTTTGATTTCGAATAGCCTGTTGCTTGTTCAACACTGACCTCATCTGGAAGACCATATTCTTTCTTTCTAATAATTGTAAAAGGAATGTTCATATTCAAAGATAATGCAGTGGCAAGAGGTATACCCATAGCCTCCATGGTTACAATCTTATCTATCCGCCCGCAGTTTTCAATACGTTTCTGTATTTCACAGACGACTTCATTCAACAACTCTGGTTTTATCTCCGGTATACCATCAGTTATCGGATGAACGACATAATGATATTCTCCCTTTTTCACAACTGGAGCCTCTTTTAATGATTTTTTTAATATTTCTAAATTCATAGCTCTTCAATCTCCCTACAAGCCTTCTCTAAATCAGGGATAAACTCATCTATTACTTTTTTTGTTACATGCGGCATTAAAACAATACGAATACACGATATTCTATCTATTTTATTCACCTTCCATCTATATTCAGCTAACTTGTTTACCACCTGAGACGGATTGCTTAGCTTTACACCCAAGACATTCATAGTAGGTTTAACAGCTAAACACAGTCCTATTTCACGTATTCTCCTCATAGCATACTGTGTAGTATTCATACATTTTTTGATCAAATCCCTATAACCTTCTCTTCCCAGGTATCTTGTGACTGCGTAAGCAGCAGCAACCGGACCACCCGATCTTGTCCCTAGAACACCCGCCTGTCTTTTACTATTAATGCAATGGGACTCCACACTTATTTCATCTAACCATTTTTTATCTCTAATAATAAGCGTACCAAGCGGAATAGCAGAATAACCCATTTTATGTGCATCTACAGAAATGGTGCTCACACCTTTTAATTGGAAATCAAAATCAGGAACATCATACTGCAGATCTTTTAAAAACGGAATTACAAAACCTCCAAATGCAGCATCAACGTGTAAAAAAATGTTTTCATCTCTACATATATCGCTAAGCTCAGGAATAGGATCTATTGTTCCTAGTTCTGTAGAACCTGCTATTCCAACAACAGCCGCGGTATCCTTGCATATCTTTTTTTCTATGTCAATGGTTTCCATAAAGTACTCCTTGTTTAACGGCAATGTGATAAGTTTCATATCCATGAGTGATGCTATTTTTTGAAAGGAAAAATGAGCGTTCTCAGGAATTATAATTTCTTTTTTTCCAGTTAGCTGTTTTGCGAGCCACATCGCGGTTGTATTCCCTTCTGTTCCGCCACTTACGATTTGCCCAGCAGAGTTTTCTGGTGCATTCAACAAGCTTGAAATGAATGAGATAAGTTTTGATTCGATTTCCCTGGTTCCTGGGAAAAGTTCAGGGTCTCCAAGATTAGTTTCAAGAAACTTCTTATAGACTTCTTTTGCAATCGGGTGTGGTTGTGTACACATGGAACCTAGTATATGTCCACTTGTGAATGTAAAATCTTTTTCTCTATATTGGTCAAGCTCTTTTAGTATATTGTAACGTTTGTTTCTATTGTTTTTTGATTTCATTAATTATTCAACATGCTGCGAAACACAAAAAAGATTTCGCTTTCTTTACCATCACATTTTAATATTAGATAATGTATTTTGATTTCATGATTGAAAAAGAAACTAACGCTGAGGCAGAGGAAGTCACATCTTTTCTGAAACTACCTGTATATACTCGTGAAGGAATATACGTTGGGCATGTTAGAAATGTTTTCTTTGATATGGAGGAGAAGTGTGTTAGCAGCCTTTTGGTGACTAATACTAATCCCTCACTGGTTGAGGGTACTGTTGACGTGGCTGTTCCATACAGGTGGGTTAATGCTGTTGGTGATATAGTTATTCTTTCTCATTTCCCTGGGAGGGTTACTACTAAGAAAAAAGAAGAAAAAACTGAAGAGGAAGAAGACTCGGATATAGATATAGTCCAATAGGATTACAGTTAAATATTGTCACCATAGCGTCTTATAATTTTTTCTAAAAATCTCTTTTTTCCTTTTTTAGTTAAATGAGATTCTAACTTGAAAATTTTCTTATTGAACGATCAATCGTTCTAATGCGTTATATCCTTTAGTAGCATCTTTTTTGTTTACAATAAATGTGACATCAAGATCAACTGATATTATTTCTACTACGTTGATATCTTCCCATGCCAAACTTCGTGTAAGTTTAAATAAAACTCCTGGTTTATCAATACGTTCTTTACCTACTGTAAATGATAATGCTACAAGATTTTCTTCAATTTTTTTGATTTTTTGATTTTGTAACAATTTTAATATTTTTTCTTTATAGCGTTCATTTGTAACAATAGCAACATGGGTACTTCCATAAATGACGTGTAATATGTCTCCTTTTTCAAAGTTTATTAGATCATAAAATCGTTTAAGTTTATCAAATAACTCCTGGGTTTTTAGTACATTTATGTCTATAATATGTGTTTTTAGGTTAACTTCTGAGGATTTTGTATTAAATTTTACTTCATTAAATCTTGTAGTTAGTTTTTCAGCGTATCTTCGAAGTGCAGTTACTATTGCAGAGTGTTCTACTTCTTTTCCTAATTCTTTTTCTATTTCTGTTTTTAGATGTTTTGCAACCGATCCGTATGATGCGATTCCTTTACTTAATGCTTCGTGGAGATAAATTCTTTCATCTACTAATTTATTTACAATGTGGCTTATAGTTACCATATCTATAAGTTATATTTTGAATATATAAAAAACTTATTGGCAAAATTTCTTTCAAAAAAATTTAAAAATGGTATAAATTGAATCATTATGTTTTTCCATGTTGTTTATATAAAAACAATATGAAACTAATCCTGTCAGATTCTAATTTTTTTGATTATGATCCAGTCACAATATTTAATTTGCTATACTAACATAAATATAATTAGATGAAAAGAAGAATTACGGCAATGCGTGTCATATTGTTCTTGGTTGCAATACCATTTGGTATTGCTCAGGCAATTGAAAATAATGAAAAAGAACAAAACAATAAAACCATGCCAGTTAAACTTGTAACTTTTGGATCTGATGGAATATCAAAGACTGAAAAAGGAATACAGCTTTTAAATAGGCAAATATTTTTATATAAGAAAGATTATATATATTACTATAAATTCCCTAATAAAAATATAAAAATAATGGATAACGAGTAAGAAATGTACAACAATATTTAAATAGGGGGAAATGCAAATAATATAGTGGAAATATAAAAAATGGTGATAAAAAATGAAGAAAAACCTTAGAACAGTCAAAGTAAGCATCATTATAGGAATATTGCTGTTCAGTATATTCGCTGCTTTTATCCCTTCGGCGTCAGCAGGTGTTATTTTTCCTTTACCAAGTCAGGTAACTCTAAAGGTGGAGCCGGTGACTCCTGAAGATCTTAATCAGCTGGTTGAAATTAAAAAACCGGTGAAAATACAAATAAAAGTAAGTTACCTCGTAACTGGTCTTTTTGCAGAAACAGCTATAGCCCTTTTTTCTAGTAGGAATCAGGTAGCGTCGATTAGCCTATCTGTTGTAGATCTACCTTCGTGGGTTAGCGCCTCTGTCGAGCCTAATGTCGTAAACCCAAAGGTACAATCTGGTACTTCTTATGATACTGCAATATTGTCGGTTTCATTCAATGAACTAGCTCCTGGACGATTTGATGTACCTATTAAGATCAAAATGGAAGCTCAAGAGATACCATCTTTTCTGTTTTTAATAGAAGGAAAAACTCAAATTGGCACAATTACAGTTACACCACAATTTGCGCCGATTATTGATGTTACGCCAAGGACTAATTTCAAAGAGGTGTCACCTGGTGAACTTGCTGAATTTCCAATCGATTTGGAGAATTTAGGAAATGACATAACAGAGTTTATTTTTAGAATAGGAGATTTGCCGGAAGGTTGGGTTGCTAGTATGCCTGCAAATAAGAAAGTTGAGTCTGCAGTAACTGGTGGTAACCCGAAGGCGACAGTAACGCTCTCTGTTACTCCTCCATATAACTTTGGGTATCATGACGAGACTGAAGTAATTAAGGTTTACGCTAAAGGACAGTACTACGTTAAAACCACTGGTGATGTGCTAGAAACAGAGGAATATGAGCTTAGCCTTCAAATTCGAAATAGGGGTTTCTCTACACCAGGGTTCGAAGCAGTCTTTGTAATATTTGCGTTGGTAGGCATTGCTTTCATCGTTAAAAAACGACGGAAAACAAAATAAGAACTGTAAAAAAATTGATTCAAGGTTCCACAAACACGAATCTTGTCTCATCTTCTCTCTATACTAATTTATCTTATCACACGATATTTTTATATTGAATAAACTATATATATTGTATATTGGTGCATTATAGCTAGAATAGCAACAATTTTACAGCAATATTTAAATAAATACAAAGTTAATATAATACACCATAAATATAAAAAATGGCGATTAAAATATGAATGGGAACTTTCGAACTCTTAAGTCTCTCGCTATATTAGCTGTGTTGTTAGTTGGCATATTTACTGTTTTTATGCCTTCAGCGTCAGCAGGTATATTGGATCGGTTGGCTGATGCTTATACCTTCAATAGCATTGTGAAAATCGAATATGATGAAGAAGTTGCGATGGATCCTGTTCTTCCGTTGGACATGGTTAAGAATATACCCATAACCATGAGTATGAGGGTTACTGGTTATTTTGCTGAAGAGTTATTACATTATTACGAGGGCATTAACCTTTTTATAGATATAGAAGTTAATGAGACACCAGATTGGTGTACCGCTAGTATTTTACCACGTAAATTAATTATACCTGCTTCAGTTAATTGGTCAACGAATAATGCGACTTTAAGCATGGCAATTAACGAAGCTGCTCCTGCATTTTCAGTGGGACTAGTTAAAGTCAAAGTAATAGTACGCGGATTTGGTTCTATAAAAGGTGGGGAGTTCTTTCAGGATATTCGTTTTATACCTGGATATCTACCAGTTTTGAGATTGAATGTCTCGGAGAGTACTTGTGGGTTGATAGGGCCTAATGACGTTGCTAATTTTGACATTGAAATAGAGAACCTAGGGAATGCAATAACGGACGTTACATGCCGTGTAATTGATGTACCGGATGGTTGGATTACCTCCATTGATTCTAATATTACGATTGGATCGAGAACGAGGACTGGTGATATAAAAAGGACTCTTCGACTCACTGTTAAGCCACCACATGATTTTGGTTATCATGAGGAACGAGAGATTATAGAGGTTTCAATTACACCATCTTGTTTCGGTAACAGCTCGTTGGCAGGCGAGGAGCATCTTTTATATTTTGTCGTTCATAGTAGGGGTTTTTATACGCCAGGGTTCGAAATTGTCTTTGTGTTTTTTGCGTTGATAGGTGTGGTTTTGATTTCTAAAAATCGGCAAAGAAGAAAGAAGACTTGTGAGATGCAGAAAAGGAGGGGGGATGGTAAGTGAATTGTAGGAGATGTGTTGCGGTTTTTTTTGTTTTTACTTTTCTTCTTTCTTCTGTTTTGCCTAATGTTTCGGCTCAGTCAGACGGAAATAGGATTATTGATGAGCTTTTGATTAAAATTTTTGAAAAAACAGTTGATATGCGAGGGTTTGTCCCTTGGGCAGCACCTATGATAAGATTCGAGCCAGTGCAATTTACTGCGGAGCCAAGTAGTATAGATATAGAGTATCTTAATCAGACAGAAATAATAATTGGAATGCCCGATCCAGAAACTGGAGGCTATAAATCATCTTCAAAGTTCAAACCCACTGAGTTTGTTCTGGCAAAAGATTATGAATTTGAACTAATAGTCCCTGATCTTGTCCCGGAGGGAGCGTTTAAAGCTAATTTTGATCCACCTAGATTAATACTAGGTGAGGAAGGAGAGATTAAAACAAAGCTTACTATTACTTCACATATCCCTAGAAATGCTACCTTACCTGGAGCGTTTGCCCTTCGGGTAAATATAACCGAGTACTGGACATATCCCAATCTTTATATAAAATATTGGTACTGGGCGTTTTTCGGTGCCTACGAAATTCTGACATATAGTGGTAAGAGAGTACCGGAACCTATTGAAATTTTTGTTGACATTATTGTTAGGGTAAAACGTTTACATCTCGTTGAAATTTTGCCTCCTGCTTCGTATGTGGAAGTAAAGCCTGACAAATTGATTTCTATACCTCTGGAGATACGTAATTTTGGGAGTCATATTGATACTTTTAATTTCAGGGTTAAAGTAGATAATGATAGTGGTTTATTGGTGGCTCCGCCTCCTGCTATGACTCTTTATCCAAATGAAGTAGGGCGTACAATTATTAGTGTTGCTACCCCTCGTAATTTCCGAGATCCAGGAACAGTACATCCGATACATGTCGAAGCTTATTCTATTTATGAGCCAGATAAAGTCTTTGGAAACACTGTGACTATTGTTACAAGAGGTATGTATGTCTCAGATATTAACACAACATATCTAACATTATTTGGGTTGATAATAATTTTAGTTGTCGCGTTTTTCTTGTATAGACGAAAACGAATGTTAGGAAAAATTTGTAGGAAACCTGATAAACCTTGGAATATTCCTGAGGAGAAAAAATATTTGGAAAAATTGAAAACAAAGGATAAGAAGAAGTATAATAGGGTTTTTAGACTGATGGAAGATGAATACAAGTCCTCGTTGTTGTGGTATAAATTTTATTGTAAGGCAGAATTAGGTAAGGTTAGAGAGAAGAAAAAGTTGACAGATATCCCTAAGGATATACTTAGGGGTGTTATTGGTTTTATAAGTAGGTTTATAGGTATTTTCAAAAGACCTGGAAGAAAGATAGAAAGACCTAGGAAAATTGAACTCGAGGTGCTTAGGGTGAAAAACAGAGAACTAGTTGATAAGATGTCGGGGATAGATAAACGTAAGAAGGAGCAAGTTATTTTAAAAATTAAAAAAACTCAGGAGAAACAAAGACGTAAATATATGAAATCAATCTATTAAAAAAATATTTAATATCTATAATTTTTAGATTAGAAACTAACGTATTTTTATTCAAGAATTTATAGTATTAGCGAGAACCTGGGAAATATAATCATCGTCATAGCTACTCCTACAATAAATAATATGATCCAAACGTTTACATTCCAACGAATTATCTTTCCTCCATCAAGTGGACCAAATGGTAATAAATTAAATGTCGCCAGAAAGGAGTTGATGAAGCAGATAAATCCAACAATTTCTCCCATAATTGACGTTTCATAAAAGACAAAGAGGTACAGCGGGAGGGTTACAGCAGCAATTACTATATTTGCTAGGGGACCTGAGGCTGCTATTCTTCCTGTTTCAAACGTTCTTGAATCTCCTCTGAACATTACTGCCCCGGGAGCTGCAAAGACGAAACCTGCAAAAATTGCTAGAAATAATGCTAGCAATAAACCCATAGGAAACATTCTGAATTCAGACCACAAACCATATTTCTGCGCCATAAACTTGTGTGATAGTTCATGAAAAAAGAATGCAGTTATTATACCTAAAAAAGACAGGAGAAAACCTTTTGGTAGAATTGTCAATTGCCCGAATCGAGTAATTACATTATTATTTGTAAGAGCAAATGCAAAAGCTATTGTAAGCACAACCATAGAAATTATGAGATGAGTTATCTCAACTCTGCTGAATCTTCCTGGTCTACCTGGTTCAAGTGTTCCCTTAGGGAAATACATGTAATCTCTAGGTGGTATGTCGTGAAACGAGGTATAGATCTTTTTCTCTTCAACCATGGTAGCGAGCAGATTAAATTGTCACAGTGTTTATGAATGTTTTGAAGCAAAAAATAAAATTAGTCATCAACTGTATAAAACTAAATTTCTTCTAAAACACCTTTGGAATTATATATGAAAGAGCGACAAAAGTACCAATCATACTGCCGACATTTGCTAAAGCTACAACCATTAGAAGCCTTATGACTCTATTGTTAAGAAAGTCTCTGGTTGAATCAATTTTACTAAGACCCTGGAAATCCTTAACCATAGGAGTACGCATCTTTGCTTCAACAAGCCCAGCGAACCAACCGGCTGCAAGCGCAGGATTCAACGAGGTAATTGGTGCAGCGACAAACGCAGTGATAATAGAAAAGGGATGACCACGAGCAATCAACGCACCAAGAGCAGAAAGTGAACCGTTAATTAGAATCCATGCGAGAATCGCCTCTGTTGCAAGCTCCCAGCTGCCAGTAACAGCCAAATAAGCAATCAACGCAACAACGAGAACCGGAATAGCATATGCTATAGTTTTCATAACGCTAAAACGCTTACGAGGTACTTCCTCCAGTTTTTCTAAATCAACATCAAGCCTCTTTTTCTCCAAATACTTTTTTATACCGTTGATATGACCTATGCCTACTACGGCAACTACCTTACCCTTCTTACTCTCATCCAGTATTTTTTTAGCTATATACTCATCTCTCTCATGGATCAAAACATCAGAAACACTAGGTGCAATCTCACCGAACTCTTTCATCAACGCAGATATAACATCTTCTTTCATCAGTTCTTCGAGATCTATCTTCTCCAGCTCCCCTTCGTCATAACCTGTAAGTGCTTTAAGGAACTCCCAGGAGAGTCTAAATTTCTCCCTGATACCCATTTTTCTCCATGCTCGTTTTAGAGTAATAGTTATGTCTCTATCTACCAGTGCTACCTCTATATCTTGCTTCTTTGCTTCATTAATAGCTGTAATCATCTCTGAACCTGGCTCGACTCCGTATTCCTTTCCCAGTCTACGTTGAATAGATGATAAAAAAGTCTGCGCAAGAACAAGATATGCCTTATTGGATTTTAAGAGTGAGGTAATAGGTGTGTTCTCCCATCTATCCTTTTGAGTTAATGCCTCATATCGTTTTCTACAGAGTTCAACCGCAATAACATCAGGTTTATACTTTTCAATAGCCTCTTTTACCTCTCCAATACTTTTCTTAGAAATATGCGCAGTACCAACGAGTATAATATTATCATTTACTTTAACCTGCAAATATATCTCCTTTTAATCTTATTTGTAATATCAATGCAGTTATCTCAAAAAACTATTTAAATCTCAGCTTCAAAATCTTCCACCGTGGGAGTAAAATCATCATAGGATTTTATCTTACCTTGTTCTTTCAATATCGCCCTGGCTAAAAGCCAATATACGAGAGCAAGTGCACGTCTTCCCTTATTATTTGTCGGTATCACCAGATCAAGATATTTAGTCTCATTATTGGTATCGCAAAGTCCTACAACAGGAACACCGATGTTTTTCGCTTCATGCAGAGCCTGTGCATCAGCAAGCGGATCAGTTACAATCATTAATTCAGGCTCAAAAAACCCTTTAGAACTAGGATTTGTTAGAGTACCAGGTCTAAAACGTCCATCTAAGACCCTTATCCCTGTATGCTCAGCTACCATCCTGATCGGTTTTTGCCCGTACTGACGTACAGACACAATCAAAATACCAGCAGGAGCATATTTAGCAAGAAACTTTGCAGCAATCTTTATTCTCTCATTAGTCTGCTTAACATCAATGATATACAACCCATCGTTTCTAACCTTGTATATGAACTCTTTTATATCTGCTGTTTTCTGTCTTGTCCCAATATGGGCACCAGAAGTCATGTATGTCTCTTCAGGTATCATCATGTCTTCGTCTTTCTGAGTTTCCTTCTCTTGTTCCTCTTTAGCCATAAGGTTTTCCTCTCTAGCCTATACTTGTCTAACTCTTTTGACCGTGATAGGTATCGCATCTTCATTAAACTCAAGCATAGCTATCTCAATGGGAGAAATAACACCCTTTGGGATTTTAATCAATGAGGGAGCACCCATGGAGATCTGTAACGCCCGAGCACCAATTATACGTGCCTTTTCAAATCGAGTATATTTAAACATGATCATCCATATCTAATAGACAGTAGAAGCACCAAATATCAGAAACATTTAAAAAGATTACCCTTGGCCCTTAGTGGTACCTTCTTGGGTTTCAGCAAACTCAGTAGAACGATTAGAAAACTCCTCTAGAGCAAGTTGCATGTCAAGGGTTATATCTCTTAACAGCTGATCCAAATGATCGTTTTTAAACTCTTTAACACCATCAACATCTGAGAATATCCTTCCCAGATACCCATTTTCACCCTTGTGTATTTCTATGTTATACAGCGTTTCTTCCATGCGTTTTTTCCCCCTCTGAGATTTAATAAAACAGATTCTATATAAAAATTTTTTGGAATATTCAAACATCTTTTTTATATCATTCTACCTATTAATTTGTTTATCTCTTTACCTCGGTATCCTAAGGCCCCCTTGTTGGTAAACGATCTTTTAACACCTTCATATCCCTTTTTAGGCGGGTTTAATCTAAAAACTGGTTTGACATTTGGTATCTCTTTGTATTTGAATTTCTTGTCTACGATGCCTTGAGAGAGTTTTTCTATGGTATCATAGGATGTAGCAGATTTAACATAGTCATCTGTTATACCTTTATCCCCTTCTAGTTTACCGCTAACCTTTATAAGCTTTGATAAAACATCTTTGTCTATTTCACCCCACGTTATGTAATCCTTAGCGACTTGCAGCATACCTTTGTAACTGTTTTCTTCTTCCAGCAATATACAATGATTAGCCCTTGTTAATCGAAGCAGTTGTAAAGTGCGTTTGATATCTGGTTTTACATTAACTGTTCCTCTGACTCTTACTACTGCAAACACCATATTATGCTACCTCCTCCTGCGGTGTTATTTGTTTTTCCTCTGATGTAGGACCCAGACTTCCTGATTTTATACCTATTTTTTTAATCTCATCGTCTATAATTCGCATCTGTGTATTTTCTTCCAGTGCATTAAAAACAGCTTTTGCATAATTAACTGTGGTTTTTGTTTTTCCCTTTGTAAACGCCCAGCAGTCTTTTATCCCAGCCAATGTAAGGATTTTTTTGGACACGTTTCCAGTAGCTAATCCAATTCCATGTGGAGCAGGCTTAAGCGTTATTTCAACGCTTCCGCTTTTTCCTTTTATTGCAAATGGGGTGGTATGAGCCTTCCCGCAGCCGCACTCCCAAGAACCACATCCTCTTCGTATTTCTATTATGTTTAACTTTGCGTTTTCTATGGCTTTCCTTATACTTGACCCAACTTCTTTTCCCTTTGCCTGTCCTAAGCCTACATATCCATCGTTGTTTCCTACAGCTACGGTTATAACGAATTTTATTCTTCTACCAGAGTCAGTCATACGTTGAACCATATTGACATCGATTACTTCGTCATCAAGTTCTGGCAATAATATGTCTACAATCTCAGGTTCTCTAAGTGGTAAACCTGTTTTTAAAGCGTCGCTCATGCTGGTGATTTCTCCGTTTTTGACTATTTTTCCCAGCTTGGTTTTTGGAAGCCAATCTACCGGCATGGTCTCCTTCTTAGTATCAGATATGGGTCTTGCCGACTTACTTCTACCTCGTCTACCTGTTGCCATTATTTACCCCCGATAATTTTACTCTTGATATCAGTTATAGCGGGTGTGATTTCTTTGTTTAGATGTCTACCTAAGAGCCTATCCTCACTAGGTATTTTTTCATCATTATATGTGCATTCAACTCCTGTCTCTACTACCCCTTTAAGCGCAGCAAAAATTTTAGAACCCGTGGTCGGAGGATACCGTCCTGTATCTAGTATACCCTCGTTTATACCCTTGTCTACAGCTCTTTTTCCAGCGAGTAAACCTGTTAGATAAGCTGCTGGAGTGGTAGACGTTGAATGTTTCCATTGGTATTTATCAACTAGCTCGTTGGAGATAGCCGAAGCAAGAACTTTATCTCCATCTTCATGATATTCAACGAACTGTACCTGTGTGTTTTTCAGTGATTTCCTTACCACTATTCTTACCTTTCCAGATCGAAGTAGTTTAAGCCTTTTTCTATAATCAGTTTTCCCTTCACGTCGTCTTCTTGGTTTTACATGATATCGTGGTCCTTGTTTCATTGTTCATCCTCCTTTATAACGCCGTCAGATATCAAGTGCGTTTTTAAATGGTGTTTACTTCTAAATTCCCCGCCTTTTGCTTTCCTGTAATACCGGCGATAGGTTGCTCTGTCGATTTTTTCCTTATCTCTAAGAGTTTTCAGATATGCTCTGATAGGTCTTATTGTACGTATCCACCGTTCCTTCCTAGGTAACCGTGCATATTTTGCTCCCTTCCTTGATCCATGTCCATGTTTCCGTCCTTTTTCCCTCTGTTTTGCATTAATTTTTTTTCGTCCACTTGAAATACCGTCGACTTGTCTACTTTTTATAGCCTTACCACTGATAAGAACCCGTATATCGGATTTGGTAACCGCTTTGGCAATTTCATCAATCCTGTCATGGTCCATCCAGACTCTATTTACACCACATTTAAGTATTGACGCTGCCATCCTCCGTTGATTCCTTAAATCAGTCATACTCCGGCCCCTTATATATTAAGTATTCTTACATCCAGCTCTTCAGCTCTTTTCTCTATCTCGATACGTTTTTTTGTTCCAACTGTGCTGCCTATCCGTGCAGCCTGCGTCTTCGGATCGATATTCTCAAGATCATTTACATTATGTACAAGAACCTCTTTAAAACCAGAAGAATGCAACCCACGTGTATCTCTTGGGCTTCTATAACCAACTCTCACTACGCTTGGTCTGTATTTTAAATTAATACGCATCTTAGACGTTATACCATCTGGCTTACGCCAGTTCTTTGGAATGCGTTTATACCGAAACCATTCTTCACGTAAGAACTCTGGTTTCTTCTTTTTTATCTTCTTTCTCAGCAAGAGTTTCTCTTTAATTTCTTTACTAAGATCTGGTTTTTTCTTTACCCTATATTCCTCTTCTTCCTCTTTCTTTTCTTTCACCTTTGGCTCTTCTTTTTTTGGTGTTGCCTTTGGTGCAGTTTTCTTTTCAACCTTTTTTGCTGCCGGTTTCGCTGGTTTTTTCTCAGCCTTAGGTTTTGCTACAACTTTCTTTTTTGCTGATTGTTTGAGTTGACCAATGATATCTTTTGCAAGTGTTTCATTAACGCCTTTGAGTTTTGTCAAATCCTTAACGGAAGCTTTTCTTAGCTTCTCTAATGAATCGAACCCGCTATCGTATAGCAGTTCAGCCTTTGCTTTGCCGACACCCTTCAATGATGTAAATTGTTTGATCACGTCTTCTTTTGCCACCATTATTTTCCCCCTTTGCTGGCTTGGTAAACCCCATCCTGGAACACACGTATATCTCGATGTTTTACTGCTGTCGCCCGTTCAATGTTTGCAACTGTCTGCCCTACTTTCTCCTTATCAATGCCTTGAACGGTTATGTCATCGCCTTTTACTTCTACGGTCACGCCCTCAAGTATTTTCGCCCTGCGGGGTGACCGCTCGCCAAGGAAATTTTGAATGACAAACTCGTTTCCTTCAACAGATGTCTTGATAGGGAAATGAGAGAACACGGTTTTCATTTTATACTCAAACCCCTCAGTAGTACCTTTGATCATGTTTTTAATATGTGCAACAAAAGTACCCACTAAGGCTTTGTCTTTTCTCCGCGGGTTTTTACAATGTACCTCAATAATTTTATCGTTAACCTTTAAATCTACCTTTGGATGATAAAAACCCCTAGATAGAGACCCCTTTTCTCCTTTTGCCGTTAGATCATTGTTTTCAATGGTAATCTTTACGTTGTCAGGAATCATTATCTCTTCTTTCATCTCAGCTGTCTTTGCCATATTTTCATCACTCTTCAGTTTTAGTAAACATAGGCCAATAGTTTTCCTCCGATCCCACTTTTTTTCGCCTCATTATGGGACACTATGCCCTTTGTCGTTGTTAATATTAATAGGCCGAAATCTTGGGCTGGAAGATACTGTGATTCCCATTTTTCTAGTTCTTCTCTTTTCACAGGGTATCTCGGTTTTATAACGCCGCAGTTGTTGATGTTTCCCAGTAGTTTCACTTGAAAAACACCTGCTTTCTCATCTTTTATATATTCAAATTTGCCGATGTATCCTTTTTCTTTTAAAAGATTTAAGACTCCTCCTATTAATTTTGAAGAAGGCTGTATAATGCATGTGCCTTTTCCTTTCATTTCAGCGTTTTTCATGAGGGATAACGCGTTTGCTAATGGATCATTTAACATGTAGTTTTAGCCTCCTAAGAGTATTTTTTAAAACCCATTTCTTCTGCTTTTTCACGGAAGCATTGTCTGCACAGATGGAGTCCATATGCCCGTATAAGACCTCTTTTTCTTCCGCATCTTTCGCATCCTTCGATTCTACCGTAGATTTTTTTTCTCTCTTTTATCTTCATAATTTATACGACCTCCACGTTAAACGCTTCAAAGAGATATGTCATGGTTTCTTCTCTTGTTACTCGGTGTCTGTGTGGTATTTTTCTACGGTTGATCCGCCTGTGTTTAACTCGGTAACCTGGTTTTTCTATTGTTATACATATATCCATTCCAAATATCCCGATGCTTGGGTCGTATTTTTGATCCTTAAACAAGGTATGATCAGGTATTCCAAAGGATAGGTTTCCTTCGTCGTCAAAAGAGTAATCAGCCATTTTATTTTCACGTGTTTTTAATGCTTCTACTAGAAATTGTTCAGCGTCTTTTCCACGTAGGGTGACTTTACATCCTATAGGCATCATCTTTCTAATGCCCCAGTCCTTGTTCGTAGTCTTAGAAAGGGTTTGTACTGGTTTATGACCAGTGATGTTTTTTAACACTGTCTTGGCTTTGCCTAGTCGTTCACCTGCTTCACCTACTCCTATGTTAACTGTGATTTTTGCAATACTTGGTTTAAAAGAAGGTTTTTTTTCTTCAGATTGTTTCTCTGCTGTCTTTTTTTGTGCACTCATTGCATCTTCACCTCAGGTAGTGTTATCACTGGTTTAGTTTTACCAATAGGGAATACATAGTCTTTAAGCGTCGAAAACTCTTTAGTTCCCTTCATTCTTGCAACATTGGATTTTGACGAAGAGATGACTTCTATATCTAGGATATTAGCTATCTCACCTATGTGGCTACCGCCGATTACCATTGACACGTTTCCCTTTGTAAAAGGATATACATCGCTGATTTTTTTGTCTTTAAAAGAGATCTTTAGGACATCACCTGTTTTGTATTCGTCTTTTTCTACGAGTTTGTTTTTACCGTCATGTAGGTTGAGTTGTATCTGTTTTCCTTTTACAACTGTTTTATCTTCTATACGGTACAGCTTCCACCCGGCATCTTTAGATGAGATTGAAATAAGTGTCAGCTTGCCTCTTTGATCAAACAAAACTCTGAAATCTTTTTTCAGTTTTGGAATAGATATTACATCCATTAGTCCACAGGGGAATTTATGGTTTTTTCTTTTAACTCCATCAACTAGGACCTCCCCATTGGCAATGATTCTTTTTGATTCTTTATAGGTATCACATAAACTTAGATAATCTCTAACTACTAGGCCTAAGGGTATGGACTTGTTTAGGGGGTGTGGACCCGGTGATGATTTGATAGTCCATGTTTTTTCTTTCCTATGCAGTTGTAGTGCTCTCGGTGCGTTTAGTCTCTTTAGATGTTTGCTCATTATTTTTCCTCCTTTTTCTTTTTTGTTGTAGTCTTTTTCGCAGGGGTTTTTTTCGTAGTTTTCTTTTTGGTAGAAGCGGGTTTTTTCTTTTCAACTGTTTTCTTCTCAGCTTTAGTCTTCGGTTTTTTTGGTTTTGGGGGAGTAGTTTTTTCAACCTTCTTCTCTGCCTTCTTTGGCTTTGTTGTTTTCTCTTTGGCGGGTTCTTCTGGTTTTTCCACTGGTTTCACTGGCTCTCTAGCTTCTATTTCCTCTTTTGCTTCTTCTTCTATTTCTTTTTCCTCTTCTTTCCTTTTTTGTTCTTCTTCTATTTCTTGGATTTGTTCTTCAGCCTCTTTTTCTATCTCCTTCTTTGTCTCTTCAGATAGACCTCTTTCAAGTTTTTTTCGCCTCCATGTATCTGTGAGATCTAATTTCGTGATCAATAAATTACTGGGATGCATTGGCTTTGCAATCTTTTTTCCATCTGCTTTAGTCATTGTTAGTCCTTCAATTTCCACGTACCTCTTACTTATATTAACACCTGCTATTTTATCCTCATGCCCCTTGAAGCTGCCTCTCATGACTTTCACTGTATCTCCCTTGATTACTGAAATAGCTCTTCTATCATATTTTAACAGTAGCTTTTCCTCTAGGTGAGCAGAGATCCATTTCCTCTTTTTATGAAGAGGAGCATTGAACAATTCTTTCCTCTGTTTCCTGGCTTTTATTGATTTCATTTTTAATCCACACTCATACTATTATCGATGCAGTTGCAGCTATCTTCGGCCAGCGTTCCGCTGCCTCCAATGCAACAGGACCCTTTATCATAGACCCTTTTGTTTCCCCTGTATCTGTAACGATAACCGCAGCGTTATCCTCAAATTGAATCATAGTCCCATCTGATCGTCTAAATGGTCTTCTCTGACGTACTATCACAGCTTTCATTAACTGTCGTCTCATGTCTACTGCTCCTTTCTTAACACTGATTATCACTATGTCACCTACTCCAGCTTTTGGATAGCGACGATGAGTTCCTTTCAGTTTCAGAGTCATAACTATCTGCACAACTTTCGCACCCGTATTATCTACACACTCAAGATGAGCACCTACGGGTAACCCTCTCATTGTTCTACCAGCGATACCTTTCATATGGCATCTCCATCATATTTTTTCAACGGTTACAAAAGAGACTGTTTTACTGAGTGGTCTACATTCCGCTATTCTCACTTTATCCCCAACCTTCGCTTTTATACAAGGGGGACAATGTGCTGAGTACGTTGACGTTCTTTTCTCATATCTCTTATACTTTGAAACATAACGCATATACTCTCTTTTCACCAGGATGGAATCTTGCATTTTAACAGATGATACAACTCCTGTTATCAGCTGTCCTCTAACAGATAAACTACCATGAAATGGACAATTCTTATCGTTACAGTTCTCGTTAGGAGCCTTGACGTTTAGCCCTATATTCCTTGCTTCTTCTTTTTTCTCTGCCACGGTTTTTTCACCTTGCTTTTTTTATTCTATCTTCAGGTCTATACGCGAGTTTTGAACCATTCAACATTATTTTTTTTTCGTCATATTCGAATTCAAACTTTGCAATGTTTTTCGTGATTCTTTTCTGTTTATTGTCTATCTCAATTAGGAAAGTATTTTTTGTCTCATCTATTATTATCCCAGATTTGTCTACCCAGCTGGGATCCTCGCATTCTTTAATTGTTACATGCAGCCCTATAAGTTCTTCTCTCGCGAGTGTTTTTTCATTCATATATATCTCTCTTATATAGACTTTTAACTGCATAGGTTGGGTTGGTTGAATCCTTCTGTGTTTACTGTGTTATATTGTTTTTATATTACTTCAACCACAAATCCCATTTTTTCTAATTTTTCCTTTACTTTTGTTCTGTGGTCTCCTTGAAGCTCGATCTTGCCCTCTTTTATTGTACCGCCACAGGCACATATTGATTTCAGGTTACTTATCAGTGCGTCAATGTCCAGGTCATGGGGATTTATACCATCTATGATCGTCATCATTTTCCCATATCGTCTCTTGTCAACTGTTATACTGATCTTCTGTTGTTCTCGTGCTATGTCTTCACATACACAGATCTCTTTTGGCAGACCACATACTTCACATATGTCGCTCATTTATTTTTCTCCTTCCTCCCGCATGATGGTTAGCAGCTTTGCAATGGACATACGTATCTGCCTTATCCTCCCTGGAGAGGGAGGTGATCCACCCATTGCAGCTACTCCCCTTTCATGCATAAGTTCTCGTTTTAACTCATCTAGTTTTTCACGTCTTTCTTCAGGAGTAAATTCTCTGATCTCTTTAGTTTTAAGAACCATATTTAGGCAACCTCTTCAAGTAATTTCCTTAAACTCTTTATAATATTTTCAGCTGTTTTTCCACCAATACCTTCAATAGCTGCAAGATCATCAACATCCATCTCATATAGTTCTTCTAATGATTTGATCCCTGCTTTTTCAAACTTTTTAACGATAGATGGACCAACACCTTGCATTTCAGTAAGTTTTTTGATATCGGTTTTTTTCTTCTCTGGTTCTTTTTTCTCTTCTGCCTTCTCTACTTCTTCTTTCTTTTCTTCAGGAATTTTTAAACTGATTTCATCAGGTAATTTTGCGTCAGGTTTCATAATTCTAACTTTGACACCCAATACTCCTGCTTTTAGTTTCGCTACAGCCTCCCCTACAGCCATAACCTCTTTTGCTGTTTCACCACAGTATTTAATATGCCCTTGTGTAAACTTCTCAGTTCTATGCCGTGCACCAGTTAATTTTCCAGCGATTGTTATCTGACATCCCTTTGCCCCAGCCTCCATGATTCTCCTGACTGTTGAATGCCCTGCACGTCGGAAATGCCATCCCCTCTCAAGAGCCTCCGCAAGTTTTTCCGCCATAATCTGTGCATTCAATGAAGCTTTACTTCCTGCTTCTTGAATCTCTATTTGAGGGTTATCCACATTGAAATTGTTTTTGATTTCCTCAGTTAACTCCCTTATCTTGCTCCCGCTTTTACCGATGACCATCCCTGGTCGTTCCACTAGTATGTTTATCCTTGTCCCCATAGGAGTTCTTTGAATAGTCATACCGCCAAACCCAGCGCCCTCTATTTTTTTAATTAAAAATTCCTTGATCAATATTCTGTTTGTGTTTTCTCTTATGAATTTACGTTCACCGGTCATTACTCTACCTCTTCAACGACTATTTCTATATTGGTTGTTTTTTTGTTTTTATCAGTAGCTCTTCCATGGGCTCTAGGCATGATTCCTTTGATTATTCTACCTCCATATGTTGATATATGAGAAATCCTCATGTTTTCTAAATCAAATCCCTTGTACTCTGCATTGTTTTCTGCGTTTTCTATTGTTTTTAACATATATCTAGCTGCTTTTTGTGGGTAACTACCGGGACCTGTTCCCTTTTGATGTGCCCGTTTTCCTTTATGAAATACTGCTGGAAGAGGTTGTTTCATCTCGATTATCTCCTGGAGGTAATTCTTTGCTTCCTCTGTTTTCATGCCTCTTATAGCATGGGCTAGATTCATAGAGTCCTTTAGAGAGCAGTGTAGTTCATATCCATATGCTTTTGCGGTTTTATCTGGATCTACATCTGTTGAATATCTTGGCATTTTTCATCACTTTAAAGGCATATATTTAGAGGATCTAGTGGCGCCTACTCCCGGCCCTGTATGTTTTACCTTTTTACGTGTCAACGCAAATTCACCTAGATAATGTCCGATCATGTTGGGTTGTATATCTACCCGTTGAAACTCATTACCATTGTGTACATCTATTCTATGTCCTACAAAATTGGGCAGTATTACTATGTCTCTACAGTGGGTTTTGATGATATCTCCCTCTTTTACTTTTTTGACATCATTAAGGAGTTTATCTTGTTTTTTCGTTAATCCTCTCTTTAATGTTCTGCGCATTCTAGAGGGAAGCAATGGTAAAAGTTCATCTATTGAAAGTTTTTGTAGTTCCTCCAGAGTCATCCCGCGGTATTTGAATTCTTTCTTACGTATCTCTATTTTTTTCCGTCTGCTTTTCCTTCTGCTTCTTGCAGATGCCTTATAACCCTCTTTATCTGCCATGTTACCTATTTCCTCCCGGTCTTTTTTGCTGCAACGCTTCCAACTTTTTTACCAGGTGATGCCCCTCGTTTTATAGTACTAGGTTTACCAACATGTTGATGACTTCCACCACCATGGGGGTGAGCAACAGGATTCATCGCGACTCCCCTGACAACAGGGTATTGTTTTCCTCGTAATCTATACGCAATATGTTTTTTACCTGCTTTAAGGAAAGGCTTATCTTTTCTTCCTCCACCAGCTAGTATACCTATGGTGGCTCTACACGATGAAGCCAATGTCTTGAATTGACCTGAGGGAAGTTGTACAACTGTCCTTTTAAGATCATGTGATACTACTGTTGCGTTACTTCCACCAGCACGTACCAGTTTCCCTCCGTCCCCCGGTGACAACTCTATATTATAGACTGGAACACCCTCCGGGATTTTGCCAATAGGCAAGACATTGCCCACGGCTACTTCACTTTTGTCATCTGTAAATTTTATTTTATCTCCAATTTCAATTCCCTCAGGGGCTAAAGTCAATATTTTTTTATCATTATCTAGCCTAATGCTTGCAAGAGGAGCTGTACGCCCTGGATCATGAATTATATCCTCAACTACTCCCTCGTGTTTCCCTGTGTCTTGGGCGTATTTAATTTCACCTCTAGATCTATGTGATGGTGCTTCGAACTTCCCCTTTGTTCTTCCGCGTCTTTGTTGTATTAATCTCTTACCCATATTTTATACCTCTAGAATATTCCAATTCTCATACCAATGTCTTCAGCTTTAAATTCAGGCATAAACGTCACAATTGCATGTTTACCATTTTTCATTATCCTCGTGTTTACCTCTTTTACTTTAACTTCAAACATCTCTTCTACAGCTTTTTTTATCTGATCTTTATTTGCTTTTCTTCCCACTACAAACTCTAAAGCATTGTTTTTTTCCATTAAATTCATAGTCTTCTCAGTAACATAAGGATGATATATTACGTCATATGGATCCATCACTTTGCACCCCCGATCTGCATCAACGCGGATTTTGTGAATAATGTGAGTCTACCGGCGTCTCCGCCAGGTGCAAGGTGTTCTATATTTATCTGGTTTGGTTTAACAACTTCGACACCAGTTAGATTACTGGAGCTTTTTTCAATGTCTTCTTTTGTTGAAACGATTAATACAGACTTTGGAGTTCTATATTTCCTGCCTCTTGTTTTTCCTTTTCCTGCACGTATATGTTTCCCATTTGCGGCACGAACAACATCATCATAAATTCCAATTTTTTCAAGAACATCGATTACTTCCTTTGTCTTTTTGATTTTCTCAAAGTTATCATCTACAACAACAGGTAATGTTATCTTATCATCAAACCTGTGCCCTCTCTTTGAGACGATTTTTTTATCTGCTGTTGCAGCTAACGCAGATTTTATGGAATGAAGCCTTTCTTTTTTGTTTATTTTCTCTGTCCAATCTCTCTCTGCTTTTGGAGGATGTGCTCTTCTGCCACCTACGACGCAGGGTGCTAACGCTGCTCTTCTACCTTGCGTAAGCCGTGGAACACGTGACATGCCTCGTCCTTTACCAACAGATGCTGTTGCATGCTTTGTACCAGCATATGGATCCGAGCCATAGGGCTGTCTCTTGTTAGAACGAAGAACGTTGAATGATTTCCTTATAATGTCTGGTCGGTAAGGCGTATTGAAAACATCTGGTAATTCGATTTTTTCTTTGACAGTTCCGTCAATTCCATAAACATTTACCCGGCTCATGTCTTACACTCCTTGTTTACTTGTAGTAGATATGTAGGTTATTTCTAGTTTTTCAACTTTAACGCCACGTTGATATCGTACCGCATCTCTCATGCTTATCAATCGTTTTGCAGGACCTGGAATTGAACCATGAAGAAGAACATATGAATTTCTTACAACGCCATAATGCGGAAAACCACCTGCAGGAGTGATTTCCTCTCCATTATCACCGATTTTCAAAACACGTTTGTTGGACTCAGTTCGTTGATGATAACCCATCTGCCCAGCCTGAGGAACAGTTGCCTGTATCCAGTTTGGATGCCAGGAACCAGCGGTACCTATCATCCTACGATGTTTTGAATTTTTATGTGTTAGAAGTTTTACCCCCCACCGTTTGACTGCACCTTGGAAACCTTTGCCTTTAGTAACGGCAATGATATCAAGCATATCCCCTTCTTTTACAGCATCATTGATTTTTACTTCCTTTCCAAGTATTTCTTTCGCATATTTTATCTGCCCTTCGGTACTTCCACCGCTTGTTCTCAGCTCTTGTATTTCAGGGGTTTTCTTCGGTACACCTGTAACAAGCTTTGGCTGAGTATATACCAAGACACGTATTTCATCAGCATCCTTAGTGAAATCCCAGTTTTTCTTTTTCTCTTTTTTAGCTAAAGGCAGTCTTTTTGATAACTCAGGATCCAGCTTCTCTGTCCATATCTCACCTATTGTCTGTAGTCCATGAGATGTTTTCTTGTAGGCTCTAACAGCTGCTATCTTTATAGGTGGGACTTCAACCACTGAAACAGGCATCCTTACTTCTCTTCCAGATGTGGTTGAGGTTGGTCTATAATCAACAACAAAGGCATGTGTCATACCTGCCTTGTAACCTAAGAAACCCTGAATTTTTGGTTTATCTCCCCCCTCCGGCCAGCTTTTTATATGAGGCGTTTCATCTCTAGCTCTCTTCCGTGGCGAATAGCCCATAGATCCTCTTCTTGGATGATGTCTCTTAGACATAACATAACCTCTATGTTGTTCTTCTGATATGATAAGGTTTCTGCCTTATACATGTCTAAACCGTGGCATTTCACAAACAGCCGAAAACACGAATTAGACTGTTTGATACCGGGATTCGCAGGTGAATTGCCCGATGAATGTCTGGTATAGACAGGGAAATAAGGCATTAAAGAAATAATATATAAATGTTATTGCTTTTTATCTGATATCTTTCATCTAAAATATTTTTGGTATAATCCGCCAAGGAACCTTCTCCATATATTCTTTGTATTCTTCACCATATTGTTTTATTAACAGTTTTTCTTCATCGATAATACTCCATATCATTATTGGTACCGCTGTGATTGCGATTAACAATGCTGCTAGTGAATAAAAGAATAATGCCAATCCAAAGCCAACAATGAGTAATGATGTATAATGAGGATGCCGGATATACTGAAAGATTCCATCAGTTATAAGTTGTCCTTTATAGGTTTTATGCCAGAATATCTCCCATTTGAAATAGACAAAAACACCAAAAAGAAAAACAATTGCCCCAAAAACAACAGTTATAAGCCTATCCACCGGGATCTCCCAAACACCAGATATTGCTGTCAACGGCCCAATCATTATAATAAGTAAAAGTGGAGCATAATGAACGATAAAAAGCGCTCGTAGTTCTTTAGGAGGCGTATATCTCAACATCTTTGTCAGTCAATTTTTAAACGAATTTTATACCGCCCTCTTCTATCTCGATATCCTGCGGTTTAAGCGTGTGCTTCGTGTTCCTCATTTTCATTACAGACAGCTTCCTTCTATCCATAGTAGGGTCAAAACTGAGAACAATAACACCATCTGCTAAGAACTCTGAAATACCATCTCGAGAAAAAAGAGAGGAACCCACAGGTAACTCCGATGTAACCAGTGAGGTTGATTTCGCTGTTTCTAAAGCATTCAATATATATCGCAAATGTAGTCTTCTAACAGGTACATTACTGCCAGAAGGGAATTCTTCAGGGCTGATTATACTGATATCACTTGGGGTTTCTACGTTTTTTATATATATAGGCATTTCAGACAGCGGAGTAATAGAATCTAAGACAACACGGTCATATTCTCCTGATAGAATTTCGTTGGTCATGGTTTCATAGACAAGTTTTTTATTTATGTTTAAAAATAAGAATTTTGCAAGTTTTTTCTCTATTGCTGGTTTAAAATCAAACCCGAGTTCTTTTGCTTGATCCAAAATACTATCGATCTTCTTATCTAATGTTAAAAACAGACATTTTTCTCCTTTTTTTGCTCCATCATATAAAAACTGAAAACAGAATATGCTTTTACCACTTCCAGGTGGGCCAGAAACCAGGGTAATTGAGTTTTTTGGTAACCCTCCGTCAATTATATTATTAAGGCCTTCAATGCCTGTTTTTACTCTCTCCATTCAACCACCCTACCAGATTTATTGCGATATATAACTGCTTGTATATTATCTTATCCGTTCTTTTCTTCTGTTATATTGTAAAATTCAATGTAAAAGGCTACAAATGTATAGAAATATTTATATAGTTACCAAAATAAAAATATTACCATATAACTGCTAAATCAGGTGTTAATACATGACAAAGAAAAACACACACATATGGATCTGGCTACAAAACGGCAAAATAATCAAAGCTGTATCTAGCGTAGAAGACGGAACAATAAAAATATATGACGAAAACGACCACCTGATAATGAAAAGAACAGGATTAACAAAATTCCAAGTAAAACAAGTAGAACACAACTTACTAATATACGGTGCAAAAAAACTCAGCAAACACGCAGAACCATTCAAATACCTATAAAAAACCAAAAATAAACATATATATTTTAGGAACTCGTCAAAACCCGTTTATCTGGAAACACTTTTATACCATTACTAGTAATCTCCATCAAAACCATCTTTTTCTCATGCTTACTATATCTCATCTTCAAAACCTCGATGGCATTCTCACGAACATCCTTTTTTTGGATATTATAAAGAACAATTATTCCATCAGCTAAAAACTCTTCAATCCCAGTATCACTATACCTCACCGGAATTGGCTCAGTCTCAGTGATTAAAAACGATGTCGCACCTGTTTCTTCAAAAAAACTAAACAATTGCTGAAGATACACCCTATAGTTTTTATCCTTAGTAACAGACGCAGCTATAATAGCACTCAAAGAATCAACAGCAATAACATCCGGATGAAAATCCTTAGGAATAACCAACGGTTTTATCTTGTATGAAACCTCAGTAGCTGACCCAGAACCACCCAACCCACCAAACTTCATCCTCAAAATATCAAGCGGATTAATCTTCTGAATCAAAAAACTACCATCCTCTATAAACTTTTTGACGTCCCATCCAAAATTCTGCATGCTTTTCTCAATTCGCTCTTTGCTCTCCTCAAAGCTAACATACATACATTTTTTCCCCTTAGAGACAAGGTTATAGCATATCTGCCTACACAATATACTCTTACCAGTACCTGGTCCACCAGCCACTAACACAGAGTTACCTTGGGGGATTCCTTTCTCTGCAAACAACTCATCAAATCCACCAATACCTGTTTTAAGCACATCCTCCTCCTTATTATCTTTGACAATACCTTCGTTTTTCTCCATGTTTAAATCGCTCTCTCACGTCGTATTTTTAGTCACCTCACATTTTTTTGAATGGGTACATCCAAAACACAAGTATAATCGTCATCTCATCCTCTATCCTTCTTAACTATATATAATATTCAATAAAAAGCTTTCTTATTGCATTCGTCAAATATCAAGAATCAAGACTCATTATAAATAAGGCCCTATGAATTGATTTAATTCTTTCAAACCCACCCTGGACCAAGTTGCGCTTCTACGTAAACCTCTGTAACATATAAATCAATAGGATTACCACCAGATTTTTGCTTTATCTCTACATACGTCGGTGTTTCAGGCGAATCTAATCTTACATCGACTAGATGCCCCATAGAATGATTAAGTGATTCATTCCAGGCATGTGGATAATCGGTATAAATTTTTATGCTAGTTGCTCCTTGAATGGGAAAGGGATTGCCCGGAAACGGTTTGACATATGAGTAGTTCGTACGTATGAAACATTTTCCATATCCATTAGTAGAGTTTTTATATTCTTTCCCAACAAATCTCGTGAGATTAAAATATAACCTTACTTTACCTGTTTCATTTTTTACATTAATAGGAGGATCAACCCGCATTACAGAGTTTCCATTTGGTTGTTTTACAATAATACCCCCTCCCTCAAGAACATAAGTCTGATCAACATAATATGAATTATATGCGTCGTATTTAATCGACGTTAAAGGAATTGAAAATGATCCGCTCCAAGTTATGTTGCTATCTTCATCTTCTATAATATTGAGTCCGCCAAAGGCTCTAGCTGTTACAAAATAGGGGAGTTCTCTACTTCCCAATGTAATCATAGAAAACATTGTTGCATCTGATCTGGTACTGGTTTGGATATCAATCATAGATTTAAGATATGAAAACTGATTTGATACATCATCCATATGCTCAGCTTCCCGTTGTTCCATTACCTGAGGGATGTACACCAGTTGTATTGTTGAAAGAACGACAGCGACAAGAGCCACCAATAACAGCGCCTCAATAACGCCAGCAACTGCTCTATTTTCTTTAATAAAATTTTTGTTTTTCATCTCTCCTCGTTAGATTACAATATACCTGTACTAGGACTTATATTTTTTCTTGTTCTTTCTAAATAAGTTTAAAGAGGATAAATTGATTCCTAGTCTCATATTCTAGGACATCCATTAATTTATCATAGACAAGGATTAATGATAGGTGGAGGTAGATTGATGTGGGTATGACATTTGCAGAAAAAATACTTGCAAAATATTCTGGAGGAAAAAATGTAGTTCCTGGTCAGATAGTGACCGTATGTCCAGATTATCTTCTCACTCATGATAACACCGCCGCTATTATTCAGAAGATAAAAAACGAGTTAGACGAATACGGGGTTTACTCTAAATCTCTGCCCGTAATTGTTCTTGATCATGTTATACCTGCGGCATCTGAGAAAACAGCCTCCAATCATAAAATTATACGAGAATTCGTTCGATCTTATGGTATAGAAAACTTCTTTGATGTTGGTACCGGCGTATGTCATCAAGTAATGATTGAGGAAGGACTTGCTTTACCTGGGAAACTACTATTGGGAAGTGATTCACATACATGTTCTTATGGTGCGGTTGGTGCTTTTTCGTCTGGTATCGATCGGACAGAGGCTGCTTCTTTGTTGTTGACTGGTGAGACCTGGTTAAAGGTGCCTAATAGTATAAAAATAATATTACGTGGGAAACTGAAACCTGGTGTGTTTGCGAAGGATGTAGTCCTATATATTATAGGGGATATATCGGCTTCTGGTGCGAACTATTGCTCTGTAGAGTTCCATGGAGATGTTGAACAGTTTTCTGTAGATGACCGGTTTACAATGGCGAATATGGGTGTGGAGATGGGTGCTAAGAACACGGTTTTTTTAGTGGATGAGGTTACAACAAACTATCTTGATTCAATTGGTGTACCCCGCTCGGCGTATAAACCTGTTTATCCTGATGAGGATGCATCCTATATGCAAGAATTGGAATATGATTTATCTGATATTGTTCCGGTGGTGGCATGTCCGCATACTGTGGATAATGTTAAGCCTATAACTGAAGTTGAGGGTTTAGAAATTCAACAATGTCTAATAGGGACATGTAACAATGGTAGATTATCTGATTTGAAAATAGCTGCAGATATTCTAAGAGGGAAAAAAATAAACCGGAATATAAGACTCCTCATTCTACCTGCTTCCAGGAAGATTTATGAAGAAGCGTTAAGGGAGGGTATAATTGAATCACTGGTTAAATCAGGTGGTATCTTGCTTCCACCTGGATGTGGCCCATGTCTTGGTGCACATCAAGGAGTATTGGCTCCTGGTGAACGATGTCTCAGTACCGCCAACAGGAATTTTAAAGGACGCATGGGCTGCAAAGAAGCAGAAATCTATCTTGCTAGTCCTGCCACAGTTGCAGCCTCGGCAATACATGGTAAGATAACAGATCCAAGGAGGGAGATGAAAAAATGAAGGTATGGAGATATGGAGACAACATAAACACTGACATGCTATTCCCAGGGAAATACACTTATACATGTAGCACGCCTGAAGAAATCAAGCCTCATCTGCTTGAAGATCTGGATCCGCATTTTGCGAAAAACGCCTCTAGGGAAGATATTATTTTAGCAGGTAAAAACTTTGGATGCGGTAGCTCACGTGAACAACCTGTCCTTGGGTTAAAAGCAGTGGGTGTAAAAGCAGTAATAGCGGAGAGCTTCGCGCGGATCTTTTACCGATCAGCTATCAACCAGGGTCTTATCCTCATCGAATGCCCTGATGCAGTAAAGGCCTATTCTGAAGGAGACGATGTTGTGTTAGATATGGATGCCGGCAAAATAATTGTAGGTGGTAAACCTTTTTCATTTCCAAAACTTCCTAAGGAAATACTGGCTATTAGAAATGCTGGTGGCTTACTTGCTTATACTCGTTCTAAATTGAAAAATAAGTAATAATATTATTCTGTTTCAAAGCTCTTATGCTTTTCTTCTATGTGACCTTTACTTATTCTTCGATATTCTTCTGCATTTAATTGTGCCCTTTCTCTAAATTTCTTGTCTTGTTTTACAACCTTGCCTGGGATACCTATAACCAAACTATTTTCAGGAACTTTCATTTCTTCTCTGACTAATGCATTTGCTCCAATTATTGATCCCCTTCCGATTTTTGCACCATTGAGTACGGTTGCATGAATTCCAATGAGACAATCATCATCAATTGTTGCACCATGTATCATTGCACAATGTCCAAGTGTGACGTTTTTTCCAATTTTTACGTTATGATCCTGATCACAATGTATTACACAGCAGTCTTGAACATTTGATCCATCACCGATTTCTATAGAATTTTCATCTCCACGAATAACTGCATTTGGAAACACGCCACAGTTTCTACCAATTTTAACGTCCCCGATTATAACAGCGCTTTTTGCAACAAAACTTGATGCGTGAATTTTCGGTCTCATATTATCCTCCTCGGTTTTCGTGTAACTCTGATTCTATTTTATAATTTACGTATTATGTGTCACATATATGCAAATTTTTTGAAGACATTGGTTGTTATATTTGGAGCTTTTTTCTTTATAATAATGTCAACAGATTATTAATTTATACAATTTTTTTATTTTAAAACTATAAATAGAAAAATAGAAATACAACATAAAGAATATAAACTATAATCTTGGAGTTTGGGGGTGTATCTATTGCGAGGGAGATATCATATGTCAAGATTTGTTAGAAGTAATAATAAAAATATTTACATGATATTAGTGATTTTTATACTGTTTTTCAGTGTTTTAAATATCTCAATTGTTATTACGGATGGTGCAACACTGCCTTCTATAGCTTATTTTGATGCTCATCCCTATGTACAGGGAAAAAATGGTTTTGTTAATATAATCTGTATAGTAACAGATAACATTGAGATACAAAAAGTTGAAGTGATTATTACTCCTCCAAATGGTATGAAAATGGGAAAAACTATGACTTGGTCATCAGACGGTAAATATGTGTACAAAGATACCTATGATATTATCGGGAGATATAGTTTTTACATTGTAGTAGAGGACAAAGCAGGTAATGAAAATGTGACAGCGAGCAAGGTATTCTGGATTACTCTGGATTTGGAGGATACTGACAGTGATGGCATGCCTGATTGGTGGGAGGAAAAATACAACTTCGATCCTGAAAACCTAATCGATGCATATAAAGATACTGATGGAGATGGATATACAAACCTGAAGGAATACGAGATTGGTACGAACCCTTCGAAGAATATTTTCATACAAAATGCTGCCTATAGAATGAGCGACAACATTGAATATTTAGCTGCTTCGGTGTTTCTTTTTATAGTGATAGTATTACTGTCGGTTTATGGTAAAAGGAGGAGATTTACATGAGATGGATTGGAAGCCCAGGAATATTTATCCTGTTGATGTTGCTTGGCTTCTGGGTATTGTTTTTTTCTATATGGGGCGTGATATTTGATAAAAGTTGGACTAGTTTGATCCTAGCATCGTACGCATTGCTGATAATCCTAGCTGTTGTGTTCATAGTTTTAAAATCAATAAAACTAGGAGTTAAAGAGGAAACGGTGGAGGAATTTGAAAAAACTCTTAGAGGTAGATTATATCATTTCAAATGCTTAAGCTGCAATGGAATCTTCGCTATTAAGAAATCAAGGCGTGACAATAAAAAACCTGTTAAAATGACATGTCCTGACTGCGGTGAGATAGGCATCATTCCCCCTACTCCTAAATCCGTAGAGGAAGAAATACCTGAAAAGAAATCAGTCAATGTGCATTTCAAATGTAATATCTGTGGAGAAGACTTAACAATTTGGGCTGAAGGCACTGAACTCTACCCAGATGTACATGTGTATTCATGTCCGTACTGTGGTGAAGAAAAAACCATGAACCGCATCTGACCCTATAGTGTTAGTTTCTATGTCTGATTTTTACAGCCTCACCGCGACTGGTTTCTTTCATTTCATTTCCATTCATTTGTGCTACTCCTACAGCACATAGTTTCCCGTTTTTTAACACGACTACCTCGTCACCGATCCTAATCGCTTTATCTGCATCTTTTACACCAGGGGCAAAAACGGATCCTTTCAAAGAGAAATCATCATATATCTCTACCCAGTACTCCGTGGAATCAACTATTCTCTCAGCGCCCTCCAATGTTAATGATATCAATCCCCTCTGCTGTATAATCATGCCCAACTGCTTGTGGTTATACATTATTTTCTGGTTGGGGTATCTTCCTTTTATATAGCACTCTTTTAGTAGTTTCTCTGCGGTTTTTCGACCAAACTGATAGGATGCAAATGATTCTACATCTTCTCTCATCCTTATTGAGGGTTTTATTCTTTCATATGAGTCTAGTGTCTCTCTTAGAACATTTGATAATTTATCTAACGACGCCTTGGAAGTAGGAATGCTGTTAACACAAGGGTCTATAGGTTTTTTAAATAAATCTGTTATAAACTCTTTAATAGCCATGGGGAGATGCATTATAAACTTGTCATAGGTGTTAACTTCTAGATACTGTTGTAATAATCCTCGGATCATCTTTTTTTCATCCTCATCCCAAAAACCTGTTACAGGTATGTCATAAGCTGAGGCTGGGTAGGTTAACTCTAGTTCTCTTGGCACAATTCCAAGTGGAGATGTTATTATCATTTCATGAACGGCATAATGATTTCTCAGATCATGTAGCCTTTCTCTGAACAATTTGTGGGATTTTGAAAATGAATATGGTTTTTTTGCTGAACATGGTAAAAGAAGCAATATCTTTGCACTCTCTGGCTTACGGTATCTCTTTATAACACGATCCTGGAATCGTTTTATCTCAGGTCTGTACAAGGCTTCTTTCGTTGTCGCAATCAACTGATTGCTTCGTATCAACGGTGTCCTTTCTTCTAAAAAATCATAACGACTCATATCAATATTTCTCAGAATCGCTGTTAAACCTGGGCTCGTCCTAACTCTTGTTTCAACAAGCTCGCGTAAACACCCCATAGTAATAGCATTTCTCACCTGTTTTATTTCATCTAATAATGCAAAATAGTTATGACTCAGGATCTGTTGAAAACTCATCTCCGATGGCTTACCTTGAAATCCGTTACATGACGGACAATTGCAAGGGATTTCTTCCAAATCATATTTATCATATTTTCCAGTTGGAAAGAGTAAAAGATTGTCTCTAGCAGCTAGAATCGCAGCAATTGAATCAAAAAAATCTATTCCCATATATACTAGTAGAGCAAAACTAGTTGGATCTCCAATGCATGGGAGGTATATCATTCTCTGGTAACCGATTTTTTCTCTCAGTTCAGTGATAAATTCTACAAATTTTGAGCGCTGAGTAAATATTTGTCTTGCATTTGCAACGATGAATAAAGATGCATCGTTATCTTTTAATGATTCATCTATGATCTCTTTGTTAGCTGGAAGCACATAGCAATTTTTCATTCTTTTTTTATTAAGTTTTATCGCAGAAATATGTAATTCCTTCGGTAAATCTTTAGGGTAAACTAAATAGTTAGAAACCTCTAGTTCACCCTTATACTCGTTTTTTGAAGATGAAAACATGCGTCCTAGAACTTTCAATGTTAGTTTCTTGTTTTCTCGGTCGGTATTTGATATTAAAAAATCTGCGAAATCCGGGGCTTTAAATCTAGAAGTATTTACAAATAGTATATTTGGTGTGATAGCTTTTTCATCCTCAACCACGAGTTCGCCGATTCTACTAGGTCCATCTCTTTTTTTAACTTCAAATCTCATGATATAATAAATAGGAGTTCACTGTTTAAAACGTTCGGGAAGTGCCGAACGTTTTCTAACATTTTAAATAATAGGAAAATGTTAGTTATTAATGATTTAATATGAATAAAAAAATCGGCTTAATAACACTCTTGATGCTGGTGTTGCCTCTTAGTCTTCCTGTAGCCTGTGGAGACGGTGGTATAATAGGTCCACCTCAGATTTATATTCAAGAAAAAGCTCAGAACGCCATCGTTGCATGGAATGGGACAGAAGAAATACTCATTCTCTCGGTGGATATTCAAAGCTCGGAATCTACAAGAGTTCTTCGTATTATTCCTTTGCCTTCGGATCCACTTAATGTAACAGAAGGGAACTTCGATTCGTTTACAAAACTTCAGGAAATTGTGAATGAAAAGTTAAGTGAAATCTGGAATGAATCCCGTAAGTCAATAGGTGGAGATAATGAAGATTATGGGGCAGAAGCTCCAGGTGCTGTCGAAGTAACCTTCCATGATACATTGGGTGCCCATGATATAACTATAGTAAAAATCCTTGATGTCTCAAATTTTACTAGTTGGGCTACAGATTTTGCCGTATCAGCTGGTCTTGCTAATATAACTTTTTCATCAAAATTTCAAAATATGGTGGAGGAATATCTTGAAGATAATATTTCTTATTTTGTTTTTGATATAATTAATACTACAGAAGATGAACATAGTATTAATCCTATTATTTACAGATTTAAAACTGATTTTCTATTTTATCCTCTTAAGATAACAGCTGCTTCTGATGTCGGTGAAACCTATGCACGTGTGAATGTATTCTGTATCGCTAAAGATATAATTAAAGGGGAAATATTTTCTAATATTTCATTTTACTCGAATATGGGTTATTATGGGTATTATGATTACTACTTTGGTGATATTAATCTTACTGAAGATGAGCTTTTGGAAATAAGCCCAGACATATACAATCTTTTTAAAGACGATCCAATACTGATGAGCTACAGATATAGTGGATATTATACTGATCTTGAAAACGATCTAATCGTCTATGAAGGTGATTTCGCCTATCCAGACCTTGACATTATTACTGACAATAATATTTTTGTTGAACGAGGGGTAAAAAGCATAGTAAATGTTACAGTTAGAAATACAGGTAACACTGAGCTAAGTAGTATCAGATTGAACCTGGAGGATGGAATTGAATGGTTGCAACATGATTGGTATTCTATTGAGCCTTATTATTGGACTCTAAGTGAGGGAGGGGAGGCTACGTTTGAGATTCTCTTTGATATACCAAGCAATGTTCCCCTGGGAGACTACAGCTTAAGCTATATTGTAAGAACATCCAACTATGGCATTGAAAAACAAAAAGATATTACCATGACAGTATATGAGAAAACAGAAGGGGGAACAGGATTATATCAGGAAATCATGGATCTAAAGAACAGTATAGACTATTTATTGCTTGGTACGATAATTTGTTTACTTTTGATAGTTACTCTTACCTTTATCCTCATATTCATCGCGGTTAAAAAGAAATAAATATACATTCTTAGTGTCTAAAGTATCGTTGCCCTGAGAAAACCATGGCTATACCATGCTCATCTGCAGCTTTGATGACCTCGTTATCTCGAATGGATCCACCTGGTTGTATAATGGCTTTCACACCTGCTTTTGCAGCGACATCAATAGCATCCCTGAACGGAAAGAATGCATCACTTGCCATCATCGAGTCTTTGATTTTTTCTTTTCCTTTATGCGTAGCTATCCATGTAGCATCAACCCTTGATGTTTGTCCACCGCCAATAGCTACTGTCCTTGTGCCTTTTACAAACACTACAGAGTTGGATTTTACATATTTAATGCATTTAACAGCGAATTCCATGGATTCAAGATCTTTCTCAGATGGCTTCTTTTTCGTAACAACCCTCCAGTTCTTCCTTTCAGGTTCTTTGATGTCCCGCTCTTGGGCGAGAAAACCACCAACGACACTGCGGAAATCCATGCCTTTTCGTTTGATTTTTTTGTCTAATCCACTCAGTTCAAGCAGCCTTAGATTTTTCTTCTTACTAAATATAGATAATGCTTCTCTATTGAAACCTGGTGCGATTATCACCTCAAGGAAATAACTGGAGAGTTCCTCTGCAACATTTTTCCCTACTTCCTTGTTGAATGATACAATACCTCCAAAAGGTGAATACACGTCAGCCGCATAAGCATCTTTCCATGCCTGTAACAAGTTATCCGAGGTTGCTATACCACAGGGTGTAGCATGTTTTATTATAACACAAGCCGGTTTCTCTGTAAACTCTTTTATACATTCTATTGCACAATCAGCATCTAATATATTGTTGAAGGAGAGCTTTTTCCCCTGTAGTTTTATTGCGTTAGATATACATGGTTCCGTTGTTGATGGAAGAACTCTATAGAATGCTCCTTTTTGATGAGGGTTTTCCCCGTATCTCATATCCTGAATTTTACGCATGGTTAGATTACAGGTATCCAGTAGGATTTCATCTGTCCATATGGTTCTCATATATTGTGAGATAATAGAATCATATTGAGCAGTATGAGCAAAGGCCTCAATAGCAAGTCTCTCTTTTTCTTTTAAATCTATTTCTTTGTTTGACTGAAGAATTTTTAAAATATCATCATATTGTTCTGGATTAGTAAGTACGACAACATCCTTGTAGTTCTTTGCAGCAGCCCTGATGAGCGTAGGCCCTCCAATGTCTATGTTTTCTATAGCCTCTTCGATGTTTACATCTGGTTTTTGGATGGTTTTTTCAAAAGGATACAGGTTACAAACTACGATATCTATCGTGTCTATATTGTGTTTTTTTAGCGTGTTCATGTGTTCTTTTTTATCTCTTCTCGCAAGGATCCCTGCATGGATGATTGGATGAAGGGTTTTTACTCTTCCATCAAGCATTTCAGGAAAACCAGTAAGTTTTGATACTTCCTTGATTTTGATACCTGCCTCTCGTAAAACAGCTGCGGTTCCACCAGTTGATAAAATGTCTATACCAAGTTTAGATAATTCTCTTGCAAAATCGATGATACCTGTTTTATCTGAAACGCTAATGAGAGCTCGCTTGCGCTTCGTCATTACTCTTACCCATTCAGCATATGAAAAGAGCTCATAAACGTTTGGGTTTTTTACGGGGTTTCTCCATTTCTATGGCTTCTTTTAGACTTATATTACCTTTTAAAACCTCAAGAGCTGTTTTCTCTGAAATAGAAAACCTGCCATCTGTGAGTTGTCTACTCCGTTCTTGCACATTTCTTATATCTCCCTTTGTTGGTTTTAAAGGTAGACGTCGTTGTACCTTTCCACCTGGCAACATCGCGATTGACGCAGCGGCTTCACTATCCCTTTCGTGTCTACTTTTTTGTTGTGAAGATGTCGTCTTAGTTTCATCAACAATCTCTATCGGTATCTCTAATGAAATCAGAGAATTTATTATTCTATTCCTGGTAATAATCGATCCATGTCCTATACGTATCAAGGTCTCAATAGCAGGATACTCCCTCAAGAATCTTTTTACAACATTCAAGACTTCTTCAGGTGTTTCTACATGCATTTTTTGCAACAGTATGTCGTCACCAACTACAGCTATACCAGGCTGTTCACCAGGATCTATACCAATGAAAATCTTGGAGTATAATTCTTTACCGATCAGCATTTGCAAAGCCAGATCCACAGCGTGATCAATGGTATCGTAGACATCAGCTGCTATCACCTTTGAGGATTTTATATCATGTAGCTCATTGTGAGATGTCAATATCACTCCAATCCGACCAGGAATATGATCAATCGAAGAAAGCGAAACATAGGGTATCTTTCTTTTTCTAAGGACTTTTAAAAGATCATGATATAACGAAAAATCTCTTGTATATACTCCTAGTGTTTTCATTCAATTAAAATATCAAATATCAAGGATATATACATTTGGACTCTATCTCTCCCATAGCATTTTCTCATCTAGATAAGCTGTCCAAAACACTCTGAGGTTATCCTTCAAAAGATCCTCTAGTTCAACTATCTCGTATCCCTTATCTCTGCTCTCGTCAAGATGTTTTCCCAAGCTGAGATTTCTGACTTGGTCTCTTAAAAAATCTTTTATCTCGGTGTATTCTCGTTTTAGTTCTATATATAATCTCCCATTTTCTTCATAGGGTTTTTTCGTCACTTTTGGGTTATCTTCCCATTTTTGAATAAACTCTTTAGCATTTTTTTCCAATTTAACAGGAGGCCCCTCATGAATAAGTGTTTTTGAAAGTGGTTCAATTTTTGTCTTAACAACTATAAAGATGATGTTCTCCGACTCGTCAACATGAAAAATTACATCATATATAGAGAAATCGTGTCTCTCGCAGACATCCTTTATAGAACGGACAGCCTTTCGTATCTGCGGGTACAGGTTCTCAGCGATAATATCTGGTTTAACAATTTTAACACAGATATAGAGATCCCTTTGTTTTTTAGTCTCTGTTTTTATTTTTTCTAAAGACCATGGTTTTATCTCATTTGGAAAAAAGAACGTAATACGTGGTTTTTTTAAGTATTCTATGCATGCTTTTACAAACAAGTCGAACTTCTCCCTAGATAATGCAGATGCGACATTTCTATTGCTATCGACCGGATCGATAAACGTTAAAGGAGTATCAAAACTGGGATAATTCCCCTCAGACAATGCTATTTTCTCCCCAAACTTCCAATGTTGCGCGTGCTGTATAAGTTTTTTAAAGGATTCATACTTCATAACCAAGATTTCGCATAAATAACCGGAAAATCCTTCTATTTCTGCTTCAGCACCATAGCATCTGATACCCTGCAGGAATTGTTTAAACAAGCGTACCTCCTGTTTCTGTGATTCATGCAGGTGTTCTTTTACATACTTTGTATGAAGAGGCGTCCTATCAACTGCTGATAGTTTCTGCGATGCGCTTTCTATCTTGTAGCAAGGAACTATTTCAACCCTTTGTTTATGGTAATGTCCTCTGATATATGGGTGTTCTGCGTAGCATTCTTCAGTTTTTTTGAGAAGTTTTTTTCCTATTGAAAGCGCGTTTTGTGCAATGTCTTCTTTAGAAAAGGTTGCGGGAAATACTATAAATAAATCAATATCTAGGTTGTTTTTCAGATAGGTGTCTTTTGTGGTTGATCCAACGATTTCAACAGAAACTGGTAGATCTCTCTCTTTCGTCTCCTGTTTCACCTGTTCTTTTAAATCTTGGATAACCTCTTCAAGTTTCTTCCTATCGTTCTGGGAGGGAGTAACCATTTTTAAGACTTTTTTTTCTATATCGTCAGACACTTGTACCATCTTTCTACTCCTTTATGAAACGGTTCAATATGAATATTACTGCTATAGCTAGTAAAGCGCCAGATAATATATCAGTAATCCAATGAATAGCTAAATAGATAACCGACACTATAACAGATATCATGCAGAAAAGGGTGAAATATGTTAGTTTTTTGTTTCCTGTTAAATAAACAGACCATGCTATTAGAATAGTCATGGCAACATGTAACGACGGGAGACAGTTGTTTTGAGTAGTTGTCGAGTAGAAAAAACTTTCAACTGTTGGAACCACGTTTTCCAATGCGGATTCTATGCCATAGTATCTATAGACATTTGTTACAGGTATAAAAAGATAAAACGGAAGAGCAACAATATAGATTAATAACAATCCATATGTGAGTGTTTTCATTGATTTTTTTTCATCAACTAGTAGGAAATAAAGTGGTGAAAACCACAGGGTGAAAGGATAGACAGCTATGTACATAAACACGAAGAAATAAACAAGAACTGGTGTCCAATGCTGTGAGAACCAAAAAACTGCATCTCCCTCTATACTCTGTATATTATCTGCAAAATCCACTCCTACCCATTCTGTCACCACAGGGTCTATTATGTTTACTTCTAAGAGATGAAAAAATACAACTCCAAAGATGATAAGTAGATAGGGAAGATGTTTTTTAAAAATTTGATAAAACTCTGTAATTGTTGTTTTATAAACCTTTCTTGGTATGAAGACTACTAAACCGATGACGAACAATAAGAGGTTAATCAATCCTAGAACAATTAGCCAAATCTCTATTATTCTCACCACCAAAAATTATATTTTTGTTTCTCTTAAAGTTGTATAGATAGGTCCTTTTGGTGTTAGATCGCTTTTCTTTAATTTGATCGAATTGATTTCTATACTTGCAAATTCGGCATCTTTGTATTTTTCAATTACTTGCAAAAGTTTTTCCTTGTTTTCCGCTGTTTTAACACGTGCAATTGTTAGATGAGGGGAAAACCCTCTTTTTTCTTTTTTGAACCCTAGCTTCGATAGCTGTTCATCGATTTTATATGCGATTGCTCCTATCTGATCCCCCTGTTTTATTCCTATCCAGATGACTTTGATGTAGTTCTGATTTGGGAAAACACCTGTCCCCTTTAATCGAATATTAAAAGGATTGACTTCTTTTACCGAGTCTCTCGTTATTCTCTCGATTTCATCTATCAGTGTTTCTTCTGTGTCTCCGAGAAACTTTAGTGTTATATGAACATTTTCAGGTTTCACAAGTTTTACGTTTGCTCCTGTTTCCTTGATTTCTTTTTCAAACTCTACAAGTTTAGGAAATGCGTTGATGTCTATAGCGATAAACCCTCTAAACTTTGACATTTGATTCTTCCTCTTTTTTTGTAATATTAATATCTTATTTATTTAAAATCTAATCCCAATTTTTTTCTATGGAAATCAACTGTGTATTCGTTTTTTTAGTTTTGGGTAACAAATGTCAAACAACCTTTATATTCTAACAGATAGAAAAATTGTTATTGTACGGAGATTAAAAAATGAAGACCATCAGGCTTAAACAACGAGTCAAGGGCTACGTCGATTTGGTTCGTCCGTTTACGTTGCTTGCACCGATTATTGTGTCGACTTGTATAATGGTCGCTAGTTTTTTCTATAATGGAAGGACAGATGGTCTTTTTACTGTATGGTGGAAGGTAATAATTCCTGCGAGTTTTTCCTTGGCTGTACTAAACGGTGCGTCAAATGCATTAAACCAGGTTACCGACATCCGAGTGGATAGAATATCAAAACCATATCGTCCTCTTCCTGGGGGAATTGTTTCCATAGGTGAAGCTAAGGTAATATCCTTCATTATGTATTTTCTGGCTTTTTATCTTGCTATATCTATCAATGTCATGTTCAGTGTCTTTGTTCTCCTTATAATTACATTTACGGTGACGTACTCGCTTCCACCGAGGATGAAAGACTTTCTGTTCTTAAATCAGCTCTGGGTAGCTATACCCCGTGGGTTGTTGGGTATATTGGCATCGTGGAGTGTTTTTGGTAGCGCTTTTCATCCTGTACCTATAGCTATTGGGTTTATTGCCATGTTCTTTTTGATTGGAGGGTCGGTCACCAAGGATATAACAGATAGTGATGCTGATAAAAGAACAGGTACCCATACGTTGATTAACACGTTTGGGCTGAAAAAATCTGCGTTTATGTCGTTGCCATTCATGTTTTTTCCTTTTGTTATGATTCCTTTGTTGATTGAATATGGCATATTAGATTCATATTTATGGTTATTAACATTTTTAGCTATACCAGGTTACTTCATATTTTATTTAATGATTAGAGAAAAAAAGCGTAGTAAACTCTTTGAGAATACTTCAGCATGGACTTTGATGTATGTTACTTATCTTGGTTTTGCATCTGGTTTTTCTGTTCTTACTGTAATGGGCTCTGTTTTTGTATAATCAAGTTTAATCTTGCTATATGTTCAGGTAAAATAGTTGTAGGGGTAATAGAATAGGTAAGGCGCCCTAGCTTTTTATAGTAGCACAAAGCCTTTATTAGCCATTCTTTGTTTTTCTTTTTTTATGTATCTGTACATTGTATTGTTGCTTATTTTTGCAATTATACCTTCTTTATTTTTGCTTTATATAGTTAGAGACAGAATCGTTTTTAAAAATCTCGTAATTTCTCTTTTTATATTTTTTGTTATAGGGGTTACTTGGGATCAGATATCTGTGAGAGCAGGAATTTGGCGTTTTGCTCAGGGTAAGATTATAGGAGATCTTTTTGGGATCCCAATAGAGGAATACCTGTTTATTATTTTTGTACCACTTCTTGTGATCACAGTTTATACTTTGATTAATAAAATTATGAAGAAATAGACATCAATAGTTTTTTTTGCCAGTATAGACTTATCTATCTTGTTTTTGCAGTGATTTTGTTGTAGGATATTTTTCCAATTTTTTAGTGTCCAATTGTCAATTTGTCGTTTTTACAGTTTGTTTTTCCGCCGCCAAGGCTTTATATAATGTTAATTGTGAACAATATACGTGAAAATGATTACCACGCTCTGATATATTGTGGTAGATGGAAGGAAAGGTGGCACGAGAGATGGAAGGAAAGGTAAAAAAAACGATAGTGAAAAGAAAGATTTTTACCACCTTGGTATTGTTTTTGTTATTGTTTTTAGGTTTAACTAGGGGTCTAATATTTTTTACACCCATTGTAAAAATTGCAGATGCAATAGATATAGTAACCTACTCCGACAGCAACACAAGTCTCAGCATTACAGTTATAGAACCTCAGTCTAAGATCAACTGGTATGACCTACGGGATTCGAATAATGTTTCTATGTTAAACTCTCAAATCGATGTGAACGAGGAGTATAAATTTTGTATTAATATCAGTTGTAATCAGGGTTGGGATGATATAGAGTATGTTAATATTACAGCTTGGTATGATAACGGTAGTGACAACAGTACATATAATCAGGTTTCTGGTGGTAATCTAAACATGTTTTTGCAGTACATCAATAACTCAGATACAGATAATGCTGCATATTGGAGGATACTGTTTCCTAATGAAGAAGTAACTTTTAACAAATCTAAATGTAAAGATGAAGTAATTAATTATTCTGGGGGTCTACCGGGCAATTCCGAATGCCACGATTTAACGTTTGTATTCACACCTGGATATCAATTTAGATATGCTCCTGGTGTTGACAATGATACCGCTGGTTTTAATGACCTTTGGTCTTGGAATTTCAATATAACTGTTATATCTGCCTCTTGTAACATGGTGTATGAGATTAACGAATTTGGAGTCTATAGTTATTCTGAGCTTGCAACTGTGGGTATGCCGAGTTTATCTGGATATCCAGGCTATAATGCTACTGGTGATAATGTAACAGTTGTTATTAGATCAAATGCAAACTACGCTTTATCCGTGGATGCAGATAACCTCATACATGAGTCGCATCCTACTGCGAATCTGTCTAATCAAAGTGTATGGGTTCGAGGTGGAGACAAAAATGTATCTAGCAATTTTACAGGAACTGCGCCTATATATCTATATTCAGAATGGTGTGATGCGGAAAAAAATGGTAAAAAATTAACTGCGGATGATGTAGAGTACAAGTGTTCTATTCCAATCGTTCAGATACCTGGAAATTATAGCGCTAATCTATATTATTACTTAAAATCAGAATTAGACTAGTAAAACAATAGAATCTTTTTCCTATTATTTTATAATTTATACTTTTGTTAATAAATTATTATGAAAAAATAGACATCAATAAATTTTTAAGAAAAATATATAGATACATTAGATGTTTCATATTTTGAGGGGTAGCGTGAGAATCAAAGAGAAGGATATATTTGTCAAGAAGGTTGAGTTTGTAGTAAATAAAAGGATATTATTATCAGTCTTAATTGTAGCAGGATTCAGTAGTATATTAGCAGGATGCCTGGCGTATATTTTTTCAGACTCGCTATTTACGGCGTTCTGTGGATTGATAATTGGGATTACCATTGGGGTTTTGCTAAACTACTTTATTTTGATATCATATAAAATTGTTAAAAAGATAGATATTGAACTATCAGGTGAAGAAGATACAGAAGAATTTCGAACCGTTATGAAAATCGCCTAAGAGAAAACCTCTGATTTTATCCGCCGCTTATCATGTGAATAACAGCGATCCGGGAGTTATCAGGTACAATAACAGTTGAGAAATCCTTCCTAGGAACAAGCTTGTCGTTGATTTTTACAACAACAAGAGGAAAAACATACCTCATCCTCTTAAGCAACTCGCTAACACTCTCGTTTTCCACCCAGTCAACCTTTCTACTGTTTACCTCAATCATTATTTGTCCTCACCCAACAGAATCTCGAGTGCTAGGTTTGCCTCCCAGTTTGCCATAAGGCCAACACGTGGAGCCAAGAGTACATCATCTTCGCTAGATGGAGCATGTTCATCATAGCACAGGTACAGGTTTCCACAACAACGTGTAACAATCCTATCTGAATGTCCATAACCTGCTGTCCCTGATGCAGCAACAATGGGTTTATCAGGGAGTTTCAGCATTATCTCCTCTATAAAATCTGCTTTAGTCTTGGCGTCATCTAAAGCCTCAATTACTACGTCAACACTTTGGAATGGTTTCTCCATAGAATCCTTCTCTAATTTAAGACCAAAGGTTTCAACTGTTACTTCTGGATCTATTTTTCCTATATTTTCCTTAAGCGCTTCAACCTTAAGTTTCCCAACTTGATTCAAAAAATAGTATTGTCGGTCTAGATTCTTTTTCTCGACCTTGTCAAAATCGACCAACACCAGTCGATCTATTCCAGCACGAGCCAACGAGACTGCGACGTTAGAGCCAAGGCCACCAAGCCCTGCTATACCAACGCTTGTCTCTCGAAGCTTTTTCTTTATTTTATCGAGTTTCTTTTTGTTCATGTACCTATCCTTTTACCATTTCTCCCAGTAACGTGGATCATTACTTGGAGGTTTTTCATCTTTTTTGTATTTTCCACCCCATTTGTTAAGACCTGCTTTTTCATCCTCATCTATCTTCTTTTGAAGCATACGTAGCATCTTTGGATCGTCCATTCCAAGCTGTTTCATCTTCTGCGGAGTTGGAATGCCATTGGGAGTCCATCCCCGCCGGTAGTATACAGCGTCAGCAAGTTTTTGATACTGATCCCGTCGGTAATCGTAGAGTATCTTTATTTTCTCCTTCACCATCATGTTTTCTACTTCTTTTTTTGATAATCCTAGTTTTTCTACGAGTTGTTCGTCGTATCGTTTTTTTCTAGATAAATACTCCTTCTCAGTTGCTGGTCCCATAGACCGGTATGGTATCCAATCGTCTTTTCTACGTCCTCGACCCATCCACACGTTCATAGCACGCTGCCAGTTGTAACATCGTTCACTCTGCAGGATAAGCTCCTTTTTGTCGACATTCCAACCGGTTACCGCGTTTTGGATATCAACATAGTTTTGAACATGCTCAGGAACTTTTGCTGGTTCATCTGTTTCAGCGTTGTTCGCTGGTTCTATATCATTCCATGGAAGTTTGCACAATCCATTAAGCCCAAACCATGTCCTCCACATCGGGAAATAATGTAGCGCCTCTGCTTTATCTTCAAATGTTGGTATAGCGTTGTTGACCATGTCCATGAAGATAAGCCATGCCTCGTCATGTTGCGGTCCTTTTAGAGTTAGTCCATATCCTCCTTGCATAGCGAGAGATTCTTTTGTTACATATTCTGAGTATTCCAGTCCTTTGCTTTCCATTCCGGTATCTTCAACGAGTTGTTTATCACCCCAGTCGTTTTTGATTATCCAGTCTTTTACTCTTCTAACTCCTTTAGATGCAACTTGTATGAAATCGCCTTTGTCGCCACGTGCTATACGATGTAAAAACTCCAGAACTGCTTTTGCGTTGCCGAAACGTAGTTCCAGTCCATCGCATCGATCTTTATTCAGAGTATCATACTCGTACATTTCCATGTAGAACGCGATTGCTGTACCTGTAGATATCGTGTCAAGGCCATATGTATCACAGTAAAAATTGAACTCCAGAATCCAAAGGGGATCCCACAGGCTCATGTTTGATCCACAGGCTATTGTCTCGTACTCCGGACCATCGACAGTAACCTTTTGTCCTTTATACGGACCGGTCATAACTGTGAATCCATCAACGGTTTTTGAACATGCCATGGTACAGCCATGCCAGCAACCGTCAGGTATAATCTTTGTAAAAAGCTTGTAGAATTCTGTTGAATAAATCTTTGAAGCCTTTGGGGAACTCCCGAAACGATAGTTTTCCGTAGGGAGCAGATCATATGCATCCATGATTTCAACAAGATGACCGGTTCCAACAGTTCTCATGTTACATTGATGCCGATCAAGATCCCGAATTTCTTTGTGGAGTTTAGTTCCTACCTGAGTAAGGGTATCTGGATTAGCTGGATTGTTTGAAACACCTGTGAATTTGTCAACTTTGGCAACGATTGCTTTGATTTTTTTGTCTCTCAGAACGGTCCCTAGTCCTCCTCGTCCTGCTTGTTTCATACGCGGAGTTTTTCGTCTGATATCATAAAATGAGAAGTTCAGGCATCCCCACCAGCTATGTTCGGCTCCGGTTCCGGTAGAAACAACGGAGATTTTCTGACGAGATTTATCTGTATCTTCAGTGGCATACATATGTGTAAGCTGTTCATTCAGTAGATGTGAATTTGTTTCTTCTTTCGACGCTGTTTCAATGGTAATTTTTGCTTTTTCACCATCAACCACTACAACAACATCCTCTTTTGCTTTTCCTTGTATCTCCAAAGCGTCAAAACCAGCGAATTTTAGATATGGTCCGAAGAATCCTCCGACGTTGCTATCGCATATTATATTAGTTGATGGAGAAATAGTTAAACATAGGGATTTCCCAGATCCGGGATACTGTGTAATTCCACATAATGGACCAGTGGTGATTATGAGTTCGTTTTCTTCACTATTCCATCTTGTTGTTGGTTTAATAGAATCCCACAAGAGTTTTAATCCGAAACCGCGGCCGCCTGTGAATTTCTTTTTCATATCCTCTGTTATAGGCTTCTCTTTTATCTGCCTTGTACTAAGATTCACATATAGCGTACGGTTTGCATACCCTCGTTGTAATTCTCTTTTCTTGTAATTGTATTCAGCAAGAATTTTATGCCCTGATCTTAGCTTTTTGATATCCCATTTATGTTTTGTATTATTTGTTTTGTACTGTTCAACCGGTATCTGCCCATCGACCATTTTTTTAGACCCCCGGTTTATGATATACGACTTCTCTTATACCAGCGATTTTTACTTCAACGAGTTCAAGAGCGTTTTCTGGGCAGGCACGAACACATGCGCCACATGATATACATTTAAACGGCTCTATCCTCGCCTTTGATTTTCTCATTGCATTAATTGGGCAGAAACCTACGCATGCCTGGCAGCCTATGCAGGTGTTTTTATCAAGCCATACTATACCGTTTTTCTTTCTTGTGATAGCTCCTACTGGGCACATGTCGATGCATAGACCACGTTGGTCACAAACATGCATCTGGTAACTGTTGCCTTTTTTGAAGATGCGTATCGCTGGTTGTTCTCCGCCTTTTTTTGTCTTGAAATGAACCATTGAGCAGGCTTTTTCGCATTCAAGGCATCCGTTGCATCTTTTAGGATGGAATTTTAGGATTTTAACGGTCTTGGGTTTTTCCATCCTGGGCCTCTTCATACTTCTAAAATGAGTAGCGTATTCACGATGACAGCAGTCCAACATAATACTGATATAGCTACGGTTGTTGGATAGTATACTCGATCTCTAATGCGTGCTATGCCAATGTTTTTTAGCAACATTGCTACAGGTATAATTATTCCTCCTAACACAGCAGCTAAGAGCCCTCTGGATAAAATCTGAGGAAGAAATACTATGAGGTTTTCAAGATAGAAACCAGCGGATGAGAACATAGGGGTCAAAACTTGCGTTACAATATATCCACCTACGAAACAAACATACGCGGTGATAACGCCCATGCTAGCAGTCATAATTGGCTTTTTTAGTTCTGTGAAATCAAGTGATATCTTATACCAGACTAATTCAAAGAGTGCACCTTCAGCCATGATAGCAATGGCGGAACAGATGAAACATCCGCCAAATGGGTTAAACAATCGAAGCATACCTGCAACGAGTCCCATGCCTAGTTGCATGCCCCGTTGTCTGTAGAGCAACCTGGTTATCAACATAAACCCTACGGCAAACACACCGGTCATGATAGCGCCAGCGGGTAGACCCGCATCATGGAAGTATGACCCTATGATGCATTCTGAAAAACCCCATAATGATCCAAATAAAATCGTTCCTGCTACGATTCTCATCTTATCCATATTTATATCACCTCTATTTTTACCACACCTTTAACCCTAAAAGCCTTGGGTAAATCCGTAAAAACCACACGTTTTTCCATTGTTAAGAGACCGTTTTGCATGTTCCCCCATTTCACAGTCTTCTGATAACCGCCTTCTCCGGTAATAGTATAAGTGTGGTATTCTGGGCATTCTACGCCTACTTTGATGATTAGGTCATCCAGTGCGACACCTGAATAGTTCAAATCATTGAAAATTCGTGGTTCAGCGATGGAGAATATCTGTTCAATGGTGTAATGTTGATTGTAGATATTGATAGTATCTGTATCGATATTTGTATTGTCTTGTGTTGCATAGACGTAGATGGTGGAACTAGATCCAATTAAGAGAATAATTAGCGCTAAAATCGGTATTAGTTTTTCCTTCCCCATAATTATCGATGCTCGGATATGATCATATGTATTTAAAAATTATGACAGCGTAATGTCTGTTAGGTGGGTTCAAGGTGGGCTCAGGAGGCTATAATTTAGACCAAAATTTAGATTACAATGTCATACCTAACAGGTTTTAGTCAATGTACAGTGATTAGAGACTATTTTCTTTTATATCCAACTTTTTTGTTATACGTAGGATGATCTATTAAATCTAAAACAAATGCAATAATTTCAATTTTAGTTTCACCGTCTATTAGAGAATAAAGCATTCTCCAGTAATTTGGGAGCTCTACTCTAAATAAATTTGATATTTCGTATTTATTGATGTATTCTTTTGGAATAAGTGGTTTTGCAATTGGGTCTCCATAATGTGGATTTGATTTTATAATTTCGATTTTCTTTGTTATTGCATTTAGTATTGTTCGTTCTGTTTTAGATTTAGGTGCTTCTTCTTTTAGATGGTTGTATACTTCTTTTGCGTCAGATGAGAGTATTACTCTTATTTTCTTCATAGTTCAAGCCCTTTGGAAATTTCTTTCCGTAAACGTGGACTTGTGTTATGGATCCAAGTTATACCTTTTATTGTAACCAGAATCTTATTAGAGTCTTCTAAGTATGACAGTATTATCATTAGTATTCTGTGATTAACTTGTTTTGGTAGTTTTTTCTTTATGTCTGCAACTGTAAATATGCTCTTATCCATGTTCATTAATGTGTTTTCTACCATTAGAACTGTGTTTAATGTTGGAGAATGTTCAAGTCTATATTCTTGCTTTTTTGGCATTTTCATCACAAATTGTTATTAGTTAATAAATATATGCTATTAACTAATATTTATACTTTTCCACATTTACGTTGAAATCAGATAGATTTGATCATTTATTAACTGTTATAGGGGGTCATTGAAAGTATTATCTAGTATAATTTATATTAAACTCTAATCATAGGATATGATTAGAGACTAAGATCTGCATTGATGTACAGTAATGCGAGTTTGAAGTAGTTTTTCTCGGAGGAAAATACTACCTTAATCACAAAATATGATTAGAGTTTGAAATTATTATCATGTTTTATAATTAGAGTATTACACCTTTGAATTGATAAATCTTAATCGTTATAAGAATGGATACTTCTTTTTTAGTTCATTTTCAATTTGTTTTCTCATGTTAAGATTGATATTTACTGCTTGACCATGTTTTGAGGATTTTCTAACTAAAAAGCCTTTTCTGATTAATTCTTTTACTGATCCAGTTATTTTATCTTGATTTCCAGTAGGAAAACCATCAATGAGATTGTCTATTAGCATATGTCCTTTTCCGAAACATCTGTTTCTCCAAAGTTTGTAAAGTATTCCAAGTTCATCATCTGTAAACTTTGTCATTTTTTCCCCTGTTTATCTGATAATGTAAAGGGTTAAATAAGATATATGTGTTATGTAAAAAAATTTTACATATCTGTCAAAAAAGTTTATATACTTTGGATGACATATATTATTATAGTGAAGTGAATGTTTAAAGACATTTTTGGGGATAGTCCACAAACAAAAATATTAGACTTTCTGGCTGATCATCCAGATTATGATTATTCGATATCAGAAATAGCGAAACAGGCACAAGTTAGCAGACCAACAGTTTATAAAATAAAAGACATCCTTTTGAAAAAAGAATTAATTATTCAGACAAGAGAACAAGGCAACTCTCCATTATACAAACTAAATTTAGATAATAAACTTGTTCAAGTCATTTTAAAATTTGATTTTGAAATAGCAAAGAGAATAGCTGACATTGAATCACAAGAACCAGTCAAGAAATATACATCTGCTCTTGTTAAATCAAATTATAAAACAAGAAATAAAAAAGCAATCGTTACTTCCCATTAAATCACTTTCGTTATATTGTATAACGAATATTAAATAATTCATGTACAGTGATTAGAGATTAATCTTTTATGATGATGTTCTTTTTTTATACAGAGTTGGTATTGTTTTTACAAGGATTGCGCCAATGATAATAATAATGGCGATTGTTGCTGTTATCGCGATGTTTATCTGAACCCCATATATTGGATCATCAGCAAGACGTTTGATGATGATGCCTAGCAATGCCCAGATTATGACAAGGCTGTAGACGATGTCCTTTCTTCTTAGGAGCATTAATACTGTGATAAGAGTTGCGACTGCGATGACAAGGATGGTCCAGGTAGCTTGCCCAAGAACCAGCTCTCCAACGTTGAGTTTTACCATTACGGCAGTTACATTAGCGATGGTTGCTACGGTGATCCACCCTAGATATATACTTATGGTGGTATGGACAGCTATTTTTTCTTTTAATTGAGCTGTGGACAGTCCGATGTTCAAGCGTAGGTAGATCATGAGTAATGAGATGAGTAGGAGAAGCATAGCTACGAGTGATATAGTGACGTGTTCATAGTGCCATAAGAAAATCCAAGTGATGTTGGCAAGACTTGCAAGGATGAACCATCCTCCAATTTTTTTGATATAGGTCATATCTGACTGGTCTTTTTTTATCAAATCAAGAATCTGATACAACATAAATATTATGAGAAATACATATATGACGCTCCATATGGAAAACGTGATTCCCGCTGGGACAAACAAATTTGGTATAGCATCAGAGAGCTCTTGGGTTGTTTTTCCATTTAAAGGAAGTATTACTGCTATGGCGTTTATAATAATGGTCGCTATCACAGCGATACTGTTTCCTGCTACCAACAAAAGATGTTTTTTATTCAATTCCATGATAGTCCTCCTACCCTAATTTTATACAAAAATAGAATATGTGTTAATTATAGTTTCCGGATATCAATTAGAGCTTCTTAAATCAGATATGTACAGTGATTTGGCTCTATTTTATTTAGGTATGCCATCGAAGAATTGTTTCATGTTCTTTTTGTATTCTTCAAAAGCAATTCGCCCCTTCTTTGTAAGCCTCAGCATTGTATGAGGTTTTTTGCCTACAAATTCTTTAATGATTTCAATATATCCTACATCTTCAAGTTTACTCATATGTGAAGAGAGATTTCCGAATGTGAGATCTGTTTGTCGCATGAGAAATAAAAAATCTGCACTATCAACGACATAAAGATGAGCCATTATATTGAGTCTAGCTGGTTCATGAATTATTTTATCAATGTTGCTAATTGATTGAACATCTTCAGTTTTTTTGCTGGATGATTTATTCAACCTAGATTGCCCCCGTAGGTTTTTGATATGTTTTGCTGAATTTTATCAGATGAAAGAACCCTATTAACATGACTATTAATCCTGGTATTGCAAAGATAATAATTCCAGAGGTTGGTCTTCCAAAGATTTCATGGATGTATTCTGCAAGAAACATTGCAACGGAAAATACAATTGCATATACGTAAAGTCGTTTGAAATCTAGAAGATATGCCATACCTGTAAAGATTGTAAATAATAGTAAAGATATGATTATACCACGTATTGGAATATCAGTTGATAGTTGAAATTGTTGAGGGACAAAAAATAGTATTGCTGTTGTTACTACTGCAATTAATATTAGAATTGATAGTTTGATTGCATTTATTTGTCTTTTTTGTCCAAATTTTACAAGTCCAAGTCTAGGAACAGTTATATATTTTTTTCCTAGTATTAGAAACATCATTCCTCCAAATACAATTATTATTCCTGATATTGGTCTAAATTCTCCAAACTGTTCAAATAGGTCATTAATTCCCATATTGAAAAATAAAAGACCTAAGTATATATCCCATAGTCCATCTTGAAAATAAGATGTCCATGCTTTTTTTTCTATTTCTTTTAAATTCATTTTTTCTGTCATTTCATATCACCATAATACATGTATGTAGTTTGTAGTATATAATACTTTGTATTGCAAAGTTATTTGTATAATATTTGCAATTATTATTAAGAATTTCGATCTAATAAAATATGTACAGTGATTCGAGGTTAACACCTTGTAAGCGAGAAATCCCCAAACTTTAGTTTGGGTGATGAATCGCGGTTTTTCTCCAGATAAACTCTTTTCTTATAACAAATGTTTTCACTCCTTAGGCAGGCGCACTCGCCACAGGCGAGTGCCTTAGAAC